>Ga0068855_100003105_pt1 | contig 20329 bp, 21 predicted proteins | sample KBSCornC52_FD_66592 | JGI IMG/M metagenome (GOLD analysis project Ga0068855, IMG submission 66592) | Corn rhizosphere microbial communities from Kellogg Biological Station, Michigan, USA - KBS Corn C5-2 | ecosystem: Host-associated > Plants > Roots > Rhizosphere > Soil ...
CAGGCGCGCCTGGAGGCCATCTCCAAGGACTGCGGCGGCTGCCTCGAGATCGTCACGCCGTCCGCGCATGTGACGGGCAAGCGCGTGCCGGACGGCGTGGACATCGTCGACGTCGTCGCCATCCAGCGCGGCACGTCCGACCCGCAGCGCGTGGTGGCGATCACCGGCCACATCGACTCGCGCGTCACGGACGTGATGGACGCCACGCACGACGCCCCCGGCGCCGACGACGACGGCTCCGGCACGGCCGCGGTGCTCGAATCAGCGCGCGTGCTGAGCCGGCACAAGTTCGCCGCCACCATCGTCTACGGCGTGCTTTCCGGCGAGGAGCAGGGCCTGTACGGCGGCAAGGTGCTGGCGGACTACGCCAAGGCCAAGGGGTGGAAGGTCGAGGCCGACCTGAACAACGACATCGTCGGCAACAGCCACGGCCAGGACGGCGTCAACGACAACGGCGTGGTGCGCGTGTTCTCCGAGGGCACCAAGGCGGTGGAGACACCCGAGCAGGCGAACAGGCGGCGCTACAACGGCGGCGAGCTCGACTCGCCCTCGCGCAACCTGGCGCGCTACGTTGCGGGCCTGGCCGAACGCCACCTCGTGAACCTGCGCGTCAACATGGTCTACCGCACCGACCGCTATGGCCGCGGCGGCGACCAGGTGCCCTTCCTGGAGGCCGGCTTCCCGGCGCTGCGCCTGACCGAGCCGCACGAGGACTACCGCAACGAGCACCAGGACCTGCGCACCGAGAACGGCGTGCGCTTCGGCGACACCCTCGACCGCGTCGACTTCGACTACCTCGCGCAGGTCACCCGCCTGAACGCGATCACGCTCGCGTCGCTCGCGAACGCGCCGGCGCCGGTCAAGGGCGTGGCCATCGGCGGCGCGGTCACCACCGACACCGTGATGACCTGGACGCCCCAGCCCGGCGTGGCCGCCTACCGCGTCTGGTGGCGCGACACCACCGCGCCGCAATGGCAGCGCAGCCGCACCTACGCCGCCAACGTGGACCCCGGCCGCGCCATGCTCGGGAACATCGACCTGGACGACTTCTTCTTCGGCGTATCGGCCATCTCGCCCGACGGCTGGGAGTCGCCGGTGAGCTTCCCCGGCGACGCGGGCAGCTTCTGAGGCCCCTGTCCCGGCGCTGCCGCTCGCCCGCCGCATGAGAAGTCCACGGGAGCGGCGGAACCGGCTCTGCCGGGCCGCTCGCGGATGGCCCCTCGGGGGCAGGGAGCGCTAGCGACCGTGGGGTCGTCCGGTCCTCAGCGTGATCGACCAGCGCAGCTCCTCGACCGGCGCCACGCTGTGCTGCCAGGCCCAGCGCGCCGGCCCGCGCAGCGCATAGACCGAGCGCGGCGCCAAGCGCAGCCTGACGACGTCGGCTCGCTTCGGATCCTTCGGCGGCCAGGGTCGCAATCGCAGCACCGCGGTCGATCCGAGCGAGACGCCGAAGACGTCCTCGTGGTCGGGCACGTCGCGGTGCCAGCCCAGCGGCATGCCGGGCGCGTATTCGGCCACGAGCACATGGCGCAGCGCGTCGGGCTCGACGCCCGCCCAGCGCGCGACGCGCGCGCGCAGCGGATGCAGTTCCTCGATCAGCGGCTGCGCCGGCAGCAGCTTGTTCGCATCGAAGTCGTAGCTGCCGCCGAAGCTCGCGACGCGGCGGCGCGCCGTGTATTCCTTGTACTTGGCGGCGTGCAGCGGCAGCGTGCGGACCAGCTCGACCAGTGCCTGCTCCTCGTCGCGCGAGAGGAATTCCGCCTCATAGGCCAGGCCCTCGGGCAGGCCGGCGGGCAGCGGCTCGGGCAGGTCGGGAAAGAGCGACGGCTGGCTCAGGCGACACTCTCGATCATGCGGGCCGCGATCGCGCGATGGAACGGCAGGATTGCCGCGAGATACGCGCGGCCCCAGGCGTTGTGCCAGCGCACCAGCGTGGTCACGGAGGCGAAGCCGCCGGCGACCGCCACGACGATGCGGAAGTCCAGGTGCCGATCGTCAAAGCCCAGCACGACTTCCGTGGGCGTCTGCAGGATCACCGGGAATCCGCTCGAGCGCGCCGGCTTCAGGCCCACCAGGCGCCCCAGCCCGTTGCGCAGGCCCAGCAGGCCGCGGATCCATGCGGGGCCGCGCGCGAAGGCCAGCCGCGTCGCCTCGATCGCGTCGACGCCGCGCGGTGCCTGCACCTTGTACGCGTCGGCGAACTGATGCCCCGGCAGCAGGCGCTCGGCGTGTGCACAGGGCGCGGCGGGGATCGCGGTCGGTCGGGAGGACATGCCCGTCACTGTATGCCTTCGCCGCAAAGCCCGGCCGGTCGCGCCGCCGCGACCCTGCGCGGGACCGTGGATTGCTGCCTCGCGCCTTTCGCCTCCGGGCGCTCGCACCCTCCCCATGAACCTGCATGACTACGACGACTGGCCCGCCCCGCTGGCCTCCGCGCTGGGCGCCGCCCTGGTGGGCATCCTGGCCTACGTCGTGCTGCGGCCGATCGTGCGGCGGCTCGCGCGCCACGCGCCGGTGGCCAACGCGGTCGTCCAGCAGATCGATCGTCCCGTGCGCTGGCTGCTGCCGCTGATCGCCGTGCAGGTCGCGCTGGAAGGTGCGCCGGACGACCTGCCGCACGTGGCCGGCGTGCGCCAGCTCGTCACGGTGCTGCTGATCGCCGCGTTCACCGCGACCGCGATGGCCGCGGTGCGCGGCGTGGCCGACGCGGTGGCACTGCTGCATCCGCAGGACGTCGCCGACAACCTGGAGGCCCGCCGCGTCCTCACGCAGACCCGCGTGCTGGCGCGCATCGCGATGGGCCTGGCGCTGTTCGCGGGCGTGGCCTTCATCCTGATGACGTTCCCGCGGGCGCGCCAGTTCGGCACCAGCCTGCTCGCATCGGCAGGGCTGTCCGCGCTCGTGATCGGCCTGGCGGCCAAGTCGGTGTTCGGCAACCTGCTGGCGGGGCTGCAGATCGCGCTGTCGCAGCCGCTGCGCATCGACGACGTGCTGATCGTGCAGGGCGAATGGGGCCGCGTGGAGGAGATCACCAGCACCTACGTGGTGCTCAAGATCTGGGACGAGCGGCGGCTGGTCGTCCCGCTGCAGTGGTTCATCGACAACCCGTTCCAGAACTGGACGCGCACCACCTCGCAGATCATCGGCAGCGTGTTCTTCTGGGTCGACTACGCCACCGACCTGGCAGCGCTGCGGGCCGAGGCCGCGCGGCTGGCGCAGGGCTCCAAGGACCACGACGGCCGCGTCTGCCTGCTGCAGGTGGTCGACACCAGCGAGCGCGCGATGAAGCTGCGCCTGATCGTCAGCTCGCCCTCGGCCGGCCAGAACTGGGACCTGTGCTGCCTGCTGCGCGAAGGGCTGATCGCCCTGATGCAGCGCGATCATCCCGACGCCCTGCCGCGCCTGCGCATGGAGATGCTCGAGGCCGCGCCGCCGCACGACCACCGCCAGGAGTTCGACGCCCGGATCGCCGGCGAACGCACCGACCCGGGCCACGCCGAGGTCAACAACGACACCGGCATGACCAGCCTCACGCAGCCCACCGGCGGCGTGCTGCCGCCCGCCGAGCCGCCGCGCTGAAGCGGCGTGGAACCGGCGATGACAACGGTGTCTTGTAGGGAGTTCTTGACTTCACCCCGTCATCGCATCGACCCGGCGGGCCACCGGATGAGCGGTTAAGGGTAACTACCTGTTAGCACTGTGTCATCAGGAAAGTCAATGCCATAAAAACGTGATCTGCTCAACAGGGAGTTCGTGAACCGTTTCACGACTTGGGGAAATCAACTAGTTTTGCTCGACACTTCCGGGCTTGGTTTGTCGCAGAGCTGAACGACAATTTGGGTTCCCCCTAGTTTCCGATGCGCGTCCCTCCCGCGCAGCAACGACATGAAACGTCGCACGATCCTGAGCCTGCTGGCCTCCCTGCCGGCCGCGCCCGCGTTCTCCCGGGAATCGGGCAACCTCGTCCTCGGCCAGTCGGCCCCGAACACGGGTCCGTCGGCACAGCTGGGCATCCAGCTCAACCGGGGCGCCCGGCTGTACTTCGACAAGGTCAATGCCGCCGGCGGCATCAACGGCCAGAAGATCGAACTGCGCATGCTGGACGACGGCTACGAGCCCGCCCGCGCGAAGGCCAACACCGAGAAGTTCATCAACGACGACGTGTTCGCGCTGTTCGGCTACGTCGGCACGCCCACGTCCGTGGCCTGCCTGCCGATGGTCAAGGACTCCGGCATCCCGTTCTTCGGCCCGTTCACCGGCGCGATGGCGCTGCGCACGCCGGTGCTCAAGAACGTGTTCCACGTGCGCGCCTCGTATGACGACGAGACGGCGCTGATCGTCAACCAGCTGCACAACCTGGGCCTGAAGAAGATCGCCGTCTTCAAGCAGAACGACGCCTACGGCCAGGCCGGGCTCGACGGCACCGTCAAGGCCCTGAAGGCGCTGGACCTGGCGCCCGTGGCCATCGGCTCGTTCGAGCGCAACACGGTCAACGTCGCCGACGCGGTCAAGACCATCGTCGCCGCAGCCCCGGACGGCGTGGTGCAGATCGGCTCGTACAAGGCCTGTGCCGCATTCATCCGCCAGGCCCGCAAGGCCGGCTACGGCGGCCAGTTCTTCAACGTGTCCTTCGTCGGCACGAAGGCGTTGTCCGACGAGCTCAAGGACGAGGCCCTGGGCGTCGTCGTCAGCCAGGTGATGCCCTACCCGTTCTCGCCGGCCGTGCCGCTCGTGCGCGACTACCTGGACGCCGTGAAGGCCGCCGGCGGCGACGCCACGGCCAACTATTCCAGCCTCGAGGGCTACATCGACGCCCGCATCTTCGTCGAGGGCCTGCGCCGGGGCCGCGCCAACACGCGCGAAGGCCTGGCCAGCGGCCTGGAGTCGCTGCAGCGCGTCGACTTCGACGGCTTCAACCTGAACTTCACGCGGGACCATACGGCGTCGCACTTCGTCGAGCTGTCGATGCTCACGGGCGACGGCGGCGTGCGCCGCTGACGCAGCGGGCGCCGCGGCGCCCTTGGCAAGCGAACCCGGCCCGCTCGCGCGCGCCGGGTTTTTCTTCGTCCATCGTCCCACTGTGACGCGACGCCACGACGTCACGACGGCGCGCGCGCGCAGGATCGGGATGCGCGGCGAACGCAGGTCTGTCGAGGGGTCTGGCCTTTCCTCGGATCGCGTCGTGTCGCCGTCGCGAGCGTCGACGTGGAATGCGATCCGAGGACAGGCCTGACCCCGGCCCGACGCCGGCGAAAGCTATGCCCCGCCCAGCCAGCGTGGGACCGGCCGGGGGCGGTGGTTCAGCACGAGGCCGGCGAGGCGATCGGGGCCCAGGCGCGCTTCCATCAGCGCGCGGCGCGCCTCGCCGCGGCTGGTGTGGCGCGAGTCCACGACCATCACGCACGTGTCCGCCTGCCCGAGCAGCGCGCCGCAGGCCGCGAGCGACGGCGCGTCGAGCACGATCAGCGCGAAGCCCGCGCGCAGCGCCATCAAGGCCTTGGCGACGGCCTCCGCGCGCTGCAGCAGCGCAGGCTGCGCGAGCACGCCACGGCCCAGGCGCCACAACCGGTCGGTGCCGACGCCCGCCGGCGCCAGGCCCTGCAGCGAGCCCAGCGTCATGATCTCGGACAACCCCGATGCGCCGCGGCGCGAGATGTTGTCGGCATCGGCTGGCGGCCGGCCGAACGCGGCGTCGACCCAGATCACGTCACCGTCCTGCTGCTGCGCGAGCGCCGTGGCCAGGCCCTGGGCCACGAAGCTCTTGCCTTCGCCGGCGTGGGTGCTGGTGACCAGCACGACGCGACCCGAGGCCAGGCCGGCCTCGCCGTCTGCCGAGGGCTGGACGGCGGCGCCGCCGTGGTGCTCCAGGTGTTCCAGCACGCGCAGTCCGATTTGCTCGAACAGCGTGCCGTGCTCGCCCGGCCTCACGCGCGCCCCGCGCCCGCGCGACGCGAAGCGGGCCTGAGCAACGCGCCGCGCGCGCGGGCCGACAGCGTGGGGATCGCGCCCAGCACCGGCACACCCAGTGCCCACTCGGCCTCGCCGGCCGAGCGCATGCGGTCGCCGCGCAGCTCGCGCGCCGCGGCCGCCAGCAGGCCCAGCAACAGGCCGGCCAGCAGGCCGGGCACGAGCGCGCCGCCGCGCAGGCCGGTCGGCGCCGGCGTTTCCTCCAGCACGCGCGCGAGCGGCCGTCCGCCGGCCGGCGGCGACTGCTTGAGCAGGGCGTCGATGGCCTCGTCGTCGAACGCGGCGTCCAGCCGGGCGTCGGCCAGGCGGGCCTCGTCGTCGCGTTGAACGTCCGCCCGCGGCGCGACGGCCAGGCCCGCGGCGAACTCGAGGTCCAGCCGCAGGCCGGGGCCGCCGGCGCCGGCCAGGATGGGCGCCGACGCGACGACGTCCGGCGCCGGCAGGATCGGCTGGATGTGCCCGCGCGCCATGATCGGCGCCGGCACCGCGGGCGCGACCGCGTGAGGTTGGGCCAGCGCCAGCGCCATCGTCGCCGCCGCCCCGGCGAGCGCGCAGGCGAGGACCAGCGCGGGATGACGCCACGGCGCGGCGACGAGCCGTTGCGCCGCGTGCGGCCGCGCGCCCCCCGCCTCGCGCAGCGTCCACGTCGGTCGGAGCGCGGCGTTCACGTGGTGGTCGCCCCGCTTGCCCGCGCGATGAGCCGCAACGCCTCGGTCGCCGGCGTGGCGCGTGCGTCGGCCCGCCAGGCGCTGGCCGGCGCGGCCACGGCGGCGCCACATCCCGGCGAGCGCAGCAGCGCGTCCAGCCGCGCATACAGGGCCTCCCGGTCGGCGGGCGCGGCGAAGCCCGGCTGCACGTTCGGCAGCGGACTGGCGATCATGCGGCCGTCGCGCAGCAGCGCGCGGGCGCGGCGGCCGGAGGCCGAACCCAGGTCGCCCGACAGCACGAGATCCACCGCGACGTCGCGTTCCGCGGCACACGCCAGTTCCGCCTCGAAAGGCCGCTGCAGCAGTTGTGCCGCGGCGCCCGCCCAGGCGCGCAGGGCCCGGCGCGCGCGCGAGCCTGTGCGCGGCACGCCTCGCCGCGGGAATGGCGGATCGACGGCGACGAGGCGCTGCACGTCGGCACCGTCGTCCAATGCGCGCCACGCGTGCTGCGCGCCGCTGCCGATGCTCACGACGGTGCAGGCGACGACGCCCACTTCCTGCCGCAGCCACGCCACGGCGCGCACGACGTCGCCAGCGACGGCATCGGCGGGCTCGCAGGCCGGCGCGCTGTCGCCCGAACCCGCCACGTCCAGCCGCAGCACGACGTCGCCGCGCGCCGCGCGATGGCGTGCCCAGGCCACCCACAGCCGATGCGGCCCGATGCGGCGCTGCCCTTCGGGCGACAGCAGCACGATGGCATGGCGTGCCACGCCGGGGAGGTCGATGTCGGCCGCCGGATCGCGCTCCGTGACGATGCCCGCCAGCGCGGGGCCGCGCCCGTCGGCGATGCGCGCGACTCGCTCGCGCAGCGCGACGCCGCGCTCGCGCAGCCGCATCCATGCCGGCGCGGGGGCGGCGGCGAGCGACAGCAGCGCCGTCGTGGCCGCCTCCAGCCGCGCCGCCGCAAGGCGGGCATGCACGCCCTGGTTGCCGGGGTCGGCGACGCCGAAGCCGTCGATCGCGGGCACGCCGCGCAGCACCGACGCATCGGCGGCGCGTTCGTGCAGCCAGGCGACGACGTCGCCGTCCGGCGTGTCCGTCAACGCGGCCTCGCGAACGCGCACGCCCATGCGTGCCAGTGCGCCGGCGGCGGCGCGCAGCCCGGGACGCGGCGCGCCCACGAGCAGCGCCTCCAGCAACGACGTCGTGGCGGCGGCCGGCCAGCGCAGCGCGGCCAGGGCTTCGGCCTGGCGTGCGGGCAGCGTGAAGGCGCCCAACGACACCGGCAGCTCGGCCGGGTCGACCACGGACCCGGGCCGGATCGACACACCAGCGCGCATCGCGGGCTGCACGGGCTGTTCGCGGATGAAGGCGGCGCCGCTGGCCACGGGCGCGAGCGCCACGAACGCGTCCACGTCCTCGCGCGCCAGCGCCGCGTGGGCGCCCAGCAGCGCGCCCAGGCGGCGGCCGACGAAGGCCAGCCGCTCGCGGCCGGACAGCGCCAGCGCGCGCCGGGCGGCGGCGTCGAATGCGGCCAGGGCATCGGCGACGGTCATCGCGCCGGTGGGCGCCGACGAATCGCCGGTGTCCGGCCACTCGAAGCGCAGCGTGCCCAGGCCGCCCTGCGCGAGCGCGGCCGCCAGCGCGCGCTGCGCGGCATATGCGTCCTGCTCCTCTTCGCCCCAGGAACTGGCCAGCACCACGGCGAGCGGCCGCGCCGTGCCGGGCGCGGGCGCATGCCACCAGGCGACGCAGGAGTGGCCCGCAGCCTCCAGCAGCACGGGCTGCGGCACGGGCGGGGGCAGCGCGGCCGCCGCGCCGGTGTCGGTGGCGCGCAGGGCCAGGGGCGAGAAGTCGTCGCGGGGGATCACGGGGCGGGGAGCCGGCGCGGTGCGCGGTGCGGGCAGGCCCCATCTCTGCCCCGCGGTGCCGCGGCCCGGTCCGCACAAGCGGACAGGGCGATGCGGCGCGCCCGCGCGGACGTCAGCGGCAAAGGGATCGGGAGGTTCGAACAGCGCACGGCGATTGTAGTTACAACATGTATCAATCGATTCTAGGTCGCAGTCGGCGCCAACTCGGCCACGGCGGGGGGTCCGCCGAGCCCTCCACGATGCGAAAACCCCGCCCCCTGCGAGTTAAGTCACAGGTCGGGACCGGCCATCCGGGGCGGCGCCGTGGCGCGCACCAGCCGGCGCAGCGCGATCCATGCCTGCAGCGGGATCTCGTGGCCGCCCTCGAAGGTGGCCCAGTGCGCATCGGCACCTTCGGCGGCGAGGGCGTCGTGCAGGGCACGGCCGGCGGCGACGTCGAGGTTGGCGTCGGCGCTTCCGTGCAGCAGTTCGACCCGCACGCCACGCAGCCGGTGCAGGGCCGGCTGCCATTCGGAGAACGCCAGGCGCGAGGCGGACCACAACGCCAGCGCGTCGACCGCCAGCGGCGGCGACTGGAACACGCAGTCGAGCGCCAGCATCGCGCCCTGCGAGAAGCCGGCCACCACCAGCGGCACGCCCGGCGCGCGCGCGCGCAGGGCGCGTGCGGCCGCGTTGGCCGCGTCCCGCGCGGGCGCGCGTCCGGGCGGGTGGCTGGCGTGCAGGTCGGCCGGGCCGGCGGCGATGCGCGCGCTGCGCGCCGCGTCGTCCACGGGCCACCACGCGCGCTGGCCGCCGGGACGTTCGACGGGGCCGGACGGCAGCGCCACGAGCGCGGGCAGCTTCAGCGTTGCAAGCAGGGGCGCGAGCTGCGCAGGGGCCATGTCCAGCCCGTGCAGCAGCAGGAGCGCGGCGCGCGCCGGCCCAGTGGGCTCCACCCAGGTGATGGGCGGCGGGGAATCGTGCGGGGTCACGATGGGCATTGTCGGCGCCGCGACACGGTCGCGGTCAGCCGCCGGCAGCTCAATCGTCCGGGTACAGCGTCTCCCACGGCACGCGCACCATCACGTCCGCGTCGGCAACCAGTGCGACGATGGCGCTGGCCTTGTCGGTGGTGTCGCGGCGCAACGGCCGCATCATGGCCTGGCCGCCGCTGTTGGTCAGGCAGGCGACCACCGGCGTGGCGACGCTCTCGCCGCGATGGACGACGATCGCGATCTCGCCCGAGGCCAGGCGCACGAAGCAGCCCGGCGGGTAGATGCCGAATTCCTTGATCAGCGCCGCGGCCAGCGGGTGGCCGGAGCTGTCGGTGAACATCTGGCGAGCGGCCACGTTGGGCATCAGCGCGCCGCGCGACGAGCGCGCGCTGAGCTTGGCGGTGAACACATCGGCGAAGTGCAGGGCCTGCGCGAGCTCGCCGACCTCCGTGAGCCGACGCGGATAGCCGGTGCCGCCGGCCAGCTCGTGGTGCTGTTCCACCGCCGCCAGCCACAGCGGGCAATCGACGCCGGCCGCACGCAGCATCTCGGCGCTGCGCAGCGGGTGGTCGTCGATCGCGGCACGCTGGTCGGGGTTCGGCGGTGCCGTCTGCACCGCCAGCCGCCCCTGCAGCTCGATCATCGACAGGTTCATCGAGACGGCCGCCGCGACGAGCGTGCGACGCCGCGAGTCGTCCCAGCCCATGCGCCTGGCCGACAGGCAGCACACCGCGGCGCTGTGCAGCGAGTGCGACACGCCGTAGGAGTTCAGCTTGGTCTGGTCGTGCCGCAGGATCTGGAACAGCACCTTGTCCGGATAGCGGTCGGCCAGCGCGATGAGCACGTCCACCACCTCGCCGAGCGCGGTGCGCAGCTCGGCCGGCGTGGTCGTCAGCAGCGTGTTCAGGCGCGCGCTCGACAGCCGCCAGCGACCGAAGAACCCTTCCTTGGGCTTGCTCGCGCCGTGGTTGGACATCGCCGCGCGCATCTCCGCGGCATCGACGAACATGCCGCGCGCCAGGAGCGCGCTGAGCATCGCGGCATCCGTCACGCGGTGGCCACGGGCGAGCAGCAGCTTGCCATTGCCGTCGCGGATGCCCCAGGCCAGCGGGAAACCCGGCTTGATCTGGCTCGCGACTTCCTGGAGCGGCAGCAACTGCATGGAGGACACCCTCGTATCCGTTGTCGGGCGGGCAACCCTTGCATTCGCGGGGCCCGCATGGTCGTGACTTCGGATGATCCGCCAAGCGCAGGAGGCGTGCGCGCGCGGCGGAGCGCTACCACGCCTACTAAATCACGATGGCGTGCGCTGTCAGGAGAGCTTGACGATGGGCCTCGGGGTGGGCCAGCGAGGGAGATTCGCGCAGCCCGCGTTCAACTGAACAAACTGCAAGGAGTCGCCCTTGCAGCGGCCGGCCACCGGGGCCGTCCGGCCAACGGATTCGCGACGCGGCACCCGCCGGCCACGGATGTCAGCCAGCGCGGTTGCGCATGTGGTCGGCCGTGTTCGCGAACGACTGCAGCAGGCGTTCCTGCATGAACGCGGTAAAACCGCCGGCCTCGCCGATCTCGGCCATCGCCAGGCCCATGCAGGTGAGCCACTGGTCGCGCTCGCGCACGCCGATCGCGTACGGGAAGTGGCGCATGCGCAGCCGCGGGTGGCCGAAGCGCTCGACGTAGAGGTCGGGGCCGCCCAGCCAGCCGGTGAGGAACCAGGCGAGCTTGTCGCGCGAGCCCTCGAGCGAGGTCGGGTGCAAGGCCCGCAGCTCGGCGAACTCGGGCTCCAGATCCATCAGGTCGTAGAAGCGGTCGACGAGCGCGCGCACGCCCTCGAGGCCGCCCAGCAGCTCGAACGGCGTCGGTTGCCTGGTGTCGGCGGAATCAGTCACGGAATCGGTCATGGTTCGATTGTCGCGGGCGGCTCGCCCGCTTGACGTGCGGGTGCAGGAGGCGGTGAACGGGTCCTGCGCATCCGGGCAGTGCGCCAGGAAGGCGTCCAGCCTCCTCAGGCGCGCAGGCGCGTCGCCGCAGCGACGACGGCCTGTGCCGCTGCAGAGCCGGGCAGGCACTCGAGCAGCAGCTGGCGCCTCTTGACGGCGTCGCGCACCGAAGGATCGATCGGCACCTCGCCGACGAACTCCAGCTTGACCGGCACTTCCAGCCCCGGGCTGACGAAGCGGTCGACCACCTGCTGCAGCTGGCCGCGGATGACGCGGCCCTCGCCAGGCTTGCTGACCTGGTTGACCAGCACGCGGATGTCGCGCCGCGCCTGCGTGGTGGCCAGCACCTTGATGGTGGCGTAGGCGTCGGTCAGCGAGGTGGGCTCGGGCGTGGCCACGATCAGCACCTCGTCGGCCAGCGAGACGGTGTACAGCACGACATCCGAGATGCCCGCGCCCGTATCGAGCAGGATGCGGTCGAAGCGCGGCACCACCTGCTTGATGACGTCGGTCAGCTGCTCGCGCACCTCGGGTGTCAGCCGCGAGTACTCGACCATGCCGGAGCCCGCCAGCAGCACCGAGAAGCCACCGCTCGTCTCGAGCACGGCTTCGTCCAGCGTGTGCTTGCCGGTGAACACGTCGTGCAGCGTGATCTTGGGAAACAGGTTCAGCACCACGTCCAGGTTCGCGAGGCCCAGGTCGGCGTCGAGCACCAGCACCTTCTCGCCCTGGCGCGCGAGCGCGGTGGCCAGGTTGGCCGACAGGAAGGTCTTGCCCACGCCGCCCTTGCCGCTGGTGATGGCGGTGATGCGCGCGCGTCGTCCGGCAACGGCCGTGGTCATAGTGAACGCTCCGTGCGGTGCACTGCGCTGTATTCGCCCTTCGGGCGGCCGGGCGGGCTCATGAGAGATCTTCCCCAAAGATGGACGACGCGAACAGCAGCCCCTTCTCCTCGGCCGAGACGACGGACACGGGCGTCGGCTCGAGGCAGGTGCGGTTGCGGCCTTCTGATTTTGCGCGGTACAGCTGCAGATCGGCCCGTTCCATCCACACGCTTGGCGTGGAGCGCACCCATTGCGGCGCATACGCACCGCCGATGCTGATCGTGCAGCCGAGCTGCTGGCCGCTGACCAGCGTGATGGCGCAATTCTGGACGCGCTCGCGGATGCGTTCGGCCACGGTCGATCCGAAGGCGGGGGGGCAATTGGGCAGGATGATGGCGAATTCCTCGCCGCCGAAGCGGGCCACCAGGTCCATGGGGCGCACGGTGGCGCCCAGGGCCTCGGCCACGGCCTTGATGACGAGATCGCCGGCCACGTGGCCGTGCTGGTCGTTGATGCGCTTGAAGTGGTCGATGTCCAGCATCAGCAGCAGCGCCGGTTCGCCCGAGCGCGCCACGCGGTCGGATTCGCGGGCGATCGCGTTCTCGAAATTGCGCCGGTTCGCCAGGCCGGTGAGGGCATCACGGCTGGACAGGTCGCACAGCGCGTCGATCAGCGACTGCAGCCAGGGCGTGCTGCCCTGTGCCCCCGCAGGCACTCCCTGCCCGGACTGCGCCAGCAGCGACAGCGCCATGTCCAGGCGCAGCGCGTCCGGCGAGGCAGATTGCAGGAGTGGAGGCTTCGAGTTCACTGTGGATCGGTTGTTCGGGGCACCTGGAAACAGGCGCCATTTCACTTGCGCCTGAGTCTACCGCCCACGTCGTGCAGCGCGGAAACGCGAAAAGAGCCCCAAATCCGGCCCAACTCCAGCCGCCGGGCTGGCACAAGAGTCTTGAGACTGGCCGGCAGCGACCGATAACCCCATACCGATCCCCCGGTTCCGGGGCAGCCACCGCACACGATGAGCAACGACCTCGCATTCGCCGCCGACGCCGCCGCCAGCCATGAGTTCACGTTCAGCGCCGGCGACTTCCAGCGCGTCCAGAAGCTCATCTACCAGCGCGCCGGCATCAGCCTGCACGACGGCAAGCGCGCCATGGTCTACAGCCGGCTGTCGCGCCGCCTGCGCGAGACCGGGGACCGCAGCTTCGCCGACTATCTCAACGGCCTGGAAAGCGCCAGCGGCGCCGCCGGCGAGGCCGAATGGCAGGAATTCATCAACTGCCTGACGACCAACCTCACCTCGTTCTTCCGCGAGGAGCACCATTTCCACGCACTGGCCGAGGCGCTCAAGGCTCTGGGCGGCCGTCCGGTGCGCATGTGGTGCAACGCGGCGTCCACCGGCGAGGAGCCCTATTCCATCGCGATGACGCTGCTCGAGAACGGCTGCGCCGGCTCCAGGCTCCTGGCCACCGACATCGACACCAAGGTGCTCGCCACCGCGCAGCGCGGCGTCTACCCGGCCGATTCGCGCGGCCTGTCGCAGCAGCGCCTGCAAAAGCACATGATGCGCGGCACCGGCGCCAACGCGGGCTTCATGCGCGTCAAGGCCGATCTGCAGAAGCTGGTCGAGTTCCGCACGTTCAACCTGATGGCCACGCAATGGTCGCTGGGCGAGCCGTTCGACATGGTCTTCTGCCGCAACGTGATGATCTATTTCGACCACGACACGCAGCGCCGCGTCCTCGAGCACATCCACGGCGTGATGAAGCCGGGCAGCCTGCTGTTCGTCGGCCACTCCGAGAACTTCACCGACTCGCGGGACCTGTTCGTCCTGCAAGGCAAGACCATCTACAAGCGCGTCTGACGCGAGCGCCACCCGCCCGCCACCCGCCCCGAATCCTCCGGAAAACCCCAGGCTGCAGCACATGGCTTCCCCCCAACCCACGCTCCCCGCCACGGCCGCGCGCCCGCCTTCGCTGCGCACGACCTCGGGCCCGGGCTCGCGCCTCGAACGGCTCAAGTCGATCTCGCGCAAGCCCGGCGAAGCATCGTTCTTCTTCTACGACGCGCACTTCCAGAACGAGGCGGTCAAGGTGCTGCCCGGCGAGTACTACGTCGACAACGAGGAGCTGCTGGTGATGACCACGCTCGGCTCGTGCATCGCGGCGTGCCTGTACGACCGGCAGGCGAAGATCGGCGGCATGAACCACTTCATGCTGCCCGAGGGCGCCGGCGACTCGGGCCGCTACGGCTCGTACGCGATGGAACTGCTGATCAACGAGATGATGAAGCGCGGCGCCTCGCGCATGACGATGGAAGCCAAGGTGTTCGGCGGCGGCGCCGTCATCGCCGGCATGAACTCGATCAACGTCGGCGAGCGCAACACCAAGTTCGTGATGGACTTCCTCAGCATGGAGCGCATCCCGGTCGTGTCCAAGGACGTGCTCGAGATCTATCCGCGCAAGGTCTGCTTCCTGCCGGCCAGTGGCAAGGCGATGGTCAAGCGCCTCGCGCCCACCAATTCGGAAGCCCTGGTGCAACAGGATCGCATCGCCCAGCAGAAGGCGGCCCCGGCTTCGACCGGTGGCGGCTCGATCGACCTGTTCTGATCCGCGCGAAAGGGAAACGAACATGGCAAAGACCCGCGTGGTGGTGGTGGACGACTCGGCGCTCGTGCGCAGCCTGCTCACCGAGATCATCAACCGCCAGGCCGACATGGAATGCATCGGCGCCGCCAGCGACCCGTTCGCGGCGCGCGAGATGATCCGCAACCTCAACCCCGACGTCATCACGCTGGACGTCGAGATGCCGCGCATGGACGGCCTCGATTTCCTGTCCAAGCTGATGCGCCTGCGGCCGATGCCGGTGGTGATGGTGTCGACGCTGACGGAGCGTGGCGCCGAGGTCACGCTCAAGGCGCTGGAGCTCGGCGCGATCGACTTCGTCGCCAAGCCCAAGATCGGCGTGGCCGACGGCCTGAAGCAGCTGGCCGAGGAGATCACCGACAAGATCCGCACGGCGTCCAAGGCGCGCGTGTCCAGGCCGCAGTCGCCGCCGGTCACGAGCACGGTGGCGGGCGCGGCGCTGCCCACCCGCCCGCCCGCGCCGGTGTCCATCGGCCGGTTGTCGACCGAGAAGATCATCTTCATCGGCGCGTCCACCGGCGGCACCGAGGCCACCAAGGAAGTGCTGATGAACCTGCCACCCGATTCGCCGGCGGTGGTCATCACGCAGCACATGCCCCCGGGCTTCACCAAGTCGTACGCCAGCCGGCTCGACGGGCTGTGCAAGATCCGCGTCAAGGAAGCCGTGGACGGCGAGCGCGTGCTGCCCGGCCACGCCTACATCGCGCCGGGCGGCTTCCACCTGAGCGTGGAGCGGTCGGGCGCCAACTACATCGCGCGCGTCAGCGACGGCGAACCGGTGAACCGCCACAAGCCGTCGGTCGAGGTGCTGTTCGAGTCGGCGGCACGCGTCGTGGGCCAGAACGCGCTGGGCATCATGCTCACCGGCATGGGCGCCGACGGCGCCAAGGCCATGCGCACGATGAAGGACGCCGGCAGCTACAACGTCTGCCAGGACGAGGCCACCTGCGTCGTGTTCGGCATGCCACGCGAGGCCATCGCCCATGGCGCGGCCAACGAGGTGCTGCCGCTGGGCAAGATCGCCGGCCACATGATCGAGCGGCTGCGCAGCACGTCGGGCCTGGCGACCAACCGGGTCTGACATCGTCGCGCGGGGAGTCCATCGATGCCCACTGTCCAGGACGAAGCGGACGACTTGTTCGGCAACGCGCCGGCGCCGGCCGCGCCCGACCCCGGCCAGCCGGCCGCGGCCCCGGGCGCGGACAACCGCAAGGAGACGCGCGTGCGGGCCAACTGGCAGGCGCGCGTGCTGCTGCCGGACCAGCGCATCGTCGAGCTCCAGGTGCACGACCTGTCCGAGAGCGGCATCGGCCTGGTCAGCGAGATCGGCATCCCGGCGCACAGCGTGCTGCAGGTCGCCCTGGCCGTGCCCGGGCTGAACGATCCGGCCAGGATCACGGCCGTCACCGGCACGATCAAGACGACGCACATGACGGTCAAGGGCCACTACGTGCACTGTGGCGGCATGTGGGTGACCATCGCCAAGGACCAGCGCGAGCTCGTCAACCAGTGGGTCCGGCGCCTGCGCAAGTGACGGGTCGTCGCCCCTGGGCCGGCGGGTGCGCCGTGAGCCGGAAGCAACGGGCCTGGCCGGCACGGCGCCGCGCTGGTGTCATGATTCGGGAATGAACGATCAAGACGCCTGGATCACCTGGGAAGAATCCGGCACGCCCCATCGCGCCCGCTGGCGCTCCGAATCGCAGGCCATGCCCGCCACGCTGCTGCCCGTGGACGACACGCTCACCGCCAACGCGGCGTTCAAGCTCGTCAGCGAGGGCACCGGCCTGCTGTGGCGCGGCGACTTCCACAACGGCCGCCAGTTGCTGCAGGCGCTGGGCCGCCGCGTCGACAAGCCGCCGCGCGCGCATCCGCCGCGCAAGGGCGCGCAGGCGAGCGCCCCGGCGCCCGACGCGGCCGCGCTCGCGCGCGACGCCTTCGCGCGCCACCGCGCGACGCAGGCGCGCCGCGCGGCGCTGCTGGGCCGCGTGCTGCTGCAGTTCGAGGCCGACCACTCGGTCGCGCTGCGCCGCGCGCCCGACGTGCGTGCCGCCGTCGACGAGGCCTGGGGCGCGCCCGACGGCGCGCCGGCCATCGCGTCGCTGCGCGAGCTGCAAGGCCTCGTCGGCGCGCACGAGTGGCGCAAGAAGGGCGTGGACGTGCCCGCGCTGAAGGGCCGCATCCACCCCCACTTCGGCGTGTTCTCGCCCCTGCGCGGCGAATACCTCGAGCTCCTCGCGCAGGCGCCGCTGCCCAAGGGCGCCGAGGCGCTGGCGTTCGACATCGGCACCGGCACCGGCGTGATCGCCGCGCTGCTGGCGCGCCGCGGCGTGCGCCAGGTCGTGGCCACCGACCTGGACCCGCGCGCGATCGCCTGCGCCACGGACAACCTCGCGCGCCTGGGCGTCGCGCCGCAGGTGCGCGTCGTGCAGGCCGACATGTTCCCCGAGGGCCGGGCGCCGCTGGTCGTGTGCAACCCGCCGTGGGTGCCGACCGCCCCCAACGCCGCCATCGAGCGCGCGGTCTACGACCCGGACAGCGCGATGCTGCGCGCCTTCCTCGCCGGCCTGCCCGCGCACCTCGCGCCGGGCGGCGAAGGCTGGCTCGTGATGTCGGACCTGGCCGAGCACCTGGGGCTGCGCACGCGCCAGGAGATGCTCGGATGGATCGCCACCGCCGGCCTGCGCGTGGTGGCGCGGCACGACACGCGCCCCACCCATCCGAAGGCCGGCGACCCGACGGACCCGCTGTTCGCCGCGCGCAGCCGCGAGGTGACGTCGCTGTGGCGCCTGGAGGTGGCATGAAGGCCGCCGCCAAGCCCGCCGCCGCCCCGCGCGAGGCCGCGCGCGCGGCCGATGCGCCGGGCTTCGCGGCAGATGCCGCGTTTCCGTCGCTGTCGACCGCGCGGCTGCAGCTGCGCGAGATCGTCGCCAGCGACGCGCCCGCCCTGCTCGCCATCCACGGCGACCGCGAGGCGATGAAGTGGTTCGGCACCGACCCGCTGGCCGACCTGGAGGCTGCCGGCAAGGTCATCGCCGGCTTCGCCAACATGCGCACGCTGCCCAGCCCCGGCGTGCGCTGGGGCCTCGTGCACGCGAACGCGGCGCGCGGCAGCGCGCTGCTGGGCACGTGCGGCGTGTTCCGCTGGAACCGCGGCTGGCGCAGCTGCCTCACCGGCTACGAGCTCGCGCGCCACGCGCAGGGCCAGGGCTACATGACCGAGGCCCTGCGCGCCGTCTACGCCTGGGCCTTCGACACGATGGACGTCGACCGCATCGAGGCTCAGGTGCACCCCCAGAACGCGCCGTCGCTCGCGCTGCTCAGGAAGCTGGGCTTCGTCGAGGAAGGACTGCTGCGCGAGGCCGGCTACTGGCTGGGCGAGCGGCGCGACCTCGTGCAGCTGGGGCTGCTGCGGCGCGAGTTCGTGCGCGGCTAGGAGGCTGCGCTGCAGCCTCCCGGCCGCTGGCTTCATGCACGGCTCCCCCGAGCCCCCTCCGCGAGGGAGCTCCAGCATGTTCGACCGCTCCGCGAGGGAGGCTCCAGTCAGAATCACGAGGCGCCTGGCAGCGGGTGCAGCTGCCGCTCGGCGTCGTCATGCGCCGCCGCCGCGCAGACTGCTAGGCGAGCGTCGCCAGCACCGCGTCGAGCTGCGCGAACTGCTCGGGCATGCTGTCGGAGGCGCCGAAGTTGCGGTCGAGCGCTTCCGCGGTCGCGTAGGCCTCGGTGAAGGTCAGGTGCGTCCTGCCGTCCTTCTCCTCGAAGGTCACGGTGCTGACGGCGCCGTCCTCGCTCTCCTCGTTCGTCCAGGACAGGCGCGATGGCGGCGTCACTTCGACGTACGTGCCGAAGAAGGCCATGGTCTTGCCCTCGCCGAGGTCGAACACGAGGCGATAGCCGCCGCCCACGCGCACGTCCTGCTCGAGGGACAACAGCTTCAGGCCGATCGACTTGGGCACCCACCAGCGCTTGAACAACTCGGGCCGCGTCCACGCCTCGAAGACGATGCGCGCGGGGGCGTCGAACGACCGCCTGACGATCACCGCCCGATCCGTGCGCTGCACGGTCGTGGGGTTCCGCGGTGCGGCGCGCTCACTTCTGTCGACCATGGCTCTTCTCCTTGAGTTCCAGTTCCGCGACGACCTTGGCCAGCTCGTCGAAGCGTTCGTCCCAGACGCGCCGGTAGCGCTCGATCCAGGCCCATTCCTCGTCGAGCCCCCGCGCGCCGAGCCGGCAGGTGCGCACGCGTCCCACCTTCTCGGTGGTGACGAGCCCCGCCTGCTCGAGGACGCCGACGTGCTTGCTCATGCCCGTCAGGGTCATGTGGAAGCGCTCGGCCAGCGTCGTGATGGAAGCCTCCCCGCGCCACAGCTGCTCGAGCACGCCGCGGCGGGTGGCGTCGGACAGCGCGGCGAAGGACGCGTCGAGACGGGATGAATACTGAACCATTCAGTTCAGTATAGGGCCGCACCCCGGCGCGCGCAAGCGCCCGATCGCGTGTCTTCAGTCCTCGTAGACCTCGAGCGGCAGGTCGTCCGGATCGGCAAAGAAGGTGAAGCGGCGGCCGGTGTACTCGTCGACGCGGATGTCCTCCACCGCCACGCCGTGCGACTCGAGGTGCGTCTTCGCGCCGGCGACGTCGGCGACCGCGAACGCGAGGTGGCGCAGGCCGCGCGCCTCGGGGTACGACGGGCGCGGCGGCGCGCCCTCGAACGAGAACAGCTCTACCTGCGAACCGTCGGGCAGGCCCAGGTCCAGCTTCCAGGAGCGCCGGGCCGCGCGGAAGTGTTCCGCGATCACCCGCAGCCCCAGGACCTGCGTGTAGAAGCGCTTCGAGGCCGCGTAGTCGGAACAGATGATGGCGGCGTGGTGGAGGCGGAGAAGCATGTCGCGATTGTCGCCCCACCCCACGGCCGAGCAGCGCCCATCGCCTTCGCCGATCGACCCGGGGTTTTCCATTAATCAGTCCGCTTGATTTATTTATCCAGGATTCTTACGATGCGCACACCCGATGCCGACGCCAGAAGCGGCCCTTCGTCCAACCACCGGAGACAACATGCTCAAGCTCGCCTCGTCCCTGTTCGCGGCCACCGCCCTCGCCACGGCCAGCCCCCTGGCGCTGTCGGCCGACCAGCCCGTGATCGGACTGATCACCAAGACCGACACCAACCCGTTCTTCGTGAAGATGAAGGAAGGCGCGGCGCAGATGGCCAAGGAGCGCGGCGCCAAGCTGGTGACCGCGGCCGGCAAGCAGGACGGCGACAACGCGGCCCAGGTCACGGCCATCGAGAACATGATGACCGCCGGCGCCAAGACGATCCTGATCACCGCCAACGATTCCAAGGCGATCGTGCCGGCCATCCAGAAGGCGCGCGCCAAGGGCGTCATGGTGATCGCGCTCGACAGCCCGACCGACCCGCAGGACGCCACCGACGCCCTGTTCGCCACCGACAACTACAAGGCCGGC
>Ga0068855_100003108_pt1 | contig 20322 bp, 15 predicted proteins | sample KBSCornC52_FD_66592 | JGI IMG/M metagenome (GOLD analysis project Ga0068855, IMG submission 66592) | Corn rhizosphere microbial communities from Kellogg Biological Station, Michigan, USA - KBS Corn C5-2 | ecosystem: Host-associated > Plants > Roots > Rhizosphere > Soil ...
GAAGCTGGCCAATTCCACGCCGTCGCAGCGCGATGCTGGACGCTGGGCCAAGCAGCACGACCGCCTCCGCTATCAGCCGGACGTACTCAAACAACTGATGGCTGAATACCCCTACCAGCTCAAGTTCGTGGTTTCCGATCCCGGCGATATGGACGAGATCGAGGCCATTCTAAAGGAGACCGCTGCGGACCGCGGACGCGTCGTCTTAATGCCCGAAGGGACCGATCCCGAAGCGATTTATGAGCGCTCCCGCTGGCTGGTGGAAATCTGCAAGCGCGACCGCTTCCGCTATGGCCCCCGGCTGCACATCGACTTGTTCGGAAATCAGCGCGGTGTGTAGATGATCCTGATCACCGGAGGCTCTGGGTTTATCGGGCGTCATCTCGTGGATCGGCTGTGCTCCTGCGGCGAACCGGTACGCTGTTTGCTGCGCCGTAAGGCGGATCGGCAACTGCCGTCGCTCGCCGAGGCGGTCTTTGGTGAGCTGGTCAGTGGTGCGGGCGTGGCGGAGGCCTTAGATGGCGTCGATACGGTAATCCATCTTGCCGGCGTCACGAAAGCTCTCAGGGTAGAGGATTACTACGCCGGTAACGCACGCGCAACTCAGAATCTGGCGCGAGCCATCGCGGGGCGGCCGATTCGATTGGTCCATGTCAGTTCGCTGGCGGCTGCGGGCCCCAACCCAAACGGCACGCCGCTAGTCGAAGATGCTGAACCGCGCCCGCTGACGCATTACGGAAAATCCAAGCTCGAAGGCGAACGACTGGTCAGGTTGCTGGTCCCCGATGCCGTGATCGTGCGTCCTCCGGTGGTTTACGGCCCGCGCGATACGGATGTGTTCCGCATTCTAAAGCCGCTTAGCCAGGGCATTGCAATTCAAATCGGCGGCGGCGAGCGGTGGTTCAGCGTAATTTACGTCGGCGATCTGATCGACGGGCTCCTTACCGCCGCGCGCGCCGCCCAAGCGCCCGGCAAAACTTATTTTTTGGCGAGCGCGACCCCGGTTTCGTGGAGTGATTTGCGAGCGTCCACTGCAAGGATTGTCGGACGCACCGCGCGGGCGCTCCGCGTGCCGGCTTCGGTAGCCTACGCCGCTGGTTGGGGAGCGGAGCTGTGGGCTCAGCTCACGCGCCGGCCCGGCATTATCTCGCGAGAAAAGGTGACCGAAGCTCAGTGCCGCTATTGGACGTGCGATACGCGGCGGGCGGCCGTGGAGATTGGTTTTGAGGCACGGACGTCACTCGATGCGGGGCTCGCCCAGACGCTCAGTTGGTACCGGGAGGCCGGTTGGCTGAAATATTGAATCCCTGCAAACGTTTTTGGGCCGTTGACAAAATCGTACTGGCCTATCTTGCGCTCTTTGGAGTGCTGATCGCCATTTACTGGGATCGCGTGCCGGCGTCCGCATTTTGGCTCGGCGTCCATGTAGTCAGCGCCGCCCTGGTGGTGGCCGCTGTGAAGCGGCCGGGCCGTGTAAGCCGGGTTTTCCGCCACTGGTACCCGCTGCTGTATGTTTCGATTTGTTACCGCGAGATGTCCATCCTGATTCCCGCGATTCGCCGCACCGACGCGGATTGGTTGCTTGCCCACATGGACTACGCCATCTGGCATGCCCATCCGACCGTTTGGCTGGAGCGCATAGAGAGCCCGCCTCTTACCGAATTTCTTCAAGTCGTTTACAGCCTGTTTATCCCGGCCGTGCTATGGGTGGCTTGGCGCTTTTGGGCCCGGCGAGAATACGCGGCCTTCCGGTTCTATGCCTTCATGATTGCGACGGGTTTTTTGGTCTCGTATATCGGGTACTTGCTGGTGCCGGCGCGGGGTCCAAGATTCCTGCTGCAGGGAATGCAGCACGCGCCCCTCAAGGGATTGTGGCTGTTCGGGTTTCTTCAATCCTCACTCGATCATCTGGAATCAGCCGCTTACGACTGTTTCCCGAGTGGACATACCGAACTCGCTATTCTCGCGTGGTGGGGAAGCCGCCAACTTTCGAAACCTTGGTCGAAGCTCTATCTGGGCTATGCCGTCTGCATCATTTTTTCTACAGTTTATCTTCGGTATCATTACACAGTGGATATTGCAGCGGGTATGCTCCTGGCCTGGGTGCTGATTGTTGCTACGCCGGCCCTCTATCGAAGGTTGTCCTGACGAATGGGGGACTTGCGAGAGGTTGACATCGTTGCAGTGGACGGTAAGGGCGCACTCAAGGAATTCATCGAATTTCCTTACACTTTGTATCGCGGGTCTCCGCACTGGGTGCCGCCTCTGCGCATCGCCGTCAAAGAGCTTCTGGATCGCAAAAAACATCCGTTCTATAGCAATGCCGAAGCCGAGTTCTTCCTGGCCCGCCGGAAAGGGCGCGTGGTGGGGCGGATCGCGGCCATCCTCGACCGGAATCACAATCGATTTCACGGCGAAAACGCCGGATTCTTTGGTTTCTTCGAGACTGAAAACGATTTGGCGGTGGCCCAGGGCCTGCTGACGGCCGCGCGTAAATGGACCGCCGAGCGTGGCGCTCAGCTGTTGCGCGGGCCGGTGAATCCATCAACCAATTACGAATGTGGGGTGTTGATAGACGGCTTCGACACTGATCCTATGATCATGATGACGTATACGCTGCCGTATTATCCTGCCCTGATGGAGCAAGCCGGTCTGCGCAAAGCCAAGGACCTCTATGCTTACGGAGGCATGGCCCCGGCCGTCGACGTTAAAAAGATCGAGCGGGTTTCCAGCCGCGCCATGGCGAAACATGAATTTCGCATCCGGCCCATCGACATGAAGAAATTCGACGCGGACGTGCTCCGGGTATGGGAGGTCTACAATTCCGCCTGGAGCCGCAATTGGGGTTTCGTGCCCATGAGCCGCGAAGAGTTCTTCCTGATGGGCAAAGAGATGAAGCAGATCCTCAAGCCGGAACTGGTTTTAATCGGGGAAGTTAAGGGCCGCGTGGTGGGCTTCGCGCTGGCTTTACCCAACATAAACCACGCCCTCAAAAAAGCCAACGGCAAGCTCCTTCCCACGGGACTCCTCAAAATCCTGTACCATCAACGATTGGTCAAGGATACACGGGTGTTTGCCCTGGGCGTCACCGAGGAGTACCGCACCACGGGTGTAGCTGCCGGTTTTTACGCTACTCTTGTACGTAACGCATTGAAATTGGGCTATCGGGGCGAGTGCGAAATGTCGTGGATACTAGAAGATAACACTTTGATGAATCGGTCGGCAGAACTGATGGGTGTAAGGCGGTATAAGACGTACCGAATCTACGAATGGAATTGAGATCTATGCGTGCATCCGCTACCGGCAGTGCCACCCGACGGAAGACCAGCGGGTCCAACGATATCTTTGAAAAGTGCCGTAACTTCACTCGTCCCAACGATCTCCAGGACGCAGGCCTTTACATGTACTTCGAGGTTTTCGAAGAGCGCAAAGGATGCGAGCCGGGCGAGGTTCGTTTGGGGAACCGCCGGGTGCTTATGTTCGGGTCCAACGATTATCTGGACCTGATTACGCACCCCAAGGTCATCGAGGCCGCCATTTTGGCCATCCAGAAGTATGGAAGCGGCTGTAGCGGATCGCGGTTGCTCAACGGTACCTTAGACCTGCACGTAAGCCTGGAGCAGGAACTCGCGGCCTTCATGAAGAAAGAAGCGGCCGTAATTTTTGGCACCGGCTTCCAGGCAAACTACGCGGCGCTTTCGGCCCTGACCGAAAAAGGCGACGCGATGATTTGCGACCACAACCTGCACGCCAGCCTAGTGGAAGGCGCGCTGCGTTCGCCGGCGCGCACGGCACGCTTCCGCCACAACGATCTGGAGCACTTCGAACGGTGTCTCGAAAACTGCCCTCCGGACGAGCGGATTCTGGTGGTCACCGAAGGCGTGTTCAGCATGGAAGGCGACATCGCCGATCTGCGCGGGATTGCCAAGCTTGCGAAATATTACGGCGCGCGGGTGTATGTGGATGAGGCGCACGGTATCGGCGTGCTGGGTCCCACGGGCGCCGGCGCGGCCGAGCACCTGGGGGTGCTCGACGATATGGATATCGTGATGGGCACGTTCAGCAAATCCCTGGCTTCCGTCGGCGGCTTCATCGCCGGCGAACGTGCGGTAGTCGACTATCTGAAGCATACGGCGCGGCCGTTCGTTTTTTCCGCGAGTCTTCCCGCGGCGTCTGTCGCGGCGGCGGCCGCGGCTCTTGAGATCATTCGCAGCGAGCCGGAGCGACGCCAGCACCTGTTGCACATCGCAGAGCAGCTTCGCAGCGAGTTGCGCTCGCGTGGCTTCGTGGTGCTGGATGGCGAAACCGCGATTGTCCCGGTAGTGATTCAGGATGAGGTCAGTTTGTGCCGCTTGTGCAAGGCGCTGCTGGCGGAAGGCATCTATATCAATCCGGTCTTGCGCCCCGCCGCCGCTCAAAATCTGCTGCGCATTTCCTGCACCGCAGCGCATTCCGAAGCGCACGTGGAGCGCTTGGTTACGACCCTCGAAAGGGTCGCCGACAAACTGGGAATTGAACGTAATCCTTCCTAGCGGCTGAGGGAAGGCTGCTCTTCGCTCAGGCCCTGGCGGTCATTGCCGCCATACGTCGTTCCATCTCCTGCTCGGAGACGTCTTCGGTGTGGGTGGCGATCCACCACTGGTTGCCGCAGAAGTCGAGTACGCCTCCAGTGCGATCGCCATAAAACTGATCGGCCGGTTCGCGGATCGAAGTTGCGCCGGCCGCCATGGCGCGATTGTACAGGGTGTCCGTATCCGGCACGTAGAGATGCAGCATGGAACGCATCTCCTGCCCGGCCGGCGCTTGGCCGATCATTACCATCGAATCGCCGATTTTTACTTCGGCGTGCCGGACCGAGCCATCCGGTGCATCCATACGAAAGGTGACTTGGGCGCCGAAAGCTTGCTTAACGAAATCGATCAGCTTTGCGGCGTCGGCTACGGTAAGGAACGGCGTGACGGTTCCAAATCCTTTGGGAATGGGCAAAGGCATGAGTGTGGCCTCCTACAGGGCATTGTATAGCCTCAGTGCCTTGCGTGCCGTGGTGCTCAGGGGGATTTCGCCCAGTTCCTTGCCGGTGTGCCAGCGCGCTCCTCGCGGAGCGGCGCGCGTGGTCGCCTCCTTCACGGTGAAACGATAATGCCGGTGCGTGATGGTGTGCCGAAATTCCCCCAGCGTGGCCCCTTCCCGGGCCTGGGCGAAGCGCTCCGGAAGATCCCAGAAGCCTTGGACCCGCGGACTCGGTGTAAGCAGCAGGAGCCCCTGGCGGCGAATCACCAGCAGGGTCCTCTCCAGCCATTCGGGTGCCGCTTTCACGCGCTTCAATGGCACATCTTTTTGCGTTCCCGCGCGCTGCGCCCGGCAATCGGCCGAGACCGGGCATTCCCCGCAGCGCGGCTCTTTGGGCAGGCAGATGGTCGCCCCGAGCTCCATCACCGCCTGATTCCATCGCGCCGGATCGCGCCGGTCGAGCAGGCGGTTCGCGATTTGCTGCGCGTCGCCGTGACCGTCGTTGGTCCAGCGTGCCGTTACGCGCCGAACATTACCATCCACCACCGCGTGCGGCAGCCCAAAAGAAATGCTGGCGATGGCCGCGGCGGTGTAGGCGCCCACGCCCGCCAGGTCCAGAATCGAATCGTAATCCTTCGGAAAGCCCCCCGACGCAACCATCTGGCGCGCGGCTTTTTGCAGATTGCGCGCGCGGGAGTAATACCCCAGACCGCTCCACATCGCCAGCAGCTCCGGCTCGGCTGCCTGCGATAGCGCGAAGGCGTTCGGGAACCGTTCAAGGAAGCGCTGATAGTAAGGGATCACCGCCGCCACGCGTGTCTGCTGCAGCATCACTTCTGAAATCCAGATGGCGTACGGGTCCCGCGTTCGCCGCCACGGCAGATCGCGCTTGGCGCGGTCATACCAGTGCGTGAGTTTTCGCCGAAGGGAACGGATGGTGAGTGAATCCAAGCTCGATATAACCCACCTTCTATAATAAAAGATGGCTTTCTCCGCTTGAACGACTTCATCTCCATCCGTGGCGCGCGCGTTCATAATCTGAAGAACGTTTCGCTCGATATTCCGCACGACCAGCTCACCGTGGTGACGGGCGTGTCCGGCTCGGGCAAATCCTCGCTCGCTTTCGATACCATCTACGCGGAAGGGCAGCGGCGCTATGTCGAATCGCTTTCCGCCTACGCCCGCCAGTTCCTGGAGCGGATGGAAAAGCCGGATGTCGATGAGATCGAAGGCATCGCGCCGCCCGTCGCCATCCGCCAAAAAAATACCACGCGGAATCCGCGATCTACGGTTGCGACTTCGACCGAGTTGTACGATTTCCTGCGCCTGCTGTGGGCCCGCGCGGGACGTACTTATTGCCCCAACGACGGTGTGCTGGTGGAGCGCGATTCCGTCGACCATGTAGCCGCGAAAATGCTGGCGCAGCCGGAAAGCTCGCGCTGGTACGCGCTGTTTTTGATTCCTCAGGAGCCATCCACGGACCTGCTTCGCGACCGCCTCTTCGATCTGCGCAAGAAAGGCTTCACGCGGCTGTTCCAGGCTGGGCGAGTTTTCGAGTTCTCGACGCCTGAGTCGCTTTTAGACATCGATTTCTCGCAACCGGTGTTCGCATTGGTAGACCGCCTGGCCATCTCGCCCGGCATGCGGCAGCGCCTGGTCGATACCGTCGAGATCTGCTATCGCGAAGCGGGTGAAGTCATTTTCGAAAGAGCTGCGGGCGAGACGGGGGGCGGGGAACAGCTCCGCTTCAACGAAAAGTTTCAATGCAAAGTTTGCGGGATGGAATTCGTCGAGCCGGAGCCCAGCCTGTTCAGCTTCAACAGTCCCTTCGGCGCCTGCAAACGCTGCCAGGGTTTCGGCAATACCATCGATTACGACATGGACCTGGTGATCCCGGACCGCATGTTGTCGCTCGATAACGGGGCGGTCGACCCCTGGACCAAGCCCCAGTACTCGGGCCACATGTCTGATTTCCGCAAAGCAGTGCGTGGCAAGGTGCGCCTGAGCGTCCCCTTCCGGGAATTGCATGAGGAAGAAAAATCGCTGGTCCACGAGCACGTGCGGCGCTTCTTTAGGTGGCTCGACACCAAGAAATACAAAGTCCACGTTCGGGTATTCATGAGCCGGTATCGGGGCTATACGCGCTGCCCGGATTGCGGCGGCTCGCGTCTGCGTCCCGAAGCCCTGTACCTTCGCGTCGGAGGCAAGACCGTAGCCGATGTCGTAAAGCTGAATATCGCCGAAGCGCAGGACTTCTTTCTCACGGCTGAACTTTCGACCGAGGAAGCCGCCATAGCGGATAAAATTCTGCTTGAAATCCGCCAGCGCCTGAAGTTTCTGAACGATGTCGGGCTGGAATACCTGACACTCGACCGGCTTTCCTCCACGCTCTCCGGCGGTGAGGCCCAGCGTATCCAGCTGGCCACCTGCCTGGGTTCGCGATTGGTCGGGGCTTGTTATGTGCTGGACGAACCCTCGATCGGATTGCACAGCCGCGACACCGGCCGCCTGATCAAGATCCTCCATGAGCTGCGCGACCTTGGCAACACGATCGTGGTGGTGGAGCATGATCCCGAAGTAATGCGCTCCGCGGATCATATTATCGATATGGGCCCCGGGGCGGGCGAAAACGGCGGGCGGGTGATCTTCGAGGGATCGTTTAAGCAGCTGATGGCCCCCGGCAACACTTCGCTGACCTCGCGCTACCTCCGCGGCGATCTCCAGACCTCGCATTTTGTGAGCCGGCGAGAGCCGCATCCCAAGCGCGCGATCCGCTTTCTGGGCGCGCAGGCGCACAACCTGAAGGGTATCGACGTCACCATTCCGCTGAACCTGATGGTTGCGGTGACCGGCGTCTCCGGTTCCGGCAAATCCACTCTGATGCACGAAGTCATTTATCAGAACTTGGTGAAGCGCATCAACCGCGAGTCCCCAGTCTCGCCGGATGAAGCCGAGGCTTGGGGACTGGCGCCTGAAAAGCTCACCTGTCAAAAAGTGGAGCACGCCGAACTGCTCACCGCCGTGGTGCTGGTGGATCAGACTCCCATTGGCCGCACGCCGCGCTCGAATCCGGTCACCTACATCAAGGCCTTCGACCTGATCCGCGAGCTCTTCGCCAAGACGCCCGAGGCCGACCGGCGCGGCTACACCGCCGGCCATTTCTCGTTTAACATTCCGGGCGGCCGCTGCGAGACCTGTCAGGGCGATGGCACGGTCACCGTTGAAATGCAGTTTCTGGCCGACGTCGAATTGGTCTGCGATGACTGCAAGGGCACTCGCTACAAGCCCACCGTGCTCGACGTGAAATACCACGGCCTCAATATCCACGAAGTCTTGCAGCTCACCGTTAAGGAAGCCATCTCATTTTTTTCCGCGACGCCGCGGCTGGTGCAAAAGCTCCAGGTCCTCGACGACGTGGGGCTGGGATATCTGCGCCTGGGCCAGTCCGCGACCACGCTTTCCGGAGGCGAGGCACAGCGGGTCAAACTGGCCGCGCATCTTTCGCAAGCGACTAGCGAAGGCACGCTCTACATCTTCGACGAGCCCACCACCGGTCTGCATTTCGACGACATCGCGAAATTGCTTGACGCCTTTGAGCGCCTGCTGCGTTTGGGCGGCAGCATCCTGATCATTGAGCACAATCTCGAAGTGATCCGGCGCGCCGATTGGGTGATCGATCTCGGCCCCGAGGGCGGCGACCGCGGCGGGCGCATCGTAGCGGAAGGCACGCCCGAGCACATCGCGGAAGTTGCGGAGTCTTATACTGGCAGATATCTCAAGGCGGAATTGATTGCCTCTCACACCCCACACTGAAAAACATTTCCAATCGTCTGAGATGGTGCGCGATATTGTGATCGGCATGGCCGACGGACTCACCGTACCCTTTGCCCTCGCCGCCGGACTCACCGGCGCTGTCGATGGCTCGCACATCATTATCGTCGCCGGCCTCGCGGAGATTGCGGCTGGATCCATCGCCATGGGGCTCGGCGGCTACCTGGCCGCGCGCAGCGATGAGGATCATTACGCGAGTGAGCACAAGCGTGAATCGCATGAAATTGTCGACCGGCTGGAAGATGAACGCCAGGAAGTCCACGAAATTCTGGAATCATACGGCCTCGAGCGCGAATCGCGCGATCTGGTGTTGGCCGGCTTCGAACGGCATCCCGACACCTGGGTGGATTGGATGATGCGCTTTGAGCTGGGTCTTGAGAAACCGGAGCCCGGCCGCGCCATGCGCAGCGCCGGGACCATCGCCGTTTCCTATATCGCCGGCGGCATGATTCCACTGGGGCCTTATCTGTTCACCCCGCACGCTCTGCTGGCACTGCGTTATTCGGTCGTCGCCACTATCCTTGCGCTAGGAACTTTTGGGTTCGTCAAGGGCCGTTTTACGGGAGTGTCACCGTGGACCAGCGCTTTTCGCACCACGCTTATCGGGGGCTTGGCCGCAGGGGCAGCATACTCGATCGCAAAGCTGTTTTCGGCGTAGCGGGCGCCGCGCCGGCAGCGGGGTCGTAAGGGGCCAGCGTGGCTGGATTCACGTTAGGATCCACCATCCAGACGCTGCGTCCCGTCATCGACGCCGCTAATGGCGCGTTTTCGGCATCGCCTAAATCCCGCGCCCAAACGAATCGCGAGCTTTTGAGGTCAGCGCTATTGTAGATCCACTGATACAAATTATTGGGATCGGTCTTGGCTTTTACAAAGACCAGATGGTTCCCCGGTATCTTTGCCAGCTCGGCAGTAATGCGCGGCTTGTTCTGATCGCCCTCCACGCGGCAACACCACGTTTGGAAATTCAGTTTCTGGGTGTACGGGAGTCCCATTCCTTGCGCGGCGATGCGCAGCGTCAGAACCAGTGCCATAGTGGCGGGCAGCAGCGGCAAAATGCGGATGCGCGCGGCTTGCAGGTGGCGGCAGCACTCCACCAGAATCGCGATCAACACCGCAGCCGCCGGCGCCAGATAATGCGGTGACGCCGCGCCTTCGAGCAGAATCGCCGCCAAGGCTCCGGCCGCGCCCGCGAACAGCGCTTTTTTGCGACGCCAAACTCCGCCCAGCATCAGCAAGGGTAGGGTCAGAACCGGCCCCAAGAAAAAGCGCCAGTATTCTTCGAGATGCAACACAAAGTATTCGACGAAATTGATGGGGTCCGCCACTTTCGCGTGTTCGCCAACTTCATAGGCGTAGTAGTTCGCCATCTCGAGATGGCGATTCTCGATGTGGGGCGGTGGAGTCCACGCCAGGGCCACCGGCCAACCGTAGGTCCTTTGGCTGATTTGGTAGGCGGTGACAAACGGACTCCCGGTGACATGTTTCAGGTACACGCCCAATCCCACCAGAGCTGCTCCTGTGAGGGCCAGTGCGGGCACTGCGATACGGAATAATTCCCGGAGCCGTCTATGGTAGTCCCATGCCAGCATAACCACCAAAGGCACAGAAAACGCGACACCTTCAAACGGTCTTGTGACAGCGAGAATCGCCAGGCCCAGCCCCAGTGCGGCGCCGCCGGCAAAGCCAGCGCGGCGGTGTAAACGTACACACGCGCCGAGTACCAGTGCGCCTCCCGCGGCCGGAACGAATCCCCCATGGAATGCGTTCACCCAATAGCTGGCGACGCCAAAACGCAAGGCTGCCAGCAGAACTCCAAAGAGCGCCCAGCGCGCCGGCATCCATCCGCGCAACGCCCAATAGAGCGCCAGCAGAAAGAACACGCACCCGGCCACAACGCCAGCCCATGCGCTCTTGAGCGCAACTATGCCTGCCGCCAGAAACAGCGCTTGCCCCGGAAAGTAATTGGAGGCATAGTGCGGCCGCTGGATGATGTGCAGGCTTTCGAAATGCTGCCAGAACTTCGGAGTAGGATTTGCCAGACGTCCGTGCGCCAGCGTGTCGGCGAGTAACAGGTGGCTGAATTCATCGGTGACCAGCGGGACCGGTACTGGCAGCAGCGGAATCAGCGCCAGCCTCACTGCTATTATGCCGCCGACCAGCGCGAGCGCGGTCAGCGCCGGGTGCCGCACCCACAGCCGGGGAATCCGTAGCCACGCCGGATATCGCGGACGCCATCCCTTATTCCAGGCCCACCATCCCCCCGCGACCAGCGCGACTTCGAGCAAATTGAAATCCTGGCGCACACCCTGCCATACGCCGGCAAGGGTCATGATCAGGATTTCCAACAGCCTCATCTTAGATGTATTCCCACCTATCTAAGAATCGACCGCCGGCAGGCTAAGCTTTACCGATTCCCTTTAGATGCAGGTGCGCTTGCAATTTTTATGCGTGGTCCTGCACGATTTCCGCGCGGCGCCGTTCCTTGCGCGCTCTAAGCAGGTGTGATAGTCCGTCTCGCAGCGGTCCCCGCAATTACGCTTGGGGGCGGCCTCGACCAGCTGAAGTGCGCCGGCTAACAATAATACAGCGGTCAGCAATCGAATACCTAGGTTCTTCAATGGTTCCTCCCAGGGCCATGATCGGACCCTCTCTAACTACCATCGGTCTCAGCCACCAATTTGTCCACAGCAATCCAGTAAATTGCTGGTTTTCCGTGGCGATCGCTCACGAATACCACGAACTGGCTGTTGGGGGCAAAGGCGGGAGCCACCAAGGCCGCGTCGCTCGCCCGGTGCTCGGCCAGGGTGAGCTCACGGCGGGCCGCGCGGATCAGCAAGAGCAAATAGGGCGAGGCTTTACTGCCGCTGGCGCCTACGAATACACTGGCATTGGCGTTGGCCTGGAAACGCACGAACTGGCTGGTGTTGGCTACCCAGGCATCGCGCTCTGCCTGGCCGGAGGCCTCCGGGGTCCATTCCCGCAAACTGGTCAGCTTTTTCGGGTCCGGCGGACGATTCAGGTATTCGAGCGCATGCCCGTCGGAGGTCCACTGCGCCTCGAGAGTGTCCCCTTCGCCGAGCGGTAAGCGGACGCTCTCCTGGCCGTCGAAATGAACACTCCATAGCTCCCCGCCTCTGCGATAGACCAGGGAAGCGTTGCGCGGACGCAGCCGCAGGTCGCTCAGTTCATCCGCCAATTCAACCAGCGTCACCGCAGCCCCGTGCTGCACGTGCAGCAAGCGCAGCCGGTACCTTGATCCGCCTTTCTCCACCCACGCCGCAAATTGACCGTCGTCGCTAAAGCTAGCCCCGGGTAACTTTTCGAAGCCTTCCGGAATCCGGTAGACCTCGCGGGTCTTTAGGTTCGAGAACATCGTTTCCACCAGGTTAGGCCCGTCGAAATGCCAGAACCCCCGTTCGTTCCCGAGCAGCGCGATTGATGCCGGGTCGAGCCCTTCGGCCTCCGTAAGTTGGTGCGATTCCTTGCTCTTCAAATCCATGCGGAACGCCTGCCAGCTCCCGGACATGTCGGAGGCGTATAGCACCTGGCGCGAGGTCAGCCCTCGATTGCCCGCCGCCGGTAGAGCGCTGATGAACTGCGGATCGGTGAGGCGAACTACCGTGACTTCGGTGGCAGGGTCTGCGTAACGTACCGCGACGGAGGGAAGTATGCGTCCCTTCGCCGTGGTTTCCCCGGCGCACGTGGCGACGGCAAGCGAGGCCAGGAACGAGCGGCGGGTAGAGCAAATCCTTCTGCTCCAGCTCTGCATGCTTAGATCCTATCACTCAGCTGGCGCCGCCTCATTCCGCGCCGGCTTTCAGATGGCGGCTGCGCCTGCCGCTCGACGTAAGTAGCTCTTTGCCGAGTCGGCCAGCGTCACCACCGCTGCCCCCAACATGATTGCGTCTTTTACCACCAGCCTGCCCATCCCCGATAGATAAGGAAATCCATGCGTGGCGTCACCGAGTGCAGGAACCCAACTCTCCGGTGTGGTGGCCAGAAAGGACAACGTTGTACACGCCATCAGAATCAATAAAAAACTGCCCACCGCAGCGAACTGTGGTAGAACCGGATGCAACGCGATTAGCAGCCCGATGCCCACGATCAGCACTCCCAGCCCGTAAGCGAAGGGATAAGTGCCGTTGGTTTCGTGCCATTGCCGGTGAGCCAGATTCAATTCTCCTTCTTTATTCATATACTTGTGATACTCCGGAGCCGGATGATGGTAAAAGAAACTCATCAAGGGGCTATTGGAAACCATCGGCACGATACCGTCTGCCTCGTATTTGGCGAACTTCAGGCCGCCAATCCACACCAGCACGATCACCAGCCCTAACCGCAACAGTCCCATTCCCACACGATCCAAGCCCGCAGCCAGGGAGAAAAGGCGCGGCACTCTGCCCACAGTCGCACGACGATCCTCAATTTGTGTATCCATTTGCGTATCCAGCAGGGCTGTTCTCAGCATGTTCTGCCTCCATTTCCGTGTAGTCCTTGGTGGACTCCACAAACTGAGCATATGCCCAATGCCGATACTAATGATCATTAAAAATCTCGATATGATATCCTAGAGTATCGGGATGGATCAGCTTTCTCCTTTTTTCGCGCGCTTTGCACTTTCCGCGCAGGTCTTTTATTCAGGGCGCCTGTGTGGCATTTCAGGAGACCACGCCGATAACGCCGGACATCTGCATGTGCTGCGGAGTGGGGTTCTTCACGTTACGCAGCCAAAGGGCAAGAAGATGGTGATCGATCAGCCTAGCGTACTGTTCTATCCCCGGCCTGGCCGCCATCGCTTTCACGCAGACCAGGAAAACGGGGCCGATATCGTCTGCGCCGCCATCGAATTCGGCGTGGGGATGCTTAATCCTCTCGTGCTGGCTCTTCCCGAAGTATTGATTGTGCCTTTGGAATCCATTCCGGAACTCCGGCCCACCATAGATCTGCTCTTCGCCGAAGCCTTCGGGCAGCAACTCGGCCGGCAGGCCGCGGTCGACCGGCTCGCGGAGTATTTTCTGGTACTTTTGCTACGCACGGCAATCCGTGCGCGCCTAGTCGCGGGGGGCATTTTTACGGGCTTGGCCGATCCCCGCCTGGCGGTTGCGATTACCGCGATCCACCAACAGCCCGAACACGCCTGGTCGCTGCCGGAACTCGCTCACGCCGCTGGTATGTCGCGCGCCCGTTTTGCGGTGCACTTTCGCGACATTGTCGGAGTGACTCCGTTCGAATATCTCACGACCTGGCGCATCGGGGTAGCGCAAACCTTGCTCAAGCAAGCGAAGCCGCTCAAAATCGTGGCTCCGTCAGTTGGCTACGCTACCTCGGCAGCCTTCACCCGCGCCTTCTCTAAACACGTCGGCTGCTCTCCGACCCAATGGCTATTGCGGCGCCCGTAGCGCGCGCTTACAACCCCATCCGCTCTAGTTTCCGGTATAACGTCTTACGTTCGATCCCCAGGATCTTGGCTGCGCGGCTCTTATTGCCGCTGGTCGCGGTCAGCACGCGGCGGATCTGGTCAGTCTCCGTGTCGGCCAGCGATTCGCTGCCATGATCGCGCGAGTCCATTTGCTCGATCGCCGCCTCGACTACCGCTCCGTCGACGCGTCCGCCTGGCGCCAGGATGGTCAACCGTTCCATCATGTGCTGGAGCTGCCGGATGTTGCCCGGCCAGCTGTAGTTTTCCATCACCTTGAGACCGCTCTCGGTCATGCGCGTGTCCAGGCCATAGCGTTGGTTATAGCGTTTCAGAAAGTAATGCACTAGCAGCGGAATGTCGCTTGCACGCTCGCACAGCGGCGGCACCGTGAGTCGAACCACGTTCAGGCGATACCACAAGTCCTCGCGGAACTTGCCCTCCTCCACCATCTTCTGCACGTCTTTATTGGTGGCCGCGATCACCCGCACGTCCACTTTCTTGGCGCGCGGCGAGCCCAACGGCCGGATCTCGCGCTCCTGTAAGAACCGCAGCAGCTTTAACTGGAATCCCAGATCGATATCGCCGATCTCGTCGAGGAACACCGTACCGTTGTGGGCCGCCTCGAACACGCCCATGCGATCGCGGTCCGCGCCGGTGTAGGCGCCCCGCAGCGTGCCGAACAGCTCGCTTTCAAGCAGCGATGGCGCGATGGCACCGCAATCCACGGGAACGAAGGGCTGCTGCGCCCGTTTACTGTTGCGATGAATCATCCCGGCGATCAGTTCCTTGCCGGTTCCGGTTTCACCTTCGATCAATACCGTCGCGTCGGTGGGCGCCACCCTCGAAAGCGTCTTATAAATCTCGATCATCCGCGGCGAACTCCCGATCATCTCGGTATCCGGCAAATCGTCAATTGACGCAGCTTCGTCTTCATCTTCCGCCGCGCCGAAAGATTTCTCCGCGCGCCGGATGGTGTCGATCATCTGCGCCATCTCGAACGGTTTGGCTAGATATTCGAACGCGCCGCCCTCGGTCGCCGCCATCACCGTTTCCATGCTGCCGCGTCCGGTCATCAGAATCACCGCGCACAACGGATTCTGCTTGCGCGCCGCGTGCAGCACATCAATGCCGGTGCGCTCGTCCAGATAAATGTCGGAAATGACGATGGTGTAAGGCTCCGCAGCCAGCCGCTCAATCGCCTCGCGAGTCGACCCCACCGCCTCGGGCTGGTAACCCTCCAGCTCCAGCACGGTCACCATGGTGTTCCGTACCGACGGGTCATCCTCGACGATTAATAGTTTCTGCAACGCTGCTCCTTAGGATTGCGCTCTTCAAAACCATGGTAAAGCACGACCCCTTGCCGGGCTGGCTGATAACTTCCATGCGTCCGCCGTGATGCGTGACGATCTGCTCTACAATCGACAGGCCGATTCCAGTGCCGGCTTCGCCCGATTGCTCGGCCCGCTCGGTCCGATAAAACTTCTTGAAAATATTCTTGATTTCTTTGGCGTCTATGCCGATTCCCTGATCGCGCACCGACACCCGCAGCTCTTCGCCATTTCGCTCCGCCATTACCGAAATATGGGTGTCCCCAGGCGAATATTTTACGGCATTTGTGAGCAGATTATAAAGCGCATATTCCATTAATTCGCGATCTCCCGTGAGGGTTCCTTCGACCGGCGTGTCGAGCGACATCCCGATCTTTTTACGGCTGGCCAGCGGCTCCGCGCGCCGCATGCACATGCCTACCAGCTCGGCTGCCTCAAACACCTCGCGCTTCAACTCCATTTGCCCTTCCGCCAGGCGCTCCACGTCGAGGAAGGTCTGAATCAGACGCGCCAGTCGCTTTGACTCCGAGTTGATCATCTCGCTCAACTGTTTTTGCTTGGCCTCGGGCAGCGAGTAATTGGTCATAATTTCGCTGGACCCCTGGATGGCCGTCAGCGGCGTGCGCATCTCATGGGCGGCCCAGTGAATCGCTTGCTGATAGCGCGATTTCTCCGATTCGCTCCGCCGCAGTTGGCGGCGCACAAAGAAGTGCTGGTAGGTAGCGGCCCCGGCGCAGGATAACCACGCTACCGCCGCCGGGCCAAACAACGGAAACACCAGCCCGCGCCCGAAGAAGAAAATGGGCGCCGCAAGTGCTGTCACCACGATGACTACCGCGACCGCGTAGGCCGTCCATCCGGAGAGCAGCGCGAACGCCAGGCCCGCGCCGGCCGCGAAAAATATCGATAGACCCAGCGGTGCCAGATCCCCCGCATGCTGCAGAAAATCGCCGCGTGCCATGGTCTCAAATGCGTGGGCGTGAACCTCCACGCCCGGCACATTCTGGCCGTACGGATTCAGCAGTCGATCGCGCGCGGCCGAAAGCGCCGTCACTCCCAGGAATACCGTCTTGCCGCGTAGCAGAGCCGCTTTCTCCTTGACATGCAGCGCGGAAACCGTCGGCACTCCCCTGGGCAGATAGCGAATCAGCATGGGCCGGCCGGCGTCGGCTCGCGCCGCTGGAATCAGGGTATCCCCGACTTCAACATCTTCCGGCGATTCAATGATGGGCTGCCCCCGCGAAATGCGAAACGCTTCGAGCGCCAGCGCCCACCTGCGCTGATGGTTTGCCGTCTCTTCAAGCGCCACCTCGCGGCTCACGCCGTCAAAGCGGTCGACTTCCGGATGTACGTGGCCGACCGCCGCCGCGGCGCGGGCGAAACGCGGCAGGGGGTCTTCCCAAGCTCCACCAACCAGGTCGCAGTCGAGAATCAGATTCTTGGTGTCGAGAAGCGCCGCCTCCAGGCGGGCGTCCTCTGCGTCGTCGCCTTTGTCGCTCAAGATGACGTCGAGCGCCACCGCCCGGGGCTGCGCGGCGGCAATCTGCTCCAATGTCGTGGTGAGAATCGGCCGGATATTTCGCATTCCGCCTAGTGCGTGCAGCGTCTCTTCATCAATCGCCACCACTACCGATTGTTCGCCGCCGCTTCTAACCGGCTTCATGGGCGTCATCAAGTCGTAGGCGTAATGATCCACGCGCGCCGCCAGCGCCGTCCAACCCGTCAGCGTTCCGGCAGCACAGCATCCGGCCAGCACCCCTATATAGACGAGATTGCGCTTACTCGCCAGCAAGCCGCACCATCCGTATCACACACAATAGTGTACCGTCGCAGCGCTTTGCTCACTTCTTCCGGCGTGTATATTGGAACTCATGCGGTATACCCTTGCTTTCGCGCTGGCGATTTCTTTGGTTCTGTTCCTGACGGCCTGTACGCAAACTAAGCCTCCCGTGCAGGATTCCGAAAAACTCACCCAGGATTTTATTTACGGCACCCTGGCATTGTCTCCGGTCAGCGCCACCGCCGCCGGCTACCATCAGCACAACGGCACTCGTCTCGATGAACTTCTGGATGACTACAGTGCCGCGGGGATCGACCAGCAGCGCCGTTTTTGCAGCGACATCCAAAACCGCGCCGCTGCGTTGAACGCCGCCAAGCTCGACAAGGAACAGAAAGCCGACCTCGACATCATCAATAGCAACACCGGCCTGTGTCTGCTGGAGCTCAACACGATTCAGAATTTCAAGCACAATCCCACCGTCTATGTCGAGCTGGTGGGCAACGCTTTGTTCACACCCTATATGCTCAACTACGCGCCGCTCGAGCAGCGCTTCGACCACATCACCCGGCGTCTGGAGAAGGTGCCCGCGCTCTTCGAGCAGGCCAAGGCCAATCTGACGGACGCTCCCGAAGTGTGGAATCGGGTGGCGCGCGAAGAGAACGACGGCAATATTGCCCTGATCGACAAAACCCTTCGCGCCGCGGTTCCCGAATCGCGCAAGGCCGCCTATACCGCCGCAGCCGATAAAGCCATCCTGGCCACACGTGACTTCAACGCGTTCTTGAAGGACCAGCTCTCCGCGAAGACCTCGGACTGGCGTCTCGGCAAGGAAAAGTACGCGCAAAAATTCGCCCTGGTCCTGGCCTCCGGACTTACGCCCGAGCAACTGCTCGCCGCCGCCGAAGCGGACTTGAAAACTGTCCGCGCCGAGATGGCCAAATTATCCGCGCCTCAGACCGTTGAGCAGGCGTTGGACGCCGCCGCACGCCAGCACCCCACGCGCGCGAATTTTATCCCCAAGGCCAAGGAAATGCTGGCGCAGGCTACTGCTTTCGTCAAACAGAAAGACTTGCTCACGCTGCCCAGCCGGTCCAACCTGGAGGTCACTGAGACGCCCGAGTTCCTGCGCGGTATTTATGGCGTCGGCGGATTCAATCCGGCGCCGCCGCTCGAGCCGCAACTGGGCGCGTTCTACTGGATCACGCCGATTCCCGCTAGCTGGTCCGCCGCGCGCGCAGAATCGAAACTCCGCGAATACAATGATTACGGTTTGCAGGAGCTCACGATCCACGAAGCCATGCCCGGGCACTACGTGCAATTCGAATACGCCAATGACGTGCAGCCCGTCTCCCGCCGTCTGTTGCGGACGCTGTTCTCCAATACGCCATATGTCGAAGGCTGGGGGGTGTATGCGCAGCAGTTGATGTCGGATGCCGGATATCTCGACAACAGCAAAGGGCTCCGCCTGACTTTTGACAAGCAAATTCTCCGCGTGCTCGCCAACACCATCTTGGACGTGCGCCTCCAAACCATGGGCATGACCGATCAACAGGCGCTAGACTTGATGACCAAAGATACCTTTCAGGAAAAGGAAGAGGCCACTGCCAAACTTCAACGAGCCCAGCTTTCCTCCTGTCAGTTGCCGACCTACTTTGTCGGCTGGAAAGGCTGGCTGGACGTTCGCGCACACTACCAACAACGTAAAGGCGCGGCCTATTCCCTTAAGGAATTTCACCAAGCGGCATTAAAGGAAAGCGGCGTCTCTCTGCCGGCTCTCGACGGGCTACTCAACTAAAGACGGGCTACTCAACTAAAGAGGCCTCAATCAATCGCGACCGGCGATTGCAAAGTGAACGCAACGGCCGATTCTACCGGCAAAACCACATGGCGCTTCCCGGTGAAAGCAGCTCCCGCCGTTCCCGCCGCGGCTCCCGCGCCAGCGCCGATCAGCGCGCCCATTCCTCCGCTGGCGATGGCGCCGATGGTTGCGCCCGTGCCGGATCCGCCGCCGATCCACAGCCAGTTGTGTTTCTTATGTCCCTTGCTGACTCTAGCAGCGCGAGGTGAAACGGGCTGTTTTCACGCCGTGACGGAAAGCATTTGAGCGGATGCGGTCCGAGCCAACGAGTCGCCGATTTTCCTGATCAGCCTGGTTGGAAGCGACGAGAGGCGTGTGGAAGCTTCCCCAGCCGAAATCAGGACTGGCAACGCGTGAGCGAGGCCGCGCGGCGTGCCTTTCCCGAAGAGTTTGCGCATCAACAGCCCAAGATTGGCCGCGCCCGAGTGCACCACCAGCCGCTTGAGGATGTTTTCCCGGCCGCGCAAATGCACGCGCCGCATCCCGCCGCGATCATACAAGTGTTGATTCCATCGTTCCAGCTTCTCGCCGCGCTGCCGTAACAACCGCAGGCCTCGCTCTCCGCGAATGCGCCGCCGGTTTGCATACACGGCTTGTTGTTCTCGCTCTTGCTCACTCCACCGCTGCCGTCTCCGATTCGGCTCCGAGCAGTACGTGCGCACGCCCCACTCGGTCAGTTCCTTCACCACCGCACGGCTGTGATAGCCCTTGTCGGTGACCACTTCGCGTGGTCCCTCCGCATTGACTTGCTTGGCAACTTCATCGTTGTCGGTATCCGCAACCACGGATGTGATGCGCTCGCCAGCTTCAGCTACCGTCTCCTGAATGGTCGTCGTGTCGCCTTCATCCGCTCCGTGCAATGTGACCGCGACGATCGCGCCGGTCTCCATGTCCACCGCGTGTTCGGCCTTGTGAGCCAGATGTGTGCGGCCATCCTTCATCTTGGTGATGCGTGCGTCCGGATCGTGCGGATGCGTCCAATCGTCGTTAGACCCCTTCTTCGGACGCTTCCGATCCAACTTGGCTAACTGCTCGCGCGTGGGAGTTTCGATGCCGCTTTCTTTGGCCAGTCGCGTAAGAAACTCTTCGTAAC
>Ga0068855_100003111_pt1 | contig 20310 bp, 15 predicted proteins | sample KBSCornC52_FD_66592 | JGI IMG/M metagenome (GOLD analysis project Ga0068855, IMG submission 66592) | Corn rhizosphere microbial communities from Kellogg Biological Station, Michigan, USA - KBS Corn C5-2 | ecosystem: Host-associated > Plants > Roots > Rhizosphere > Soil ...
ACACCGGCGGAGGCTCGCGCGGCGGTCGAGGCGCTGGGCGGGCGCGGGGTGGTGAAGGCCCAGGTGCACTCCGGCGGGCGCGGGAAGGCCGGAGGGATCAAAGTCGCGAATTCGCCGGAGGAGGCGGAGCAGATCGCGAGCCAGATGCTGGGAATGATCCTGAAGACGCACCAGGTGCCCGAGGGCATCAAAGTGGAGAAGGTACTGATCGAAGAGCCGGTTAAGATCGTGCAGGAGTACTATCTCGGTGTCGTGCCGGACCGCGACACGCGCCGCGACGTGATCATAGTCAGCGCGAAGGGCGGAATGGATATCGAGGCCGTCGCGGAGGAGGATCCGGACGCGATCGCGCGGCTTCCCATCGATCCGATCGAGGGACTGCGGGACTATCAGCTGCGCCAGGTCTGCTACGATGCGAAGCTGGACCAGGCGGTCATCAATAAGGCGGTCGTCTTTCTACGGCAGCTCTACAACGCGTATGTCGCCTCCGACGGCTCGCTCGCGGAGATCAACCCGCTGGCCGTGACCGACGATGGCCGCGTGCTCGCCGCCGACGCGAAGTTCCAGATCGACGATAGCGCGCTCTTCCGCCACCCGGAGTTCGCCGCCTTCGCCGAGGAGGACCAGGACGACCCGATCGAGGCCGAGGCGCACAAGCAGGATATCGCCTACGTCCGGCTCGGCGGCGACGTAGGGATCATCTGCAACGGCGCCGGCCTGACGATGGCGACGATGGATGAAGTGAAGCGGGCTGGCGGCGCGCCCGCAGACTTCCTGGACGTGGGCGGAGGCGCCCAGGCAGAGCGAGTTGCGAACTGCCTGAAGATCGTCCTCTCGGATTCGAATGTCAAGGGCGTCCTGATCAACATTTTTGGCGGGATCACGCGCTGCGACGAAGTCGCCAAGGGGATCGTGACCGCGGCCGGGACGATCGGCATCAAGGTTCCACTGGTCGTGCGGCTCGCGGGCACGCGCGCCGAAGAGGGCGCGAAGATCCTTGCCGAGGCGAACCTGGTCCCTGCGGAGACCATGCAGGAGGCCGCGGCTAAGATTGTGGAGCTGGTCAAGCAGGCGGCGTGAACGACCCGCATTATTCCCAATGGTGTACAATCAGTCCACCGCGATAATTTCACTTCAGCGTCGAGGGATTCTGGCTTGCGATGGAGCGACGGTTGACCCGTGGCTCCGATGTGTACGTGCGGAAGCTGTTCGGGCTTCAATACAGGCGCGGCTACGGCAGATATGTGAGCGGTAAGGCATATGGCAGCAATCGAGATTGCGACATCAAACACAGAGATAACCGAAAAGCAGACGCGGAGCAGGGCAGTCGTCTATCCGACGGGAGATGGAAAGCCATTGGGTGAAGATGAAATCCACGTCCGGGAGATTGTGAACGCCATTCAATTCCTGCGATTCTGGTTCCGCGATCGCCACGATGTATACGTGATGGGGAATAACTTCGTCTATTGGCACGAGGGATTTCCAAAGAAACGGGTCTCTCCCGATTGCTATGTTGCGTTCGGCGTGGAGGAGCGAATACGCCCTTCTTACAAATCATGGGAGGAGAATGGCATTCTCCCGAGCGTTGTTCTTGAGATCACTTCTCGCTCGACGCGACAGCGTGATACCGACTATAAGTTCAACCTCTACGAGCAGGTATGGCAGGCGCAAGAGTACTATATGTTCGATCCTGCTCGGGAATATCTGCGGGTGCCACTGCAAGGCTACACGCTAGTGAATGGTCGCTATCAGCCAATGGCGCTTGAAGATGACCGGATATACAGTTCTCAGCTCGGGCTCCAGATCGTGATGCAAGGCAGCAACTTGCGGTTCTTCGACCCTGTTGCGCATGGATTTGTGCCAACGTTGGCGGAGGCGGCTGCGCGAACGCACAGAGAAGTACAGCGAGCGGAAGAAGAGCGGCAACGAGCGGAAGAAGAGCACCAACGGGTAATGGAACGTGACGCGGAGATTGCCCGCATGCGGGCCGAATTGGCCGAACTCCGACGTAAGTATGGCGAAAGCAGCTAAATGCCTGGCTTTCCAACAGTAGTGACCGCCAACGCAGCGCTGCATCCGGACGCGAACGACCCGGATGAGGCAAAGGCCCGCCTGGTTGAGGTCTTCTCTTCCATCCAGGGCGAGGGCGTTCTGGTCGGGCACCGGCAAGTGTTTGTCCGGACTTATGGCTGTAATCTGCGCTGCACTTACTGCGACAGCCCGGAGACCCTCAAAGAGAGCGGCACGCCTTCGCATTGCCGTGTCGAGACAACGCCTGGCAGTTGGCAGTTTCGAAAGATCGAGAATCCTGTCGGCGCGGCGCATCTGACGGAGATTGTACAGGGCTTTCTCGCCGAGCCGCACCATTCGATCTCGATCACGGGCGGCGAGCCGCTGCTGCATGCCTCGTTTCTCGAGCGGTGGCTGCCGTCCGTCCGCGAGCTCGGACTGAAGGTCTTCCTCGAAACCAATGGGATGCTGACCTCGCATTTGCGGCGACTTCTCCCGATGCTCGATTATGTCTCCATGGACTTCAAGGCCCCCTCCGCAACCGGCCTCTCGCATGAAGGGACGCTGGCGTGCCATCGCGAATTCCTGGCCGCCGCGTCCGCCGTCAACGTGTATGGGAAGCTGGTGGTCACGCCGGGCACGACGGAGGCCGAGCTGAACGAGGTTATAGAGACAATCGCTTCGGTGGACCGCACGATTCCCCTCATTCTTCAGCCGGTGACGCCCTTCGGGAGTGAGACGCAGACCGTACCTCCATCGGCTATGATCCGATTCCATGCGCTCGCTTCGCAGCGTCTCAGCGAGGTCCGTGTTATTCCGCAAACACACAAAATGATGAAAATGGTTTAGTCCGAAAAGCAGAGTGGGAGTGAGATGTTCTGATGGAAGAACGGTTGAGCCTGACGCGGCGCGCAGAGCTGATCGGCAAGTTTGCCGATCGGTCGCTCCTGGTCGTCGGCGATCTCATGGTGGATGAATACCTTTACGGCTCCGCCCGGCGGATCTCGCAGGAGGGGCCGGTCATGGTGATCGAGGTCGTCTCCGACGAGTTCAAGCCGGGCGGGGCCGCCAATGTCGCGAACAATCTGCGGTCGCTGGGCGCGAGCGTCGCGATCGCGGGAGTCGTAGGCGATGACAGTATCGCGGGGGTGCTGCGCGCCGGTCTGTCTGACTGGAAGATCGACGTCTCCGGAATCGTGACCGATGCCACAAGGCCAACGACCCGCAAGACCCGAATTGTCGCGCAGAGTCAGCAGGTGATCCGGGTCGATCGCGAGAAGACCATTCCCATTTCCGGTGAGGTGAGCCGAAAGCTGATAAGCCATATCGAGCGGCTGCTTCCGCAGGTCGATGGGGTACTGCTCTCCGACTACCGCAAGGGCGTCCTGAGCGAGCATGACACTCAGGCGATTTGCGATCTGGCGAGGGCCGCCGGCAAGCCGGTCATTACCAACCCGAAACCGGCGAGCGCGCGCTGGCTTCGCGGCGCCAGAGTCATCTCGCTCAACCAGGTCGAAGCGGAAGAGCTTGCAGGCCTGCCGCTGCCGGACGACGCTGACTCGCTGCGCCGATTCGGTGAGCAGATTGCGCAATCCCTGGGGGCGGCCACGCTACTGGTAACGCGCGGATCGAAGGGACTGTGCCTGTGGCTGCAGAACGGCGAGCATCATCAGATCCCGGCGCACGTGGTCGAGGTCGCGGACATTGCCGGGGCGGGAGACACGACCATCGGTACGATGGCGCTCGCGCTCACCTGCGGCGCGACGGACGTCGAAGCGGCTGAGCTGGCAAACCTCGCAGGCGCGTGCGTCGTGCGCAAGCACGGCGTCGCCACGATCACCCCGGACGAGCTGCTACGCGCGATCTGATGGACGCTTAGAAGTCGTATTCCAGATTGGATCGATGTGTTAGGGGCGGTACCTGTGGCGAGGGGATCGGCGCATTCATCCACGCTTCCGCGATGGCCTCCTGGCGAGCGAGCAGGGCTCCGAGGCTTTTGAAGTGGAGGCGTTTCGCGCGGTCGTGAACCTGAGAGAGTTGCCCCATCAGCTTACCGACCCATTCGCCGGAAATCGCCCCATAGGTGATAGGCTCTACGGCGATCGCCTCGGTGAGCAAAAACTCGGAGAGCGGAGCGCCTGCCTCCATGTTTTGAAGGGGAGGCACGGGCATCGTCCGGGCGTGATTCATGGCGTCCACGAGCGCTTCCCTGGCCTTGCCCATCAAATGGCGAATCTCATTCATCTCACCCTCTTTGAGTCCCTCTCGTTTCTCCTCCGCGTACGAAAGACAGGCGCTCATGTTTGACAGCTGGACGTTCATTCCACTCAGTATCTGTTGAAGATGAAGCTGGAATCGGTATCGTGCAACAAGGTCCGAAGTCCCGGCGCCGGTTTCACGGGACATCATGAGGTGCGCTTGAAAGATTTCCAAATCGAACTGCTTGAACCACTCCGTGTCCGCTTCCAACTCCTTGTCTACCATTTCGAGAAGCTTTGGCACCTCGGTAGAGCGCCGCTCTTGATCTCGAAACGGGAGGGTTTTGCCTTTGAGCGCAATTTCCCCGCGATCGAGCGCCGAAAGCAGACGATACTCTCCATAACGCTCCTGATGCGCACCGAACCAATCTTTATATTCAGCCTTGTAAAGCCGATCCGCAGTTTGCTGAAGCCTTTCACGCGGCCAGGAAGCGATCGCAGCGGCACATTGTTCGAACTCCGGCGGCTCGATGCTTAGCAGCCGGCCGTCATAAATACCCAGGTACCGTGGATCCTGGCGGGTCTCCGCATGCTCACCATCAATGAACGCTTGAACCTGTTCGACGGGATTCAGCTCCGCTGTTGGCGCTAGGTCAGCTGCCTCCTCGTAGAATTTATGGGTCAGCGCGGTGCACAACGCCTCACGGTCGCGAAATAGCGTCCATGCCGGCCGATCATCCACGAGGCTTCGCACATAGCGCCGTTTTGCGTTCTGCTCACGGTCGAAGTTGGAAGGGTGCGATGCCCACATAGAAGGAATGCCACGGTCACTTTCATCGAAAATGACTGTAGACTGCGTTGGATCCTCCGGCAGAGCTGGCACCACCCCGAGGTCGGGCTCCTCCCGGATAGCGCGCAGGTAGGACCCGGCCAGTTCCTGGTGATAATAGAGATTTGAAGTACACAATTTATGATCGAATGCCTCCTTGAGGTCGCTGGATGTCTGATCCATACAGGCATCTGCAAACTCAAGTCGTTTCAAGGCATGCACGATCATATCGCTGCCGCAGACGCTCACGGCGACAAGGTCGGCGTGAAACTCCATCTGGCGCGACAGCGACGCATCTACGAAATTGATCCCCTTGAACGCAGCCTCGAGAATCTTTCGCAGAACCCACACGATTCCGTAGAGAATCCACGCGATAAAGGAGAGCCGGATGTCGAGCCTGCGCCAGCCGCGAAGCAGGTCGTCGAAAAAGTCGCGCGCATAGACCATGTCGCCGATGATGCGGTTGGCAGTGTAGACGTAGACGCCCAGGCGCAGACTGGACTGCGAGAAGTGACCGAACTCGTGAGCGAGCACGGCCTTGAACTCGCTTAGCGAGAGTTGATTTACAAGTCCCAGACCGATGACGAGGTCCTTCTTTAGCGGCATCACAAGGTTGAGGATCGAGGTATCGTAGGTAACGGAAGCGTTCACATCGGGAGATAAAAACACTTTGCGGGGGTATGGCGCCCGCGTGTCGGCGCAAAGTCGGCGCAGAAACCCAAACAACTCGGGCTGCTGCGACTCTTTAACCTCGACATAGGTATTCTTCCGGCTGCGGTTGCCTTTGAAGAATCCTTTCACCAGAAAGAGGAAAAGGAGCCCCGGAGCCACCGCCAGGATAACGTGGAAGTATAAAGATGAGCTCTCGCCAGCATCCATTAAGAGGTTGAACGCTAAATAGATCAGGTAGAGACAGCCGCCGGCGAGGGCGAGGTAGAACAGAAGAAAGACCAGCAAGCTGCCGAATACGATGGCGACGGAGCGGCGATAGGCGGGGCTGGGCGTCGTCAGGTCGGTGGGCACGCCGGTGACAGTGGGTGGATAGAGTTGTTCAGTATCGGGCACCAGCGCGACCTCATTGAAGGAAAAGCAGCAGTTCTGCGCCCGATTCGACAGCATCGCGGCGAATTCCTGCACGCTTGCAAGCGCAACCGCAGCGTCCCAACTGCTCGTGATAACGACATTTGGAATAGCAGGATTGAGACAGATATCAACCGAGCAAGCATTACGTTAGCATATAATATCATATTGATAAACATCTATTGACAAACTCGCAACATAATGATAACATTCCGATATGCGAATTGTTACAATAGCCTGGTGAAATCGTTTCTGCGCTCGTCTATCTCAATAAGGCTGTATGTTCGATCTTCGCATCGTGACGCAGCGTTTTGAAGAAACAGATCGCAAGACGCTAACCATTGGTACGAGGCAATTCGGAACGGAGAAAGGAGGGTTTGTTCGAGGACTATCCGGAGAGATTCATGACATTTCACTCATGCCTCATGCTTCCTCGTATTCCCGGGGAAATCCGCCAGGTTGCGGACGGGAAGGAAGGACTATGGTCATGTTTGTAAGAAACGCTTCTCGTGGCTTTACTTTGATAGAGCTCCTCGTCGTTATCGCCATAATCGCGATACTTGCTGCCATCCTGTTTCCTGTGTTTGCACAGGCACGTGAATCCGCGCGAAAGACCTCCTGCCTGAGCAATAACAAGCAGCTCGGCCTGGGCGTGATGATGTACGTACAGGACTACGACGAAATGTATCCTTGCAATAACTGGGATACGCCCCCGCTCGGAATTACCGACACCGACTCTCGCGATCCGAAGTATCCCGCCGCCGTCACGTGGATGTGGCATGTGATGCCCTACATGAAGAACCGGCAAATCCTTGTGTGCCCTTCCGATCCCAATCCGAAAAACGGCTGGTCGGGGTACGACAATACGAGCCCCGCCACCTGCGACGACGCATGGGGTATTCCAACGCCTATCAGCTACGCTGCAAGTGACGAGATGTTCGGATACGGTGGATACGACAATCCGAACGGCTGCTTCGGAGACGGCTCGTTTATCCCCGACTGGGGAATGGCGCCGAGGAGTCTCGCGGCGGTGCCGACGCCCGCAAGCACCTACATGATCGCCGACTATGGAAGGGAGCTGATCGAGTCGAACTGGATCAATAACCTGAAAGCGGCGAACTACACTCGCGTCTTCAACGCCTCCGCGCCCAGCGGCGGCATCACAGCCGACACGACCGACCCGTGGAAGAGCCGTATTCCGCTGTCCAACATCTACCGGCATCAGGGCGGATCCAATATCGTCTTCGGCGACGGCCATGCTAAATTCCGAAACGGCAGGACCATCCACGCAGGCGACGATTGGGAGGACGGTTTCCACGCCCCTGACGGCAACATTCCGCGCGAATACTGATTGTAACGTCGGGCTATTTCCATTGGGAGGTTGACCAGTGAAGCAGCAGATCAGTTCTGGCACGTTCATTACGATCGTGACGATCGTCGTGTTGATCGTGACGATGGCCGGAATCAGGCTCTGGCAAGCGCCGTCGGTGGAGAATATCAAGCCCGTTTCGCGCGAACAGGTCAATGCAGCAATGCGGCAGGCACACTCCGGCCCGACTGCTGCGCAACTCAGAGAGATACAGGAGTGGAAGAAGACGCATCCCGGCGCGTTCACAAAGTACTGATATGAACGCACCGGGATTGCCGCAGCGGGGAGGTGGATCGTGAAACAGGGCATCCATCCAGGAGTGTTTATCGCGGTTATTGCCGTCGCTGTGGTGATCGCGGCGATTGCCTGCATTTCGATATTGCGGGCGCCGCCGGCAGCTGTCGCACAGACCGAAAGAGGCGAACGGGCAACTTCCGGCGCAGAAGCGAGCGCGGCAATGAAAGCGGCCCACGGCGGACCGACGGAAGCGCAGCGCGAGCAAATCCAGGAGTGGAAGAAGTCGCATCCGGACGCATATACACGATACTGACGTGGACATCTAAACAATGTTTGTAACTCACAAGACAACAACGGGCAATGTCTCAGCGGCATCGAATGGCGCGGCCAACAGTAGTGGACGCGCCTTTCCATTACGCCTCCTCATCCTGTCGATCCTCGGCGTTGCGCTGATTGTCGCCGCTGTGGCATGGCGGTCCAGCCCGACAGTCCGCGAAAACAGCCTGCGTGGCAGGGATCTTTCGGACCTGGAGGCCATGGCGCGCGCCGATCCCAACGATTCTCTGGCGCAGTACTACCTTGCAAAGGCCTATTACCTTCGGCTCCGTTTTGATGACGCGCGGTCGGCTTACGAAAGCGCAGTTCGACTCGATCCCGACTCGGCCCGCGCGCACCTCGGCCTGTCCCTTTCCCTGTACGAGTCAGGCAAGCTTCAGGCAGCCCAGGATGAGCTCGAACGAACGCTGCGGCTGGATCCCCGCTCGGCCTGGGCGGAGTATATGTTGGGCAAAATCGCCTGGCTTCAAGGCCGAACGACTGACGCACTGCCGCACATGCAGCGCGCGATCCAGCTGGATGCTCGCAGCGATCCCGCCTGGTTCGGGCTTGGAGTTTGCTACGAGCAGCTTCATCGGTACAATGAAGCCGTCGATCCGCTTCGCCAGGCGATCGCCCGAAAGGACGGCAGCGCGCAGTATCACACGGCGCTGGGGGAAGTGCTGGTCTATCGCGGCTACACAGACGAAGGGCGGAAGGAGTACGAGCGAGCGCTTGACCTCAATCCAAACTATGGCCCTGCATGCCAGCTCATGGGCGGTTTCTATCTGCACAAGGCGCCGGGTCGGGACTCGCTGGATCGGGCCGAAGCGCTGCTTGTGCGTGCGACGCATCTGAAGGCCTACCTGCCTGAGCAGCTCTATCTCGACCTCGGGGACCTCTATAGCCAGAAGGGCCAATTCAAAGAGGCCGTGCATGCGCTCAAGACATCGATCGCGAAAGATCCCCGGGATGAACGCGCCTACTACGCGCTCTCCCGGGCCTATCGCCATCTGGAAATGCCAGCGGAAGCGCTGGCGGCAGAGGGCGAGTTCAAGCAAATAAGTGATCGCCATAACCAGCTTCAAACCATGGAGGCGCGTGTATTCCACAACCCCAACAACCTGGAGGCCCGCCTGAAACTCGCCCGGCTGTACCGCGACCTGGGGCTCGAACAGAAGGCCGGAACGCAGTATGATGCGTATCTTCACTTGAATCCCGGCGACGCCGATGTCGGGCGTGAATTCCAGAATTGGCTGGAACAAGCCCGCGCGGCGCGGGCACAAAAGCGCCAGGATTCCGCCATGATACTGCCGTGATTCGAGGCAGGCTAATTATCTGCACTGCGCTGCTCCTCACGCTCCAGGGCTGCACCTCCAGATCTTCGCGAACGATCCTAACGCCCGCGATTCATGGTTCAAGCGTCCAGGAGGCGGCGCCTGTCGGACCGCCCGCTGCCGCATCCGACCTGTTCCGGGACGTCGCGTCCGAAGCAGGGCTAAACTTTCGCTGGGGGCACGGCGGCCGATCCCCTCTTACAATCATCGAGACGCTGGGCCACGGTACCGCATTCCTGGATTACGATCAGGACGGCCTGCTGGACATCCTGCTTGTCGGTAATCGCCGGTTGGCACTCTATCATAATCTAGGTCACGGCCACTTCGAAGAGACGACGCGAGACGCGGGCCTGACTGCAGAGGGCGACTTCTACGGCGTGGCCGTCGGCGACTACGACAATGACTCCTTCCCGGACCTGTACATCACCGGGTACGGGAAGTGCATCCTCTACCACAACCTCTGCGGTAACAGACATGGTCGCCTGGCCGCGCCCGGTATGGGGCGTGCCAACGCACAAACTCCAAAACTATTTGAAGATGTGACTGCGAGGGCCGGCGTGGGCACGCGCGGACCCTACGACTGCGTGACCGCGGCAGCGTTCGTGGATCTGGACGGAGACGGTAAACTCGACCTGATCGCCGGTCGCTACATTCTGTACACTCCCCAATCGATTAAGTTCTGCATGTACCAGGGAGTGCAGGCGGGATGCGGTGTTAAGAACTACGATCCCGATTGGCCGCAGGTCTTCCGAAACAATGGAAATGGGACGTTTAGCAACCGGACGAGAGAATGGGGATTCCATAAGGCGCACGGGCGGTGTCTGGGCCTGGCTGTGCGTGCCGCGGAGTCCGGCAATGGCGCCGCGATCTATATGGCGAACGACGAGCTTCCGGGCGATCTGTTCGTTCCTCGCGGCAAGAGTTACACCAATATCGGCGTGCAGAGCGGCACCGCTTACAACAAGGATGGCCTGACACAGGGCGGCATGGGCGCGGATTGGGGAGACTTCCTGAATGAGGGCAAGCCGGGTCTCATCGTAACGACGTTCCAATCGGAGCCGGACAGCTTGTATCGCGGCGAGGGCAAGGATCTCTATCGAGAATATGGGTCTACGCTCAACATTGCCGCGGGGACCACCGCATGGGTGGGCTGGACCGCGAAGTTCCTCGATTACGATAACGACGGCTGGCTCGACCTGGTGATCGCGAACGGCCACTCACAGGATAACGCGAAGCAAGTCGAGGCCGACCGATCCTACGCTCAGCCGCTGATGCTGTACCACAACGAGGCCGGAAATGTGTTCAAGGATGTCGGCGCCGGGGCCGGAATGGACTTCCGGCGGCCCTTTGTCGGGCGCGGCGGATCTATCGGTGACTTCGATAACGATGGCAGGGTGGATATGCTGATGGTAGACGAAGAGGGTCCGCCCCGGCTGCTGCACAACGAGTCTCATGCCGACAACCACTGGCTTGGCATCCGCCTGGTGGGCGTGCGCTGCAACCGTGATGGAATCGGCGCGAGAGTCACGGTGACTGCAGGCGGCAAGACCACCATGCGTGATCAGCAGCTCGCAGGCGGTTATCTCTCCGCGCACGACCCGCGCCTGCACTTCGGCCTTGGAAATGCAAGGCGGATAGATAAGATTACAGTTCGATGGCCCGATGGGCATATCGACAATATAGCAGGCGCGCCGGTGGATCGATATGTCCAGATTACCGAGGGCCGAGGGCTGTCGGAACGGTTCTGAATCACGGATTGCCACGGATTAAAGGATTTCACGGAAAATGCACGAATCGTCCCTGCCGGACACAATACTATCTGCCGTATTCCAATGGATCGGACTGGGACGAGTGAACAAGCTAATGTTTGCCGCGATACTTCTGTTCTTTCAGCTGCCTTCCGCGCCTGTCCAATCGCCCGCCGCAGCTCAGAGGGCCCCCGCGGTCACGGCGCCGCCGCGCGCCTTTTTCGAGATCGTGCGTGATCGCGATCGCGACGCGGCGCGAGCCTTCTACCGCAAATATATCGATGTGAAGGGGATGCCGGTCGTCGCGTCCGCCGAGGTATCGGACGTTGCCCTACAGCGCACCTACGAGATCGTGACGCATCTGCTAGCGGGCAGACCGGATGTCATCGATGCCATGGTGCGCGACAAGATGTACCTGATCATCATCGGTAAGGACCAGAAGTACACGGACATGCCTGAGTACCGCAACGCTCCGAATCCGGATTACCTGAACGAACGGGTACGCGGCACGGGCGGAAAGCCGTCCAGTTTCGGCGAGGAGAATCTGCTCTCGCTCCCAATCGACCGCTACGACGATGAGAGCATCGGTGTGCACGAGTTCTGCCATACGATCGACAGCGCGCTGCGCTCCATCGATCCCGGGTGGTCCGAGAAACGAAACGCCGCCTATCGGCACGCCATGGATAAAGGGCTTTGGAAATTGACCTACGCGGCGTCGAACGCGGGCGAGTTCTGGGCGGAAGTCTGCCAGTCTTACTTTGACTGCAATCGGGCCAACAATTGGAACCACGGCCCCATCGCCACTCGCGAGCAGCTGAAAGTCTATGATCCGGAAACCTATGAGCTGGTACGGACCACCTTTGCGCTGAAACCGGATCAAGATTGGCGGTACGCGTGGCTGCAAAAGCTGCCGAACATAACGCCTCCGCCTGCTAGGTTTCATATCGATCCCTACTACACGAAGTTCACATGGGCACGCGAGTTTCCGGTGGTCGGGCGTAAGGCGAGCGACGAGGCGCTGCTGAAGGCGAACGATACAATACGGAAGATGTTTGCTTACCGTCACGACATTCTGAAGGCGCTGATTGCGGATGGAGTCAAGCTAGTGGTACTTGGCAAAGGCGAGCGCCTCTCGGACCTGCCGGAATTCAGAGCCCGCGTCGGCGGTGCGGGCTTCGACTCTACCGCTCGGATCGCTGACTATTCGCCGCAATCAAAGCTGTTGGTGGTCGATGAGGAGAATGTGCTTTCCACGCCCGGAAGGCTCAACCTCGGCGGCAGCCAGGTGATTCGTGCCTTCGCACTCGCGCTGTTCACGGTGACCGCCTCGCGGCCTGTTGACCCGAATTGGAATAACCGTGGGCGAGACGTGCAGCAGTACGAGCTGCGCGTGAGGCGGCTGGACGCGGAATTCGGCGATAAGGTGAAGCATCTTTACGAGGCCGCAATTGCCGGCGGCAAGTGGAAGGGCACGGCTGCTGTGCAGAACACAGGCGAATATTGGTCAGAAGGCGTGCTCGCCTACTTCGATGCCGTCGGCCAAGAGGCAGCCCCGAACGATGCGCCGCATCCCATCGCGACTCGAGAGCTGCTAAAGGCCTATGACCCGGAGCTGTTCTCACTTATAAACGAGGTCATGGCCTACAACGGTCATGTGGATTGGCGGTACCGGTAGCCTTATTGCTTCCTCAGGCTGCTCTTGTTCAGGTCTAGCTGGGCGATTGGGATGACCTCGATGTCCTGGAACTCCTTTTGCAGGGCGCTAAGGAATTGGCGACTGTCTCCGACGATAATGATGTTCGATTGGCTCGTTGGAAGGCGGCGCGCTGCGAAGGTCCAGACGAGCGAGCCGGTGACCATCTGAATATCTGCCGGATAGGCCGCGAGGGCCGAGAGCGGCAGGTCGTACACCGCGAGGTCTGCGGTCGCGGCAGCGATCCCAGCACCGGTCTCCAATCTTCGCGCATAGCTTCCGATCAGGCTGGCCTTTCGCGCGGTCAGCTCCTCTTTGTCCGCTGTCTCGTGCTCAAGATTGCCTAGCTCTTCTTTGAGCAGTTTGGCGACCTCGGCGACCGCGCTGTTGCGAGTCTGCGCCGATGCGCTAAAGAGTCCTCCTCTGCGCCGCATATCGAACCGACTGCTCGCACCATAAGATAGACCGCGCTTGATTCGGATCTCCTCGTTGATGCGGCTGGAGTAGCCCTCACCGAAGATGGCGTTCGCCACACGCGCCACGGTGTACTCAGGATCCGTTCGCGGGATCCCGGCCTGGGCCAGCATCACCGCGGCCTGGCCCGCATCCGGCTTGTCGATAACGACGACGCGCCCGATCGGTGTGCTCGGATGTGGACTGGTCTCCCGTTTCGCCTCGACTGAGGAGGCTTTCTGACTGCCGAAATAACGGGTTGCCAGGGACGATGCCTCCTCCAGCGTGATATCTCCGCCGAATACGAGGACGGTCTTTTGAGGCGCGTAGTTGGCCAGATAGAATTCCCGCACATCCCCCGGTTTGATAGCGCTCACGGATTCCGGAGTTCCGCCAAGCGCATGGCCATAGGGGCCCTCTTCGAATACAACACGCGCTGCCGTGAATTGTGCGATGGCGCCGGGCGATCGCAGACTGACCGCCAGATTGTCCAGCTTCTGCTTCTGAAGGCGGGTCGCTTCCGCCGGATCGAACGTAGGGCGCTGCAGCACATCCGAGAGCACGGACATCGCCTCCGCAGCGTGCGAGGACATGACCGTGATACCGACGGTCGAACTATCCCACGCGGCCGACGAGGTGATGGACCCACCCAGCCTTTCGATCGACTCGGCGACTTGCGTGGCCGACTTCGTACCTGCCCCTCGCAACAGCATGGCCGCAGTGAAGTCGGCGAGACCTGCCTGCTCCGGGGGATCATCCGCGGCGCCCGCCTTGACGGCGGCCAGAACCGTGACAAGTCCCGTCCCAGGCCGCGGAACGACGACGATTCTTATGCCGTTCGGCAGGCCCGTTGACAGCGGCTTCGGAATTACGGTAGGGCGAGGCGCGGCTGGCGGCGGCGCGTTCTCCTCTGGCCTGGTCTCCGGCGCCGGCGCTTGCTTCGGTGCAGCGGCAACGGCGTGGCTCGCGCCGCCCTGCTCCTCCGTGCCCGCCCGGTACCTGATCACCACGCGATTGGACGGTGTGAAGTACTTCTTAGCAGCCTGCAGAATGTCCGCCGCCGTGACTGCCGACAGCCGTGCGATCTCGGTGTTCACTCGATCCGGTGAACCTAGCGCAACAACGGCTTCGCCAAGAGCGGCCGCCCGGCCATCCACCGTTTCCCGGCGTCGCAGTGCGGCCGTAACAAGCTGGTTGCGCGCCTTGCTCAGCTCGGCTTCCGAGACCGGCTCGTTTTTCAGCCTTTCGACTTCATCGAGGGTAGACTTCTCCACTGCTTCGATCGGCTTTCCACCTGCGGCGATGGTCGTGAATTCGAAGAGTCCGGCGTCCTTGCGCAGGTCGGCACGGGCGCTGGCGCTGGAGGCGACCTGCTGCTTGTACACGAGCGATTGATAAAGCCGCGAGGAGGCGCCGTTCGAAAGGATGGTTCCCGCAATCTGCAGGACGGGCGCGTCGGCGCTGGAGGCAGGCGGGACCAGGTAGTCAACCACAACGGCGGGCAATGGCACGTTCGGCCCTGTCTCATCGTACTGCTGGGCTTCCGCCCGGGCAGGCTCGCGCTGTGTAATCACCGGAATGGGTTCGGACGGCCGCTTGATCCTGCCGAAGTATTTGTCTACCCACGCGTCCAATTTCGCCGGCTCGAAGTCACCGCTGACGATCAGTACGGCGTTATCCGGGCGGTAGAAGGTCGCATGGAACCGGCGCACGTCCTCGATTGTGGCCGCGTCCAGGTCCGCGATACTGCCGATCACTCCGCGGCGGTACGGGTGCGACCGGAACGAGCGCTGGTTTACATATTCGAACAGCCGGCCATAGGGAGGAGCCAGGACCGATTGGCGATACTCTTCTTCGACGACCGCGCGCTCTGAGATGAAATCTGGCTCGTCCACATTAAGGTTCGCCATCCGGTCCGCTTCGGCCCAGATGAGTGTTTCGAGATAGTTGGAGGGCACGGTCTCATGGTAGACGGTTCTGTCTTCGGTCGTGTAGGCGTTGTTCTCGCCGCCGACAAATTCAGTCAGCCGGTCGATATTCTCCGCTTTCATGTTCTTCGTCGCCTTGAACATGAGATGCTCGAACAGGTGCGCAAAGCCCGACTTCTTCTCAGGATCGTTCTTGCCGCCGACCTTATACCAGACCTGGATCGCAACGGTCGGGCTCTTGTGGCTCTCCGTCGTGTAGACCTCCAGCCCATTCGCCAGCACGCGCCCGCGATACTCGATCTTCGGCACGGCCACCGGCTTCGGGCTCTGTGCCGCGACGGCCACAGCGGACGGTCTCTTGCCTTCCGCGCGCTTCTGACCGGTAGCCGGGTAGATGAGGCTGCATGCGATCATCGGTGACACTATGCAGGCGATAAATACTGTCTTTGTCATAGAACCAGTCCACACTCCAGAACTCTGAGATTGTCGATTTATCGATGAGACGATGGCAGCGCCTGCAACAAATCCGCGCACGCAGTCGCGCCGGGCGATCCCGCCGAGCATCGGATTTCGCCGCGACGGATTACTGATATTGTAGCACCGAGATCACGTGTTAGGACTTAGACAGCAGGCACACGGAATGTGTCGTTGAATTTGGAGCGGCTGACGCGCCGGTAGATGAAGTATGCCTGCTGAGGAACGATCTTGACGGAAGCAGCGGTATCTCCTATACTGTATGGATGCGGTCGATTTGAAAGCCGGCGTCCCATCGAAGGCGACCGGATTCACACAATTGGGGATCGAATTGAACATGAGAGCTTTTAAGCATTCAATACTGTGTTTCTTCCTGCTTGCGATCTCGCTGGGTTGCGCGCACGCGGAGGATCAGTACTTTGATTCGAAGGGTGTCAAGATCCGATATATCGTCGAGGGCAAGGGGGAGCCGGTCGTCCTGGTGCATGGCATCACGTCGAGCATCGAACAGAACTGGGCCAAACTTATCAAGCCCTTGTCTGAATCGTACGAGGTGATTGCCCTTGACTGCCGGGGACACGGGAAGAGCGACAAGCCGACAGACCCCAAGATGTACGGCCAGGAGATGGGCGAGGACGTCATTCGGCTGATGGACCACCTGCACATTACGAAGGCACATCTCGTCGGGTATTCGATGGGAGCCTACATCTCGTTCGGGTTGATGCTGATCCATCCGGACCGCATCCTCACGGTCACGATCGGGGCCGGTGGAGGTATCCCGGAGCCGGGCACGCCGAACGTGCTGAAGGCTGCGGCAGATTCGCTGGAAAAGGATAAGAGCTTCGAGCCGCTCATCCGCGCGCTCTGGCCGCCGAAAATGGCCGCGCCCACGCCTGATCAGATCAAGCTGTTCAATACGATTATGATCGGAAAGCGCACCGACGATGACCTCAAGGCGCTTGTTGCGGTGATGAGGGGCGGAATGGGTCCGGCCGCCGAGATGTCCAAAGAGGACCTCAACGAGAAGCTGAAGGCCTGCGCAATCCCGATTCTTGGGATTGTGGGAAGCGACGACCCGGCCAAGAAGAATCTCGAGAACCTGCAGGCGAGGCTAAAAGAGCTCAAGGGCGATAAGACCGGAATGACGCTGATCGTCATCGAACCCGGCAACCACGCGGACGTGCCTAACAAACAGGAGTTCGTGACTGGTATCCAGGAGTTTCTGAAAGCACACTCTAGTTTGGATAAGGCGAGGTGAGGGGAGAGGGAAGAGACGATTGATGATTGGCCGGTGACAGCCGTCACCTCATCACCTCATCAATATCCATTCGCTCATCCCGTCACGCCGCCAGCGTGGACCTAACTTCTGCGCGCAGGCCTTGCACAACATACGCGTGAAGGATATCTCCCTTTGGTCCGGGTTTCTCGCCCAGGTCCAGCACATGGACGTCTGACATGACGCCGCGGTAGGTTGCCTCGCTGATCAGGATCGAATCTTCTTCCGGGACCGCCTTGGTGCTCGCTTCCAGGAATTGCGCCTCCGCTACGACATCGCCCAGGATCGAGTACTCGAAGTGCTCGGAGGAGCCGAACGATCCGATGATCGGCTCGCCCGTGCTAATTCCGATGCCTACACCTAGCTCCCAACCAAACTTTTCATCGAGACGGACATACAGATCCTGCAGCGCGGCGGGGATGGCGAGAGCCGCCCGCACGGCGCCGAGGGCATGGTTGTCCTTGCCGAGCGGCATGCCGAAGAGCGCCATCACGCTGTCTCCCATGTATTTGCTTACGAGACCCTTGTTGCTCACGATAATCTTATTGACGGCGGCGAAGTACTCGTTGAGAGTTGCGACGGTCTGGTCCGGCGGCAGATGATCCATCAGCAGCTTGAAGTTGCGGATATTGATGATCATGACGGTGACGCCATGTCTTGTACCGACGATAACGTCATCAGCGTTCTTGCCGAGAGCGGTCGCGGCGATCGAAGCCGGGATGAACTGCTGGAACAGCGACCTGAGCTTTTCCTCGCGGACAATCTTGTTGCGCAGCAGGCAACTCGTCGATTCGAACGACACAGCGAGGTCCGCGACCTCATCCGGAAAGTGCGTTCCGCTATAATGTGTCCACTCGCCCCGCTGGATCGACTCGCTGGTGGCGAGCAGCCGTCTCATAGGGCGCGTGATCATATAGTACGACCTGAGAAAGAGCATCGCCGCGCAAATCAGGGACAGGAGACCGATGGATTTTGCGACCGACCAGAAAATGGCCTTCGCCTGGCTGCGGGGAAAATCGCTTGGTGTGTAGACGATGTCGAGCGCCACGATCTGGCCCTTTTGCCAGCCAAATCCGCCCGTTCGGCCGTATTTTTTCAGCCGCCACGCCGGCGCCGATTTCACGTAGCCGTGGCATTGCAGGCACTTGTCCTGGGTAACCTTGACAGGCGTCGCGAGCACATGATAGCCGTGCCCACTCTGCTGAACCTCTTCTTCGGCCTGTGCGTCCTGTAGATTGTTCGTGAAGCGCCTGAGCAGGCGAGTTTCAAATTCGTCTGAAACGTTTCTCGGATCCGTCGGATTGACGGCAACGCGCTTGTACCTCAACGACTCTTCGTGACGACTTGCGTCGTACGTTTTCATCAGCTGAGCGGTGACGACTGCGCCTTGATGATAGAAGCCGCTCTTGCTGCTCGCGGCAGGAGTGGCGCCGTCCTCGTCGGTGGCTTTGCGCGCCGCGGAGATCAGGCTGAGCGCCGCAGCGGACTTATCGCGAGTCTCACGCTCCGCGTTGAACTGCAGCAATTGATAGGCGAGCATGCCAGGCACTGCCAGCCCTATCGCGAAAACGATGATGGGCACGATTACGATTTTTGCAGATATGCTCTTGAACAACGAGAGAAAGGCCACGCCTTTTGCTCCTAAAGGATTTACAGCTATAGCAATATCGGCAGCTTGACCCAAACTTCATTAGAGGTCAGCCATTTTGAGAGGACGGAAAAGGCATGAGGCGGCCGTTGGCGGTACGGCCGTCATGTTACAAATCCAGAAGATAGGCGGCGAGGAGTCCGCGGCAAAGCGACGGACGCGCGGCGAGCGCCTCTATGATGCCCTTGCCGATGTCTTCCAATTCAGCGTCTATGCCGTGTTTGCGCAGAGAGTGCTGAAGATCGTTCAGAACGTCTCGCTGGGCTTCCGAAAGACTGAACTTGGACGGCAGCGGAATTCCCGAAAGCCCGAATGCAGGCTCCGCTTTTACCTTGCCGGGGATAGGGCTGCCTTCAGGCCGCGAAGGCGTTGGTAGAAAGCTGTTTAGGGCCTGCCGAATCTCGCGCTCTCGTTCCATTCATTGCCTCCTCTTGCAGAATCTCCTGTGCCAGCATGGAATATGCATATGCGCCGTTGGACTCGGGCGCGTATTCGAAGATGGTTTGCCCCGCCGCTGGCGCCTCTGCCAGCCGGATCGTACGGGGTATCACCGTCTGATATACCAATCCCGGCAAATCGTTATGGGCTTCCTGCAGCACCGCGTTCGCATGCAGGGTGCGTTTATCGAACATCGTGCCCAGAACCCGCAGCTCCAGGCTTGGATTCGTCGATTCGCGAATGATCGCTGTAATGTCCTTCATATCGTGCAGGCCGCGCATCGATAGAAACTCGCACTGCAGCGGAACAAGCACAACGTCCGACGCTGTGAGCGCGTTGGCCGTGGCGTGCCCGAGAGCCGGCGGGCAGTCAATCAAAGCGTAGTCGTAACAGTCCTGGACCGTACGGAGCGCCATCGACATTCGAAAGGCAGGTGTCGGCATATCCTCAAGCACCTGGAAGACACTGGCGAGAGTTGGCGACGCCGCAACGACCCGCATCCCGCCGGTACATGGCGCGATGGCGTTGATCATGTTGTCCGGATTCTCAAGCACATCGCCAAGCGTAAGCCCGCTCGTACCGGCTCCGACGGCCGCGGTGAGACTCCCCTGCGGATCCATGTCGAGCAGCAGGACGCGCCTGCCCTGCAGTGCCAGCGCAGCGCCAAGATTAACGGTCGTCGTCGTTTTGCCGACTCCGCCTTTCTGGCTTGATATCGCATAGGTGAGCATGATCGATCCTTCCTAACGTTGAAACTCATCCGTGATGCGGCCCACAGCTCGCGCCGCCAACGAATCCTGCCCTGAAGCCGCTCCGGCAGCAGCGGTTTCGCGTGGTCCTGCTCTCTGCACCCACTGTGCAAGGACCTGTGACTTAAATTGACCGAGTGCATCCGGCAGCGCGCCTGGAAATCCCCCGGTATCGAGCGGACGGCGCAGCCGTGCCGCGGCCTCGGCCAGCGTCAAGCGCTGCTGGAGGGACGCTGGGCGATCGGCGCGCAAGAAGTCCGGCTCCTCGAGCAGGGCGTGCGCTCGGCCTGAGTCCTGGCCGAAGACCACGCTCGACCGATCGCCGCCAGCCCCCTCCCTCGCGCGCGCTTCGTGCATTTTCTCATGCATTCGGCGCGCTTTCATCGTCGGCGAGAGGAAGGGCTCATCGGCAAACAGCGCCTCGAGGTGCCTCTTTCTTCCAGCGTCGTCCATAGGTTGCTGGCTGCTTGTCATGGGAACTCCTTGTCCGCTTTCACGACCTAGCTCTCGAGCGACTCACGCAGGTAC
>Ga0068855_100003112_pt1 | contig 20303 bp, 17 predicted proteins | sample KBSCornC52_FD_66592 | JGI IMG/M metagenome (GOLD analysis project Ga0068855, IMG submission 66592) | Corn rhizosphere microbial communities from Kellogg Biological Station, Michigan, USA - KBS Corn C5-2 | ecosystem: Host-associated > Plants > Roots > Rhizosphere > Soil ...
GGAGGTCAGGGTGTCCGCGTCAACGCCGTGGCGCCCGGCCCGACGCGTACGCGGATGACGGCGGCAGCGCCCGAGGAGATGGTCAATCATCTCGCAGCGCAGGCGCCAGCCGGCCGTGTCGCCGAGCCGGAGGAACTGGCCGCGTCGATCGTCTTCCTCGCCAGTGGCGACGCCAGCTTCGTGCACGGGGTCACCCTTGCCGTCGATGGCGGCCGAGTGGCGACGTAACGCCGCCTCACCATCTCGATCCTCCCAACCCCCGGGAGGCCGGCCGGCAGTGGCTGTTGCCACTGCCGGCCAGGTCAACGGGTTTCGCCGCCAGGCCAGGCCCCAGGAATACGACGACACGACTTACTTCTACTGCACCTTTCGAGGAGAGATCATGAGCAAGTTCGATGCTCAGTTCGCGGGCCGCTTGGACGGACAGACCGTGCTGGTCACTGGCGCGAAGGGCGGTATCGGTCTTGAGACAGCCCAAGGCGTTGGGAACAGCGGCGCAACTGTGCTGGTGCATGCCCGCGGTGTCAACGACGCCCGAAGCGCTGTCGATCTGCTGGGCCAGAGGGGCAACGGCAAGGGTCACTACCTGGCCGTCGCCGGGGACCTCGGATCTCTCGCCGGTGTTCGGGAACTGGTCGCCGCGGTGCACGAGGCCGCGCCGAAGGGGCTCAACGGGCTGGTCAACAACGCGGGCGCCGCGTTCTCCACCAAGGCCCTGTCTCCCGACGGGTACGAGCGGACCATCGCCATCAATCATGTCGCGCTGGCAGCACTGACCGACGGGCTGCTCGACCTGCTCCGGAAGGGCGCCGATACCTTCGCGACACCCTCGCGTGTGGTCAACATGACCGCCATCATCGAGTCGAAGGGCAAGCCGATCACCGATTGGAGCTACCCGGGCAAGTACAAGCAGATCCAGGCCTACGGCACTGCCAAACTGCTCGCCCTGATGTACACCTACGCTCAGGCTCGCCGCCACGACGGCGACGGGCTGACGTTCAACGCGGTCAGCCCGGGCGCAGTCAAGACCACTCTTGGCAGCAAGGCCGGCGGCCCATTCAGAATCATTCAGGCGGTCACCAATCCGTTCGTCCCGCCTCCGGAGAAGGGGTCCCGCGGCTGCGTGCGGCTGATGGCCGACCCGGAGCTGGCGACCGCGACCGGCGGCTACTACAGCTCGGCGAAGTTGAAGAAGTCCTCGAAGCAGTCCCAGGACGCTGCAATCCAGGACCGCATCTACGCCCAGACCGAACGGGAACTGCGCGCCCACGCCTGAGCCGACGGTGACCTAGCGATGAGAGCGGCCGAGAACGAGTTCACGCGCGCGGTGCGGGCACTACGTGATCCTCGCGCCTGGCGTCGATGGGCGGTCGTGCGCCAGTCACCCACGGCCGCCGCCGCCATCGCCGAAGCTGCCGCACTCACCCGGGTCGCGTCTCCCCACCGGTGCGTGAACCGACCGAGTACGTCACGGCCGCCCGAGGAATCTGCCACACAATGCTCGCCAGCTCAGGCCCTCACCGACGCGAGCTCGTCCAGCGGCGCGTTCTGCGCCAGCGTGGCCGAAGCCGACGGTTCCATTCGTCAACCAAGCCGGCCGCTTTCCCGACTCTGTCGACCGCACGTTTCAAGACCACGCGTTGCAGGACCTCGCCAACGTGGCATCCACCGCTTCATCACCTGATGACGACGGGAGCGGACACACTAAGGATCAAGAAAGCGACTCCATGAGCATGACCACTGACCTCAGAGACACCGTCGCGAGCCGATCATGACCCAGCTGGCCGACCTGGACCGGTTCCTGGCAACCGACCCGAACGATGTCGGTTGCGAGCAGGCACTGGAAATCCTCCAGGTCTACGTCGGGACGGTCCTCGCAGACGCCCCCGGCGTGGCAGGCCGCCGCTACCCCGGCGTGGCTGCCCATTTGGCCGCGTGCGGACCCTGCGACGACGACTTCCGCGGGTTACTCCGCGCCGCCGGAGCGATCTCGTGACCGGCGGCTACACACCCGCGTTGCCGACGGTGAACCACACCGCCCCGGTCCCTCGTCGAATCCGCGCCGTCCTGAACGGGCACGTTGTCGTGGACACGACGTCGGCGTTGTACGTGTGGGAGTGGCCGCATTTCCTGCAGTACTACATCTCGGTCGACGACATCGACCCCACGGCGCTGGTCGATGAGCAGCACGAGCAGAGGCTTAGCCGGGGGACCGCGCGCCGCTACGGCCTGCAGGTCGGCGACGTTGCCCGGCCGGCGGCGCTACGGGTTTACGGGAAGGACGCCACCGTCGACGGGTTGACCGGGCGGGCGCGGTTCGAGTGGGACTCCGTGGACGCCTGGTTCGAGGAGGACGAGCAGGTGTTCGTCCACCCCCGCGACCCCTACGTGCGCGTGGACGCGCTGCGCTCGACCCGCACCGTACGGATCGAACTCGACGGCGTGACGCTGGCCGAGTCCAGCTCACCGGCGGTGGTGTTCGAGACCGGGCTGCCGACCCGCTACTACCTCAACCGCACCGACGTCGACTTCACCCACCTGTTCGCGACCGACACGGTGACCGCCTGCCGCTACAAGGGCGTCACCAGCGGCTACTGGACCGCCATAGTCGGTGACACCGGTCACGCCGACATCGCCTGGAGCTACGACTTCCCGACCCGCCAGCTACTCCCGATCGCCGGGCTGATCGCGTTCTACGACGAGAAGGTCGACACCTACCTCGACGGCCGCCTTCTCGACCGGCCGGTCGCCCCTACCTCCTGACGCTCGACCGCCGCCGACAGATGGACACTTCTGCGGTGTACTGTTCGTTCAGTACATCTGAGCGGAAGGACGGCGCATGCACACTTGGTTCGTTACTGGAGCCGCGCGGGGGCTGGGGTTCGAGATTGCGCGTCACGCTCTCGAGTCGGGCGCGAATGTGGTGGTGGCGGCGCGCAACGTTGCGCAGGTGGAGGCGGGCTTCTCAACCCATTCGGCCTTCGCCGATCGGGTCTTGCCCGTGACGCTGGATGTGACCGATGAGGCGCAGGCGGTTGCTGCGGTGGAGGCGGCCGTCGCCCGGTTCGGCCGCATCGACGTTCTGGTGAATAACGCCGGCCGCGGCTTGATCGGTGCGGTTGAGGAGACCTCGGGCGCCGAGGCCGAGGCGGTATTCGCGACTAATGTCTTTGGGCTGCTTAAGGTAACTCGCGCTGTCCTACCCGTTATGCGCGCGCACCGGTCCGGTCACATTGTGAACATCGGATCGATGGGCGGGTTCGCGCAGGTGCCGGGTTGGGGTGTCTACGGGGCGACGAAGTTCGCGGTCGAGGGGCTGAGCGAGGCGATGCATGCTGAGTTGTCCCCGTTGGGGGTGGCGGTCACCGTCGTCGAGCCGGGCAGCTTCCGCACCGACTTCCTCGATGGGACCTCGCTTCACTCGACAGCGGATCAGATCGCGGACTACGACGAGACCGTCGGCACGGTCCGGAGAGGCGCCGCGGCGAACAACCACGGGCAGATTAACGACCCAGCCAAGGGCGCTGCCGCGATATATGCCGCAGTAACTTCGCCGAACCCGCCAAGCCGACTTCAGATCGGAGCGGACGCGGTCGCTTTCGTCGAGAACAAGCTGGCCCACGTGCGGGAGGAACTCGAGACTTGGCGGTCGGTCGCGGTGTCGACCCTGCTTACGGCCGATGACAACACACTCTCGGAGTAGGTCGATGGTCGATCCGGTGACGTCGGGGGGCGCGAGCGCTCCACCAACGCCACGCAGCGCTCGCACCCGCCGGGCCGTTTTGGATGCGACTGCGGAGTTGTTGGCTGAGGGCGGACTCGCCGCCGCCACGATCGACGCAATCCGGGACCGGTCTGGAGTCTCGAAGACGACTGTCTACAAGCACTGGCCGAACCGGTTGTGCGTTGCAGTCGATGCATTCGCCGAGAAACTGGCGCTGGAGACCAGTCTCCCCGATACAGGGACGGCACGCGGTGACTTCACCGAGCAACTCCGCCGAGTATCCGCGTTTTACTCATCCGCTGTCGGGAGCGTCTTCGCTCAATTGTTGGTCAACGCTGTGCAGGACCCCGTTGCCGCCGCGTGGCTTGACCAACGTCTCCAGCTCAGCAGGCGACATGGCATAACCGAGCTTTGGGAACGGGCAGTCGCACGCCGCGAAGTCCGCGACGACATCGACCCCGACGTCGCCATGGACTTGTTGTTCGGCCCACTGATGTGGCGTGTGATCGCGGGTCGGACACCGATCACTCCAGGCGACGCCGACACCATCGCAGAGGTCGCTCTCAACGGTCTCCTGTCGCTATAGGATTTCGCGGCGGAGTGTGACCGGCGACTCCCCCCACCGACTGCGGCCCTGTGCAGAGCCACACCATCGGCCATGCGGGCACCGTGTTCGCGACCCGGCAGGATCTCGCAACGACAATCGTGGGACGCGTTGGCCGCTGCCTGGCCAATCGAAGCAGTTCGCTCCCACGCCATTGCTGAACTTGGACTACGGTCAGCGTGACAACGGACTGCGCCAAGTTCTCCATCCCCGGGCCGCCGGCTGCTTCGTCGTCGATGCCCGCGAACGGTCGCGCGAAGTCGATCTCGTCCACGACAAGCAGCGTGGGTCCGCACCGCTTCTGGTGAGCGACAACTGCCTCCTCCGCGACGGTAAGCGTGGGCAGTCCATAGGAAACTGCCGAGCACGTTCGCGGCTCGTCCGGTAAACGGGATCAGCAGCACCCGGTCTTCGTCGCTAACGGTCAGAAGCAGCGGTGAGGGACCGATTTCGCTTCTAACGATCTCGGTGTTGAGGTCGTAGCCGCCGCTGTCGACATAGACGACCGGCATGCCTGCTCGCACGGCGCGCCGGACGCGTACGAGTACCTGGTCGTACCAGGTGTCAGCGGGGCTGTGAGCATCGTCGATGCACACACAGCTCAACTCGCCAGCCCGGCCGAGGTGCGGGTCGTCGATCATTCGGGTCCTCCTGCGATGACGCGAGCGGGTTCGCTGTTCGATGTCGTCGTTATCGGCAGGTCGCTCGGGTGCCTGGACGGCAGGGTTTCCAGACGATGAGGCAGGGAAAACTGTCTGGAGCTTCCGATGCGTGCTTGGCGGGACGACGACGCGGTGCCTTCATGACGCAGTTGCTCCGGTCGCGGACGTTTCGCAGGCCGAGATTCTTGGGCATCGTCCACAAACGCACCTGGCCCTACCCGGCCACAGACCAACGGCATGTTCGAACGCTTCACCGCACCCTGGCCTACGCCCTGCACTACGACTCCGAAGCAGCCCGTTGCGAAGCACTCCAACCGTGGCTGCACTTCAACAATCACCAACGAGCCCACAGCGCCCTCGGGGAGCCTTAACGCCAGTCAGCCGCAGGCGAGGTGGCCGCGGACCTGTCCGTAGTGAATCCTTCGCGCGAACGGCGCGTGGCACGTCTGGTTCCCGCGTTGACCCGTGCTGTGCACTCAGCTCTGGGCAGCTTCTGTCGCATACGACGACACCAGCGGTGTCGCATAAGCGTCGTAGCGTGACGGCACAATCGCGAGCGTGACCGAATCGCGCGAAGACCCGACGGACGACCCGTCCGTCGACGCTGAACCAGCGCCGCAGATGGTGCACGGAGGGACCGACAATGCGTTTCTCCGTCAGCTCGCCATCGCTGAGGGTCACGATCCGGCCATGCGGTCCGGATAGCGAGCGACCACTCGCTAAGGTCCCTCAGAGCCGTCGATCGCGCACACTTGTGCCCGGTCGCGCACGCCGCAAATGGATCCGTATCGAGCACGCGGAAGCACGACGACACCGTGCCTGTCGGCCACAGAAAGCGATGAATTGCCAGGATTTGCGGCATCCGATGTTCAGCCATCCCTGGCCTGTCAATATGGCCGACATCAAACTCGACCGTCGTCAACGGTGAGTTCGGCAGGCCGTACACGGGTTCGACAACCCGCTCGTCGTTAGCACGACCTCGCCGTCCTACGTCCCATCTACCAAGCACTACGTCGTCGCTGAGACGCACATCCCCGCAGGCTATCCGGAGCGGGAGGACGCCGCGGGTTCGTGCTGCCGGATCGGTCTATGACCAGCTGAGCGAGCGCTCCCTTTGCTCAGTTCGGCCAAGTCTGCATCAGGAGTGCCAAGGAGAGCGGCGCGGTTCAGGGTCAAACGGGGGTCAAATGATCAAGGGCTCCAGCGCCTCGGCGCTGGAGCCCTTGATTCATCGGAACCACGTTGTAGCGGGGGCCCGATATCACCGTTAGGTGCGACCGGGTCGGTCATCATGAAGGCGGCCCTGACGCTCGGCTGACGGCGGCCGTGAGACTTACACATCTGTCTCCGGAGGACGGAAATAGCGACCGATGACAGACCTGAGCAACGTTGGTCTGTCGAGATACCGGGCACTCGAGCGTTGGGAGGGGAGGAGTGGCGGCGATGGTTTGCGGTTCGCGTGTGTACCCGATGCGTACCGGCATCGCGCCTGCCGCGAAGTTGCGTGCGAATCGGGGACCGACACCGTTAGCCGCAACCGGGGGCGGACGGTCGGCCACGGGACAGGCCGGCTCAGCGGCCGACAAGGTCGGGATCGAAATGGACGCGCTAGACGCCTCGCGCGGTACGTGCTCGCAACATTTTGGATCGCCGTGGCCGTGTGGCGTCCGTCACCGACGATGATGGAGGTCGACAGGTCCTGCGGGTTGAGTATGCCGCTCATGTTCGGCGGCGAGGATGAGGACGTGCCGGGCGCTGCCAGTCCGGATCAGGTTGTCTGTCGGCGAGCTGCGCGCCTGATCTGATCGGCAAGGCCGACGCAGGCTGCCGAGGCCTCACCGCCGGGCGCTGTCGGCCGAAGTGGTTGTGGGCCTTGCAGGCCCGGCGTTTTCGGGGATGACTTGTGATCGGCAGACCTCGTATTCGCGCGATGCGCTCTAGGTCGCGGATCTTTGGTCAACGGGCAGCGTGAACGTACTCGCTCATGTTCGGGGACAATCCGAGTTACAAGCGAGTGCTCGTCGTGCGAAACGCGGATTCCGCGGTCGTCCCACGAGAGGGTCCAGTCGTGCAGATCCAGGCATGAGCAACGGTGCGTAACACGGCGTCGCGGCGCATCTCCACCGTCCAGTCGGCCTCCTTGCTCGCCAGCGCTACGTGCCTACCCAGGTCGTGCGCGGTCAGACGGGCGAGTTCGTCGGGGCGCCCGTCGAGCTTGAGCGCGACCGGTGCGAGGTAGAGGTCGGCGAGGTCGTGCGGCAGCTGGGTCATCGAGGCCCTTCCATCTTTCGCCACGTTGGCAGGGCGGAACGTGCGGTCCGTAGGGTCCCAGGCCGCGAAGCCAGGAGGCACTTGGTCACGCGACGCAGGCCTCAAGTGTCGAGATATATTGGATCCAGTAGCCGCGCCTTCCTCAGTCCGGCGCCAGTGTAGGAGTCTGTCTGCCTGTGTTTGGAGCGTGCGGAGCACTACCTGCGGGCGGCAGAGTGCAGCCTCGCGGCTGGGGTAGCTGGATTCCGATGTCAGGTGATAGGCGATGATGCCGATTCGGCGTTGCGTGGACGATGGTTAACGCTTACGGCACCACCAGCCGTCGCGTCGCCGAAGCGATGCGAGAGGAGATCCTGACTGGGCGCATGCCGCCCGGCGCGCGGATTCGGCAGGAACACATTGCGGAGGAACTCGGCGCCAGCAGGGTTCCCGTTCGCGAGGCTCTTCGAATTCTCGAGGCCGATGGGTTAGTGACGCTCGTGGCGAACACCGGTGCCTGGGTCGCGGAGCTGAGCGACGCCGAGTGTCACGAGATCTATCACATTCGCGAGCGAGTCGAACCATTGTTGTTGCGATTCGCTGCAGCCGGCCTGGGCGAAGCCGAGATCGCTGAGATGGATCGCCTAGCGCGCCGAATGGAGAAGTCGAAGGACGTCGAAGGGTTCCTTCGGCTGGACCGCGAGTTCCATCTGTTTTCCTATCGGCCGGCCGAGACCCGGATGCTCGGCGACCTCGTCGCTCGGCTGTGGAACACCACCCAGCACTATCGACGTGCGTACGTGCAGCGACTCGACGATCGTGCTCGCCGCGTCGTGAACGACGAGCACCACATGCTGGTCGAATCGCTTCGAAATGGAGACGTCGCCGGCGCCGAGCGCGTACTCGAAGGGCACATCCGACGAACGCGGATCGCACTACTCAACCGCGAGCGCTCCTAGCGCTCGGCGCCCCAGTGAGTCGACCCGTGAGTCCTGGGCCGGGTGGGCTGGGCCGTCTCGCCCGCTACATCGACTCACCTCGGCGATCGCACTCCAGTCGCGACTCATGAGCTCCGGGTCCGCAAGCGCCGTCTCAAACACCTCGACAAGGGCCGCCAGCGTTGCCGGTCGGAAGTCGACTGATTCTGCGATCTCCTCGGCGAGGCGTAGATCCTTCCGCCCGAGTTCCATCCGGAATCCCGGCGGCGAGTACTCGCGGCGAGCAATGATCTTGCCGTACCCCTGGTAGACCATGCCGCTGAACAGAGTGCCGGCCAGCAACTCGGTAATCTGCGTGGGCTCCACCCCCAGGCGCTCGGTCATGGTCACCGACTCACCAAGGGCCTGCAGGGCGTGAATGATGTTGTAGTTGACGACAATCTTCACGGCATGTGCGACGGAGGGCACGTCACCGAATCGCCAGATGCGCTTACCCATGGCCGACAGATACGGCTCGACGGTTTCGAGTGCGTCCGCGGGACCAGCGGCCAGGATGTTCAACTTTCCGGCTGCAGCCACTTGCGGTCGCCCGAGCACGGGGGCCGCGACATAGTCGGTACCGGCGGCTCGCAAACGTGCCTCGAGAGCGTGCGACATCGCGGGGCTGATCGAGGCCATCATTACGTGAATTCGCCCTGGGACCGTCCCGACCCGGGCTGAAGAAAGTACAGCATCGGCAGCGTCGTCGTTAGCAAGCATGCAGAAGGAGACGTCGGAAGCCAGCGCGTCCTCCGGTTCGCGCGCGATGGTCGCTCCAGCGGCCGCGAGATGGTCGAGCGGCCCTGGTGATCGGTTCCATACGCGCACGTCGTAGCCGGCTTGGAGAAGACGACCGATCATGGCGGCGCCCATCGACCCCGCGCCGAGGAACCCGAGGGTCGTCATTCCTCGCCACGGCCCCAAGTCGTGTTGCGGTGGGACTGAGCATCACGGTTCAAGTTGAGCGGGCCATCAACAGTGAAGTACCGGCGGCCCGCGACGATCAACTCCTCCGCGGGGAATTTCGTGATGACCTCGCACCCGTCAGCGGTGACGACGAGTTCCTCTTCGATGCGCGCCGCACCCCAGCCATCGGCCGAGGGCCAGTAAGTCTCGAGCGCGAAGACCATGCCTTCCTCGATCAGTTCCGGGTGGTCGAACGAAGTTAAGCGCGAGAAGATCGGCTTCTCCCAGATCGACAGGCCGACCCCGTGTCCGTACTGCAGTGCGAATGCGGCCATCTCGTCCGGGAACCCGAACTCCTCGGCCTTGGGCCAGACTGACGCGATATCCGCCGTCGTCGCTCCCGGCTTGACCAAGGCGATCGCGCGATCCATGTACTCGCGCGCGCGTGAGTAGGCGTCACGCTGTGCTTGTGACGCGGACCCGACCGCAAAGGTTCGGTAGTAGCAGGTGCGGTAGCCGTTCCAGCTGTGAAGGATGTCGAAGAACGCCGGATCGCCCGGGCGAATCAGCCGATCCGAGAATACGTGCGGGTGGGGCGAACAACGCTCGCCGGAGATCGCGTTAACGCCCTCGACGTACTCGGAACCGAGGTCGTAGAGAGTCTTGGCGACCAGGCCGACCGCTTCGTTCTCCCGTACACCGGGTCGGAGAAACCGGTACAACTCCTCGTAGGCGGCGTCGACCATCGAGGCGGCCTGGGTGAGCAGGCCGATCTCGTCCGGCGTCTTGATTCGGCGGGCCTCCATGAAAACCTGCTGACCGTCGACGACATCGATGCCCTCGCGCTGCAGGGCGATGAGAACCGGCAGTTCAATGACGTCAACCCCAAGGGGCTCGTTCGCCAGGCCGAGCTTCGCGAGCTCTCGCTTGATCTTCTTCGCTAGATCTCCCGCCAAATCGGCGTCGGGCGGGAACGCGCCGCGCAGCGTCGAGATCCCGGCACGGGCACCGCTCTCCAGGCGCGGACGCTTCGCGCCATGGTGCGGCGCGTTGGGATCCGCATCGGCTTCGGCCGTCGTCACGTCGAGCCAAGGGTTGTAGAGCGCATGATGCTTGGCTGCGGAACCGAAGTCCCACACGATCGGATCCGTGCGGCGCGTCAGAAGCGCGAACCTGATGAGCTTGTCCATCGCCCAGGTTCCGATGTGAGTGGCGCTCATGTACCGGATATTCGAGAAGTCGAACGCGAGCACTGCGCCCAGTGAGGACCTATCCAGTTCGGCATGCAGGCGAGCGAGTCGCTCGTCGCGAAGGCGGTCCATGTCGACTCGGCGCTCCCAGTCGACTGCGTTCGTCCCAGTGGTGCCGGTGGCCTTCAACGGGATTCTCCTGACGTCAGCGTGACGTGTGCACTACTGCCCACCGCATTGATAAGCTGAGATTAACATACGTCGAGTGTGCCGGGTAGCCCGGCGACCCATGTCAGCCGGCCGAGTTCGGCGCGTAGACGGCCGATACGGGCCGAACTGCCAGGCAGTCACTTGCTCCCCGTGAGCGTAGACGTCGTGGAGTTACGTTGGGCGTAGCCGACTGTGCGTTCAGTACGAGTTGACGGCGCTCGAAGCGTTCTGCCACCCTTTTATTCCGCGCGGCTGGGTTTGGCGCGTCTCGTGCGTGCAGGGTGGTCGTGCCGACTGAAGGACGTCGCCGGTCGCGGCGGTGACGTCCGAGGTCAGATGCCGGACTCCACGATGGCCCAGACGAAGGAGCTTCGACGAACATGGCCGTTGATCGACTGACCCGTACGCCCGCACCCGTGGTGCCCGGCCTCTCGAACAGTGTGCGAGTCAAGGCTGGAGATCTGCTGTTCGTCTCCGGCCAGGTGGGATTCGAGAAGGACGGAGCCGTTCCCGAGAGCTTCGAACGCGCCGTCGAACTCACATACGAAGAGCTCGTTCGCGCGCTGAATGCGGGCGGTGCCTCCGTCCAGGATCTGGTCAGGGTCAACGTCTACATCACCCAGCTCGACCAGGAGAAGTTGGCGATCTGGAGGCGGGTGCGAGACTCGATCGTGGACGCTGCGGCGCCTTCGGCGAGCACCGTCATCGGTGTCCATTCGCTCTACAACGGCGCGCCGATCGAGATTGACGCGATCGCGGCCATCTGACGCCGAAGCCACGTCTGCCCGATGAGGTCCGACCCTAACCCGCGGGCGCAGGTAGCGATCGGCAAGAAAACCGTGCCGAGCGGCGCGGTCGCTGGTCAGGCTCGCCACACCGTCTTGAGGTTGGTGAACTCGCGAATACCGGACGCCGCCAGTTCACGTCCAAAACCCGACGCCTTCACGCCGCCGAATGGCAGCTCAGGGTGCGAAACAGTCATCCCGTTGACGAACACTGATCCCGCATCGAGGCTCTGGATGAACCACTGCTGTTCCTCTGGATCGTCGGTCCACACGGCACTCGACAGGCCGAAGGCCGTCTGGTTGGCGATCTGCACCGCTTCGTCACGGTTCGCAACGCGGTAGAGGGACGCGACGGGTCCGAACGCCTCCTCCATCACCAGGCGCGCATTCATTGGCAACTGGTCGATCACGGTGGGCGGGTAGAACCAGCCGGGAAGCTCAGGCGTCCGCCCACCGGTAAGCACCCGGGCTCCGCAGGCGACCGCGTCGTCGACAAGTTCGGCAAGTTCATTGCGCCCGCTCTCGGTGGCAAGCGGTCCGATCTCGACATCCTCGTCGAACGGGTCTCCCATCTTCAGGGTTTCCATCTTCTCCACGAACAGGTCGGCGAACGCGTCGTAGACGTCGGCGTGTACGAGAAAGCGCTTGCCCGCAATGCAGGACTGGCCGTTGTTCATGGTCCGCGCCATCACGGCCGTGCTCGCAGCGGCTTCGAGGTCGGCGCTGGGCATGACGATGAACGGGTCGGAACCTCCCAGCTCCAAGATGGTCTTCTTGATCTCGCGGCCGGCCGTGGCGGCGACCGCGCGACCGGCCGGCTCGGACCCGGTGAGCGTGACTGCCCTGACGCGGGGGTCGGCGATGACGGACTCGACCTCGCGAGAACCGATGAGCAACGTGCGGAAAGATCCAGTGGGAAAGCCCGCCTTGTCGAACAGCTCGTCCAGGTACAAGGCCGACTGGGGAACGTTCGAGGCATGTTTGAGCAGACCTGCGTTGCCGGCCATGAGAGCGGGCGCCGCAAATCGGATTACCTGCCAGAACGGGTAGTTCCATGGCATCACTGCCAAGACGACGCCCAGCGGTTCGTACCGCGTGTACGCCTCCGACGCGCCCACGACGGACGCATCGGCCAGCGGCTCGTCAGCTAGGTACTGCGCGGCGTGATCCGCGTAGTAGCGCATGCCTCGGGCGCTCTTGAGTACCTCCGCGCGGGCCTGCGCGAGCGGCTTACCCATCTCGAGCGTCAGAATCCGCGCACGGCTATCGACATCGGCTTCGAGCAAGTCCGCCGCGGCATGCATCCAATTCCGCCGATGGGCGTAGGAGAAAGCACGCAATGCCCGTGCCGCTGCATCGGCCTCGGCGATGCGTCGCTCGACCGCGGCGGCGTCATGAGGTTCGAACTCGCGCACGGTCTCCCCCGTGGCGGGGTTTACGGTTGCGATTGCCATCGCGGTGCTCCTTGCCTTTGTCTGCGCGGTCGTCCGCAGCCGTGCGGACTTGGACGCCCGCCGCATATCTCAACATCACGCGTCATGCCCGGTTCCCGGCATGCGTGTCAGGCGTGCCGGTTCACTCCGCCAGGCGAGGGATGCCACAGCAAGACGCCGGGGGAGTCTTGAAGAGACTCAGTGGTCTCGTACGCCTTTCCCTTCGGATACGTGACCAGCTCGAATTGCATTCCCCACGGGGAACGGAAGTAGATCCAGCGTTGGCCCGCTGAGGCGCCGGACGACGCGACGGGCTCGCCCATGACGTCGACGCCGCGGGCGCGCAGGAAGGACACCGCCTCGTCGAGGTCGTCGACGTAGAAGGCCAAGTGGTGTCCACCGATGTCGCTGTTGCGGGGTTGCGGTGTCTGGCCGTCGGCGGAGTCGTATTGGAACAGCTCGAGGTTGGAGCCGTTGCCCAGCCGGTAGAGCCTGATCTCGCGGATGACCGTTCGGGGGTGGACCCCGAGCTGCCGTTTCATCCAGTCGTCGGCGGACGCGATCGCGCCCAAGCTGTAGACCCTCACAGCGCCGAGGATTTCGACGAGGAATCGCTCGGCTTCCTTGATGTCCGGAACGGTGAATCCGACGTGATCGCTGCCTCTCATGCCCGGAATCGGCATGCGCATCTCCTTCGCGGGGCCTGAAGCGATTGGCGCCATTCGGACTCAACATGGCGACCTGGGTGGCTGGAGTCGACGTCCGGCGAGCTGTAATGTATCCAATCCTAGCCCTGGTGCCGTGTCGGCGCCAGCGGCGCAGCCGGACATCGAGGAGTTGCAGGATGCCGAGACGTCAGCGTCTGGAGACCGGGGTCGAGTGGATCCAACTGGAGTCGACACCGGCCGACTGGAAGGCCGCGGATCCTTCGCTGCTACGCACGATGTTCGGCCAGTTGCACTTGATCCGGGGCTTCGAGGAGGCCGTCCTCGAGCTCGCGCGGGAGGGCCTCGTGCATGGGCCCGCGCACTCGAGCATTGGCCAGGAGGGCGGCGCGGTCGGCTCGATCGTCGGCCTCCGGTCTAGTGACGCGGTGAACGGTTCGCACCGTGGCCATCATCAGTTCCTGGCGAAGGTGATCGGGCACGTGTCCGGTGGCAAGCTCGATCTGGACGCTCTGGTCTCGGCCGAGCTGCAGGCGGTGCTCCAACGTACGCTCGCCGAAGTGCTCGGACTGGCGCAAGGCTTCTCGGGCGGCCGCGGCGGCTCGATGCACCTGCAATGGCTGGAGGCCGGCGCACTGGGCACGAACGCCATCGTCGGTGGCGGCGCGCCGTTCGCGAGCGGGAACGCGTGGGCCCAGAAGCACGCCGGCACGACTGACGTCACGATCAACTACTTCGGTGACGGTAGCGCCCAGATCGGCTCGGTCTTGGAGTCCTTGAACCTCGCCGCCGTGTGGAAGCTGCCTGTGGCCTACTTTATTGAGAACAACCTCTACGCAGTCTCGACGCACGCTGACGAAGTCAGCGCCGACCCGCGCTTCTCGGTTCGTGGACAGGGCTTCGGGATACCGTCGTGGCGGGTGGACGGGATGGATCCGCTCGCGGTGTATCTGGCGACGGAGGAAGCCGCCGAGCGCATGCGGACCGGTGAGGGCCCAGCCATCATCGAGGCCGGGGTGTACCGGTTCTTCCACCAGAACGGCCCCTTCCCCGGCAGCGCCTTCGGCTACCGCAGTAAGGCCGAGGAGGCCGAGTGGAGAGCGCGTGATCCGCTCGGTCGGCTGGCGAAGGAACTCGGCGACCTGGAGCTCATCGATGAGGCCGGTATCGCCTCCGTACGCGAACAGGCCGAGGTAGCACTCGCCGCCGCGGTGCGCGAGCTGATCGAGGCCGACCCGGACGACCGGAGCAAGCGTCGCATCAAGCCTGAGCTGTGGCCCGACCCGGCCGTGGTCGATCGTGGCATTCGCGCAGATGGGGCCGAACTCGCGGGCCTGCCCGAACTCGACCCAGTCGAATACCAGGGGTCCTGGCAGGAGGTGAGGTTCGTCGATGCGGTTGCCGGCACGCTGGAGCGCCGGATGGAGCAGGACCAGCGCATCATCGTCCTGGGTGAGGACGTCCACCGGCTGAACGGCGGCACGAACGGCGCGACGAAGGGGCTCGCGAAGCGGTACGGCGACGACCGCGTGATCGGCACGCCGATCAGCGAGAACGGCTTCTTCGGCCTTGCCGGCGGCATCGCGCTCGACGGCCGCTTCCGTCCTGTCGTGGAGTTCATGTATCCCGACTTCATGTGGGTGGCCGCCGACCAGGTCTTCAACCAAGTCGCCAAGGTCCGTCACATGTTCGGGGACAACAACCGAATGCCACTCGTGCTACGAACCAAGGTAGCGATGGGATCCGGCTATGGATCGCAGCACCTGATGGATCCTGCTGGCATCTTTGCGACCTCTCCCGGCTGGCGGATCGTCGCGGCGTCCAACGCGGCCGACTACCGGGGACTGCTCAATGCCGCGATCGCGCTCGAAGATCCCGTGCTCGTCATCGAGCACGTAGACCTGTACGGCCAAACCGACCGCCTACCTACGAGCCACGAGGACTACATCATCCCGCCTGGCACGGCGGCGATCCGCCGGCCGGGATCCGACGTCACCGTGCTCGCCTACCTGACGATGGTGCAGCACTCACTCGAGGCGATCGAGCAGACCGGTATCGATGCCGAGTTGATCGACCTGCGTTGGCTTGATCGGGCTTCGTTCGATTGGGACACGGTCGGCGCGAGTATTCGTAAGACGAACCGATTGCTGATCGTGGAACAGGGCGTCCGCGGAACCTCATACGGCGGGTGGCTTGCCGACGAGGTACAACGACGCTTCTTCGACTGGCTGGACCACCCGGTCGAACGCGTCACGGGGGCCGAGGCGTCACCCTCGATATCGAGAGTCCTTGAGCGTGCCGCAATCGCCAAGACCGAAGAGGTGGTCGCGGGTCTGGAGCGAATGCGCTCAGAGTGGGGCGGTGCCTGATGGCGACCGTGATCCGGATGCCGCAACTCGCGGCCGGGGGCGGGACGGCAGCCGTGCAAGCCTGGCTGGTCGAGCCGGGCGACGCCGTCGCGACCGGCCAGCCCATCGCCGAGATCGAAACGGAAAAGGCCGTCGTTGAGTACGAGGCCGAGGTGGCCGGCGTCTTCGCCGGAGCTCTGGCCGAGTCCGGCAAGTGGTACGCGACTGGATCGCCGATCGCCGTCATCGCGGAGCCGGGCGAGGCGCTCGACTCCGCGCTGGCTGAGGGCGGCGGGCCGCCGCCGGAGAAGACGATTGCGGTAGCGGAGGCTGCCAAAACCGATCCGCGCTCGGAAATGATCGGCGCCGCGGACACGTCCGTCTCGGATGCCGCTAACCAGCGGACGCACCGCGTCTTCGTCACACCACTCGTACGGCGTGTGGCGGCCGAAAGGAACATCCCCGTGCGCGATATCGCCGGGACTGGGCCGAACGGGCGGATCACCCGCCGAGACCTGGACGCGTACACGCAGCGGCAGAAGTCGCGTACGGATACGCCGGCCGACGAAGCAGCCCCCGCCGTGGCTCGCCCATTCGAGCCGGCTACTCCTGATGTGTCATATACCGACGTGCCGCACTCCGGCATGCGCCGGGCGATCGCGCGACGCCTGTCCGAGAGCAAGTCAAGCGTCCCGCACTTCTACCTCGTGGCCGATGTCATCGTCGACGACCTTCTCGCCTTGCGGGCCCGGATCAACGAGGACGCGCAAGCCCGGATCTCAGTGAACGACTTCGTGTTGAAGGCCGTCGCCTGCGCACTCCGGGACGTTCCTGGCGCAAATGCCACCTGGATGGACGATGCGACGCGCCAGTTCGATGAAGTCGATCTCGCGGTCGCGGTCTCCGTTCCTAACGGCCTGGTCACGCCCGTCCTACGGAAGGCTGACACGCTCTCCCTCGGAGTCATCAGCGCAACGGTCAGGGAGTTCGCGGAGCGCGCGCGCGAAGGCCGGATCAAGCAACATGAACTCGAAGGCGGATCGTTCGCGGTCTCGAACCTTGGCATGTACGGCACCAGGGAGTTCGCTGCGATCATCAACCCGCCGCACGCGGGCATCCTCGCCGTCGGTTCGGCAACGAAGCGCCCGGTCGTGACTGGCGAGGGCGGCATCGCCGTCTCCACCGTCATGACCGTGACACTTTCGGCCGACCACCGCGTGCTGGACGGTGCCTTGGCCGCCCAGTGGCTGGCGGCGTTCGTGAAGCGGATCGAAAACCCGCTGACGATCTTGGTGTGAGCCGTGTCCAGTCGCAGCGGTCCGCGCGGCCGTGTCCAGCCCGGCTTGCGCCGCGCTGTTGCGTCCACCGGGCGCGGTCGGCTCCGCACTCGGAAGCCACGACGACTCGTCGCTGGTTCGTTCCACCCCCCTTGACGGCGTTGAGGGATAACTTCTAAACTTCCGAGAAGCAGAAGCATAATTCTACAGTACGGAAATTGTGAACTGGATCCATGAAGATCCACACCAGGAGCGTGTGCGCAGGGGGACATGTGGTTGCCTCCGCGATGCCGGTTTCGTCGACGGTGCCGTCGAGCCAGGCCGGTGCGGCTCCGGAGTGGAACAGCGGAACGAGTCCGCCGCCGCTCCCCGTCGTGCCGATTGACGTGCGCCCGAGGTTCACGAGGATCGGCAGCGCGGAGCTCAGCGGAGACCGTGGTCGTCACCGCGAAGGCGGTCGACGTGTCCGGCATTTCGCTGGGCGGAAGGCCGGAGACCACTGCACCACGAAGATCAGTTGGCGCCCGCACGGACGTAATTACCGCGGACGTGAAGCACACGACTTGGTATGACACCGGGTCAACGACAGGCAGCATGCCGATCAAGGAGAGAGCTATGTCCGACGGAGTCGAGATGGAAACGACGGGTTTTGGGATGCCGTGGGAGAAGGACTTCCACTACTCCCAGGGCGTAAAGGTCGGCGACACCATCTACCTGTCCGGTCAGATCAATCACGATGCTGACGGAAACCTCGTGGGGATTGATGACCTGGAGGCGCAGGTCAGGCAGGCCTACGCGAACGTGGCGACGGTCCTGGCGGCCTACGACGCGAGTCTTGCCAATGTCGTGGATGACGTGATGTTCGTGACCGACATTGACGCCGCCATGACGATCGTGCCAGGCGTGCGCCGGGACGTCTTTGCCGGAACGACGCCCTGCACGTTGACGATGGTCCAGGTATCGAAGCTTTCGTTCCCCGAGACCCTGGTCGAGATCAAGTGCACCGCTAGGGTCTGATCGGCCCGTCGGGCCGGAGATCGAAGTAGCATTCGCCGCGCGTCGGCGCCGCCGTACGAAGGGTGCCTGCGGGAGTAACCTCGCTCGCAGCGCAGCGCCGGGCTTCGGCAACGACACCGCTTAAGGCAACCGGTCGGGGTCGCGTCGTCCATGCGGCAGGCCCTACGGGGCGGCGAAGTCGGCCAAGTATCAAGCCCGAGCAACGGACCGCGCGGATCGAGAACGATCAAGCACCTTGTGGTCGATCAAGGCGTAACGGCCCTTCACCGAGCGAACATGCGCCTGGGAATCAACGACAACGATAGGAACTGCGGCTAATGACATTCACGGTAATGGCACGGTGCGCCGATACAGGAGCCATAGGCATCGGCATCGCTACTGCGTCTGCGAACTGTTCCAAGGTGCTTCCCAGCATCAAGGGCCTACTTCCCGCGGTGCAGCCCGACGGCGCGATCGTGTGTTCGCAATCGATGTGCAACCCGATGCTCGGCTACAAGGCGTTCGAGCTGCTCGACCAAGGCAAGTCGTTCGACGAGATCGAGCAGGCGTTCGTGGCAGATGACGAGCACCTTGCCTATCGCCAGGTCGGCATCGTCACGGCGAGCGGCGGTGTCTGGGCTTACACGGGCGCGTCCTGCTTTCCCGAGAAGGGGCATTTCGTCGGTGCCGACTACCTCGTCATGGGCAACTGCCTCGGGACGGACACCCTTGGCGGCATGCAGGAAGCGTTCGAGGAGGGGCAGGGGCTCGACCTGGGCGAGCGTCTGTTGCGAACGCTGGAGGCCGGGCGCGCCAGCGGTGGCCAGTACTGGGAGGGAAAGCCAATTGGCGAGCTGTTCTGCTCCCTCTACGTCTACGACGGTCGGAACCCCTACCCGAAGGTCGACATGCGCGTTGACTTCGACGTGAGTGCCGTCGAGAAGATGCGGCGAATGTATGACCAGCTGCAGGACCGGACCGAGCAGTATTTCGACGCCATGTACCGCCGTCCGCATCTGTTCAAGGACACGGTGTCGGGCCACTTGTTGGAAGTTGCAGCCGCGCAGATCTGAGTCGAAGGACCGCCTTAGCGCCGCGGCGGACGGCCGGTACGACGGGCCGCCCGGCCGCCGGGGCTCGACGAGCGTGCCCTGACGGAATCCGCCGTCCCATGAGATCGAATCGGTCGATCCGTGGCACCAAGCGATTCGGTGAGTTCTCTGACGAATGCGTCATCCTGCCAGCCAGAGATCATGTGAGGAACAACTAATGGCACAAGAAGACTCGATCCCGACTTCTCGAAAGATCCTCATCATCGGGGCGGGCGAGCTCGGCATGCCGGTGCTGCGCAATGTGGCGCGCCGGGCCCGAGACGTGAAGGGTGCGACCGTCAGTGTCCTGCTACGCGAGAGCACGCTCAGTTCGCAGGTGCCGGAGAAGCAGCGTAACGTCGCTGAGATCCGCAGCCTGGGGATCGAGATCGTGCACGGCGACCTCGTCAAGAACACGATCGACGAGCTGGCGGCGTTGTTCGCGCAGTACGACACCGTGATCGGATGCACGGGTATCACCGCGGGCATCGAGACCCCCATGAAGGTCGCGAAGGCGGCGCTGGAGGCCAAACTCAGGCGCTACTTCCCGTGGCAGTTCGGGGTCGACTTCGAGGTGATCGGTCGGGGGAGCCCGCAGGACATCTTCGACTCGCAGCTGGACGTGCGCGAACTTCTGCGATTCCAGGACGAAACCGAGTGGGTCATCATCTCGACCGGCATGTTCATGAACTACCTGTTCGAACCGGACGTCGGGATGGTCGACCTGGAGCACGACACGGTGAAGGCTCTGGGCAGTCTGGACACGGCCGTGACCGTGACGACGCCTGAGGACATCGGCAGTCTGACGGCCGAGATCCTCTTCGATGAGCCTCGGATCCGCAACGAGATCCTTTACTTGGCTGGCGACACCGTCACCTACGGCGAGTTGGCGGACACCCTCGCTGCAGTACTCGAGCGTCCGTTCAAGCGCACCGAGTGGAGCGTGCCCTTCCTGCTGGAGCAGCTTGCTGGCGACCCGGACAACATGACAGCCAAGTATCGGGCCGTCTTCGCTCAGGGCCGCGGTGTCGCCTGGGACAAGAACCAGACGTTCAACGCGCGCCGCGGGATCCCGGTGACCAACGTGCGCGATTGGATCGAGCAGAACCTCGTGGGTCGAAGCAGCGGGAAGTAGTTCGTGCCGGCGCGCTCGCCGGCAGGGCACGGTGTGCCGCACGGGTTCGA
>Ga0068855_100003113_pt1 | contig 20300 bp, 19 predicted proteins | sample KBSCornC52_FD_66592 | JGI IMG/M metagenome (GOLD analysis project Ga0068855, IMG submission 66592) | Corn rhizosphere microbial communities from Kellogg Biological Station, Michigan, USA - KBS Corn C5-2 | ecosystem: Host-associated > Plants > Roots > Rhizosphere > Soil ...
AGATGGGCCCAAGTGCCCGGGAATACCGGAAGAATCGGCTAAATGACCGTGAGGACAAGTTTTTGTGCAGCGCAGTGGACGGGCCGCCTGCTGGCCCTGCTGATGCTGTGCCTGGCTTTCGCCGCGCCGGCCCATGCCGCGCGCCGGGCCGCGCTGATCATCGGCAACGCCACCTACGTCAACGCCGCCACCCTTGCCAACACCATCGCCGATGCCCGCCGGGTCGCCGATGCCGCGCAGAAGGCCGGCTTCACCGTCACCCTGGCGACTGACCTTTCGAAGGACGCCTTCAACCAGACCCTGCGCCAGTTCCGCGACCAGGCCGATGGCGCCGATGTCGCGATGGTCTACTATGCCGGTCACGGGATCGAGGGCGGGGGCAAGAACTGGCTCCTGCCCGTAGACGTCAAGCTGACCGACCCGCGCGATCTCAGTCTCGAGGCGCTCGAGCTCAACACCATCCTCTCCACCCTCGAAGGCGCCCGCCTGCGCATCGTCGCGCTCGATGCCTGCCGCGAGAATCCCTTCGGCAATGCCTGGCGCTCGGGCACCCGCGCGGTCGCCCAGGGGCTCGCCGAGACGGAGATTGACGGCGCGCTCGTGCTCTATGCCGCCGCCGGCGGCCAGCTCGCGCTCGATACCGCCGGCAACGGCACCGGCTCCCCCTTCGCCGAGGCGCTCGCCCGGCACCTGCCCGAACCCGGCCTCTCGATCCATCGCCTCGGCCCGACCATCCGCGACGACGTCAAGGAGGCCACCGGTGGCCGCCAGACCCCGTGGATGAGCGTGTCGATCGGCTCGGAAGACCTCGCCCTGGTGCCCAAGCCCGAAGCGCCGGTCATCGTCGCTCCCGCGCCCGCGCCGGCCCCCGCCGCGCCCCCGGCCGGCCTTGCGATGAACGAGGCCATGCTCTGGGCGGGCGTCGATCTCACCGGGACGGTCGAGAGCTACGAAGGCTATCTCTCCGCCTTCCCGCAGGGCCAGTTCGCCAACCTTGCCCGGATCAAGCTCGAACGCCTGCGCGCCCCGGCCCCGGCCGCGGCTGTTGCGCCGGCTCCCGTGCCGCAACCCGCAGCCGTGGTGACCGCACCCGCGCCGGCTCCCGTGGTCCCCGTGCCGGTCGCTCCGGCACCGGCCCCCGCCGCGCAGTTGGTCGAGGCCGCGCCGCCCGCGCCCGTCGCGCCCGCCCCGGCTCCCGCGGCGCAGTTGGTCGAGGCCGCTCCTGCCGCGCCGGTCGCACCCGCCCCGGCTCCCGCCGCGCAATTCGTCCAGGCCGCACCCCCCGCGCCGGTCGCGCCCGCCCCGGTGGCCGCCCAGCCGCCCGCGCCGGCTCCGGAACCCGTCGCCTACGTCGCGCCGACCCCGGCTCCCGCTCCGGCGCCGGTCGCCTATGTCGCCCCGGCTCCCGCCGCGGCGCCGGCACCCGCACCTGCGCCCGCCGCTGCGCCGAAGGCCGCCTATGTCGCGCCCGCTCCGGCCCGCGCCCCGGTCGCCCCGGCTCCGGCCCCGGCTCCCGTCGCGCCGCCCGGACCGGCCGAGGAACTGGCCTGGTCGCAGGGTCCCGCCTCCCAGGCTGCCGCCGCGCCCAAGGGCGGCGGGATCGCCGGCATGTTCCGCTCAGTCGCCGAATTCGCCAAGTCTGGTGTCGACAAGCTGCGCGGCAAGGGCGACGCCGCCCAGCAGCCCGCCGCGCCGGCCGCGGCCCCCGCCGCCCCGGCAAGTTCGACCGTGCAGGTCGTCACCGCGCAGCCGGCGCCGCCCGCCGGCACGGTCACCCAGCTCGCCGGGCTTCACAACCCGCGCGATGGCCGGGCGCTCCCGGTCATTCCGCCCGCGCCGCGCCTGTCCACGGCGAGCTATCCGACCTGCCGCGAAAACTACCAGGCGATCCCCGGCCCGCTCGACAAGATCGCGTCGATCAACTCCTGCATCGTCGCGCTCGGCCAGTTCTCGGAGACGGTGATGAACGGCTTCGCCAAGGCGATGATCGTTCACCAGAACGAGGTCTCGCATCTTTACAGCGACGAGGTCGCGGCCAAGCCCGAATATACGCCCGAGAGCCAGAACTGGTTCTATTCCGAGGTGATGCGCGAACACGCCGCCTCCAACCCCGGCGGCGCCAACTATGCCGACTACACCGCCGCCAAGCGCCGGTTCGACGACGACATCGCCTACCTGCGCGATCGCTACTGCTTCTGGTCGGGCACCTGCGGCGGCTATTCCCCGCCGCCGGGCGTGGGCGTCGCCGCGCCGCTCGCCCAGCCCGGCGCGCATTGAGGAATGCCCAAGTGTTCACCGCCCGTCGCGCCAACCATCCGGAGATGACCATGACCGCCCATAGCCCCGCCCGGTTCCTGCGCGCCCCGCTGCTCGCCAGCGCCCTCCTGCTCTGCGGTGCCCCAGCGCTCGCCGCCCCGGCCCACGACGTCCGCGCCTTCTCCGCGGCCGATGCCAACGCCCTGCTCGATACCCCGGTGGAAGAGCAGGCCGGCCCGGTCTCCTGCGCCAAGAACGAAATTCTGTTGGATAACGGCACCTGCGCCCGCACCCGGGCCTTTTCGATCGCCAAGATGGGCGCCCCGGCCGAGCCCGCGCAGCTGACCACACGCCCGGCCCAGCCGCGCGCGGCGCTCGCGCCCTCCGGTCGTCCCGCCACCCCGGTCGGCCCGCGCAAGGTCAATCCGGCGGCCGACGTGCCGCTCCAGTTCGCCGTCGGCTCGGCGGTGCTCTCGCCCGGCTCGCGCGCCAACCTTGCCACGCTCGCCAAGCAGATGAGCTCGGCCCAGCACCAGGGCAAGCGCGTACGCATCGTCGGCCATACCGATCGCTCGGGCACCCAGCAGGCCAATCTCACCCTGTCGCAGCGCCGCGCCGATGCCGTGGCGGAATTCCTCGCCAGCCAGGGCGTGGACAAGTCGCGGATCGAAACCCTGGGCCTTGCCGATACGGTGATGATCCCCGGGGTCTCGCCGTTCAGCCCGCGCCAGCGCCGGGTGGAAATCACCCGCGTCCAGTAAGCGGTTCAGGTAGGCGGGTCGGCGTTAGCCGCCCGCCAGCCGCAGCAGCGTCAGCCGCGCCTTGCCCACGCGCCGGTCGGCCACGGCGTCGAACCCGCGCAGCCTGGGCTCCTCGTCGGCGGCCGTCTCGAGGCTGATCCAGCTCGCCGGACCCACCCAGCCAAGCCGCGCCAGCTTGTCGAGCGCCACGGCGCCGGCCCCGGTGTGATAGGGCGAGTCAAGGAACACCAGGTCCAGCGCTGCCTTGGCCGGACCGAGCGACAGCACCGAGCTCGCCCGCACGTCCGCCTGCCCCTGCGCCTTCAAGTTGGCGAGGTTCCCCCGGATCGCCCGGATCGCCACCGGGTCCTGCTCGACGAACAGGCACGTGGCCGCGCCGCGCGAAAGCGCCTCCAGCCCCAGCGCGCCCGATCCGGCGAAGAGGTCGGCCACGGCCAGCCCCTCGAAGCTGCCCAGCCGGCTCTGCAGCATCGAGAACAGCGTCTCGCGCGTGCGGTCGGCGGTCGGCCGGGTTGTGTCCCCCTCCGGCGCCACCAACTTGCGCCCCCGCCACTGCCCGGCAATGATCCGCAAGCTCACCGCCGCGGCCCTTTCGGCTTGCCCGGCCCACGCGGCCTTGCCGGACTGGCACCACCCCCCGGCCCCCTCCTCTGAAGAGGAGAGGGAGACACCTCGCGGCGCCGTCCCTTGTAAGCCCCCTCCTCTTCAGAGGAGGGGGTTTGGGTGTGGTGGCGCCCACGCAAACCCTTGCCAGCCAAACTCCTCCCCCTCAGCTCGCTACGCCCAAGCAGTTCGCCCGCATCATCATCCGCCCGGCCACGCGGCCGCGCCACCCGACCGGCCGCCTCGGCCGAAACGGCAGTCCGCCCGCGCCGCCCGGTGGGAGCGCCAGCTTCCGGCGCCTTGCCACCCGCCGGCCCTGTCCGTGCCACCTTGCCCGGAGGCCCAGCCTTGCGCTTCTCGCGGCTGTCAGGCCGTCCCTGCGCCCGCTCGGGCTCCCGCGCCGCTGGCCGCGGGGCCTGTTTCACCGGCCCGTCAAACGGCGGCGCGAACACCGGCGCCAAGGCCTTGCCGCCCTCCAGCAGCACCTTGCGGAACACCTCCACCGTCTTCTGCGGCACTTCCCAGGCGCTCCCGCGCTGGAGGTCGCCAAGATGGAACGGGCCATAGGCCGTGCGCAGCAGGCGGCTGACCTCGAGCCCGAGATGCTCGAGCACCCGGCGCACCTCGCGGTTCTTGCCCTCGGCCAGGGTCAGCTCGATCCACTGGTTGCGCCCCGTGCGCCGCTCCATGTTGGCGTCGATCGCGCCATAGCGGATGCCGCCGATCTCGATCCCCTCGATCAGCTCTTCCAGCTGCGCCTGGGTGATGTCGCCAAAGGTCCGTGCCCGGTAGGTCCGCGGCACGCCCGAGGCGGGCAGTTCCAGCGCCCGCTTCAGCTCGCCGTCATTGGTCAGCAGCAGCAGCCCCTCGGTGTTGAGGTCGAGCCGGCCCACCGGCATGACCCGCGGCGTCCCCTTGGGCAGGGCATTGCGCAGCGCGGTGTAGATCGTCGGCTTGCCGTTCGGATCGCGCTCGGCGGTGATCAGGCCCGAAGGCTTGTGGAACAGGAACAGCCGCGTCGGCTCCGCCGCGCGCACCGCCCGCCCGTCGACGGTCACCCCGCGCAGGTTGGGGAGGACAGTGGCCGGCGTCTCCACCACCACGTCGCCAAGTCGCACCCGCCCCTCGGCAATCATCCGCTCCACCTCGCGCCGGCTGGCTACGCCGGCGCGGGCGAGCAATTTGGCGATGCGTTCGCCAGTTCGGGCGCCGGAGCGGGGAGGATTCTCGGTCATGCCCGCGCCTTAGCCGCGCGGCCCGGATGCGTCAAAAAGCCGGGGAGGCGAGGGGGAGCGCTCTGGCCATGAGCCACAATCCCGCTAATCTCCCAACCACCCCGATCCGTTCGTGTCGAGCGAAGTCGAGACACGCCGCGCCCTGCGTCTCGACTTTGCTCGACACGAACGGTGAAGGGACGCCACGGAGGGACATGACATGGCCACCACTGCCAAGCCGGCCCGGCCGAAAGGCCTCGCGGTTCTGCGCATCGCGCTGCAGTCGCGCAAGTCGGCCACCATGCTCGCCTTCGGCTTCGCCTCGGGCCTGCCCTATGCCCTGCTGATCGGCACGCTCAACGCCTGGCTGGGCGAGGTCGGCGTAAAGCTCGCCACTATCGGCGTGCTCTCGTGGATCGGCCTGTCCTATTCCTTCAAGTTCCTGTGGTCGCCGCTGGTCGATCGCCTGCCGCTGCCGGGGCTGGAACGGCTCGGCCGCCGCAAGTCCTGGATATTCCTCTGCCAGGCCGTGCTGGTCCTCGCCTTCGCCGGGCTCGCCTTCACCGACCCGGCCCACGCCATCGGCACCTTCGCCCTCTTCGCCTTCGTCGCGGCCCTGGCGTCGGCGACGCAGGACGTCGCGGTCGATGCCTGGCGGATTGATGTCGCCGACGAACAGGCCCCGGTCGAACTGCTGAGCGCGATCTACCAGTTCGGCTATCGCATCGCCTCGATCGTCGGCGGCGCCCTGGCGCTGGTGCTGGCGGCGCGGATGAGCTGGGGCTCGGTCTATCTCGCCATGGGCGGGCTATTGTTGCTGGTCGCCTTCATCACCCTGCGCGCGCCTGATACGCCCCGGCCCGAAACCACCGCGCTCCACCGCGAACTGGCCGAACCCGGCGCGCTCACCCCCGCTTGGCGCGGGATTGCGCTGGCCGTCGTCGGCCTCGCCTGGGCCTGGGCGATCGGCACGATCGGGGCCTTCATGGTCTCGATGCTCGCCCCGGCGCACCCGGAAGCGCCGCTGCCCTCGGTCGGCGATTTCACCAAGCACTATGGCCCGTGGATCATCCTCGCCACGGTCGGCGTGCCGCTGGTCACCGCCGCGGTCACCAACTGGCTCAAGGCCCATTCCCGCGCCGTGTTGACCGCGCCCGACAGCGCCCGCTCACCCTCACGCACCGCCGCCAACCACCTCTACGTCGCGCTGGTCTCGCCCCTGGCCGAGCTCTCCGCCCGCCTGCGCTGGGGGGTGCTCATCGTCATCGGCATGATCCTCACCTACACCCTGTGCTACAATATCTGGTCGAGCTTCGCCTTCCCGTTCTACCTCGATTTCCTCAAGTACTCGAAGGACGAGGTCGCCTTCGCCTCGAAGGTCTTCGGCATCTTCATGACCATGCTCGGCATCAGCCTCGGCGGGATCATGTTCGCGCGGCTGGGGCGGATGCCGACGATCCTCGTCGGCGCGGTCCTGCCGATGCTCGGCAACTTCGTCTATGCGGACCTCTCCGAAGGCGCGGTCCACATCGACGCGGTCGGCCGCGCCATCGGCCTCAAGGCCCTGTTCGGCCTGTTCGGCTTCGATGAGCGGATGATCCGCCTCTTGCTGGCGATCTCCTTCGAGAACGTCTCCACCGGCATCGCCGGCGCGGCCTTCGTCGCCTATCTCTCGGGCATCGTCAGCAAGAGCTACACCGCCGTCCAATACGCGCTGCTCTCCTCGCTCACTTTCCTGATCGGCTCCCTCGGCCGCGGCATCGCCGGCGAGGCCTTCGACACCTACGGCTACGCCACGGTCTTCCGCTGGACCGCTGCGGCGGGGCTGGTCGCGGTGCTCTTCGTTCTGCTCGAATGGGCCAGGGTCAGGCGGGAAGTCAGGGCCAGCACCACCCCCAACCCCCTCCTCTGAAGAGGAGGGGGCTTCCCAACGCAAGGCCCAGTCTCCCCCTCCTCTTCAGAGGAGGGGGTTGGGGGGTGGTGGCGGCCTAATCCGGCACTTCCCCATTCCGCCGCAGCACCTCCCCCGCAAGGTAAAGCGACCCCGAAATCACCAGCACCGGCGCGGCCTCGGGATCACTCCCAAACCGCTCCAGCGCCTGGTCCAGACTGAACGCCGGATAGCACTCCCGCAGCCCCAGCTGCCCTTGCGCAAACATCGCCACATCGCGCGGATCGTGGCTGGCATGCCCCGGCAGCGGCACCACCTCGGCCCGCCGCACCAGCGGCGCCAAAGGCCCCAACACCTCCGCCACCGAGCGGTTCGCCATCAGCCCGAACACAAGGTCGAACGGCGCCTTGCCCGCCAGCGCCTTGGCGATCGCCTGGGCCGCGTCAGCATTGTGCCCCCCATCCAGCCAGACCTCGCGCCCCGGCACCAGCGCCGTCAACGGCCCCGCGCCCAACTTCTGCAACCGCGCCGGCCAGCGCGTCGCCTGGATGCCCTGCGCCATGGCCTCGGCGGAAACCGGCAGTCGCTCCTGCGCCCGCAACATCGCGACAGCCAGCGCCGCATTGTCCGCCTGATGCGCCCCCGGTATTTCCGGCAGCGGCAGGGTGAGCGACCCCGCCGCATCCTCGAACAGCAAGGCCCCGTCCGCCACCTGCGCGTGCCAGTCCCGCCCCCGCATCAGCACCGGCGCCCCATGCCCGGCGGCCGTGCGCAGAACCTCATGCGCCGCAATGTCAGGATAGGCCTGCGTCACCAGCGGCACGCCGGCCTTAGCGATGCTCGCCTTCTCGAACGCAATCCGCGCCAAGGGCTCGGCCGGCACGCCCTCCTCAGGCCGCAGCAGGAAGGCCTCGTGGTCGATCCCCAGCGTAGCCACGCCCGAGACCAGCGGAGCGGGGATCACATTGGTCGCATCGAACCGCCCGCCCAGCCCCACCTCGATCACGCAAGCGTCAGCCGGGGTCCGGCTGAAGGCGAGGAACAGGGCGGCGGTGGTGACCTCGAAGAACGAGGGGCCAAGGTCCTCGCCCACGTCCAGCACCTCGGCCAGCAGCTCGGCCAGCGCGGCGTCCTCGATCAGCCGCCCGGCGATGCGGATGCGTTCGTTGTAGCGGACGAGGTGCGGCTTGGTTGCAGTGTGGATGCAGTAGCCTTGCAGTTCGAGGATCGAGCGCAGGAATGCGCAGGTCGAACCCTTGCCGTTGGTCCCCGCCACGTGGAACACCGGCGGCAGCTTTGTCTCGGGATTTCCAAGCCTTGCGCAGAGCTCGCGGATGGTTTCCAGCCCGAACCGCCCCTGCGGCAAGCTCAGCGCGGCAAGGCGATCCAGCTGCGCCTGGACTGCCGGAGAATCCGAGGTGGCGAAGTCCCGCATCATTCCTCCCCGAAACGGGGAGGGGGACCACCGAAGGTGGTGGAGGGGCACGCGCCCCAATTCAATACGTCAACAGCAGGGATGAACCGCAAGTGCCCCTCCACCATCCTGCGGATGGTCCCCCTCACCCGAGGGGGGAGGAATATCACGCCGCCTTGGAAGGCTGAAGGTAATCAAGTACTTGCGCGAGCGTCGCCTTGAGATCGCGGCGGTGGACGACCATGTCCACCATGCCGTGGTCCTTGAGGTACTCGGCCCGCTGGAACCCCTCGGGCAGCTTCTCGCGGATCGTGTCCTGGATCACCCGCTGGCCGGCAAAGCCGATCAGCGCGCCCGGCTCGGCGATGTGGATGTCGCCCAGCATGGCATAGCTGGCGGTGACGCCGCCCGTGGTCGGGTCAGTCAGAACAACGACATAGGGCAGGCCCGCGCGCTTCAGCCGGCTGATCGCGACGGTGGCCTTGGGCATCTGCATCAGGCTGAGGATGCCCTCCTGCATCCGCGCCCCGCCCGAAGCCGTGCAGATCACGTAGGGCACCTTGGCCTTGATCGCGGCCTCGGCCCCGGCGACGAAGGTCGCGCCCAGGCCCATGCCCATCGATCCGCCGAGGAAGGCGAAGTCCTGCACGCCCAGCACCACCGCATGGCCCGCGATCGCGCCTTGCGCGTTGGTCAGCGAATCCGGGTGGGGATTGCCGGCGCGGGCGGCCTTGAGGCGGTCGACGTACTTCTTGGAATCCCGGAACTTCAGCGGGTCTTCCTTGACCTTGGGGGTCGGCAGCACGGTGTAGCCGGGATCGAGCAGCTGGGCGAAGCGGTCGTCGGTCTTGACCCGGCCGTGATGCTCGCAATGCGGGCAGACGAAGAGGTTGGCCTCATAGTCCTTGGTGAACAGCATCTCGCTGCACGCGGGGCACTTGATCCAGAGGTTGTCCGGCGTATCGCGCTTGGGGGTGAAGGGCAGCGCGTTGCGGACGCGGGTGAGCCAGCTCATGCCGGTTCCTTCCTCGATTGGTGGACGGCCTGCGAGAGCGCGGCGGTGAGTTCGCGAACCGGTCCCGCGGCATTCTCGCCATGCTTGGCCACGAGATCGACCAGAGCCGAGCCGACAACGACGCCATCGGCCACCTTGGCGATCGCGGCCGCCTGTTCCGGCGTCCGCACGCCGAAGCCGACGGCAACCGGGATCGTCGCCGAAGCCTTGAGCCGGGCGACAGCCTCTTCGATCGAGGCCTGCGCTGCCTGCTGGAGCCCGGTGATCCCGGCGACCGAGACGTAGTAGAGGAAGCCCGACGAGCCTTCGAGCACGGCGGGCAGCCGCGCCGCGTCGGTGGTCGGCGTGGCGAGGCGGATCAGCGAAACGCCCGCCTGGCGCAGCGCCGGGCCAAGTTCGGGATCCTCCTCCGGCGGAATGTCGACGCAGATCACCCCGTCGACCCCGGCCTTTACGCATTCGGCGGCGAACCATTCGGGCCCGCGGGTAATCATCGGGTTGGCATAGCCCATCAGCACCAGCGGCACGTCCGGGTGGCGCGCGCGGAACTCGGCCGCGATCCGGAAGATGTCGGCCGTCTTCGTGCCCGCGCCAAGGCTGCGCAGGTTGGCCAGCTGGATCGCCGGGCCGTCGGCCATCGGGTCGGTGAAAGGCATGCCGAGCTCGATCACATCGGCCCCGCCGTCCACCAGCGCATCGAGGATTGTGGCGGTCGCGTCGGGCGTGGGATCGCCGCCGGTGACGAAAGTGACCAGCGCCGGACGGCCCTTGGCGAATGCGGCAGACAGGCGGCTCACAGCGAAACCCCCAGGTGCTCGGCCACCGAGAAGATGTCCTTGTCGCCCCGGCCGCAGAGGTTGGCGAGGATGATCGTATCTTCCGGCAGGGTCGGCGCGACCTTGGTCAGGGCGGCGATGGCGTGGCTGGGTTCGAGGGCGGGGATGATGCCCTCGGTGCGGCAGAGCAGCTGGAAGGCGTCGAGCGCTTCCTTGTCGGTGGCCGAGGTATAGTCGACCCGGCCGATCTCCTTGAGCCAGACATGCTCCGGCCCGATGCCCGGATAGTCGAGCCCGGCGCTGATTGAGTGGCCCTCAAGGATCTGGCCGTCCTCGTCCTGCAGCAGGTAGGTCTTGTTGCCGTGGAGCACGCCCGGACGGCCTCCGGCGAGCGAAGCGGCGTGTTCCTTGTCGAGCCCGTGGCCCGCGGCTTCGACGCCGAGCATCCTGACCGAGGGGTCATCCAGGAACGGGTGGAACAGGCCGATGGCGTTCGAGCCGCCGCCGATCGCGGCGACCAGCAGGTCGGGCAGGCGGCCGGTGCGGGCGAGCATCTGGGCGCGGGCTTCCTTGCCGATGACCGACTGGAAATCGCGGACCAGCTCCGGATAGGGATGCGGGCCGGCGGCCGTGCCGATGATGTAGAAGGTGTCGTGAACGTTGGCGACCCAGTCGCGCAGGGCCTCGTTCATCGCGTCCTTGAGCGTGCCCGCCCCGGCGGTGACGGGGACGACTTCCGCGCCGAGCAGCTTCATCCGGAACACGTTGGGCGCCTGGCGGCTGACGTCGGTCGCGCCCATGTAGACCACGCAAGGCAGGCCGAAGCGGGCGCAAACCGTGGCCGTGGCGACGCCGTGCTGGCCCGCTCCGGTCTCGGCGATGATCCGGGTCTTGCCCATGCGCATGGCCAGCAGGATCTGGCCGATGCAGTTGTTGATCTTGTGCGCGCCGGTGTGGTTGAGCTCGTCGCGCTTGAACCAGATCTGGGCGCCCATCCCCTTGTCCGCCTTGGTCCGCAGCGCCTCGGTGAGGCGGGGGGCGTAGTAGAGCGGGCTGGGGCGGCCGACGTAGTGTTCGAGCAGGTCGTCGAACTCGGCCTGGAAGGCGGGATCGGCCTTGGCCTTGCGATACTCGCGCTCGAGATCGAGGATCAGCGGCATCAGTGTTTCGGCGACGTAGCGGCCGCCGAACTGGCCGAAATGGCCGCGCTCGTCAGGCTGGTTCCGGAAGGAATTGGGAGTTTGGGCGCTCATGCCGCTGCGCTTGGCAGAGCCCTTGGCGATTGTCCAGATTCGGCCGCCTTTGAGGAGCCCCGCCCTTAAGGGCGGGCTGCTGACCGTGGGATCGGTCAAGGCGGAATTGCAGAAAGGACGACCCGTTCCGGCAATCGTTTTACATGAACGCAAGTTGAATGAACCATGTGTTCGTGACGAAGGATAGTTGCAACTGTATCTTGCGTTGCTCTCTTGCAACAGGTTGAATGGTAAAGAGATAGTATTATCTCTTCGTTCATTGCGGTGACAGATTGGTGGGCCTACCCGGCTCCTCGCCTCCGGAAGAAGGGGCAACTGGATACTGTCCAGAACTTTGAACTCAGGAGTATATATATGCGCAAGATCATTCTCCCGCTGCTCGCTTCGCTGGCCGTTGCGACCCCCGCCCTTGCCAACGAGACCCGCGTCGAAGCGCGCGGCGGCGTCGTCTGGGGTGGCGGCAACACCGATGCGATCGCGGGCGTCGCGGCCGGTTACGACTTCGACCTCGGCCCGGCCGCCTTCGCCGGCGCCGAAATCTCGGCCGACAAGATCCTGACCGCTGCCGACAACCGCGTGGGCGTGGGCTTCACCGGCCGCCTCGGCGCCAAGACCGGCGTGGCCAAGCTCTACGTCGACGGTGGCTACACCACCAAGTTCTGCACGGCCTGCGACGGCACGTGGAACGTCGGCGCCGGCGCCGAGGTGCCGCTGGCCGGCAACGTCTACGGCAAGGTGAACTACAAGCGCTACATCGTCGACAACGGCCCGGACGGCAATTCCGTCATCGCCGGCATCGGCATGAAGTTCTGATCGCCTAAGCGACAGCTTGAAACGGGAAGGGGCGGCCGGCGACGGTCGCCCCTTTTGGCGTGGGGTCAGGCGGCGCGCGCTGCCCGGCAGAACTCCGCAACCAGCGCGGCATCCTTGACGCCGGGCTCCGTCTCCACCCCCGATGAGGTATCGACCAGTGGCGTTCCGGTCTGCCGCACGGCTTCGGCGACATTGCCGGGGTTGAGCCCGCCGGCGAGGCCCCAGGCGGCGCGGTTCTTCCAGGCGGCGAGGAGCGACCAGTCGAAGGCGAGGCCCATGCCGCCGGGCAGGGTGCCCTTGGGGGTCTTGGCGTCGAACAGGACGAGATCGACCGCACCCACATAGGCGGCGGCACGTTCGATGTCGGCGGCGCTGGCGACGGGCACGGCCTTCCACACCGGCAGGCCAAGGCGCGCGCGCAACTGGGCGGCGCGTTCGGGGCTCTCCTCACCGTGGAGCTGCAGCGCGTCGAGCCGGGCGGCGGTGGCCGCCTCGACGATCAAGGCGTCATCGGCATCGACGAACAGGCCGACGCGGGAGATGCGCCCCTCAGCCCGCGCCCCCAGCGCCGCGGCATCGCGCGGCGCGATATTGCGCGGGCTCCTGGGAAAGAACACGAAGCCCACGTGCGCGGCCCGCGCGGCGATCACCGCGTCGAGGATGGCGGGCGTGGTGACGCCGCAGATCTTGATGGCCGGGGCAGGCATGGGCCGCATTTAGCCCAGTCCCGCCGATTTACTAGGGGCGGATCAGCCCAGGCCGCCGCCAGACAGGCCGTTCAGCAACCCGCCGGACCCCCGCGCTGTCCCCACGCACCATTTCCTTTGACAGCGCCATGCCTTTGCCGTCATCTTCGCACTTGCAGCAATTTTCCTGTCGAGCGGGGCCGAGACATGCCGGTGATTGCCGTCGTCAGTCGCAAGGGGGGGTCGGGCAAGACCACCGTCGCGGTCCATCTGGCCGTGGCGGCGCTGGGCGAGGGCCGCGCAACCGCCGTGATCGACACCGATCCCCAAGCTTCGGCGGCCAGCTGGGGCGACTGGCGCGGGGGCGATGCGCCGCCCGAAGTGGTGACCTGTCCGCCGCTGCGCCTGCGCATGACCATCGACAAGCTGCGGCGCGGCGGCACCGAGATCGTGGTGATCGACACGCCGCCCCACGGCGATGACGCCGCCCGCGAGGCGATTCGCGCCGCCGACCTGGTGATCATCCCCACGCGCCCGCGGTCGTTCGACCTCCAGGCGCTCGACGGCGTGACCGATTTCGTCGCGGCGAGCGGCAAGCCCGGCTTCGTGCTGCTCAATTCGGTGCCGGCGCGGGGAACGCAGGTCCTGGCCCATGCCGCGGACTATGCGCGGGCGCTGGGGCTGGAGGTCTGTCCGGTCCACTTCGGCGAGCGCGGATCGTTTCACCATTACACCGCCGCCGGGGCGGTTGCGGGCGAGATGGACCCGGACGGCAAGGCCGCCGCCGAGGCGGATGCCTTGTGGCAATGGGCCAAGGGTATGGTGGCGCCGGCCTGAGGTCGGGGAGGGTTGAGCCTGCCGGAGTCAACAATGCGACCCGAAGCTCCGACAGGCTCACCTGTCCTTACCCGGATCGCATCGTGCCTTTTTCCATTTCACGACAAAGATTTAGCAATAGGCGCCAGCTGGTCTTGCCCAGACTGACCCCAAAAGGCCCTTCCCCTGTGGGGAAGGGTTGGGACGGGGGTTCGGCGCTTGCGATCACCCCTGAGGCCGAACCCCCACCCCCGACCCCTCCCCACGGGGGAGGGGAGATGCAGTCCATAGGCAGACTCCAGGATGCGCGGTCCAGGACGCGTGCTCACGGCGTCAGCTCGAACTGCACGGTGACGTTGATCGATAGCTGCAGCTCGCCCGCCTGGACTGGGGGCGCCGGCGGGGCGGCGGCTTCCATTGCGGCCATGCGATACATCACCGGCTGCGGGGGCGACCAGCCGCCGCTTTCGTTGATCGAAAGGATCCGCGTCACGCGCAGGCCGGCGGCGCGGGCGTAGAGCTCGGCGCGGGCGCGGGCCTTCTGCATGGCCGTGGTGCGGGCGGCGTCGAGCGCGGGATCGGGGTTCTCGACCTCGAACGAGGGGCCGTTGACCTGGTTGGCGCCGGCCGCGACCAGCGTGTCGATCACCTTGCCGAAGTCCTTGAGGTTGCGCTGGCGCACGCTGACCGTGTTGTTCGCCTGGTAGCCGATGATCCGCGGCTGCGGTGGGTCGATCGTCCCGTCGGGGAGCGAGCGCTGGGGCTGGTAGACGGGGTTCAGCGAGAGGTTGCTGGTCTGGATGTCCTTGTCGGCGATCCCGGCGCGCTTGAGGGCGGCGATGACGCGGGTCATGTCGGCCGAATTGGCGGCGAGGGCTTCGCTTGCACTCTTGCCCTGGCTGACCACGCCGGCGCTGAACAGGGCGAGGTCGGGGGTGCGGGTGACCTTGCCCTCGGCCGAAACGGTGAGCAGCGTGCCGTTGACGCCGAGCACCGGGGCGGGGCCGGTCTGCGCGGCGGCGAGCGGAGCACCGGCGGCCAGAGCCGCGGCGGCGAGGGGGGCGAGGAGCAGGTGGGCGCGCTTCATCGTGGTCTTCTCCCGGTTCGTCTGGCGCGATGGTGCCGCGCCTTGGGTTGCGGAGCGATGAACCGTTCAGCCGAGCACGCGCTCCAGCACCACCATTTCCAGTTCGTCGCGCCCGGGCACGTCCTCGGGGAAGGGGCGGCGCTCGCCGGTGAGGCGGTAGCCGCGGCGTTCGTACCAGGCGACCAGTTCGCGGCGAATGGCAATCACCGTCATCTCCATGCACCGCGTGCCGAAGCGGGCCCTGGCCTCGGCTTCGGCGGCGGCGAGGAGGGTGCGGCCGAGACCGCCCGCTTGGACCCGTGGGCTGACGCCGAGCATGCCGAGATAGGCGCGCCGCTCGCCGAGATCGGTGATCGTCACCGTCCCGACCAGCGCGTCACCCTCATCAGCGACCAGCAGGCAGCTGCGGGGCGAGGCGAGCACCTCGGCCAGATAGGCCTCGCTGGTGCGCGGGCCGCTCAGCCAGTCGGCCTCGTGCGACCACCCGGCGCGGGCGCTGTCGCCGCGGTAGGCGCTTTCGACGAGGGCGTGGAGGGCGGGCAAGTCAGCGGGGACTGCCTCCCTGATGACCGGTGCGCTCAGAGCGTGGCCTCGATCGCTCGGGCGGCGGCGACCGGGTCTTCCGCGCGGCTGATCGGCCGGCCGATGACCAGCACGCTCGCCCCGGCATCGCGCGCCGAGCGGGGGGTGACCACGCGCTTCTGGTCGGCGACGCTGCCGCCGTTGCCGGCTTCGGCCGGGCGCAGGCCGGGAACGACGAGATAGCCCTGCTTCCAGCGCTTGTGGACCTCGGCCACCTCGTGGCCCGAGCAGACGATGCCGTCGAGCCCGGCTTCCTGGGCGAGGTCGGCGAGGCGCAGGACCTGGTCATGGGCCGAGCCGCCGACCCCGGTGGTGGCAAGGTCGGTCTCGTCGAGGCTGGTGAGGACCGTGACGGCGACGACCTTGCAGTGATCGCCGGCCGCGGCCTTGGCGTCTTCCATCATCGCCCGCCCGCCCGCGGCGTGGACCGTGACGATCGCCGGCTGGAGCACGTGGATCGACTGCATTGCGCCGGCGACCGTGTTGGGAATGTCGTGCAGCTTGAGGTCGAGGAAGATCGGCAGGCCGACCTTCGCCAGTTCGTGGACGCCGTGATGGCCATGGGCGCAGAAGAATTCCAGCCCGAGCTTCAGCCCGCCGACATGGCCTTTGACCTTTTGCGCCAGGGCAACGGCGGCATCGAGGCGGGGCAGGTCAAGGGCAAGGTAGATCGGGTTCATCGCGGTTCCGCTGGCTGGCGCGTCAATCAAGTGCCGGGGGCGTTTCCCCGGATTGGGCCGCCCCGTCAACCTGGGCTTTTTCGAGCTGGGTGGTGGTGAGCGCGGCCGAGGCCTGGCGGCTGGCCGCTTCGAGCGCGCTGATCCGGCGCTTGAGCCGCCACTTGCCCGCGAGGTGGACCAGCCAGGTCGGCAGCCAGCCGACGAAGAACGAGAGGATGACGAGCGCGGGGAGCTTGGTCTCCCACAGGAGGCCCTCCCAGATCTTCACGGTCACCGTGGTCCAGTTGTTCACCGAGAACAGGATCAGGACGACCAGCAATATGACCCAGAGCCCCGTGCGGATGATCCGCATCGCCCCCTCCTCTTGCCGCGGCATGCGACGGACCGAATGCTAGGGCGGTTCGGCGCGGAAGGGAAGGGCGGTGCTGCGGCCGCCCTTCCCCCGTGGCCGGGATCAGAATTCCGACCAGTCGTCCATGGCGAGGGCGGTGTTGCCCTGCGTCGGCGCCGGAACCGCGGTGGGGGCAGGCCGCCGTGCGGGGGCCGGAGCGGGCTGGGCGCGCTGTACCCGCTGGGTGTCGAGGGTGAACTGGCGCACCACCTGCGACAGGCGTTCGGCCTCGCGGGCGAGCGACTGGGAGGCGGCGGTGGTTTCCTCGGCGAGGGCGGCGTTCTGCTGGGTCGACCGGTCGATTTCGCTGACCGCGCCCGCAGCCTGCTCGATCGCGCTGGCCTGCTCCTCGCCGGTGATGGCGATGCCTTCGATCATCTGCGCGAGTTCGCCCGCGCGGCTGACGATCCGGTCGAGCGAATCGCGGGTGCGGCTAACCACGGCGACGCCCTGCTCGACCTCGCGGCCCGATTCCTCGATCAGCCCGGAGATCTCCCGGGCGGCCTCGGCGGCGCGCTCGGCCAGCGAGCGGACCTCGTTGGCGACCACCGCGAACCCGCGCCCGGCCTCGCCGGCGCGGGCAGCCTCGACCCCGGCGTTGAGCGCGAGGAGGTTGGTCTGGAACGAGATCCCGTCGATGATCTGGATGATCGAGCGCATCTTGTCGCTCGACTGGGCGATGCTCTCCATGGCCTTGACCGCCTGCTGCATCAGCTCGCCGCTGTCGACGGCTTCCTTGCGGGTGTCCTGGGCCGTGGTGGTGGCGGTGACCGTGGCCGTGCGAGTGCCGGCGACCGAGGCCTTGAGCTGGTTGACCGTGGTGGCGGTCTCCTCCAGCGCGGCGGCCTGGCGCTCGGTGCGGCGGGCGAGGTCTTCCGAGGCGCTGGAAATCTGCACGGCCCCGGTGCCGACGGTGCTCGAGGCGGCCGAGACTTCGCCCATCTGCGCGGCAAGGGCATTCATCGTCTCGTTGAAATCGGCGCGCAGGCCTTCGTATTCGGGCGGGAAGGGTTGGTTCACCCGGTGGGTGAGATCGCCCGACTTGAGAGCGCCGAGCGCCTGGCCCAGCGCCCCGGTGACGGCCTTCTGCGCGGCCATGCCGGCCTCGGCCTCGCGTTGGGTGCGCTCCACGATCGAGGTCTTGATCCCGGCGAGGGCGCGCGCGATCTCGCCGAGTTCGTCGCGCTTGGCGATGCCGGGCACGGCGATGTCGAGCTCGCCCGCGGCCATGCGGTCCATCGTCGCGCAAAGCTCGCCGAGTGGCCCGGTCAGGCGGGCGCGGAACACCAGGAACACGCCGCCGACGAGCAGGGCCGCGACAAGGGCGAGAAACAGCGCGGTGCGCTGGACGAAGGCAAGCCCGGCCGAAGCCTCCTCGTTGCGCTGGTGGGCGAGCTGCTGGTTGTAGTCCAGCTCCTTGACCAGCAGGTCGTGCTCGGCCTTCGCGGCGGGGCGGAGCTGGTCGGTATAGAGCCCCATGGCCTCTTCCACGTTCCAGATCCGGTTGGAGGTGCTCAGCGGTTCTACCGCATTGCGGATCGGGGTCCAGCCGTCCTTGACGGCGCGGAACTGCTCCTTTTCCCGGTCGTCGGAAACCTTGGCCTCATAGGCGGCGAGGCGCTTGTCGACATCGGCGATGGCCTCGGCGAGGTCGGCCTTGGCCGGCGGCATGTCGCCGAGGTCCTGCTCGATCAGCCGCGCGGCCGTGCGCGACCGGACGAGCTCCACCGCCGAGGCCAGCTCGCCGAGATCGCCGACGCTCGGCACGATATTCGCATCGACATAGTCGAAGGCCGTCCCCGCGCGCTTGAGGCCGACCACGCCGAGCGTGAGCGACAGCGCGACGAGCGCGCCGAGGAACAGGGTACCGCCGGCAACGATGGTACGGATCCGCAGGGAGGCAAGCATGGGCAACGACCTTGTGCTGTATTCGATTGCGCAAGGCCGATAGCGCGGTGGGGATTGGAAGGAGCTTGCTGTGCGCCTCAGCGATAACCCTTAGTTTGGTTAAGCCGCCATCAACCCTGTCAGAAGCTGTCCTTGGCGGCGCGCAGGGCGGCGAAGGTGGCGACCGGGTCGCCGGGCTTGCCGCCGCGATCGGCCCACTGGGCCTGCAGCGCGGGGTCGTCGGCGCGCAGGAACGGGTTGCAGGCAAGCTCGCGGGCGAGGGTGGTCGGCACCGTCGGCTGGCCGTGCTCGCGCCGCTGGAACACCTCGGCGGCGTAGGAGGCGAGGGCGGCGTTGTCGGGATCGGCGTGGAGCGCGAACTTCGCGTTGGAGGCGGTATATTCGTGGGCGCAGTAGATCAGGGTCTGCGGCGGCAGGGCCTTGAGCCGCGAGAGGCTGCGCCAGAACTGCGGGGGCGTGCCCTCGAACATCCGGCCGCAGCCGAGCGCGAACAGGGTGTCGCCGACAAAGGCGAGGCGCGCATCGGCGAAGTGATAGGCGACATGGCCGTTGGTGTGCCCGCCCACCGCGATCACGTCGGCCTCCCAAGCGCCGAGGCAGACCACGTCGCCATCGCGCACGAGCTTGTCGCGCACTTCGATCTTCTCCGCCTCGCTTTCCGGAGCGTAGATCGTGCAGCCGGTCGCCGCCTTGATCGCGGCGTTGCCGCCGGCGTGGTCGGGATGCCAGTGGGTGTTCCAGATCTGGGTGATCTGCCACCCCTTGTGCGCGGCCTCGCGCAGGTAGGCCTCGGCATCGGGCGTATCGATCGCGGCGGTCTCGCCGCTGGCGGGATCGTGGACGAGGAAGCCGTAATTGTCGGACAGGCAGGGGAACTGGTGAACTTCGAGCATGATTGGGGCCTTTCTTGCCCACCGTCTTAACGCGGAATGCGGGCGGTTGCTCCAGCAATTTCGGCGCCGCCATGCCAACCGGACGCTGCAAAGAAAAAGCCCGCCCGGATCGCTCCGGACGGGCCTTTCTCTGGCATTCGCGAAGGCGAAGGAGATCAGTCCTTCTTGGCCTTCAGCGCGGCGCCGAGGATGTCGCCCAGCGAGGCGCCGGCATCCGACGAGCCGTACTGCTCCACGGCTTCCTTCTCTTCGGCCAGCTGGCGGGCCTTGACCGAGAAGTTCGGCTTCTTCGAACGATCGAAGCCGGTGACCATGGCGTCGAGCTTCTGGCCGACCTGGAAGCGGTCCGGACGCTGCTCGTCGCGGTCGCGGCCGAGGTCCGAGCGCTTGATGAAGCCGGTGGCGCCGTCTTCGCCGGCCTGGACTTCGAGGCCGCCATCGCGGACTTCGAGGACCGTGACGGTGACGACTTCGCCGCGGCGGAGCGAGCCGGCCGAAGCGGCCGCACCGGCGGCCGAGGGCGCGCCCTTCTCAAGCTGCTTCATGCCGAGGCTGATGCGCTCCTTCTCGACATCGACGTCGAGCACGACGGCCGAGACCTGCTCACCCTTGCGGTGCAGGGCCAGCGCGTCCTCGCCCGAGATGCCCCAGGCGATGTCGGACATGTGGACCATGCCGTCGACGTCGCCATCGAGGCCGATGAACAGGCCGAACTCGGTGGCGTTCTTGACTTCGCCTTCCACGGTCGAACCGACCGGGTGCTTCTCGGCGAAGGCTTCCCAGGGGTTCTGGATCGCCTGCTTGAGGCCGAGGCTGATGCGGCGCTTGTCCGAATCGACCTCGAGCACCAGCACGTCGACTTCCTGCGAGGTCGAGACGATCTTGCCGGGGTGGACGTTCTTCTTGGTCCACGACATTTCCGAAACGTGGACCAGGCCTTCGATGCCCGGCTCCAGTTCGACGAAGGCGCCGTATTCGGTGATGTTGGTGACGGTGCCCTTGAGCTTGGCACCGACCGGGTACTTGGCGGCCACGCCATCCCACGGATCCGATTCCAGCTGCTTCATGCCGAGGCTGATGCGCTGGGTGTCCTGGTTGATGCGGACGATCTGCACCTTCACTTCGTCACCGATATTGATGACTTCGCTCGGGTGGTTGACGCGCTTGTAGCTCATGTCGGTGACATGGAGCAGGCCGTCGATGCCGCCGAGGTCGACGAAGGCGCCGTAGTCGGTGATGTTCTTGACGACGCCGTCGATGA
>Ga0068855_100003117_pt1 | contig 20278 bp, 11 predicted proteins | sample KBSCornC52_FD_66592 | JGI IMG/M metagenome (GOLD analysis project Ga0068855, IMG submission 66592) | Corn rhizosphere microbial communities from Kellogg Biological Station, Michigan, USA - KBS Corn C5-2 | ecosystem: Host-associated > Plants > Roots > Rhizosphere > Soil ...
GCACACGGTCTCGATCGCTGCCTGAAGCCGGTCCTCGATCATGGTCCGAGAAGCCAACCGGCGCCGCACCGCCCGCATTCCGCCACCCGCCCCGGCTGCGCAAAGCGCGATGCGGGCCTGGTCACTTCTTGAAGATGGCACCGTGGCCGACGTCTGCGACGATGCCCCGGCCGTTCCCGAAAGCGACCCCAACAGGGTCCCGAGTGTCTGCCCGATCCCCGGGAACCGTACCGAGAGAAGACCCAGCAACGGCAACACCGCATGGAGCCGATCAGTGGAACGACGCCACGACCGTGAAAAGGAAAGGAATCGCCAGGCCCGCCGCGGTCACGGGCGCGCGGCTGGCGGGCGATCCGCTGGCGGCATAGGCGCCGATCCCGCCCAGGACGCCGCCCAGCAAGGAGGCGGCGGCCACCCAGCCCCCGGCGTCGTGCCCGCCGCCCGGCACTCCCCACCCGTGCGACGTGAGCAGGCCGACGCCCGCGGCGGTGAATCCCAGCGTCAAACCGCCGAGCGCGCCCGACGTCGTGGCGATCGCCCGGCTGGCGCCCTCGTTGCGCGTGGCGTAGGCGACGCCGGTCGCGCCCGCCAGGACCGCAGTCGCGATCAGGATCGGATACGCCGGGGGCGTCGGCTGGGCGGCCTCCTCGGCGGCCTGTCGCCACCAGTCCTTCTGATGGAGCGAGGCGACCTGGGCGCAGGTCTGCTGGCGCGCGCCGGACGCGTCCGGGTCGGGTTTGCAGACGGCGTCGCGAAGGTCATCGAATCCGCCGGCGTGGCGCTCCGCCGCCGTCCGCAGCGTGGAGACCAACCGCTCGCGCATCTCGCGCGTCGGGACGGCGGCGACCAGGTCGATCACGGCGCGATCGACGTACCAACCGGCGGCGTTCTTCGAGACCACGGTCCGCAGCGCCCGCTCCCAGACGGCGTCCGCACCGGGCCAGGTCACCAGGCTGCGGTAGCAGATCGCGTGAAAGCGCCCCTGCGATCGCGTCAGCCAGCGCGGCAGTTCCTGAAGCGCCGCGGGATCTTGCAGCGCACAGGCGAACGCCCGCGCGGAGTCGGCGTTCACGCTCTGGACCGTCGCCCCGAACGTGGCGGCCGGCGGCGCGGCCTCGTCGGTCCAGGCGCGCACGCGCGCGAGCACCTCGGGCGCTTCTCCGCGACGGACCTGCTCGCGACAACCATCGCCCACGAAGCCCATCTCGATCACCGAGGGCGTCGGCCGTTGGGGCTGACCGAGGTAGCGCGCCAGCCCGTCGCACGGGCGCCCGGGCGGCCCGCGCCCGTCGAGCGCCAGCTCGGTCACGGCGCCCGAGCTGCCGATGCCCAGGAGGTGCGCGTCGTCCAGCGCGATGGTCAGGTACGAGCCCTCGATCGGGTTCGGCGGCAAGGGGACGAGCGGCTCCTCCGGCCGTCGCCAGAGCCAGGTGTCGTTGCCGTGCAGGACGAGAAACGCCTGGGCGGCCCCGCTGCCGGCGATACGCCTCAGGCCGGTGCCGCTTGCGGACGGGAGCGTCTGCGTGCGCCGGGACGAGCCGTCGCGGGCGACCATCGTCGTCTCACCGGTCTCGGCACGCGCCACCAGGACCTCGTCCTGCCACGCCTGCAGCGTGGGAAACCGGCCGAGCGACAGGTCGCCGAAGCCGACCTCGTGCCACCCGTCCTTTGCGACCGTGTAGCGCCAGGCGTGCTCCCCCGAGAACAGCAGGATCCCGGAGCGCGTGGGAACCGACCAGGGAGCGGCGAGCCCCTCCGGCGAATCGACGAGCAACGACCATGCGGTCACTCGGGCGTCGGCGACATAGGCCCGCTGGCGCGAGCGCGACTGTCCCACGGCGATGATTCGGCCGTCCTCGAGCTCCGCGGTCTCGAGGTGGTTGAGTGACTCCGGCAACGCCGCGGCCGTCGTCCAGCGTCCGGTGGCCGGGCTCCAGATCGCCGAGGACACCGTTCGCGCACCATCGACGGCCACCACGGCGCCGTCGCGCCGGCACAGAGAGGCGAGCGTGTTGAGCGGCAACACGACCGAGCCGGTCGGGGTCCACCCACCGGTCGCGCGGTCGTAGACCTGGCACCCCTGGTCGTTGCACACCAGCGCACGCCCACCCCCGAGCGCCTGGACGAGCGAGGGCTGGAACACACCGCCGACCAGGAACCAGGCCGCTCGGTCCGCCGCGCGCGCCACCGCGTTCGGGGCCGGCTCCGTCGCGCGGGAGGCAGCCGGCCACGACGCCACCAGAAGCGTCGCCACCGCCAACGACCGTCGCGCGACACCGTAGGGGCGCCCGCGCCCGTCCGTCGCGGCGGCTGGTCTTGGCATCGCGGCTAGAATGCTGGTTGGCCTTCACCCGTTAGTGGTGCCTGAGAATCGTCCCTGCGGTTCCGGCCATCCAGACGTCTCCCGCCGGTCCGACCCAGAGCGCGTGGAGGTCCTCGTTGGTCGAGCTGAAGCTGGACCAGGGGGTGCCATCCCAGCGCAGGACCGTTCCCGCCCGCCCGGCAGCCCAGACGTCGTTGGAGGCGCGCCCGGCCAGCGCGTAGAGCCCCTGAGCCAGCTGCGTCAACGCCCACTTGTTCCCGTTCCAGTGCCACATCCTCCCACGGGCTCGCCGGCCCAGATGTCGCTCGGCCCGGCGCCCCACACACTGGAGAAGGTGGCGACCACGTCACCCCCGACCCCCTGCACCACCACATCGTTCAATCAGCCTATCATCAAGTGGCCGCGGCTCTGCTCAGTCGACTGGAAGCAGAGAGTGATCCGCCCACGAACGCGTGAATGGGCATCAAGCCCGGAACCTGTCAACGAGAATGAGACAGCGATGGTTCGACTTTAGTGAGCCTCCTCGACGTCGGAGGACGTCAGCGTCGGTGGGTTGATCCAGACGGCTGCAGGCGGCGGTGGCGGCACCGGCACGCCGGCTGCGAAGCGGTCGGGATGAGCGGCGTGCGCAGCCGCAAGGACGCGAGCTCAGATCAACATGCTCGCGACAGCCTCCTGGAAGAGCCGCTGGGCCGAAATCACGCCCTTCCTGAGGAGATCCGCCACGCGATCTACCCACGGGTTCCAGGGGTCGCGCTTGCCAGACCCGCCCTCTCGATGTGACGACACGCACGGAATGTCGGTCGCCATTCATTCCGAAGCGCGTCGTCGCGTTCAAGCGCCGGGGCGAACGTTACGGCCTCACCACGCCCGAACGGGTGTTTGATCCCGAGTGGACACGTGCCGCGCGCTCGTGGATCACCGTCCGATGCGCTTCGCCTGGTGATTTCGCGTACCGTTCGCCAAGGTACAGTCGTTGCAGCTGCCCGCGTCGCTTTGGCGATCAAAGTGGGAGACCGACAGATGACCAGCCGGCGTTGGGCATGGACGGCGAGCGTGCTCTGCATCACATCAGCTTGCGGGGGCGGCGGACAAACGGTCCCGCCCGGCGGCGCGGCTGGCACGGTGGGTCTCGGCGGCGCCGGAGGCGACATGTTGGGCGGCGAGGTCGGCGGCGCCGCAGGGGCAACGGTGGATGGCGGGGTCGGCGGCGCCGCAGGCGAAGTGGTAGACGGCGGGACCGCCGGCGGCGCAGGGGCCGGCGCGATGGCAGGATCGGGAGGCGCGCCGGCCGTCGCGCGCACGGTTCCCGATGCGAGCAACAGCCCGCGGCTCTGCTCCGACCTCTTCGACCAATCCGTCCTGACAGCGTACTCGTTCGAGATCTCCGCCGACGACTGGGCCAAGCTCGACGCAGACTTTCACGACCTGAAAGACGTCCTCGCCGGGACACCCCCGCAAACCTACTACCCGATCGTCCTCCACTACGGGTCCGAGACCGTTTCGAACGCTGCCGTCCGCCTGCGGGGGAAGTCGTCGTGGGTCAACACGGTCATGTTCGACACGAACCCGAAGATGGCGTTCGATATTTCGTTCGACCAATACGACACGCACCAGAAGTTCCACGGCATTTCGACAATCCACTTCGAGATGGCGCGCGATGAGTGGAGCTTTCTCAGCGAGCGCGTCGGCAACAACTGGTTCCGCGGGATCGGTCTCACCGCCCCTTGCTCGAACAGCGCCACCATCACCATCAACGGTCAGTTCTATGGTCTCTACGTGGCGGAAGAAGGCATCACGAAACCACTGCTCGCTCAGTACTTTCCCGGGAACGCAGACGGCGACCTCATCAAGGGCGGCACGGAGGCGCACACGAACATCGGCACCACGAACTGGACGAAGGTCCAGGCGCTCGACAGCGCCAACGATATGACCACCCTGCGGACGCTCGTCGACGTCCCGAACACGGTGCTCGAGTGGGCAGCCGAGGCTGTCGTCGAAGACGCCGACGGCTACTACGGCGGGTCGCACAACTTCTGGATCTACGACGAGGGAAGCGCCGGGTACGTGTGGCTGCTGGATCACAGCGATTCGGCTCTCGAGTGGCTAGAGGTCTTCACGCCGTCACTTGGTTACAAGGAGCATCCGATCTACTGGTGGGCGGGGCGCGCGCTGCCCGATCCGCCCGCCAAGAACTACCTGCTCGTCATCAATGATCCGGCGGCGCGAGCTCAGTACGTCGACGCCATCGCGACGCAGGTCGCGAAGTGGAATCCGGCCCAGATCACAAGCTGGATCGACGCTTGGTCGCAGCAGATCGCCACCGCTGTCGCTGCCGACACCCACAAATGGGCCACCATGGACCAATTCACCATGGCCGTTTCGGCGATGAAGGACATGGTCCAGAACCGGCCGCAATACCTGCAAGAGTTCGTTGCCTGCGAGAACGGCGACCCGGCCCAGGCGACGGATCAAGACGCGGACGGCGTTCCGTGGTGCAACGACTGCGACGACTCCAATGCCTCGGTATCGCCCTCTGCCCCAGAGGTCTGCGGGAACCACATCGACGACAACTGCAACGGCGTGGTGGACGAGAACTGCCCCGGCGAAACCCCCGGCTTTCCCGGCGAGCCGGACGGCGGGGTTCCGCCTTCAGCTGGCGCGGACGCGGGGGTCGTAACGGACGCTGGCCGGGGCTAGAAGCACCGGGCCAGCCCGGCGTTCAAGTGAGGTCACAGGCGGCCGCGCAGCCCCACGGTCGGCAGAACGTACCGGATCACCGTTCCCGGCTGGATCTCTTCCGGCATGAGAGCAACGTTCGTGATGTCGACGTAGAAGTCGAGCAGCCACTTCTTCCAGAGAGCCCGCTTGTCGACACGCAGGTCGAATCGCCAGTAGCCGTCGTTCCGGCCGGCGTTGTAGCCGGTGGTGGTGGTCGTCGGCCGGCCGCTCTGAAATTGCGCGCGCAGGCCCAAGTCCCAGTTTCGCGGCAGCGGCAGGCCCGCGACCAGGTTCAGCAATTGCGTTCGGTCGAAGTCGTAAGGGACCCAATGCCCCTGCTGCAGGCGTTCCGATCGCGAGATCGTATATGACACCCAACCGAACAGGCCGCTCCGCGACTGCCGACGGAGCAGGAACTCCAACCCATATGCGCGGCCGGTCTCGGGCTGGGTCAACCGCTGGATGATCTTCTGGAAGTCTTCCAGCGAGTTGCCAATCTCGGTGGGCACCAGCGTCGCATGCGGCGCGTTGACCACGCTCGTGTCGTTCACGGCGAGGTCGAAGACGGTTGGGTCCATGTAGTTGAAGAAGCCCTCCGCCGAGATCTGGAAGTGGTTCTGCAGCGGAACCTCCGTGCCCAGACTGGTCTGGTAGGCCTGCAAAAGCCCGTACTTCAGCGGCAACATGTCCAGACCGGGCAGCGGCAGGACGAACCGCGGCGGCTGGTGATAAATGCCAGCGCTCGCTTTCAGCCACACCGCCGAGTCGTCGCTCCCGGGCAGTACGCCTGCCAACGTTCGGTCGAGCAGGCGGTATCGCACGGTCAATCGCGGGTCGGCGGCCGACTTTTGAGTGTCGCCGTCGGTGTACGCGTCCGCGCGCAGACCTGGCCGAATCAACCACCGGGGCGTCGGACGCCACAGCGCCTCCAGATACCCGGAAACCGAGTCGAACTTCTGTAGGGGGGCCGTGATGGCCGCCAGGGAGCCGGCGGATGGGTTCGCGCCGGCCCCTTGGATGATGTCGTGGACCGAGCCGAGCACCCCGGCGCGTAAGGTGAGTCCGTCACCGTGCGTCCACTCCGCCGTGACGGATGGCTCAGCGAGCCAGACCGTGAAATCCGTGCCGGAGCTGAACGTGTGGTCATATCCGAGGACCACCCGGAAGGTTTCGTCGAACGCTCCCTGGGTCCGGTGGTCGCGAAGATCGATTCGGTGGAAGCCCAAGATCAGCTGCGGCGTCAGCGGGGGCGAGGGGCTACCGGGTACCGCGGTGGCGGCGCGGGTGTCCAGCTCGTCGTTCGCGCCGAAGAAGAACGCGGTCCACCCGTTCCGGCCATCGCCGCCGTCGACGCGCGCCTGGTAGTCCCAGTACGACAGGGAAAGCTGGTTGGTCGCGAGCCCGAGGATGAACCCGGGGTACCCATAGCGCGCGGCGGCCGTAAAGGTCACGCCGAGCGGCTTGATCGGCTGGCGGACGAACGCACCGGCCTGCAGCAGATTCGCATCGAAATCCAGGAGGTGCTCGTCCGATCGGGCGCGGGCCGTCCGCCCGTCGATGATCCCGCCCGTGTACTGGCCATAAGGTGCCGGCGCGCCGCCGGGATAGAACTGAATCTCGTCGATGAATTCCGGATGGATGACGCTGGACCCCACCAGCAGGTGATAGAGCAGCGGGATCTCGGTGCCATCGAGCAGAAACCCCGTCGAGCTCGGGCTTGCCCCGCGCACCACCGGGAACGGCAGCAGAGAGACGACCGACGCCACGCCCGGTAGGGTCTGGATGACACGGAACGGATCGCCGAAGGTCCCCGGAATCTGCTGCAACTCGGGCCCGCGCAGGGTGATTCGCGAGACCTCCTCGCGCCGGCGCTTGCCGACGACGACGGTCTGATAGGGGTTGTAGCGGTCCGGCTCTATCAGATAGGTGACGGCCAGCTCTTGGTAGGCGGCCAGCGTTTCTTCCTGCACGAAAGCGTTATGGCTGGGCGCGAACACCGAAATGCGCGCGGGGCCGGGCGGCAGGGGAAGTCGAAAATGTCCGGTTCGGTCGGCATCCACGGAATAGCTCCGCCCCCCGGCGCTCGCGGTCACGGTGGCATCGCTGATCGGCGCGCGCGTTCCCAACTCGGCCAGGCGGCCGCGCAGAGTGGCGGTCCGCGGCGGGCCTTCGCTGGGCGCTGCCGGAGGCGGCGGGGGCGGCAGGAACGTGTGCGTGAAGGTGATCTGCACAGGGATCGGCGTGCCGCCGGACCGCGCCGGCTCGAACCTGAACGCTTTCACCGCGGCCACCACCGCTTCGTCGAAAACCGGGTGCGGCGGCGTGGTGACGTCGACCTTCTGCACCGCGCCCGATGTGTCGATGACCAGCTCGACGCTCACGACGACCGGCGCCGATTGAGGCGGCGCGGTCGCCGGATAAGGGACATCGGTTTGTGTCAGAGGACGTGGCGGCTCGAGGCCTGAGGCGGCGTCGACACCTCCGTCCAGGTTGCCGGCATCGCCCGCTGATACGGCATCGGCGCTTCCGCCGTCCGCGCCGCCGGTGGCTGCAGCCGGGAGCGTCCAAAGGATCGTGGTCAGGAACACAACGCGGCTCAGCGCCACGAGATCTCCCAGATCGCCGTGCCCCCCGTGTGCGGCCACCACTGGCGTCGCACGATCGCCGTGCCGGTGTCCTTGTCGACCTGACCGGTGTCGTCCACGCACCCGGTCCACTGGCCCACGGCTTCCAGAGCGAAGCTGGTCGCCGACCGCGGCCCGAGAACGAACGTCCAGGTGGCGCGCGCGAGCCCAGCCACCCCTACCCCGCTGCAGCTGGGCAGCGGGGGGCTGGGGCTCGGGAAGGTGTACGACGTGTTGAGCGTGCTCGGAAGCGGCGCCACGTCCGGGCGTCCCGTGCTTCCTTCGACGATGCCGCCGAATCCCATCCCAACCGCCAGCGACAGATGCGTTGTGACGTGCCAGGTGGGGTCGATGGTCCCCGCAAAGCGCAACCCCGAGAGGCCGCCGGCCGTCGACGCGCGCGCATACTGAAACGAGCCCAGGATCGACCAGTCGCGATCCAGCCGGACGCCGAGCCGGACCAGGAACGCCAGCAACCGCCCGCTGGGCGCACCTTCCAACCCGACGAAGTCGCCGTACCCGACGCCCAGGCCGAGTCGAAAGCCGCTCCGACGCCACGCCTCCTCGTCAGCGATGGTCGGCAACGACAGCTTCGGAGGCCCCTCCTCGTCCTCCGGCGACTTCGCAGCGGACGGCGGTGGAGTCGCCGAGGTCGGTGGTGCCCTCTGCGCTTGTGCGGGGACGGCGACGCCCAACAGCAGGAAGAGCACGGAGACGGCCGCGGACGGCGATCTCAACCGGGACACGGCCACCAACTCGGCGGATTGACTGTGAAGTCCCAGTCCGGGATCGCGCAGGCCACGTCCTCTCGGCAGCCGCGGAGCGTGTAGTGCGTCAGCCCTTTGCAGCGGTCGCCGGACTGTCCCGAGACGACGAGCTGAATGAGGTCGGGCTGGCTCTGGGCACCCAGCGACGGCAGGTGAGCGCAGGCGTACACCCGGTCGGTCAGGTCGGGCGCGTCCGTCGGGGGCTGGCGGTATCGGACACTGCCGTCGGTCGTTCGTTCGGAGCAGGCCACCTCGGTGACGTCGGATGGGCTGCGCGCCGGAATCGGGACCACCGTCGCATCCGGTGTGCTTTCGCTACAGGCAGTCGCATCACCCTCCGCGGGGATCGTCCCCATCGCCGACGCGGCCAGCGCATCGGCCGCGGAAAAGCCACTGGCGCTCAGGATCCGAAAGCCCGCGGCGGGATCCGGGCAGCCCTGCCGCGGGTAGAACGCCGACGGCGAAAATGTGCCTTCCAGGTAGGAGACCCGCACGTCGGGCGCGGTCATCGTGACGAAGCTGGCGCCATAAACGATGTCGCTGGAATCGGGCGATTCGTCCTCCGGCGGACCGTCACGGCCGCCGCTGGGCGCCGTGTGCGGCGTGGAGAGATCGAGCGTTCCGTCGCCGTCGCGGTCGTCGTAGAGGACGAAGCTGGCGTACCCCACGCGCGATGTGACGCCGCCGACGAGGAGCGCGGCTGTCGGCAGGCTGTACAGCGACAGGGGCGTCGCCTGATTCAGCGACACCGGGACATTGGCGCCGACCTGAGCGGGCACGAATCCGAAGGGATCGCGGCAACCGGCGGCGATCACGGCTGCCGCAGCGTCCGACTCGGGCGGCAAGATGCAGAAGGGCTCGGCCCACCACTGAGCCCCCCACACCAACGCGACCTGCAGCATCGAGTCGTCCGCAATACCCGGTGGACGCAAGTTGGTCAGATCGCCGCTCGGTTCGACCTGGAAGGTCACCAGCGGCGGCACCGGGCCGCCCACGCCCTGCACATTCCCGCACCCACCCAGCGCGCTGGAAATGATGAAAAGCGCCAGCCACATGCGGTTCATGGCTGCCAACCCACACCCATCTGGGCGAGCCAGCCGGCGTGGGCCGTTCCCTCCGACCACGAAGCGTCCGGTCCGCCGCTCATGACCAGCAGCCAGCGGTTCCAGATGTGGACCGCAACCACCGCCTCCAGGTCGGCCCCCGCAATCGTGGACAGCGCCGAAGTCTGGAGCGAGGACTGGTTGCGGGTGCGGGTTTCGTGAACGAACGTCGGGCCGGCCCCCAGCCGCAGCCCCACCTGGGCGCGACCCAATCGATGTTGAATCAGGCCTCCCGCCCGCAGCCGCACCTCACTGTGGGTCGCCGTCCAGGCGATCGACGACTCGGTCGCCGTGGACCAACTCGCGCGCAGTTGCCAGGCGAACCGGTGCCCACGGGACACTCCCGCCGCCGCCCCGGTCGACAGGCTAGGACCCAGCGCCGTCGCCGGGCTGGTGAAGAGACCGGCATCGAGCATCAGGGGACCGCCCGATTCGACCTTCCAGCCGTCGGAACGCGTGGACGTTTGCGCGGCGGCGGAGCCCGACAGTGCTATCGAAAGGCACAGCAGCGATCCGAAGGCGAGGTGCCACCGCCGAACCGGCGGCCGGCCAGCCCGCCCGAGAGCTTGGCGACGCCACACGTTGATGTTAGTAGCACGAACTGACATCGGCCCGCGCTCACCATCGCGCTTCCCATTGCCACCCCGGCATCCTGCCCAACCCGAGATCCGACGTCGATCTCGATCAGGTGTTCAGGTCACCCGAGACTTCCGCCACGGGTTGTCAGTCGCAGCCCGAATACGGCAGGACCGTCACCGTGCTCCCGAAGAAGCTTCCGTTTATGGTGCCGATGCCGATGTCCAGATGGCCGTCGCTGTTGAAGTCCCCCAGGGCGACGGAGCGTGCCGTGTGGCCGTAGTTGAGCGTGTCGTATGGCCCGGTGCTGACGTAGCTCAGGGCGGCCTGGAACGTGCCGTCGCCGTTGCCCAGGAGCACGGACACAGCCGAGGAGTTGGACACCACGAGGTCTGGCTTGGTGTCGCCGTTCACGTCGCCGATGGCGATGCCGGTCGGCGAGGCCGCCACCGTGTAGGAGACCGCGGCCTGGAACGTGCCATTCCCGTTGCCGAGCAGCACGCTCACAGTGCCAGCCGTGTCATTCGCCGAGACGATGTCGATCTGTCCGTTGCCGAGGTTCGCCATCGCGACCGCGTACGGTCCCTGTCCGACGCTGTAGGTGACTGCCGTCGGGAAGCTGCCGTCGCCGGCGCCCAGCATGACGCTGACGTTGCCCGAGCCGAAGTTCGCGGTCACGAGGTCGCGCTTGCTGTCGCCGTTCACGTCCGCCGTCGCCAGCGACATCGGCCTGGTCGCGCCCGGCGCGTACGTCTTGGCCGCGGCGAAGTTGCCCGTGCCATCGCCCAGGAGGATGCTGACGCTGCCGGGCGATGTGTTGTTGGCGACCGCAATATCCTGCAAGGTGTCGCCGTTGAAGTCGCCCGTGGCCACCCCGTACGGTGTCGGGCCCGCCGCAAAGGTGCGAGCCCCCCCAAAGCTCCCGCCGCCAAACCCGTACAGGACGGTCACGTTCGCGCTACCCGAGTTTGCAGCCACCAGGTCGGGGAGCGCATCGCTGTTGAACGTCGCGGCCGCGATGCCGGTCGGGCTGGTTCCCACCGTGTAGGCGGTGGACGCCCCGCTGACCGGCCCCAGGTACACGTCCACCTTGCCGTTGGTGTAGTCGGTTCCGACGAGGTCGGTCGTCCCATCGCTGTTCAGGTCTGCGGCGAAGACGCCGTAAACCTCCGCTCCTCCCGCGTAGCTGCTGGGCAGCAGGAAGGTGTTGTCGCCTTTGCTCAGGAACACAGCGGTGCCGACCGCAATGTCCGGGTGGCCGTCGCGGTTGAAGTCGGCCACCGCCGGGGGCAGACTCCCGACGCCGTCGATGTTTCCGAGCCAGTTGAGCCCGGACGAGAACGCGGTCGCGCCCCCCTGGAGGATGCTGGTGTTGCCGGAGTTGGTGACGACCAGGTCGGCGTAGCCGTCGCCGTTGAAGTCTGCGGAGTTGATGTATCGCGTCGGGTTGTTGTCGTAGTTGGTCAGCGCGGCGCCGAAGGTTCCATCTCCATTGCCGGCCAGCGTGTAGATGATGTCGTTGCCGGCGGTGGTGACGGCCACGTCCGTCTTGCCGTCCTTGTTGAAGTCGCCCGCCGCGATCTGAGCCGCCGTACCGCCCACGCTGCTGGTCTTTTGAGCCTTGAACGTCCCGTTTCCGTTCCCCAGCCACACACCGACCGTGCTCGCGCCGGAGACGGCGACGTCGAGCGCGCCGTCCGCGTTGAAGTTCGACACCGTCATCGAGCCGATGGTCATGCCGCTGGTGTAGGACGTCGGCGACCCGAGCGCGCCGGTTCCGGTTCCCAGGAAGATGCTGAGCTGCGTGCCGCTGCCGGCGGCGACGTCGATGTGGCCGTCGGCGTTGAAGTCGCCGACCCCGAGAACGGGCGCCGAGGTCCCCGCCGGCGTGTAGGTGGTCGGTGACGGGAACGTGCCATCCCCGTTGTTGATCAGCACGTAGACGGCGTTGGCGGCTGCCGCGACCACCAGATCCGCGTACCCGTCCCCGTTCAGATCCGGCGCCAGCACTGATGTCGGGCTGGAGGTCACGACGTAGTTCTTGGCGGCCCCGAACGTCCCGTCACCATTGCCCATCAGGACGCTGACGTCGCTGCTGCCGCTGTTGGCGATGGCGAGATCGAGAAGTCCGTCGCCGTTGAAGTCTCCCACGGCGTCGGAGACCGGGTTGCTGTGCGCGGAGACCAGCGGGAGATCGGAGAAGATCGGCGTCCCCAGGCAGGCGTTCCCGCTGGAGGGTGTCACCGCGTTCGAGGAGCTGGTCGGCCCGGTGCCGGCGCTGTTACTCGCGGCGACCGTGAACTGGTAGCGCGTGCCGTTCGTCAGCCCGGTCACGGTGTCGCTCGAGACATTGCCCAGGCTGATGGGCGTCTGGGCGGCCCCGGCTGCGTAGGACGTCAGGACGTATCCGGTGACCGCGGAGCCGCCGCTGTTCGCCGGTGCCTGCCAGGTCAGGCTGACCGACCCGTCCGCCGCCGTCGCTTTGACGATCTGGGGCGCCGTGGGCGGGCCGAGCGGCGTCACCGCCTCGGAAGCGCTGGACGCGGCGCCGGTTCCGGCGGCGTTGATCGCCGCCACGGTGAACGTGTAGGTCGTCCCGTTCGTCAGGCCGGTCACGGTCCAGCTCGTCGCCGCCGAGCTGGTCGTGACCGCCGTCTGCGCGACCGTGCCGAGGTACGGGACGATCCGGTAGCTCGTGATCGAGAACCCGCCCGTGTCGGCGGGGGCGCTCCAGGAGAGCGCGACTTTGGCGTTGCCCGCTGTCGGGGTGGGTGCGGACGGCGCGCCTGGAACGGTCCCCGGCGTGACGGCGTTGGACGCCGTCGAGGCGGGGCCGGTTCCGATGCTGTTCGTCGCCGCCACCGTGAACGTGTACGTGGTGCCGTTCGCGAGGCCGGTGACGATGAACGACGGGGTGGTGGAAGTGGTGGCGATGGGCGCCTGCGCGATACCGCCGATGAATGGGGTCACCTGATACCCGGTGATCGGGGCGCCGTTGCTGGCCGGTGCGTTCCAGGTCAGCGACGCGCGGGCATTGCTCGCCGTCGCGGCGACCGAGGTGGGTGCGTCGGGCGCCGTCGCGGGCGTCGCGGCGCCGGACGGGCCGGAAGCGGCCCCGGTCCCGAGGCGATTCGTCGCGGCGACGGTGAACGTGTAGGTCGTCCCGTTGTTGAGCCCGGTGACCGTGAACATGATCGACGACGAACCCGTCGAGATCGGCGCCTGCGCCAGCGACCCCAGGTACGGCGTGACGACGTAGTCTGCGATGGCGGCTCCGCCGTCGCCGGCGGGAGCGCTCCAGGTCAGTGAAACCGATCCGTTCCCGACGGCGGTGACGATCGGGGTGCCCGGGGCACCGGGCTGCGTGGCCGGTGTCGCCGGATTCGACGGCGCCGAGCTCGGTCCGGTGCCCCAGCTGTTCGTCGCCGCGACCGCGAAGGTGTACGTGGACCCGTTCGACAGGCCCGTCACCGTGGTGCTGGTGAGGTTCGTCCCGGTGTCGAATCCCGGCTGGGCGACCCCGCCGACAGACGGGGTCACGTGGTAGCTGGTCACGGACGCGCCACCGTTGCTCGGCGGCGCGGTCCAGTCGAGGGACACCTGCGCGTTGCCCGCGACCGCGGACGGTGCGCCGGGCGGGTCGGGGGTCGTTCCCGGAGTGACCGGCGAGGACGCCGCGGACGCAGCGCCCATTCCGTTGCCGTTCACCGCCGCGACCGTAAACAGGTAGGTGGTGCCGTTGACCAACCCCGTGACGGTGTACGCGAGGGCATTGCCGACGGGAATCGACATCTGCGCCGAGCCCGCGACGTACAGCGTGACCACATAGCTCGTGATCGGGGCGCCGCCGTCGCCGGCAGGCGCGGTCCAGGAGAGCGCGACCTGCGCGTTGCCGGCGGTCGGAGCTGGCGCGCCCGGCGCATCCGGCGCCGTTCCGGGCGTCGCCGCGGCCGACGGCGCTGACGCGGGGCCGGTGCCGGCGGCGTTTACGGCAGCCACGGCGAACGTGTACGTGGTGCCGTTGACCAGGCCCGTGACCGCGTAGGTCAGCACATTCCCCGCCGAGATCGACCCCTGCGCGGCGCCCCCGATGTAGGGCGTGACGACGTAGCTGGTGATCGCCGCGGCGCCGTCGCCGTCGGGCGCCGTCCAGGTCAGCGTGACCTGCCGATCGCCAGCGATGACCGCCGGGGTTCCGGGGGTGCCGGCCAGCGTCGCTGCGGCGCCGCCGGAGCCACCACCGGCGCCGGCCTGACCCGCGCCAGCCGCGCCACCTGTCGCCGCGCCCCCACCCGTGCCCGCAGTACTTCCCGCCCCGGCGCCGTCCGCCGCGCCCGTATCGCCTCCCATGCCCGCGCCGCCGTCCATTCCCGCGCCGCCGCCGCTGCCGCCCGAGCCGCCGCTGCCCACTCCGCCTCCCGCGCCCGCTCCGCCTGTGGTCCCGGCGACGCCCGCCGTTCCAGCGGCGCCACCGGCCGCGGCGACACCGCCTGTGCCCACGACGCCACCCTTGCCGGCCGCGCCGCCCGTGCCTGTTCCGCCTTCGATCTTCCGGCCTCCCCCACCCACTCCGGCGTCGGCTGACTCCCGCACACCCTCGCCGCCCCCGCCACACGCCAGCGCCATCAGCGCGAGGGCGGACGGGATCCACACGAGGCGCAGAGAAGAACGTGAGCTCGAGGTACGGGGCACGGCCTGAGATCGGCGGGTGGATCGCCGGACTCAAGACGTGGGTCCTTCGTCACTCGGCGTCTTCATGACCTCAGGCGTCGATGTAGACGGCCGGACCACCCCGTCGAGACATCCGAATCACGGCCTTTCGGGTGCGATTTCCGGCTGCCGCGCGGACGGACCGTGTCCCCGCTTCCGGCGCGCGAACGGCGCCAACTCGGTCCCGTAAGCGTCGAGCAGCGGAGGGGGCACTTCGACCTTTTTCCCGGTCACGAGAGACTCGATCATCGCGGCGTTTGCGGGGGCCTTCCCGAGGCGGTGATTGTTGGTGACGGCGTAGGTCTCGTCCGCGCGGGCGGCGACTGACGGATGATCCGCACGTCAGCGAACGGCCAGCCCGCCGCGGCCGCCTACCGCCGCGACGCGGGCGGCGCACTCCGGGCAAGCGACCTCGTGGTCCTCACCGCGACGGCCAGCGGCATCGCGCGCGTGGTCGCCTTCCACGATCCGGCGCTGGTCGCGCTGTTCGGCTGCCCCGAGAGCCTCTAGGGAGAACAAGTCCGACCCAGCTCGTCGTCGACCATGCCGGGCCGGACCTGCACCGGGAAACGAAGGGCGCGCCGCGGCCACGCAGGCGGGACGGTCGCCCCCCCTCCGTCACCGCCCGCGAACGTACAGCCGCGACCTGGTCGTGACGATCTGTCCAGCCGCCGAGCTGTTGACGGAGGGAATTCCGCCTCCCCATGGCCCGCTGCTGCCGACCGCGAACCACCAGCAGCCCCCCACGTCGCCGTCCCACGCAGATTCGGCCTGCCCGTCGTTCGCCAGGCCGGCGAACGCCCCACAGCCCGATTGATTGGCGGGAGACTGGGTGATGCCGGACAGGGTGCCACGGGTGCCGCTGGCGGGGTTGCCGGTCTGCGACCACTGAATGAAGCTGGTCTCCGCCGCGTTGTAGGTCAGCCGGAACTCGAAGGTCAGGTCGGTATTCTGAAAGTCGGCGATGCGGTCGAGGATGCTCCACTGGCCGGCGTTCGGCGCAGTGGTCGCCACGCCGCCTCGCCAGGTCGCCGCCGCGAGGTATCCGCCGCTGACCCCGATGTCTTGATCGAGGATCTGCGTCCAGCCGCCGTTGGTCATGTCGCAGTACACCTGAACCGGCGGCTTCGCGCCGGAGCCATCGGTGTCGATGGTGTACAGGCCGTCGCCCGTGTTCGGGCCATTCTGGAGGTAGTCGTAGCAGTTCTTCCGGTACTGGACGCACCCGGTCTCCCCGGTGCCGACATACCCCGTGGGGCAGGCGCCGCAGGTGCGGGAGCCGGCGGTGTTCGTGCAGGTGGTCAGCGGGTCGCAACCGCCGTTGTTGCTCGCGCACTCGTTGATGTCGGCGCACCCGGTCGAGCCCGTTCCCGTGTACCCCGTCGGGCAAGCGCCGCAGGTGAAGCTGCCCACGGTGTTCGTGCAGGTGGTGAGCGGGTCGCAACCACCGTTGTCGGTCGCGCACTCATTGATGTCGGCGCACCCGGTCGAGCCCGTTCCCGTGTAACCGGAGGGGCAGGCGCCGCAGGTGAAGCTGCCCGCGATGTTCGTGCAGGTGGTCAGCGGGTCGCAACCACCGTTGTTGGTCGCGCACTCGTTGACGTCGGTGCAGCCGGTGGAGCCGCCGCCGGTGTAGCCCATCGGGCAGCCGCCGCACATGAAACCGCCCGGCATGTTCGTGCAGGTGGTCAGCGGGTCGCAGCCGCCGTTGTTGGTCGCGCACTCGTTGACGTCCGTACAACCCGTCGCCCCGGTGCCCATGTAGCCCGAGGGGCAGGGACCACACATGAAGCCGCCGGCCATGTTGGTGCAGGTGGTGAGCGCGTCGCAGCCGCCGTTGTTGGTCGCGCACTCGTCGATGTCCGTACACCCCGTGGCCCCGGTCCCCATGTAGCCGGACGGACAGGCGCCGCAGGTGAAGCCACCCGGCGTATTGGTGCAGGTCGTGTGCGGGTCGCAGCCGCCGTTGTTGGTTGCGCACTCGTTGACGTCCGTACAACCCGCCGCCCCGGTGCCGGTATAGCCGGACGGGCAGCTGCCGCAGCTGAAGCTGCCCGCGGTGTTGGTGCAAGTGGTGTGCGGGTCGCAGCCGCCGTTGTTGGTCGCGCACTCGTTGATGTCCATGCAACCGCTGCTGCCGCCCCCGGTGTAGCCGGACGGGCAGCTGCCGCAGGTGAAGCCACCTGGGGTATTGGTGCAGGTCGTGAGCGCGTCACAGCCACCGTTGTTGGTCGCGCACTCGTTGACATCGGTGCAGCCGGTCGCGCCGGTCCCCGTGTAGCCGGACGGGCAGTTCCCGCACACCGCGCCGTTCGAGCCGGGGGTGCAGGTCACCAGGGGATCGCAACCGCCGTGGTTGGTCGCGCAAGAGTCGACCGCCCCGCCCCCCGCGCCCGCCGTGCCGGTACCGGCCCCGCCGCCCGCGCCCGCGTCCGCCTCGCCACCCACGCCCGCCGCGCCGCCGTCGTCGGCCACTCCGGCCGTCCCCCCGGTGCCCGGGGCCTCGCCCGCGGCGCCACCCGGGCCGGCCGCGCCGGCAGCACCGCCGGTGCCGGGGGTCGCGCCAGCGGCACCACCGGTTCCAGTGGCGCCCGCCATCGCGCTGCCTCCCTTGCCGCCCGTGGCGTGTGTACCGCCACCACCGGCGGTTCCTCCGGTGCCGGTTTCACCCGCACCACCACCGCCGCCGCACGACGCAGCGACGAACACCGTGAACGAACACAGGGCCAGCAACCGCATCGCGCGCAAGGAGACCTCCCGTTTGAACGTCAATATCTCGACCGACCCATCGAGGATTGGGCCGACGCGTCCCCACACGCGCAGACAACTCGACTGCGCGATCTCCATCGTGCGGAGCGCGTCAAAGCTGAAGCCAAACTCGCACTTTAGTTTTCGGCGGCGAGCGAGCCGCCGGCATCGGCGAGCTCGACTGTCCAACGCGCGCTGAACCTGAGCATATTCAATGGCCCGCTGAAGGTTCAGATTCTCCCGCTTAGTGAGATACATCCCATGGCCGAATTTTTAGGTAGGACGAGTGGAACGCCGCCAGCCACTCCGATCGAGCCTTGAACAGGCTGTCCGACTGCCGGTCCTCGGCCGCGCGCTGCCGATCTTCGTCCTTCTCGTCGGCTTCGGCTCTCATCCTCTTCTCGTCTCGCCGCGAGGTCATCCGCGTCTGGATAAGAAGCGCTCCTCCAGCGAGAAGGCCGGTGACAGCGGCGGAGATGACCGAGGGCCACGGAGAAACCTCTGCCACCCTTGATCTTCTGCCACTGAACACCCTGTCAGTCGCGGGAGAAGGGGTTCGAACCCTCGACGTCCACCTTGGCAAGGTGTTCGGGGGCACGACTCTCCGTCGGAGAAATGAGCAAAGACGCGGGCTTACCATCACGGGGCGTCTCGGGCCGTCCAGCCCCGTCTCGCTCAGGTGGTTATGCAGGTGGTTATGCCCGCGGACCCGCTTCCGCTCTCATCTTGTCTGGTCCCATGAGAGCGTTCTGGTAACTGCTGAGCCCCTCCAAGAGCCCCGTTTCCACGGCCGCCGGGAGCGCGAGCAACGTCAACGAGCACCGATCGCCGTCGCCACCTCTCACCATGTGTTCAGCGCATCGTCGCCATTGCGGCGCGATCGTTGAGCCACGGGAACATCGGCGACCTGCGCCGTTATGAACGCAGTGTCGCGGATGGTGTCGCTCCCGGCAGACCCCGCGCAAACACGCCGGACATGCGGGCGCGACCGGACCCCCCGACACGAAAGAGGAGGCCCAATGAAGAGTCCGAAGGTATTTGCCGCCGCGCTCATGGGACTGTTGTCGATCGGAAGAGTGGCCGCCGCGCAGAGCTTTCCAGACGACACCGCTCACTTTCACGGCGGTCCCGTCTTGTCGCCCAACATCACGTGCCTGCTCTGGACACCGGCGTCCGCCACGTACTCCAGCTCGGAGATCCAGACGTTCCAGGATTACCTGCTCGGGGTCGCGGCTTATCTGGGAAATGGGGCGGCGCCACCCGGCGGCAATGGCGCGGGGACCGAACCGGTTCCTCGCCAATACGGCACCTGGGGCGCGTATTTCAGCGGAACCTGCCAGCAGGACACCACACCTCCTTCCATGAACCAGCTGGTCGATTTGGACGATCATTCGTCGACCTCTGCGATTGCGTCGGAAGTGACCGCGGCGTACGGGTCCAGCGCGTACGGGGCCAACAACCTGGTTATTGTCTTCACGCGTGGCTGGGCCGAGGCGGGCGGCAATCAGTTCGCGCAGCACTGGTCGATCGGGGACAACCAGTACCTGGCCGCGGACGCGACCGACCGCCACGACTTCACCATCATCGGGCATGAGATCATCGAGGCCGCCACCGATCCCGTACTCGGGACGGGCTGGTTCACGGATCAGAATCAGGCCGACGTGGCCCCTTGTGTGCAAGCGAACAACGGGATTCCCTGGGGTTCCGAGGTCTGCGACGACGGCGGCGGGACAGCCGGCGTCCTTCTGCAGACGCCGCTGGCGGATGGGTTCGGCAACTCGTCGAACACCTTCGTGCTGAGCGACGCCATCGATGACGTCGACGGTGGCAACACGACCTGGTCTTGCGGCGGGACGAACACGTGTGCCGCGATCGGCAACGGCAACCAATGCGCGAGCGGCAATGGCGTTCAGACAGTCCTGAGCGGAAACGCCTTCACCAGCATGACGACGACGTTTCCGGTCACGGTCGTGCAAACCGGCACGAACATCAACGTCCTCACGCGGACACCGACCGGGATCGCGCATCTGGTCTCCAGCGACGGTGGCGCGACCTATGCGGCGGTCTATCCAGCCCCGGCCGGCAACGTGACCGATACGCTGGCTGCGTACTCGAAGGACGGAACGACCATCGACATGTTCGGGCGCGGCACCGATGGATTCCTGTATCAGTGGACGTTCGACGGGACCACGTGGGGACCGCCCGTCGGACTCGGCAGGTATCTGCTGGGCCCTCCCTCGGCTGCGTGGGTGAACATCAACGGTTGGCAGCACGGCCTGGTATGGGTGACCTCCAACGATCGGCAGATCTACATCTGGGTGAGCGAGGGCGGCTGGTTCTACTCCAGCATGCCAGCGAACGTGCAGGCGATGTCGCCACCGCAGGTCTTCTCGCGGAACAACACGGTCGACATCTACTTCACCGGCACCGACGGCCACGTCTACCTGGATGCGGGTTGGACCGGCGGGTGGCAGCAGGTCCCGGGCAACGGGTTCGGCTTGTTGAGTGCGACCAGTCAGCCCGCCAATCAGAATCGGATGGACGTCTTCGTGAAGTCGCCCGTGGACAAGGGCGGGTCCGGGATGTCCTGGGCGGAGTACCAGTCGGGCTCGCTGGTGGCCAGCGCCGGGCTGGGACTTCCCGTCGGCAAGGGTCCGACCGCCGCGGTGAACTACGGCAGTTCGTCGACGGTGTGGCTCTTCTTCG
>Ga0068855_100003118_pt1 | contig 20278 bp, 25 predicted proteins | sample KBSCornC52_FD_66592 | JGI IMG/M metagenome (GOLD analysis project Ga0068855, IMG submission 66592) | Corn rhizosphere microbial communities from Kellogg Biological Station, Michigan, USA - KBS Corn C5-2 | ecosystem: Host-associated > Plants > Roots > Rhizosphere > Soil ...
AAAGAGAAGGCATACGATATTATTGATGTAATTACCGAAATCAGCAAGGCTCATGACGCTTCCGTTGCCGAAGTTGCTTTGGCCTGGGTGCGTTTGCAAAAGGGTATCACCAGCACTATCATCGGCGCAAAAAATATCGACCAGTTGAACGCTAATATCAAATCAACCCAGGTTGAATTATCAGCAGAAGATCTTAAAAAGTTAGACGAAGTTAGCGCTTTACCAAAAGAATACCCCGGCTGGATGGTTGAACGGCAGTCGGCTGACAGGGCGTTGAAGTCTTGAGTCCTGAGTCCGAAGTTCCGAGTCTGAAGTCTTATTGGCTTTAGACTTAGAACTTTGATTTCAAGACCTGTACCACATATTCCACCTGTTCCGGGTGAACATCCAAATGCAGCACAAAGCGTATCCGGTGCGTATGGGTTGATAAAGCCTTAATGCCATGCGCTGCCAGTTTTTCCAAGACCACCGCAGCAGGTTCAACCGTGTCAAACAATACCAGGTTGGTTTCCACCGGCAATACGTTGCTTACCGCCGGGGATTTGGCCAGCGCTTCACCTAATATTTGCGCGTGGGCGTGATCTATTTTCAGCCGCTCTACATGATGATCGAGCGCGTAAATGCCGGCTGCCGCTAAAAAGCCGGCCTGGCGCATACCTCCCCCAAAAACTTTACGTACCCGCCTCGCATATTTAATCGTTTCTTTATCTGCCAAAAAAACAGAGCCTACCGGTGCGCCCAATCCTTTGGATAAACAAACCGAAATCCCATCGAAATATTGACCGTAATCTGCCGCCTTATCACCTGTTTTTATTAACGCATTAAATATGCGTGCGCCATCCAAATGCAGCTTAAGTCCTTTTGCTTTGCACAAAGCGGCAATGGGTTTAATGTTTTCGAGTGTGTAACAACTGCCTCCTCCCCTGTTCACCGTGTTTTCCAGCACCACTAAACTGGTGCGCGGGTAATGATCATTTATGGCATTAATTTCCGGAGCTATCATATCGGCAGTCAAAATACCGCGTTCGCCATTCAGCAGCCGGGTTGAAACCGAAGAGTTAAATGCTATGCCGCCGCCTTCGTACCGGTACACGTGTGCGGTTTGGTCGGCAATCAATTCGTCCAAAGGTTGGGTGAAGCATTTAATACCTATCTGGTTGGTCATGGTACCCGACGGGCAAAAGATCCCCGCCTCTTTACCAAATATTGCAGCCGCCTTTTGCTCCAGCTCGTTTATGGTCTCGTCTTCGCCAAACACATCATCGCCAACTTTGGCATGCATCATGGCCTCCATCATGGCGGGGGTTGGCTTGGTTACCGTATCGCTTCGTAAATCAACAATATTCATATTAAACAGGCTAAAATTGCGTTATTTGTGTTGTAAAATATTATGCGCTCAATTTTAATCATTTTATTTTTTATGCTGATGATTGTATCAGCAAAATCATACGCCCAAAAGTGGCTGCCCGGCCATTTCACTGACGTTAAAGGAAACATCGAAAACGGCCTGATCCGTTTTGGCGGTGGCAAAGGGCCGGTTAAGGATGAAGGCTATATTGAGTTTAGGGAAGACGATAAGACAAGCCCTTTTAAATTAAGTGCCAGCGAGCTTAAATCGTTCGTGGTAGGGCGCGATAGTTTTGTGGTGGCACACGCCCCCGGGAACGAAACCTGGGCCCGCAACGAGTTTGATTTTGTCAGGGTGGTGCTGGATGAAGACGTAAAGCTTTATGCTGCCGGTGGCGTAAAAGTTAGTGGCGGCGGTCGTGGTATTGGAGTAGCACCCGAAATTGGCACCGGGATAGGCACAGGCGGCGTTGGCGCCGGCGTTGGCGGCGGCATATCTATTCCCATTGGTGGCGGTGGCGGCACGTATGAAAAGCTGGTTTACTACTATGGCGAAAATACCGCAGCCATGAAAAGGCTTAACGATCAAAACTTTGAGGATATCATGACCGACATTATGGGCGATTATCCCGAAGTCGTCGACAAAATAAAAGCAAAAGTGTACGTACTTGAAAATATCGATCGGCTGATAGCTTATTTTAAACAAGTGAAGGCAGCGAATAAGGTGAAAGGATAAAGGTAAAAGGTGAAAGGTAAAAAGCCCGACCTTTCGCCTTTCGCCTTTAGCCTTTCACCTCCTAAATAGATTGGGCTATCACGAACCCGCTGGCCCAGGCCCATTGGAAATTGTAGCCACCGAGCCAGCCGGTAACATCCACACACTCGCCGCCGAAGAATAAGCCAGGTACCTTTTTTGATTCCAGGGTTTTGGATGATAGTTCATCCGTCGATACGCCGCCACGCATCACTTCGGCTTTATCGTACCCTTTATCGCCGGCCGGTTTTACTTTAAAGCCATGTATCAGGCTGCTGATGCTTTCAATCTCCGCTTTCGTAAGCGATGCCAGGTTTTTCTCGACCGGCAGTTTATCGCTTAGTGCTTCGGCAAATTTGCGAGTATAAATGGACGCCAGATAGGCCAGCAGCATTTTTTTTCCATTTTCCACACGCTCGGCTAGTATCATGTCGGCAATGTTTTGGTTGGGGAGCAAATCGATATTTATATATTCTCCAGGCCGCCAGTATGATGATATCTGCAAAATAGCCGGGCCGCTTAATCCCCAATGTGTAAATAATATATTTTCTTCAAAGCTCGCTACATCATTCCATACCCGGCAATAAATACTATTGCCCGATAATTGCTCGTACCAGGGCTGGTCTTTGCCGGTAATGGTTAATGGCACCAGCGCCGGCGCAGTTTCACTTATTTTTAAGCCGAATTGACGCGCTGTCCGCAGGCCGAAGTCTGTTGCGCCCATTTTCGGTATCGGCAAGCCACCAGCAGCGATCACTACTTTTGCCGCGGACAAGGTCTCCACGCGGCCATCTCTTTCTATCGTCACATTAAAACCATCATCAACCTTTTCCACACTTTTTACTTCGGCGTTGCACCAAATTTCCTGGCCCAGGTCATGGCAAAGGTCCGTAAAAACCTTTACCACATCTTTGGCCTTATCGCTTACCGGAAAAAGCTGGCCGAGGGTCTTCTCTTTACCACGGATGCCATAAGTCTCGAAAAAGCTGATGGTATCGTCAACCGTCCATTGCGAAAAGGTCGACTTGCAAAAATGTCCGTTTTGGGATATGAACTGCTGGGGCGACGAATAAAGGTTGGTGTAATTACACCGCCCGCCCCCGCTGATCAAAATTTTTGCGCCAGGCTGTTCATTTTTCTCCAGTATGAGTGTCCTTTTACCCAAAAAACCGGCTTGCACCGCGCACATCAGGCCGCAGGCGCCGCCGCCAATAATTATGGCATCAAAATCTGTTTGTTTTGTTATTTTTGCTGTCATGGGCGCAGTTCCGCAAATATCTGAATTTGGCAAGATACTCATATTCCTGATTACAGGAATTATCATGGTGTGCTTTGCCTTTTTTATAACCAGGCTGATAGCCCCGCATAAACCAAACCCCGAGAAGCTAACATCCTATGAGTGCGGCGAAGAGCCTACCGGCAACGCCTGGCTGCCATTTAATTCGCGGTTTTATGTAATAGCGCTGGTTTTTTTGTTGTTTGATGTCGAAATGGTTTTCATTTTCCCCTGGGCCATTGTTTTTGGGAGTCATACGATAAATGAGATAGAGCCGCGCTGGGGCGCTTTATCACTGATAGAAATGTTTTTATTTTTAGGCATCCTGATACTTGGGCTTGCCTACGTTTGGGTAAAAGGCGATTTAAACTGGATTAAGCCCGATCAAGCGATACCGACTACAACCGTTAATATCCCGCCCTCGCTATACGATAAGCTTAATGCCGAGCAAAGTGCCTATAAGGTAAAAGCGTTTACTGTTGAAACTGAACCCCAGGTTACTGCAACTGCCACACAAACCTCAGAGACAGTACCGATGCCCCAACCAATACGGAAACCGATGTTTAAACCAACCTTTAAAAAACCAGGCAATGAGTAATGATGTAAACGACAACGGCGGCGTGGTGATCACCAAAATGAACGATCTGCTTAACTGGGCCAGGCTTTCATCACTTTGGCCATTGAGTTTCGGTATAGCCTGTTGTGCCATTGAGTTTATGGGCGCCTTTGCATCAACCTACGACCTTGACCGATACGGTGTATTCCCGCGGCCATCGGCCCGGCAGGCCGATGTATTGATAATTGCCGGGACGGTTACTTTTAAAATGGCCGAGCGTATTAAACGCCTTTACGAACAAATGCCCGAACCAAAATATGTCATCTCGATGGGCTCATGCTCCAACTGCGGTGGCCCCTACTGGCAGCATGGTTACCATGTGGTTAAAGGGGTAGACAGGATAATACCAGTTGATGTGTATATCCAGGGATGCCCGCCAAGGCCCGAATCATTAATTGGCGCGATCCTGGAGCTTCAAAAAAAGATTGAGGCTGAAAGTTTAATCGGATAGCTTCACTATCTAAATTCATCTCTCATTTTTTCTTTTAGGCACCCTGATCAATTCAGGAAAACTAATCTAACTTTACTCAATATGAAAAGATTAATCAATTGCTGCCTGATTTTGTCCATCCTGGTTTCCTTATCTATCAGGGTCAATGCCCAAACAACTAACCCTAAAATAGACATCTTTCCAAAAGGAACTGTCCTTTACGAGAATATACCTTATGCAAATGATACCTTAAAAAAGCACTTGCTGGATATTTACCTGCCGCCAGTGAAAAAATTGAGCTATCCGCTGATTGTGTGGATACACGGCGGCGCCTGGATGCTGAATGATAAGTACGCCGATATGGGTTACATGACCAACACCATAAAAATGTTTATTGATAATGGTTATGCTTTGGCTTCCATTGATTACAGGCACAGCACTACAGCTATTTTTCCGGCGCAAATACAGGATTGCAACAGGGCGATAGAATTTTTATATAAAAACGCCGGCGAATATAATATTGATGACAGCCGGATTGCCTTAATTGGTTTCTCGGCCGGCGGGCATTTGGCTTCATTGATTGGCTTGTCGAACAATAACAGCGAACGCGATTTTTACTACAACGGCAAAAAGCCCGGTTTTAAAATAAGCCTGGTGCTCGATTTCTACGGGCCATCGGACTTTGCCACAATAAAAGGCCACGAAAGTAGCGATCCAAAAACCCCGCTTAACCTGCTGCTCGGCGGTACAGTTGCCGACAAACCCAAATTGGCTAAAGAGGCCAGCCCCGTTAGCTGGATCGACAAAAAAGACCCGCCTTTCCTGATCATACAGGGCGAAAAAGATGAATCTGTAAATCCCGATCAGTCGAGGGACCTGAGTGCACGTTTAACAAAAGCAGGTGTATATAACGAACTGATCATAGTGCCAGGCGCGCCGCATTTCGGGGTGATGTTCGATTCAGAATATAACAGGAAGCAAATCCTGTCTTTTCTAAACAAATACATGCAGTAGGCGGTTAAAAAAACATTAACGAGATAATTACCGGTATAACCAGGATGCAGATAGATACAAGAGTGTATCGCTGGTATAGTCTGCCATTTTGAGGAGGATAGTTTTTCACCAATTGTTCAAACCTGTCATTATTGAAAATTAACAGGTAATTTAAAATAACAAAAGGGATAAAAAAAGTCATCACAATGGCTATAAAACCATTGATCAGCCTGAAATCAAAAATATTTGCAGGCAAAGCAAGCGGTAAGTTGTGGTTTACCAGGGTCTTCATCCACAAAAACAACGTAAACAGGTTTATGCCCATCAAGGCCGACATAGGTACCAGCGTATAAACTTTCCAACTGGCCGCTTCTGTCCTTTTAGCCCTGGTGGCGACTATCGCATCTGTCCAAATTTTGTAGTACCAGCGTAACATGGCTATTTGTTTGCATTCTTTACCAGGTCCTCCTTCATATCCTCTGCTGCTTCGTCTATGGCATCCTCAATGGAGTGACTTTTGGTATTTGATTTAGCTTTTTGGGTTAGTTCAACCAGCGTGCGGTAATGTTCGTAGAGTGTATTTAACTGGTCCTCGCTCAAATCCTGTATGTTTAACAGGCGATTGCTGGCACTGTTGTTGGCCGCTATCAGCTCATTTAATTTGAGTTGTACGGCTATTGATTCCTTATTTTGCGATTTCTGTATCAGAAAAACCATTAAAAAAGTAATGATAGATGTGCCGGTATTTACAATAAGCAGCCAGGTATTTGAAAAATGAAAGACAGGGCCACTGAAACCCCAAACCAGTATAAGCCCTACCGCGATCACAAAAACAGGTGTGCTGCCGCTGTAAGTGGTTATAGTATTGCTAACCTTTTCGAAACCGGAAATATTTTCATTTGCAGAGGTGCTCATCACTAATTTTGTTTTACTTTATAAGCATATAATTTAAAAATTGTTTGGATAGATAGTTGCCGTATGCAAAGTCGCGAATTACATCCTTTGCCAATAATAAAAACAGACAGGTTACTGCTGAGAGGCCTTGAAACAGCGGATGCCACGGATATTGCGCTGCTCCGATCAGATGCGCGGGTAAATCAATACCTCAACAGACCGCCTACAACTACCTTTGAACAAGCGGAGGCTTTTATCAGCAAAATCCAGAAAAGCGTTGCAGAAAACACTTCATACTATTGGGCTATTACATTAAATTCACAACCGGCACTTATTGGCACCATCTGCCTGTGGAATATTGATGCGGAATTGGCCAGTGCGGAAATTGGTTATGAATTACACCCTGATTTTCAAGGCCGCGGATTGATGCGTGAAGCTGTTTCGGCTGTGCTAAGCTTCGCTTTTGAAAACCGAGGGTTTAAAACCATCGCCGCTGTCACAACTCCGGAAAATGCTGCGTCGATAAAGTTGTTAAATAGCTTAAATTTTTATCGGGATTTAGACGCTGATAACCAACCAGGTAGCGAAATTTCGTTTTCAATAAAAAGCCCGGCTTTATAAAAGCCGGGCTGATTTATTAAATTATCTTCTGTTTATTTAGACATTAACACGCCGTTAACGCCATCGATAACCCCATTGGTAGCAGGTGTATCAAAGGAAGTAACTTCAACAGTAGTTCCCTGTGCATCGGTAATGGCCAGTTTTTTATCTTTTACGCTTAATGTCAGCGTTTGACCGTCAACGGTTTTCAGCGTGGCTTTTCCTTTACCATCTGTTAATGCTTTAATCAGTGCGGCTTTATCGTATTTTCCGCTTATAACATGCGCTTTTAAAGTAACCGCCAGTTTAGTCGGATCTTTCATCATGCTGTCTAACTTACCCTTCGGTATGCTGTTAAACGCATCATTATTTGGCGCCAGTACGGTAAACGGACCAGGGCCTTTTAAATCTGTTTCGAGGTTGGCCGTTTTAACCGCAGTTACCAGTGTCGATTCTTCAGCCACATTGGTCAGTGTGGCAACTATATCTTTGGCTGAATCAGCCTTGGCAGCCGGAGCGGCAGTGGCCGCCGGAGGCACAGGGGCTGGCGTCGGAGTTGGGGTTGGTGCCGGTGTTGGCGTGGGTGTCGGAGCCGGCATTGGTGTTGGCGCCGGCGGCGGTGTAGACGGAGTAGTAGGCGCCTGTGCGAACAGGCCGTTTGATGATAAGCTTACTAATGTTATCGCAGCTATTAAAATTGACTTTTTCATTTTGTAGTTTTTATTAATGTTAATAGATAGATGTGTGTGTTCAATAATCAATGCGATTTCGTTGCAATTAATTTATTTAATTTTAACTAACTATCAATTCCATTAATGGTTTTAAAAAAAGCAAAAAAAGCATATAATAAGCTGACCATTAGCTATTTTATTAGTCACCAAGCAGCTACAATAGCCCACAAAAAAAGCCCGGCTTAAATAAAACCAGGCTCCCATAGATTAAAAAAAGTCTCTTATTTAGTCAGCACAGCACCAAGGCCAATGGCTACTCCATTGCTGCCAACCATATCAAATGCCACCACTTTGGCTTTGTTTCCCTGGGCATCGGTAATTACCAGGTGTTTTTCTTCAACACCAAGGGTAAGTACCTGGCCGCCAATAGTTGTTAAGGTTGTTTTTGCTGCCAGCGCTTTCAATATAGCAGCCTTATCGTATTTACCTGCTACAACATGGCCTTTTATAATTGTGGCTAGTTTTGCAGGATCTTTCATCAGTTCGTCTTGCTGGGCAGGTGTCAAACTGCTAAATGCACCTGTGGTAGGCGCAAAAATTGTGTATGGGCCGGCTTCTTTTAAAGTTGCAGTAAGCCCTGCCGCACGTACCAACAATGCCATGGCTTCGTAGTCGGGGTTCCGGGATAAAGTGTCAAGCACTGTTCCTGTTGCAGCCGGGGCTGCAGTGGCCGGGGCTGCCTGTGCAAATAATTTGTTAGTTGATAGTCCTATAGCTAAAAATGCTACTAATGTTAAAATGGTTTTTTTCATTTCTTTTGGGGTTGTTAATATTTTGTTTGCCAATATCATTAAATTTCTTTTCGGTTGCGTATAGCCATAAAAATAATTTTTTGAACGCTTTTTCGGTTAGCTATTGCATAAAAAGGTGCAAATGCAATAAAATTGTTACTAATCTTTTAAAAAAAGGAATAGCAGCTGCGTCACATAAACCCATCAGCCTAAATAATTCTGCAACAAATTAAAATGATCCTTCTTGTATCATCTTGTACAGCTTTGTATAAGCAATACAAAATATCGCCTGTTATATTTGTTGATAACAACCCTATTATTAATTCAAAATGGAAATTACCGAAAACAAAAGCCCCACACTTAACCTGGCGCCCATTATATGGCTGGGCTTTTTAACCGGCACGCTGGATGCCCTTGCTGCTATACTCTTCAGTTCCGGCATTGCACCCGTTATAATTTTTAAATACATAGCCAGCGGCGCGTTTGGTAAAGCAGCATTTGCCGGCGGCACAGGTATGATTTTGTGGGGGATATTTTTTCATTACCTCATCGCGTACTCGTTTACGGCCATGTTTTATTTAACCTACCCTGCCTTCATCAGCGCACTCCGCAACAAATATGCAACAGCAGTGGTGTTTGCAGCTATTACCTGGATAATTACCAACCTTATTGTCGTCCCGGTTAGCCAAATCGGCTGGCATAGCCAACACCTCAGTTCTGTGTTGACAGGCTTTGCTATTTTGATATTTACCATCGGCTTGCCGATAGCGCTGGTTAGCGACAGGCTATACCGCAAGGGTTAACAACACCATTTGTTAGCAGACACTTAACTTTCCCGTAATAACAGCCCCCGCATATCTCAGATAGAGGTTGCGGGCTTTTGCTGTTTGGCAAAATAACCATCAAAACGTAGTTGTTTTTTTAACGATTACCGCTTCATTCTGCAAAAATTCGTAATTTTATGGCATCTTTCCAGGCGACAACTCTGGCGACGCACATTATAAAAAAAATTGTATGAATATCGTTCACAATACGGATATCGGAACAAAACAAAAAGCACTCGCCATCAATCTTAACCCACAAATTTACGGCTCCTTTGCCGAGATAGGCGCCGGACAGGATGTGGCTGCAAACTTTTTTAAAGCCGGTGCTTCTTCAAAAACCATCGCTAAAACCATGTCAGCTTATGATATGGTGGTATCCGATGCTATTTACGGTGCGCAAAAGGTTAAGCGTTACGTGAGCGAACCCCGGTTAATGGCCATGCTGGATCATGAGTACAGCCTGCTGATTGAACGGCTGGCGGCACAGCGTGGTAGTGCAACTACTTTTTTCGCCTTTTCAGATACAGTATCAGCATTAAATTATCATAAAACCAACGACGGTCATGGCTGGATGGGCGTGCGTTTTCAGTTAGAGCCAAACGGTGCATTTAACGACGTGGTTATACACGTAAACTTACTGGATAATGATAACATACTGCAGCAGCAGGCGGTAGGCACATTGGGCGTAAACTTAATTTACGCCTGTTTTTATTATCACGAAAACCCGCCCGTATTCCTGCTTTCGTTGATGGATGAACTATCCAAAGACCGGATACAAATTGATATGATCCGGTTTGAGGGGCCAAATTTCACCAAAGTTGATAACCGCTTAATGAGCCTTCACCTGGTAAAATATGGCTTTTCGGACGCAGCAGTTTTTGGCCCCGACGGCAAAAACCAGCAGCCATCCGAAGTTTTGTATCAAAAGAATATCGTGGTTATTCGCGGACGGTTTCGCCCCATTATTAACGTGCACCTGGACATGCTTAACAACGGTGTTAAGCAGTTTATACAGGAACCGGATGTTGACGAGGCCAACGTTGTGGTGGTTACCGAATTGACACTCCAATCGTTAAAGGAACGCGATGCCGACCAAAGCGCCGAAATTGATGAAAAAGACTTCCTGGACAGGGTTGATATACTTTGTTCGCTGGGCCAAACGGTATTGATATCCAATTTTCACGAATATTATAAACTGGTGGCCTTTTTGTCGAAGATCACCAAAATGCGGATTGGCGTAGTGCTGGGATATCCCAACCTGGAATATATTTTCTCCGAAGAACATTATAAAGATCTTCCCGGCGGCATCCTGGAGTCGTTTGCCACACTATTCAGCCGCAAGGTTAAGCTGTTTGTTTACCCAACGCTACGCAATGGCGTCATCATGAATTGCCTGCGCTTTACCCCACCGCCTCATTTGATTGATTTGTATCGTTACCTGATAGCCAATAACCAGATAGAAGATATAAGGCACTATAACGAAAGCAACCTGCATGTACAAACCGATATTGTATTACAGCTGATTAAGCAGGGCGTTGAAGGATGGGAACAATTTGTACCGGCAGAAGTGGCCGCTATGATAAAAGATCGCTGCCTGTTTGGCTACCATTGCCAGATTGAGCCGACAAATACAGATGCTGCCCAAGCCGCCGAAGACACAGTTGTAAAATAATTTAACTTTAGGCGTTCCAGACGCTCCTTTAACCGGGCATGAATAAATTTTTCAAAAGCATTTTACGTACCGCAGGCATATCATACCTACTCTCGGTCGCCATTAATATGCTTTATTATGCCATCAGGGTACAGCCGGCATCATCGGATTACGGCCATGTAATGCCGCTGGCGCTTGTAGGAGCCGTGTATCTTAATATCATTCTCTTCATCATGTCGCTACCTGTTTTATTTTTAAACGACCCGAAGTTTATGCGAAATACAGCTATGCGGCTGATATTGTATTTTTCGGGACCAGTGGCGTTCCTTATCGGGGTACTAAGTGCCGGGCTGCAAGAGCGCGATTTTGAATTTTACATAATTACGGCGGTGATTTACCTGATTGTACATTCAGTTTCATATAAAAAACTGGTAGCAAAAACGGTTTAATACAAAAATTGGCGTTTTATACCTCTGTTGTGAATTTCATGCAACATCTTGACTAGCAGGCATTTAATTATTTTACTCGCTTCAAGTTTTGGGTTTACACTTTTTCAGGCAAATAAAAGCATAACTAACTTATATTCAGAAATTTAGCTTAAAGGTTTACACGAAAAGTGTAAACTTTGTGTAAACCCTTAAAATTGCTCCCCCTTTAGGGGGCCGGGGGGTATGCTTTTTGAAAGATTTACCCTAAACTTGCATCATCAAATGAAAACATTTTACGGCGATTTAAAATTAGGAATTTTGGGCGGCGGCCAACTGGGCCGCATGCTGATACAACAGGCTATTAATTACAATGTTACTGTAAAAGTGCTGGACCCCGACCGCGAAGCGCCATGCCGCAAATTATGCGACGAATTTGTAGTCGGCTCATTAAGCGATTACGAAACCGTTTACAATTTTGGCAAAAAGGCCGACATGATCACCATTGAAATTGAGAAGGTGAATGTTGATGCCCTCGAACAACTGGAAAAAGAAGGCGTTTTAGTATTTCCGCAACCCAGGATTATCCGCCTGATACAGGACAAGGGCCTTCAAAAACAATTCTTCAAAGAAAATAACATCCCAACAGCCGAGTTCCAGGTAATATCGTCGGCCGCTCAATTAAAACAAAGCCATATCCAGTTCCCTTACATACAAAAACTGCGTCGCGATGGTTACGACGGACGTGGCGTGTATAAAGTTATTGATGAATCATATTTGGCTAATGCCTTCACGGAGCCCAGCCTGATCGAGCGCTGGATTGATTTTGAAAAGGAAATAGGCGTTATTGTTGCGCGCAACGAAAACGGCGAGGTAAAAACATTTCCGCTGGTCGAGATGGAATTTAACCCGCAGGCCAACCTGGTGGAGTTTTTAATTTCTCCTTCTACCCTGCCGTTTGAGGTTCACCAGGAAGCTGCCCTTATCGCCACCAAAATAGCCGAAGACCTTAAAGTTGTTGGGATTTTAGCTGTTGAAATGTTTTTGGATAAACATGGCAAAATACTGGTTAACGAGCTGGCGCCACGGCCGCATAACAGCGGCCATCAAAGCATTGAAGGAAACGTGGTATCGCAATTTGAGCAACATTTAAGGGCCATTTTTAACCAGCCACTGGGCGATACCGCCTGCCTTAACAATGCCATTATGGTGAATATTTTAGGCGAAGCCGGCTATGAAGGCCCCGCAGTTTACCAGGGCATCGAAAAAATACTGAAAGTGCCCGGCGTTTATATACATTTATATGGGAAGGCACTAACAAAACCTTTCCGCAAAATGGGCCATGTAACCATTGTAGATGCCGATCGTGAAAAAGCCATTGAGAAAGCGAAATTTGTGCAGCAGACGTTGAAAGTGGTAGCTTAGTTAAGTGTAAACTTGACGAGCAATTTTTTTTATTATAAAAGCGTTGCCGGTTGTCGGCGTGCCGGACAAACGCCAATAACTATTAACAACCTGCCTGTGAAAAAAATCCTCCTGCCCTTATTTCTCCTGATTGCAAATTTTGCGTTGGGTCAGCCTGGTTCAACAATAAAACTGGACAGTTTACTGGAGGTGCAATTCCCTGCCAAACCAACTTTTAAAATAACCGATAAGGAAAAAGTTTATTTTTTTAATGATAAATCAGCTTTTTATTTTACTGTTATACAGGATGTAAAAGATATAACACTCTCTGAGGACAGCCTCGAAGCTTTTTATACGGGTATTGCCCACGGCGCAGCCAAGGGCAGCAAATTCAATAAAAAGGATATAATGATTGATGGGATGAAGGCTATCGATTTCGACTTTACGTCCCCTCAAACAGGTTTTCCGGAAAAGCGCTTTCAACGGGCAGTTTATCTCAATAAAAAGGTCTACACCTTTGTATTCTGGACATTTGGCGATAGCCTGAAAACCAGCCTGCCCAAAAAAGACCATTTCTTTAATTCGGTAAAAGTGGTTGGCGATAAATCAACGATCAGGCAATACACCACTAAAGGCTTAGCATATAATATTGGTTATTACTTAGGCAAAACGGCATTTAAGTTGTTTGTGCTGTTAATAATAGGCTTAATAGTTTGGGGCATTGTTATCATCAGCAGAAGAGCAAAACGAAAAAGACTGAAGGTATAAGCAGTTGGGCATTTTTAACCGCAATTACCCGCCCGGGATATTTTTAGTATAATTGCATTAATTTATATCGTATTTGATGGAAGGATCAGCAAAAGTTGGCATTATAATGGGCAGCAAGTCGGACCTTGGGGTTATGCAGGATGCCGCCGATGTATTAAAAGAACTTGGCGTACCGTATGAAATAACGGTAGTATCGGCCCACCGCACACCCGACCGTATGTTTACCTATGCCCGCTCCGCTTCCGGCCGCGGTTTAAAAGTAATTATAGCGGGTGCAGGCGGCGCAGCACACCTGCCCGGAATGGTCGCCTCATTAACCCACTTGCCTGTAATAGGTGTTCCGGTAAAATCAAGCAATTCAATTGATGGCTGGGATTCTATATTATCCATCCTGCAAATGCCAAATGGTATCCCGGTAGCAACTGTTGCCCTTAACGCCGCAAAAAATGCGGGTATACTTGCCGCGCAGATATTATCGACCGCTGACGATAACATCACCAAAAATTTAATCGACTACAAAGAAAATCTCAAGAAAAAAGTAGAAGAATCTGCCAACGAAATGGGCGGATGATCAAGAGATTAGAGGTTAGTTGATTAGAGATTAGAAAGAAACTAATCAGCAAGGCTCAACCAATCTCTAATCTCCAGTCTCCAATCACTAATTCAACTCCGGGTTTTCCGGGAAATTAGCAATATGCGCGTACCGCTGCCCAAGACCAATAACGGCCTCGCGCCATAAATTTTCTTCGTTACTATTAAATATCGTTTCCGATTTAATCTGGTTGGCTACTATCCAGCTATCCTCTTTAATTTCATCATCCAGTTGTTTAGGTGTCCAGCCCGAATACCCTGTAAAAAACCTGATCTCGTCCATTTGCAAATTATAGCTGGTAATCAGTTCTTTCACTGTTTCAAAGTTGCCGCCCCAATACAAATCCTCGCCAATTTCAACACCCCCTGCTATCTTTTCGGGACAACGGTGAATAAAATGAAGCGTATTATTAGCGACCGGCCCACCTATAAAAACCGGAAATTCGGAGTAAGAAAGATCGGGTAAAATGTCGCCCAGCAAAAACTCGCCGGGATGATTCAAAATAAAACCCATGGCCCCTTCTTCGGAATATTCAGTCAGCAGGATAACCGACCGCTTAAAATTGGGGTCCATCATAAAAGGTTCCGATATGAGTACACGGCCTGTCGCAGCCGAAATAGAACTAAGCATACTGGTGTAAATTTTTGTTTAATATAACAAGTTTTGTAAAAATATATTGTTTTTGATCTTTTAAACTAAGGCGTTTACGCATAAGTGGTTATATGTAAACCTTATCAACTATTTGTTTTACAGATTGGACTATTGCAAATCCCATTTATTACACGCGACAATTTGTAGCGGCCATTACGATGTACGGAATAATAAATTTGTAAGTTTGCAGTGATGAATCAGGAAAAATTAGAAAATTTAAGGGAAGAATATACCGCCGCTTCGTTATCCGAAAACGATGCAAAGGATGATCCGATAAAACAATTCCAGGCATGGTTTAACCAGGCCCAGGAAAATAATGTACCGGAATTAAACGCTATGACACTTGCCACCGCCACCCAAAACGGCATACCATCGGCAAGGATTGTTTTGTTAAAGGGTTTTAACGAGGACGGGTTTATGTTTTATACCAATTATTTGAGCCGCAAGGGGAAAGAAATAACCAAAAACCCGGTTGGTTCTCTGGTGTTTTTCTGGCCATCAATGGAGCGCCAGATCCGTATTGAAGGCACGCTGGAGAAGTTAAGCAAAGAACAATCCGAAAAATATTTTCATTCGCGCCCCAAAGAAAGCCAGATTGGCGCTGTTGTATCGCCGCAAAGCCAGGAAATTGACAGCCGCGATGCACTGGAAAAAAAATGGAACGAGCTTTCCGCCGAATACGAAGAAAAAGAAGTGCCCAAACCATCGTTTTGGGGTGGCTATATTTTAAAGCCGCGCCTGGTTGAATTTTGGCAGGGCCGCCCCAGCCGCCTGCACGATCGCATTTTGTACAAGAAAATTGACAATAAACACTGGAAAAAAGTTCGCCTGGCGCCATGAGTTTCGACGACATCAAGCAATTACTTACTGAAAAATTTGGCGATCAGGTTATCATCGGCGATGAAACCAATTGTTTGCAGCCAGCACTCCTGATTGCGCCAGACCGTATTGCCGAAGTGTGCCTCGAACTTAGAAATAACCCAAATACCTATTTTGATTTTCTCTCGAACCTAACCGGCGTTGACTATGGAATAGAAACAGGTCGTTTTGGTGTGGTTTATCATCTTGCTTCCATCCCCTATCAAACGCAGCTAACCTTAAAAATAAGCAAAGAAAACAACCGCGACCTGGACAACCTGCCGGCTTTCCCCAGCATATCTGCAGTTTACCGCACCGCCGACTGGCACGAACGCGAAGCCTACGACCTGGTGGGCATATTTTTTGAAGGCCACCCCGATCTGCGGCGCATCCTGCTCCCTGACGATTGGGAAGGATTCCCACTAAGAAAAGATTATAAAAACGCGGAGTTTTATAAAGGGATCAGGATAGATTAACTTTTGAGTCCGAAAGTCGGAAAAGTCCTGTAGTCCGAAAGAGAGACTGGGAAACAAAACCTTCAGAATCTAACCACGCTATTTTCCAACTTTCCAACTTTCCGACTTTTCCGACTTCCGGACTTCCGGACTTCCCCCCCCCAACCTTTCACCTCAATTTCCCGTAATAATGCCAAAGTTTTTTTATCAGTTTAATTAACTGAGCATACACCCTTCAATTAAAGCTATGGATATTATAAGAAGAGACGACATTTCTTACGAAGAATTCATCGAACAGCATTACAAACCGGGTATTCCGCTGGTTTTTACAAAAGCCGCAAAAGTTTGGAAAGCCAATGGCCTTTTTACACCGGATTGGTTCAGGGAAAACTACCCTGAGCGCGAAACCGACTGCCGCGGCACTATGTACAAAATGAAAGATATTATGGACATGGTTGAAGCCAGTACAGCCGAAAAACCTGCTCCCTATCCTATTATTTTTGATATCCCAAAAACCTTACCCGAGTTGATGCCATTGATCCATCCGCTCGATTTGAATTACGCATCGCCAAACTGGCTAAAAAACAAAATGTTTCAACTGGGTAAATGGGGCGGCGCTACCGAACTGTTTATCGGTGGTCCGGGTGGCAAATTTCCTTATTTACACCTTGATTATTATCACCTCAATGCCTGGATAACCCAGCTTTACGGAGAAAAACGTTTTACCGTTTTCCCACGCGGGCAGGAAGACTTGCTTTATCCACGTCCCGATGATCCATGGCGTTCGGAATTAAATATTTTTGAACCCGATTACGAAAAACATCCAAAATATAAAGATGCCACCCCTATTAATTTTGTGGTAGGCCCCGGCGAAACTTTGTTTATTCCTTTTGGCACCTGGCATTCGGCCTATTCATTAACGCCAACTATTTCTGTAGCGTTTGATACGCTGAACAGCAAAAACCATAAGGAATTCATGAAAGATGTTTGGACCTTTAAAGGCCGGCAGGGTAAAGCCAAGGCAGTTGCCATGTACAGTTACGCCTGGTTAGCTACGCAAAGCAGCAAACTAAGCGAAACATTCAAACACAAAGCGTTTTAATAGATTTGAAATTTCAAACCAATTAAAAATCGGTGAAATCATCCCAAAATCGGTGAAATCATCCCCAAAATAGCCTGATTAATAAAAACTAAATAGTAAGGGCCTGAAGTTTAATCGCTTCGGGCTCTTTTGTTAGTCCAAGTTTACGCCCATTTAGTTTGTTCATTTGTTCACGTGTTCACGTGTTCACGCAACTCAAAACCATTTTTTTTATAAAAAACTCATTATCAGCAATTTAAAAATTCTTGTTCACGCAAAAACACAGATTTACTGACAAAACATCGCCACCAAACCTATTATTTAGTTTTCTATGGCATCATCGATCGAAAATTTGGGAACTATGCCCCAATTGAAATACCGCTTTTTATTTTGGCCGATTTACATTTGAAATCAATAAATTTGAAATCAAAATAAATCCGAAATTGCAAGTTCAACACCCTGTATATAACGAAGCTTTAAACAACTACTACAAAAAAATAGCCGACGCCGCTGTTGAAGATATGGTGCTCAATATGGGCCCGCAGCACCCGTCAACCCATGGTGTTTTGCGCCTGGAACTGATAACCGACGGCGAAATTGTAAAAGAAGTAATCCCCCATATTGGTTACCTGCATCGCTGTTTCGAAAAACACGCCGAATCGCTTACCTACCAGCAAACTATCCCCTTTACCGACAGGATGGACTACCTGGCCAGCATGAACAACAGCCATGCTTTTGTAATGGGCGTTGAGCGCATGATGGACATCGATAAGGACATACCTAAACGTATTGAATATATCCGTGTGCTGGTTTGCGAACTGAACCGCATCGCCTCGCACCTGATAGCCATTGGTACTTATGGCATTGATATTGGCGCCTTTACACCCTTTTTATGGTGCTTCCGCGACCGCGAGCATATTATGGGCATGCTGGAGTGGGCGTCCGGCTCGCGCATGTTGTACAACTATATTTGGGTGGGTGGCTTGTTTTACGATCTGCCGGTTGGCTTCGAGGAACGCTGCAAGGAATTTGTAGATTATTTTAAACCCAAAATGGTTGAGCTGAACCAACTTTTGACAGACAACCAGGTATTTATCAACCGCACAGCCAATGTTGGCGTATTACCGCTGGATGTGGCTATAAACTACGGATGCTCGGGCCCTATGTTACGGGGATCGGGCCTTAAATGGGATTTGCGCCGCATTGATAATTATTCTGTTTATCCCGAACTGGAGTTTGATGTCCCCATTGGCAAAGGCGAAATGGGTACCGTAGGCGATTGCTGGGACCGCTATAAAGTACGCGTAGATGAAATTGAACAATCCCTAAAAATGATTGAACAATGCATCGAAAGGCTGCAGAAAGAACTTAAACGCACACCCGATTTTGACCCGCGTGCAAAAATGCCGCGCAAAATTACCCCAAAGGCACAGGATTACTACGTACGCTGCGAAGGCGCCAAAGGCGAACTGGGCTTTTACTTTATAGCCGATGGCAAATCCGAAATACCTGTCCGCGTAAAGGCCCGCGCACCAAGCTTCAACAATCTTTCAGTACTGCCCGAAATTGCCAAAAACGTACTTATTGCCGACCTGGTTGCCACCATCGGCTCTATTGATATCGTTTTAGGGGAAGTTGACCGTTGAGGAGAGTCAAGAATCAAGAGCCAAGATTAAAAAAGGCAAAAAACCTTTCGCCTTTTACCTTTCAGCTTTCACCTAAACAAAAAAAAAATGCCCCGGCAAAACCAGGGCACTTCTATTTATATATAGATTTTTGGGTGATGCTTACTGTTTGTAAACGCGTACTATAAATACAAAATCCTGTATCTTTTTAATCTGTTGAACCCTGTTTAAACCCGCCAAAACATTTTTCGAATTCAAAGTCAAAGGCTTTTTCAACGAATCAGCAGGTATATCCTGCAAAGCTTTTAGCAGGTAGCTTGATTTGGTTGCAAAAGCCGCGCCTGCTACGCGAGTTTGTTTGGCATCAACAATGCCTATAACATTTCCCTTATTATCCAGCAAAGGGCCGCCGCTGTTTCCCGGATTAACCGGAATTGAAGTTTGGTAAGAGGTTGAATCGCCCTGGTAGCCCAAACTGGATGTTAAAAAACCGGGACCAAAAACTATCGAATTTGCTGGGTAGCCTACCGTGAAAACATTTTCGCCCAAATCTGCTTCAACTTTCTTGAAACCATAAGGAATGGCGCCTAAAGTCTTGAATGTAGAGTCTGTTATCGCAAGAACAGCAATATCATTTTGCGGTTCCGAATAAACTACCCTCGTTTTATAAGACTTTCCATCATTACTCTGAACATAAACCGAATCAGCGTCTCTTACAACGTGTTCATCTGTAATAATATAACCATTTGAAGTAATGGCAAAACCTGTACCGCTGAAATTGCCAGGCTTAATATGAACGTTCACCCTTGGATCCGGTCGTTTCGGCATCGTATTTGCTATATATTCCACCTGTTGCCTCAACAATTGCAAATCCCTATCCCGGTTGCTCAAATACCCTGTAAAAAACAAAGTGCTCAACACCGCAAAAATGGCTATTGATGCTGCCACTGATATTTTTGAGTGATGATTACGCCATAACCGCACAATAAATGAAGGATGGATCATGTATTCATCCTCTAACGCTTCTACATCAATTTCATCATGTATGGCATCCAGGCGGCGCTCCAGTTCCAAACGCTCACCGTATTGCTTAATCAGGCCGATAAAATGTTTATGCTCGCTTACCTTTTCGTTAACTTCCGCATTTTCGGCGCGCAAAATTTCAAAACGGGCACGTTCGTCCTTGCTCATCTCGCCATTCAGGTACCGCTCAATTTGCTCCTGTAATTGGTTATCACTCATCGCTTTACTCCTTTATTTTTGCTGAAAAAACAATTTTTTCAGCCTTTGCAGGCACTTATACTTTTGTGTTTTGGCATTATCCGCATTGGTATAGCCAAAACTATCGCAGATCTCCTGCATCGATCTGTTATTGATATAAAAATCCTCAATAATGGTTTTACAGGGCTCGCCTAATAATTTAAGGGCATCGCCCATCTTATTAAACTGTATATCCCGGTCGTTTTGCTTTTCCGTTTCGTCGTCAACCGCCAGGTATTCCTGGAAATCCCTGATATCGCCGCCGTACCGGTTCATCTGGCTCAGCCTTTTAAGCCACAGCCGCCTGCAAAC
>Ga0068855_100003119_pt1 | contig 20275 bp, 16 predicted proteins | sample KBSCornC52_FD_66592 | JGI IMG/M metagenome (GOLD analysis project Ga0068855, IMG submission 66592) | Corn rhizosphere microbial communities from Kellogg Biological Station, Michigan, USA - KBS Corn C5-2 | ecosystem: Host-associated > Plants > Roots > Rhizosphere > Soil ...
GCGGTCGGAGCGGCGGGCGTTTCGGCTGCCGCCGGCAGCTCGAGCGCCGGCAGTGGCGGCGAAGCCAGCGGCTGCGCCTGCCAGCTTGGACGATCGACGACGAAGCCGCCGGCGCTGGCGTGGCTGCTGCTCCTTTCGTTGTTCGGTTTGCGTTCGAGAAAGCGTGCCGCGGTCGAGTGAGCGCTGCGCCTGACTCGAGCCGAATCACCGGGGCGCCGCGCACCACGGCTCTCGAGTGGGTCGAGCGGCGCGCTCCCGAGCAGGCAGATTCGAGCGCTTCTGATTCGCTCCTGACTGGGCGCGCTTCACTTCGAATCGTAGATGGAGTGGGGCTTGCGCGGCTGCAAAGACGGCGCGCGTGAGCCCGATTGCCCAGCGTCGCCCATCACGGGAAGCGCGCCCGTTTCTTCGTGGCCCCCAAAAAATCAAAGCCCGCTATGGTTGAGCTCAGCGTGCGGCGGTGGCGCGTGCGCTGCGGATGATAGCCTCTAGACTGCGATCGACGTCGTCGTCGGTGGTGGCCCAGGAGCACAAGCTGATGCGCATGGCCGTGCGGCCCTGCCAAACGGTGCCGCCGCACCAGCACGTGCCCTCGGCTTGAATGGCGGCGATCGTGCGGCGCGTCACTTCGGCGTCGCCGAACGCGACCAGCACCTGATTGAGCACGACGTCATTGAGCACTTCGAAGCCGGCGTCGGTGAGTCCGCGCGCAAACCGGCGCGCTTGGCTGCACGAGCGCTCGATCAGCGCGGCGACGCCGCTCCGGCCGAGCGCGCGCAGCGCTGCCCAAACTTCGACGCCGCGCGCTCGACGCGATAGTTCCGGCGTGTAGTCGCTTGGATTGCGCTCGCCGCCTTCAGTCGGCAGATATTCGGCGGTGATCGCCATTGCGGCGCGCAGCGCCGCGCCGTCGCGAGTGAAGGCGATGCCGCAATCATACGGCACGTTCAGCCATTTGTGCGCGTCGGTGGCGAGCGAATCGGCGCGTGCGATACCGCGCACGAGCGGCGCGAGCGCCGGAGAAGCCGCGGCCCACAGCCCGAACGCGCCGTCCACGTGCAGCCACGCGCCAGTGCCGGCAAGCCGATCCGCGATGGCTTCGAGCGGGTCGAACGCGCCCGTGTTCACGTTTCCGGCTTGCGCGCACACGATCGCAGGCGGGCAGATCTTGGGCAGCGCTTCGGCGCGCAGGCGACCTTGGCCGTCGACCGGAACGCGCACCACGCGCGTGCGGCCGAGCCCGAGCAGACCGAGTGATTTGATCAACGTCGGGTGCGCTTCTTCGCCGATCACGACTTGGATGGGCGGCGCGCCGAACAGGCCGTCGGCTTCGACGTTCCAGCCGGAGCGCGCGAGCACCGCGTGACGCGCGGCGGCGAGCGCCGTGAAATTGGCGACGGTCGCGCCAGTCACGAAGCCCGCCGCGGTCGTGCTGGGCAAGCCGAACAGCTCGTTCAGCCAGGCGCGCGCAATGTCTTCGAGCGCCGAGGTCGCCGGTGTCGGTTCCCACAAGCCGGTGTTCTGATCCCAGGCGTCCGCGAGCCAGCGCGCGGCGAGCGTGACCGGCAACGAGCCGCCGATCACGAAGCCGAAGAAGCGCCGCCCCGCCATGGCCATGGTCGCGGGCGAGGCCGCGCGATCGAGCAGCTCGAGCACGGCCGCATCGTCGCTCGGCCCCGCAGGCAGTGCGCCGCCGAGCTCGGCCCGCAATGCACGGGTCGCCGCGGGGTCCGGACGCACCGGGCGATCGTTCAACGTTTCCAGGTAACGAATCGAGCGGCTCGCCGCATCCTGGAGCAGGCCGGCGGGCGAGGTGGGGTCAGCGGGGCTCATGCCCAAAGCCTAACTCGAAACGCCGAGCGCGCAGGGACACGGTCGACCGGAGCCAGCCTGCGCGCTGGCCCAGCAGCGGTTGTTTTGATGGTCACCGAGCGCGTGTCAGTGCGGCGCAGCCTTCGGCGGCAGAGAGCGCCCGCGCGCTCAGCAGCGATAGGCCAGCACGCACAGCGCTACGAGCTCGCCGAGCTGCTCGGTGGCACCCAGAAAATCGCCGGTGATGCCGCGCACGCGCGCCCAATAGCGCCACGCGCTGAGCGCGCTCACGACGCCGAGCGCTACGCACAAGGCCGCGACGCGCGCTGGCGCGAAAATGCCGAACGCGACGCACGCCCAGGCGCTGAGCCCGAGCCAGCTGCTCGCGACCAGCGCTTGCGTGAAGCCGCCGCGGCTGAGCTCCCGGCTCTTCGCGCTGCCCGTCGCGGTCACGTACGGCATACTGGCCATGAGCCAAATCGGACCGACGCGCGCGCCGCACCAGCTGAGCGGCAATGCCCAGCACGCCGCCGTTCCGAGCTGTGCCAAGAGCGCCGCGCGGCCGGCGATCGAGATCACCAGCGCCGCCCCACCGAACGAGCCGATGCGGCTGTCCTTCAGGATCTCGAGCACGCGCTCGGTAGTGTAGCCGCCGCCGAGCGCGTCGCTCGTATCGGCCAGGCCGTCTTCGTGGAACGCGCCGGTGAGAAACAGCGACGCGCCAAGCACCAAAAAAGCCGCAGGCGTTGCACCGAGGGGCAAGAGCGCGCGATCCAACGCGCCGAGCACGCTGCCCAGCACCAGCCCGACCAACGGCGCGTGCGCCGCCGCCCAGCGCCAGTCGGCTGGGCGATACGGAAATCCGCCCAGCGGCAAGCGCGTGAAGAAGATGAACGCTGCGCGCATGCCGCGGATCGGCGGCGGCGCGTGCCAGGTCGCGGCCTCGGGCGAGTTCATCGTTCGTGCTCTCCCTGGACGCCCGAGCGCCCGACCATGCCGGCCGTGGCGAACGTGGCCATCGAGCGCTGGACGAGCACGGCGCTGCGCAATAGCGCGACACCCAAACAAGCGCCCGTGCCTTCACCCAAGCGCAGATTCAACTGGAGCAAGGGCTCGAGCCCCAAGTGCGCCAGCGCCAAGCGCGCGCCGGGTTCGGTCGAGAGGTGAGCCGCGAACAAATAGCCCGCTACATCCGGGGCCAGCGCGAGTGCGACCAGCGCCGCGATGTTGGTCACGAAGCCGTCGAGCACGATCGGCAGCCTGAGCCGCGCGGCTTCGATTGTGCAGCCGGCGAGCGCCGCGATTTCGAGCCCGCCCACGGCCGCGAGCGCACCCAGCGCATCGCGCGCGTCCGGGCGATGTCGGGCGAGCGCGCCGGCCACGAGCTGCGCTTTGCGTGCCAGCGTGGCATCGTCCACGCCGGTGCCGCGCCCGACCGCGCGTTCCGGTAAAACACCGGTAAAAACGCAGCACAGCGCGGCGGCGGTGGTCGTATTTCCGATTCCGATTTCACCGAGCGCGATCGCGCGCGCGCCCTGGGCGACGGCCGCCCGCGCCACTTCCGCGCCGACCGCGAGCGCGGCTTCCGCTTCGCTGCGTGTCATGGCCGGCTCGCGGCAGAAGTTGGCCGTCCCTGCGCGCAGCTTGCGCCGGCGGAGCGCGACGAGCGGTTCGCGCGGCAGCGCGCTGAGATCGCCGGCCACGCCAACGTCCGTCAAGAGGATGTCCACGCGACAATCATTGGCGATGGCGTTGATCGCGGCGCCGCCCGCCATCACGTTCGCGACCATCGCTGCCGTGACTTGCGAACCGTAGGCGCTCACGCCTTCGGCCACCACGCCGTGATCGGCGGCGAACAACGCGAGCGCCGCGCGCTCGAGCGCCGGCGGCGGGAACACGCCGTGCGCCGCAGCGTAGCCGAGCGCAAGCTCTTCCAGACGACCCAGGCTGCCCACCGGCTTGGTCAGCGTTGCCTGGTGCGCGCGCGCCGCCTCGCGCGCGGTCACCGAAACGGGCGCGATCGAGTTTGTCTCCGGCAACCTGGGAACGGCCACGATTGCCGGCTTTTGCGGCGATTTTTCGCTCGCTTCGGGCGCTCGCCAGCGGTCGTGCCAGTGCACCGCGTCGCTGAGCGCCGTGCGCGGGCGCCAACCCGTCTCTTCCAACATCGGGCGGCGGCGGAAGGCGATCGGGTGACCGATGCACAAGTAGGCGATGGGCTCGACGCCGGGCGGTAGCGCGAGCTCGTGACGCAAGACCGCGGGTTCGACGATGCTCACCCAACCGACGCCGATGCCTTCGGCGCGCGCGGCGAGCCACAAATTCTCGACCGCACAACAGGCGCTCGCGCGCACCGCTTCGGGCTGCACGGTCGTGCCGAGGATCGCTTCATCGCGATCGCGCAGGTCGACCGCGACGCACAGGTTGAGCGCCGACTCGCAGATCCCTTCCAGCTTGTGCGCGAGGTACGCGTCGCGTCGCGCGCTCGGAAAACGCACCGCCTCGGCCTCGCGGCATTTGAGGAAGCTGTCGCGAATTCGGCCGCGTACCGCTTGGTCCCGCACGACCACGAAGCCCCAAGGTTGACAAAAGCCCACGCTCGGCGCCGCGTGGGCCGCTGTCAGGATGCGCTGCAAAATGGCGTCATCTACCGGCAAATTTGGCTGAAAATGCCGAATATCGCGGCGCCAAGCGATGCACTCGTAAACAGCGCGGCGCGCGGCTTCCGGAAACGCCGCGATCAGTTCCGGATCGAGCACTGGGGTCGGTATCGGCATGTGCAGTCTCGTTTGCCGCGGCGTGACGCTTCGTCACTGGGCGGATGCAACGCCCTTAGAAGCAGATCTCGGATCCTGTCAAACGCGGGATTCTGGAGACACGTGTTCGGATCCTCTTGCTTCTCGCGCGCGCTTTCGCTAGCTCACGGGTCGCGATTGGTCTCTCACGCCCCGCGGGGGTGGTGAGGGTGCAAAAGGGAACCTGGTGTAAATCCAGGACTGTCCCGCAGCGGTGTGCAGAAACGAACGTCGTCAACAGCACTGGTCCGAAAGACTGGGAAGCGGCGGCAAGTAGCAAGGTCGGCTCGAGAGCGAGCCGAAAAGGTCTGCAAGTCCGAAAACCTGCCAATTGCCCGTGAGCACGAGCTCACGGTCCCGGTTCTCCTCCGCAGGAAAGAGGCAGGCCAGTGATGGGCAGTTTTTTGGCCCCGAACACGGGTTCGGGCTCGATCCGTTCCGAGCAGCGATGGCGACTTAGACGCAGGTTTTTGCGCTGCGACGCGCAGCGTCGCGCGTGGAGCCGCGGCGCCATCTGCCTTTTGCTCTTGGCCCCGCGGCGCAGTCGCGCCGTCGAACCAATCGAAATCGAGGTTCGTGGTGACGCCATCGCCGTGCCGCCCAAAGAACCGTCGGTGGCCGGCAGCGTGATCCGGCGCGAGCAGCTGAGCTCACCCGGCGTCGAGGCCGGAGATGTGCTGCGCACCCAACCGGGCGTCGGCGTGTTCGAGACTGGTGGCTACGGCGCGCCCACGAGCGCGAGCATTCGCGGCGCCAGCTCGGCACAAACGCCCGTTTACCTCGCGGGCGTGCGGCTCAACGACGACGTCGGTGGCAGCGCCGATCTGTCCACGGTGCCGGTTTGGTTCTTGAATCGCGTCGAGATCTATCGCTCGAACGCGCCGCTTGCCGGCGATCAGCTCGGCCTCGGCGGTGCCATTTTTTTCGAGCCGCGGAAGCCGGTGGGCCCCGAGGCCAGCGCGGGCGTGATGGCCGGCAGCTTTGGCGCGCACGCCTTTTGGGGCCACGCGGCGCTCGGCGGCGAGCGCGCCTCCGCGCTGGTCGGAGTGCGGCAGGACGGCGCAAAAAACGACTATTCGTACCTCAACGACGGCGGAACGCGCTTCGATCCGGGAAACCAGCACACTTCGGTATTCTCCAACGCCGATACCCGGCGCTGGGATGTCTGGGCCGTCGGCAGCCTGCGTTTGGGCGAGCGCGGGCGGGCCGAGCTCGTGCTCAACGACGTGCAGCGGGAGCAGGGGCTGCAGACCTTCGCTCTGTTTCCGACTACGGCGGCGCGCGCGCGCTTCACGCGCCGCCTCGGCGCATTCACGACGCGCGCGCCGTGTGCGGAGCAGGGCTGCCTACTCACGACCACGAGCTCGCTGATCACCACCCACTCGCGCTACGATGACCCGCTGCGCGAGGTCGGACTCGGCACGAGCCGGCTCGATGTGGACGCGACGCGCGTGGAAGACGCGCTCACGCTGCGCTGGACGCCGCTCCGGCCGCTGTCTTTGACGCCCTCGGTTCGAGCGGCGATCGATCATCTGCAGGTGGCGGGTGAGGGGAGCCCGGTGGCGCGCGCCCGGCGCATATTTTCGCGCGCAGCGCTGCAGGGCGAATGGCTCGCCGGTGAGCGCGTGACCGTGCGCGCGCTGGGCAGTGCGGAGTGTCATGGCACCTCGCTCGATCGGCCGTTGCCCTGGTCGGCTCCGGGCGACGCGCTCGGGCCGCTCGGCGGCAGCGCCGTGTGTGGGCAATTCGAGCCCGCGGCGCGCGCGGGCGCGGAGCTCGATACGGCGCCGCTCACGCTGCTCGCGACCGTTGGCCGTTACGCGCGCGTGCCGACTTTGTCGGAGCTTTATGGCGTCTCGGGCGTGGTGCGCGGGAACTCCGCGCTCGTGCCGGAGAGCGGGCTGTCGCTCGAGGTGGGCGCGCGCTCGACTCGCGAATTGTCGCGCGCGCTCGGCGGCGCGTCATTCGACGTCTTTGCGTTTCTGCGCAGCTCGCGCGATCTGATCAGCTATCAGCGCTCGGCGATCGGCTACGTGCGCCCGTTCAACATTGGCGCGGCGCGCGTGGCGGGGCTCGAGCTACAAGCCGCGTACCGACCGCTCGGTTGGTTGCTCTTCGCCTGCTCCGGGACGCTGCTCGATCCGCGTGACACCTCGAGCGCGCGCCTCAAAAACGACCGCTTGCCCTATCAACCGCAAGTGACGCTCACGCCGCGCGTCGAGTTCAGCGGGCGCTTTTCACACACGGTGGTGAGCTCGGGTAAAGCCGATATCTCCTACTTTTACGAAGCGAGCCGCTTCGCCGATCGCGCTGGGCTGATCGTGATCCCGGCCCAGACCTCACTCGAAGTCGGCGGAGAGCTCGGCTTCCTCGCTGATAAGATCGCGCTCCGCGCGCGCGTCACCAACGTCTTGAACCAAGCTCGTTTCGATTTGATCGGTTATCCGCTGCCCGGACGGGCAGCTTACTTTGCGCTGGAGATGCAGCTTTGAACACGAAGTGGCTAGGACTTTTGACCTGTTTTGCGGTGGCGGCGTGCGGGGCAAAAGCGCCCTCGACGACCGGTGGTTTTCAGCTCCAGCCTGGAGCCGCCGCCTGCGCGCAAGGCTACGTGCTCGCCGACAGCGACTTCACCTCGACCAACATCAGCGCGCTGTCACCGACGGGAGCCGTGCTGTCGGCCTCCCTCATCTCCAGCGGCTCCGCTCCGCCCGGTCTCACGACCGCGCTCTCCGGCGATGTCGTTTTTCCGTCGAACGCGCCGTCGTCACACCAAGTGGTGCTGATCGACCGCTACCCCAATTCGGTGCTGACCTGGGTCGAGCCCAGCACGGGCAACGTGTTGCGCCAGCTTTCGGTGGGCACTGGCTTTGCCGCCAACCCGCACGACTACTTGGAGCTCAGCTCGAGCAAGGCCTATGTTTCGCGCTTCGAGTCGAATGCGCAGGCCGGCGCGCAGGATTTCGACGCAGGCGGAGATCTGCTGATCATCGATCAGGACGCCGGCACGATCACCGGCCGTATCGATCTCGCGCAGCCGGACGACGGCGAGTTTTTGCCGCGCGCCGACCGCGTGTGGCGGGTCGGCACGGAGGTTTGGGTCCTGCTTCAACGCTTCGACGCCGATTTCAAGACTGCGGGCGATGCGCGCCTGGTCGGCATCGATCCCGAAACAGACAGCGTGAGCTGGACGCTCGACGTTCCGGGCGTCGCGGGCTGCGGCGGAGTCGCGCTGTCCCCTTCGGGCAAGGCGTTGGCGCTGGCGTGCTCGGGCGTGACGTCCGACGTGGACGCGGCCAACGACTCTGCGCCCACCCTGCGCAGCGATCTCGTGCTTTTGGATCTAGCCGCGCATCCGCCGGCGATCACTCGGCGTTTTCAAACGGCAGCCCAGCTCGGCGCGCCGCTCGGCTCGAGTCTGTCGTTTGCGACGGAGACGCGCCTCGTGGGCGTCGCGCTCGGTGACGTGACGGCAAAACGCAATGACGTCGCCTTCACGCTCGACACCTCGGTCGGCACGCCCGAGCTTTTGCTGGACGCCGGCGCAGCGTTTGCACTCGGTGACGTGCGCTGCGCGCCGGGCTGCACGGATCTCTGCTTCGTCGCGGACGCGCAGGCCAACGAGCTGCACGTGTGGCAGGTGAGCGGAGCCACGCTCAGCGAGCAGCCAGCGGTCCCCGGTGACACCACGATCGGCCTGCCGCCGCGCACGATCGGCGCGCTGTAGGAACATGTCGCGCCTCTCGAGCCTCCGCTTCGCCTTCGGGCTGCTACTCGTTCTGTGGTCGAGTGGCTGTCAGCGCGGCTCTTCGCCGGATCGGAAGCCCGCGCCGGCGCGCGAGCTTGCGGCAAGCGGCTTTCCACTACGAGTTCGGGACGATATGGGGCGGCTCGTGGTCGTCCCCGCCGAGCCGAAGCGCATCATTTGCCTGCTGCCGTCGTTCACCGAGACGCTGTTTGCGCTCGGCCTGGGTGAGCGCGTGGTCGCGGTCGACGATTACAGTGACTATCCGCCCGAGGTGCAGCGCCTGCCGAAGCTCGGCGGCATGTACGACACGCAAGTCGAGCGCGCGCTTTCCCTCAAGCCTGATTTGGTGCTGATGCCGGAAGGCGGTACCACGGTCTGGTCGCTCGCGCGCGGCGGCGCTGTGGTTTGGGCGGGTAGCGCGCGCAAATTCGAGGACGTGTTCCGAGTGATCGAGGAAACGGGCAAGCTCGTCGGGCGCCCGCGTCAAGCGAGCGAGCTTGCGTCGCGCCTGCGCGCCGAGATCGCCAGCGTCGAAGCCTCGGTTCAGACGCTGCCACCGGTCAGCGTGTACTACGAGCTCGATTCGACCCCGTATAGCGTGGGCCCCGCTTCGTTCATCGGCGTGTTGATCGGCAAAGCGGGCGGCAAAAATATCGTGCCGGCCGCTCTGGGCGATTTTCCAAAGCTGAACCCAGAGCTGATCGTGGCCAGCGACCCCGAGGTGATCATCGGTGCGTCACTGACAGAGATTGCGCGCCGCCCCGGTTGGAGTGGGCTCAGCGCCGTCAAGAACCGACGCGTTTTCAATTGGTCTCCGGACGAGGCACACCTCCTCGCTCGGCCCGGCCCACGCTTGGCGCAGGGAGTCCGCGCGCTGGCTCGCTATCTCCATCAGACGCCATGACCCTCGCCAGCACCGACGATTTTAGCCGCGGTCTCGGCCGGCGGCGCGCGCGCGCAGCGGCTTTGCTGTCCGGCTCGAGCGCACTGCTCGGCCTGCTGATGGTGGTCTCTGCGTGCAGCGGCGCGCTGCCGATTTCGCTGCAAATCACGCTCGAAGCGCTGTGGGGCGGCCTGTCCGGACAGAGCGCGCGCTTCGACGATTTGCATGCCATCGTTTGGCAGCTGCGCTTGCCGCGGGTGCTGATGGCGGCGATCGTCGGCGCGAGCCTCGGCAGTTCGGGCGCCGCCATGCAGGGGCTGTTTCGCAATCCGCTCGCGGATCCCTATCTGCTCGGTGTCGCCAGCGGTGCGTCCTTCGGTGCCACCTTGGCCATGACCCTGGCCGGAAAACTCGCGATCGCCTTGGCCGAGGCCCCCTTCGCGAGCGGCCCGCTCGCGAACCTGGTTCCGTTGTTCGCTTTTGCCGGCGCGCTATCGGCGGTACTCGGGACGCTGTTCTTGTCGCACGCGGGTGGGCGCGCGAAACCGAGCTCGGTCCTGCTCGCCGGTGTGGTGGTGGGCAGCATCCTCACGGCGCTCACGACATACCTGATGCTGCGCGATGCCGACCGCTTGCGCGCCGTGTTTTCGTGGACGCTCGGCAATCTCTCGCTTTCGAGCTGGCGCGATGTGTGGCGGGTGTTGCCTTATGCCGGAGCCGGCTTTGCCGGCATGTACTCGCTCGGGCGCGGGCTCGACGCCCTGCAGCTGGGCGAGGATACGGCCCGTACCTTGGGCGTTCGCACTCGTCGCGTGCGGAGCGGGGTGATCTTGGCGGCCAGCTTGTCGACGGCCGCCGCGGTCTCGTTCGTGGGCGTGATCGGTTTCGTGGGCCTGTGCGCGCCGCACATCATGCGTCGCCTGGGCGTGCTCGGGCACCGCAGTTTGCTACCCGCCGCAGCGGTCGGCGGCGCACTGCTGCTCGTGCTCGCCGATCTCGGTGCGCGTGTGCTCGTGCGCCCGGCGGAGCTCCCGGTAGGCATCGTCACGACGCTGATCGGTGGCCCTTTTTTCTTGTGGCTACTGCGGAGGCAGCAATGATTCCGGTGCTCGAAGCGCGCGGCATCGCCGTCAGTTACGGCCGCCGCGCGGTGCTATCTGGGGTCGATCTCAGCATCGGCGTGGGCGAAGTCGTGGCGATCATCGGGCCGAACGGCGCGGGCAAGACCACGTTGCTCAAGGCGCTGGCGGGCGTGCTCGTGCCGCGCGCAGGCACCGTCGTCCGCCCGAGCTCTGCCGGCACGGCTTATCTCGCCCAAGCCGAGGAGCTCCCGCTCGATTGGACGGCCCAGGCCGTGGTGGAGCTCGGGCGCCTGCCGCATCTGCGGTTCTGGCAACCGCTTAGTCCGGCGGACCGTGCTGCCGTGCGCGGCGCGATGTCGCGCACCCACACGCTGGCCTTTGCAGAGCGCGCGCTCGCGACGCTCTCCGGCGGCGAACGCCAGCGTGTGGCGCTCGCCCGCGCGCTGGCGCAAGAGCCTCGGCTGCTGCTCTTGGACGAGCCGACCGCGCACCTCGATCTGCGCCACCAAGCCGAGCTATTTGAGACCCTACACGCCGAGGCCGAGCGCAAGGTCAGCAGCGTCGCGGTGGTGCATGATCTTTCGCTCGCGGCTGCCGCCGACCGCTGCCTGCTCTTGGACCAGGGTAGAGTACGCGCGCAGGGGCCCCCGCGTGAGGTATTGCGCGCCGAGCTATTGAGTGAAGCGTATCAGACCGAGCTGGCTGTCTTGTGCGCCAGTGATGGAAAACTTGCGGTCGTCGCTCCACAGCGAACTCGAAAATATTTGCACATGGCTGAAGCTGCCCCTGAGGAAAAGCAAAGATGAATCCGCGAAAAATTCTGCTGATCGGCGGTGGCGTCCGCTCCGGAAAAAGCTCATTTGCGGTAGAGCGCGGGCTGCAGCTCGGCGAGCGGCGCGCGTTCATCGCCACGGCGACACGCTCCGACGACGAAATGGAGGCCCGCATCGATCGACACCAGCTCGATCGTCGGAACGCGTTCACGACCGTGGAGGAGCCGCGCGCGCTCGCGGATGCCCTCGAGGCGCTGGCGGAGCACGACGTGGTGGTCGTCGATTGCCTGACGCACTGGCTCTCGAACTTATTGATCGCAAAGGTGCCGCAAGAGGAAATTTTGAAGCAAGTAGACAGCGTGGTGACCGTTTTGCAAAAACGCGCTTTCCACGCCGTGCTGGTTACGAACGAGGTCGGGATGAGCATCCATCCGCCGACCGCACTCGGCCGCGCGTTCGTAGAAATCTGCGGCTTTGCGCACCAAAGGTTCGCCCGCGCGGCGGACGAGGTCCATCTAGCCGTGCTCGGTACGACACTCCGAATCAAGCCGGCGGCAGACGCGCGCCTCGCACTTGGAGTAAGCTGAATCATGCGCCCTCGTGCCCTTTTGTCTTGGAGCAGCGGTAAGGACAGCGCCTGGGCACTCCACGTGCTCCGCCAGCGCAACGAGGTCGAGGTGGTGGGCCTGCTCACCACCGTCAATCAGGCCGCCGATCGGGTTGCTATGCACGCCGTGCGCTCGGAGTTGTTGCGCGAGCAAGCGGCGGCCGTCGGCTTGCCGCTGCATGCGGTGGGCATCCCCTGGCCGTGCTCGAACGCGGACTACGAAGCGGCGATGTCCGCCGCCTTACAACGGGCCAAAGGCGATCAGATCACGGTCATGGCCTTCGGTGACTTGTTTTTGGAAGACATCCGAAAGTACCGGGTAGAAAAGCTAGCGGGGACGGGCATCGAGCCCACCTTTCCGATCTGGGGTATCCCGACTGACCTGCTTGCCGCTGAAATGATCGCCGGAGGCCTCCGCGCGCGCCTCACCTGCGTCGATCCGAAGCAGCTCGACGCGCGTTTCGCCGGTCGTGAGTTCGACGCTGCGCTCGTCTCCGAGCTTCCGAGAGGCGTCGATCCCTGCGGTGAACGCGGCGAATTTCACACCTTTGCCTATGATGGCCCGACGTTCAGCCGACCCGTGGCTATCAGCAGCGGAGAAGTCGTCACGCGTGATGGCTTCGTGTTTGCCGATCTCTTACCGAGCGCACCCGCCGCATGACCGCCGAGCTCGAACGGCCGTATCTCGAATTCGGGCTTGCCTGTCGCGAGGCGGGGTTGGATCTGGTGAGCCCGTTTCGGGTCGAATGGTATAACCGTCGCGTCGTCGCTGCGGATTCGCTGCCGGATTTCGGTCGAGCCTCGGCGCTCGGCTTGTTGATTGGCAACACGCGCGAGCTGTGGGGCCATTTCCGCGCCGCGCTCGAGCTCGATGCCGACCTGCGCGCCGATCCGCACCCGCTCGACGCCTACGTCGTCGGTCGCCTCACCGACGCCGTCCGGCAGATCGCCGCAGCCACGGCGATCGTCTGGGCTCATCGCACCGAACCGCGCGCGTTGCCTGTGCAGCGTGTCGCCGAAGCGGCGGCGCTGGCCACGATTTCTCCCAGCCATTTGAGCATTCACCCGATGCACGGCCCCTGGTTTGCATTGCGCGCCGTGGTCGTGGTCGACGCCGAAGGTCCAGCGGGTGAGGCGCCGCCGCTGATCAACCCGTGTGCGGCCTGCCAGCAACCGTGCGTGCCGGCGCTGGACGAGGCGCTGCGCGCCTCCGAACGAGCAGAGCTCCCGCTCAGCCGAGCCGTGCGGACCGATTGGCGACGCTGGGCGCGCGTGCGCGACGTGTGTCCGGTGGGGCATCTCTCGCGTTATTCGGACGATCAGATCGAGTACCATTACACCAAGGATCGCGAGCGAATGCTCGCAACGAGACCAGCGCGATGAACCAGACCCCTGAGCGGATTGTGTCACTCCTTGCGAGCGGAACCGAGCTCGTGTGCCGCCTAGGCCTAGGTGAACGGCTGGTAGGGCGTTCGCACGAATGCGACTACCCCGAGTGGGTCAAACGCTTACCCGAGGTCAGCCACCCCACGTTCGACATCAGCGGCTCGAGCCGCGAGATTGACGAGCGGGTGCGCCAGCGCTTGCACGCGGGCGAGCCGCTCTATGAAGTCGAAGAGTCGCGTCTGCTGGAACTTGCGCCCGATATCCTCATCACTCAAACCCACTGCGAGGTGTGCGCGGTGAGCCCCGCAGATCTGGCGCATCACGTCTCGGCCAAGCTTCAGCGTCAGCAACTGGTCGCGCTCAGCACGGGCACGCTCGCCGCGATCTTGGAAGGTTTTCTCGAGGTGGCGCGGGTGCTCGGCAGAGTGGAGGCCGGCAGGGATCTCGTGGCGGCGCTGGGCGCGGAGCTCAGCGCGGTGCGGGACAAGACGCGCCACTTGCCGCGCCCTACTGTTGCCTGTTTGGAGTGGATTGAGCCGGTTTTTGCGATGGGCAATTGGGGCCCGGAGCTGGTCGAGCTGGCCGGCGGCGAGAGCGTGCTCGGTAGCCCGGGCGAACATTCCACCACCACCCCTTGGATGCTGGTTCGCGAAGCCGACCCGGACGTGCTCGTCGTTGCACCGTGTGGATTTGGCCTGGAACGCACGCTGCGTGAGATGCATTTGCTGACTGAGCAGCCCGGTTGGAGGGAGCTGCGAGCAGTGAAGGCCGGTCGTGTGTTCGTTGCCGACGGCAACCTGTACTTCAACCGCTCCGGACCGATCATGTTCAAGACGCCCGAAATTCTCGCCGAAATGCTGCACCCGCACGTTTTCCCGGCTGCGCACGAAGGCACCGTTTGGCAGCACTATCCCAGCTCCTGAGCGTGGGCGCGGGCTCGACTGTCGGGCTCGAGGGCTTGCTGCGGCGTGCTGCGACTCGCTCCGTGGTTGTCGCGTGAAATCGAGAAGAGGAGCGCCCTCGGGGGCGCTCCTCGCCGGAAAGGTTGCGGGGCGGCGTTCTGCTAGCCGGCTGAGGCGGAGAGCTGCGCGACTCGGCTGCAATCCAGCGCGCTCACGTTGTTGTTGGCGTCGTAAGTGATCGTCACTTTGACGGTGGCCCCGGGCAGGCATTCCGCGGAGAGGCGGGCAAAATCTGCCGGATCCGCTTGGATGGTGCGGCTGCCACCGCGGATCGAGTCTCCCGTTTGCACTCGGCCGGCAACGGTCAATAAGCCCGTGTTCAGCGCGATCGAGATCTGCGACAGAAAGAGCGGCGTGATCGGGGTGGTACGGAGCACGATGGTGAAGGCGTCGGCGCTAGCGACTCTCGCGGACAGGGTCGTGGTGGTCATGAGATCCTCGCTGATGGTTGGAGTTTTTCGTCGAGTTGGATTTTGCGTGCCTAAGGTTCGGGCTGAAATGCAAAGTCGCCGCTGCACTGAGCGTCGCAGGCAGCGGCTTCGAATTGGTACGGCTCGGAGCTCGTCTTCGAGAGCAGATCGACGACCTTCAGTTGCCCAGCGAGGCGGTACGCGATGCGTTTCGAATCCGGAGCCCAGGCAAAGGAGCTTGCGCGGTTGGCGGCGCCGCACCAATCGTCGGGCGCGGTGCCGAAATCCTCCGAGCAATCCGCGCTGGCCTGGGGCGGCACGAGCTCACCGTCCAAGGTGATCGACACGGCGGACCCGTCCAACCAGTGAAGCGACAAAATGCTGCCGCTCTGGAGCAGCAGGGCTTGCTCGTCGGGCGAGAAGGCGAGCACGTTGCGAGTGGTCGGCTGCTTTGCCCCGAGATACACGCTTTCCCGCTGCTTGATCGTCAGCGGCTGGCTGCCGAGATCGGCCCAATAGAGGAAGGTGTTCCCGGGCCCCGCCTGCTGCGTATTGGTGGTGAAGGCGAGCCAGCGCCCGGATGCGGACAACAACCGCGGCTGCAGCTGAGAGCTCGCCTTCGTGTAGTCGTATTCCGAGGCGGGACAAGGATCGATCGTCGGCGCGCCGCCCGTCCTCGAATCGCAGGAGCCGAGCAGCGTCGAGCGAGCCATTGAGGCGGCGCTGCCGCCCGTTGCCAGATCGAAGATTCGAATCTCGCCGCGCGCCACGCCCGAGTCCGCGTCCGCAATATCGCTGATGCAAGCGATGCGCTCCCTGCTCGAAGCCCAGGTCAGAAGCTTATCGCAGCCATCCTTCTCGGCGATGGGCGGCATGAGCTCATCGCTGTCCGCGGCGCGAAAGAGTTGCAGCGCGCCGGCATCCACGCTCGCGCTGAACGCTGAGCTCGGCGCAATCACGTCGCGGCCATGCTCCGCGGAGTAGCTGGGCACCTCCGACGTGTGGAAGGCCGTGAACGGCGACTTGCCAGCGATCATGAAGAAGCCGTCGTCCGCTGGCCGCAGCGTCACGGGTGCTAAGTAATCGTCATCGCTGATCGCGACCGGCGCTTCGAAGCCGTCGGCCGTGAGCGCTGCGTAGAACGGCGTAATTCGCCGTTGCGGATTGGGCAGCCCCGGTAACACCGTGGCGTAGAACGCGACGAAGCTCGTGCCGAGCCAGAATAGCCCGGACTCCGCCGGCGCCTCGGACAGCGCCGGCTTCAACGTTTTGAGCTCGACGCTGCTGCCTGTCGTCATGGCCTGCGGGATTTCGACGCCGCCCAAGTACGTCTGTTTCGCTTGCTCGAAGGCGATCGCTAAAAATCGAGCATCCTTCGACCAGGCGTAGGCCGTCACCGCGTCTTCACCGAGCACGATCAGTTGATCGCTCTTGTTCGAAAGATCGACCAGCGAAAGATGGCTCTGCGGTGGATTCGTGGTGCCGTCTTGAAATCGATAAACTAGAAAGCGCCCATTGGGCGAGAACTGAAAATCGCGGACGCCGTGATCGTTCGCGAGCATGATCGAGGGGGCCTGAGCGGCGGGGCGATCGGGCTGCGCGTCGAGCAAAGGGTCGACCAGGAGAAGCTTGGGGTCGTTGCCGGAGTCGGGGGCGACGTACGCGAAGTAGCAAGCGCTGCGCGGCGCGATCGAGTAGAGCTTCTGCATCACGACCCCACGCTGGTCGGTGAGCTCGAGTGTCAGCTCGGCCGGGAGGTTGGCGGTGCCACTCAGGATTGCTCGAGTCGGATCGTCCGTGTTCGGCACCACCGTCCAGGCTCCCAGCGTGGAGCGGACCGACCAGTGATAAGGCGCTTGTCCGCCGGTGGCGTGCAGCCTCGCCGTGTAGGGCTCGCCCTTGCACGGGTCCGGCAGCTTGTACGGCGTCAGGCACGTCTCGCAATCAGCAGGCTCGCCGCCCTCTCCAGCGAGCGCGCTCGAACCCGCCTCGGCGGCTCCGCCGGCCGATGTCGAGAGCCGGCCCCCTGCGCCTGCATCCGGAATTTGGTCGGGACTGCCTGCCGCCGAGGTTTGACCGGCCGCCGTCCCGCAGGTGTCGTGCTGAACGCATTCGGGCAGCGTCACGTCCGAGAGACACGCGACGGGTCCGGTGCCGAACAGCGCTGCTCCGCCGAGCACGGCGAGCAATACGAGCCGGTAGTTACGCGCTGTGACCGCGGTTTTCTCGATGGGCATGCGCGATTTCGACCTCTCTCCCGCTATGACGGACAAGCCCCCCGCCGGTCGCATTCTTTCGCATGGACGCGGGCGCGATGGAAACGTTGCGGCCGCTGCCGAAGAAACAACTACGCGGCTTGCCGCGCGAACGAAGCAGCTCCGGTGTCTTGGATTTGCTCCTTAGGCGAGGTGAGCGGAGCCCGGGCGCGCGAACGGCTGCTCGGCAGTGGCGCGCACCGACTTCAAAAAGTACCACGATAGGCGGCTTCGATAGCGCCAGGGACGATCAGAACAGAGGCAGTCGGTCGACTTGGTTCAGGCGAATGACTGAACAGAAGCGTCAGTGCTCCGCCGCCGACGAGCGCGCCCGCACAGCCGCCGAGCACGCGCGCGAGCGCCAAATCACGGTGCTGATCGTCTTGCCGCGCTTCATCCCAATGCGCGCCGCCCATTGCTTGGCGCACCACGCTGTGAGCCACGTCATCGCGCGCGGCTTTGGCCGAGAGCAGGTAATAGAGCGCGCCGCCACCGCTCGCGACACCGGCGGAAATGGCGGCCCAGGCGGCGATCCGCGGCGTGGTCCAGTACGGGGGATGGGGTTTTGCTGCCGACTCGGGCTCGCGATCCGGGACGGCTCGGGGCGGCGCGGCGGGTTCGCTCGGTGTCTGCGCTGTTTCCGAATCAGCGCTCGCGCATTCGCTGGCGAGCTCCGTTACCGCTTGTTCCGCGGCCTGCCGATAACGACCTTGCGGCACCCGCTCGAGATACAGGCGATAATCCGCGAGCGACGCGCGGCAACGCTCGGCCTCGCGCTCGAGTCGAGCGATATTGTACAGCAATTCCGGACGCTGTGAGAGCGCGAATGACTGCTGCATCGCGGCGAGCGCGCCCACGGTGTCACCGCTGTCGTAGCGCGCGAGGGCGGCTTCGTAGGCTGCTTCCGCGGCCTGCTCTGGGCTGGTCGCTGCCTTTTCGCTTGCTGCTTCGGTGGGCGGCGCTGCGGCTCCGGCCGCGGCGGGAGTCGCCTGCGGCGTGGCTGAGGCGGGGTTTGCGGCTGCCGGCGCGCGCTCTGCCTCACGCGGAGCGGGTTCAGCGGCGAGCGCACGTCCGCCTGAAATCAGCAGAGCTGCCGACCAACACACGGCGCCGAACGCTTGCGACCCACGCTTCACGCTCGAGAACTCTTAACACGATGACGCGCGCGCGAACAGTGCTCGCGGCGCGAACTCGGGTTCGATTCCGGCGAGCGTGAGTTGCCCAATCCGAAACGTAGCTAGTGCGGGGCTTGCGCGGCCGCAGAGACGGCGTGGGCTCGGGCGCGTTGCCCACTCTGTCGAGCTCCACGGCGAGCGCGCCCGTTTCTTCGCGGCCACAAAAAAAGAACAGCAATCATCGCGGCACAGCGAGGTCGGCTGTTTCGCGCGGAATTGCCTGATTTTTGTCGGTCTGTGGGCGATCACCGAACGAGGTTCGGCGCTGACGCCAGGTCGATCCCGGTGCGACTTCGGCGTGCGGCGTTCGTCATCTGCTCGAGAGGCAAGGCCGACGATGACCATCGAACAATCAGAACTCGCACTCACGCTTCGGTCGTTTGGTGTTGGGCTCGAGCCGACGAAGTACCTATTGCCAGCGGTCGCAGCTTCGCGGGTCTCGTCGGCGGGCGAGCGCGAGCGGCCGGCGAGCACTGCACCTTCAGGCCAACGCCGGGCTGCGATCGAGCGGGACGCGGCGCAACCGGAAACCTTCGAACTCGGCCGGTTGTGGCAGGACCTCGTTGCTGGCCATTGGCAATTCCGTGACGATTTTTGCACGTCCGAACGCGCCTACGCGGTGCTCGAACGAGTGTTGCCCGGGGCCGCGCGGCCCGTCCCTCCGCGCAGGCTGCAGGTACTGTCCCGCTTTCTGCTGGGCGAAACTCAAAAAAGCCTCGGGATCGAGCTGAACCTCGTTGCCTCGACCATTGCGAGCCGGATCCAAGGCGCATTTCGAGCGATGGGCTTGCATTGTTCGGGTTGGCGCGCGCCCGTCTTGCTCATCATGGCCGCGCACGCCGCGCGTCGGCCGAGCGCGCTGCGTGGTCGGCAGGCCCAGCTCAGCAATCCCGAGCGCCAGGCGGGCGCGCTGTACGTCGTGAGCGTGCCGCGTCCCGATCGCAACTTTCCGGTGCTTCTGTCCAACGCGGAAGCAGCCGTCGTGCGTGAGCTCGTGGCGGGTCGCGGTTACCCCGAGATTTCGCAGGCGCGCGCTACCTCCGCGCGCACGGTGGCCAATCAGCTCGCGTCCGCGTTTCGAAAGCTCCAGGTTTCCGGGCGCGGCGAGCTGATTCAATGTTTGGTCGAGCACGCGCTCGCTGAAAGCGCCCCGCTCGACGCCGCTGCTCAGGATTGCGCGATGCTGGCTCAGGGCAGCGCGGTTCGCCCCGCCGAGCCCTGTCCGGTCGAACTCTTTCCGAATGGATTTTCCCAGCCCGAACCGCCGCCTTGCGTTGCCGCTGTTCGACGTTCGCCGCTTGCGCTCTCCACGCCGGTCGGGGTTTTTGCGAGCGGCGCGGCCGCGGCGTCGACCAAGCTTCCCGCTCGATCGTTGGCTTCGTTGTCGGTCGCTGCCGCTTGTGCCGAGTGACGCTGCGCGGCGGTGTGCACGCGGCCCTGCGCCGGCGGTTTGGGCCGAGTGAGCGCTGCCGCGAGCGGCAGGGCGGGCAGAGCGGGCGCTGAACTCGACGGCGCGCGTTCGTCGTCCGGTGTCGACGGCAGTTCGGCGTTCACTGCGGCAGAGGCGGCAGAGGCGGCATTCAACGTGCGCGTCAGCCGCGGTAAGCTCGCGTGTTCGGGCCGCGCGCGCAGCGAGAGATAGCCAACGAATCCGAGCGCGGACAAACCGAGTCCGAGCGCGAGCCACGTGCGCCGTCGCCAAAGTGAGCTCGCCCGTTGATCGAAGGCGTCGAGCGCGCTCAGCACCGCTTCGGCCGACTGAAAGCGATCTTTTGCGGCGCGCCGCAAACAGCGGAGCACAATCGCGTCGAGTCCGCTCGGCAGGCTCGGATTTTTTCTGCTCGGGGCGGGGGCGGGCCGTTGCAGCCGTTGTAAGGCGTTGCTCGGCGTGGCCGAGCCGGCATCGAACGGCAGTTCTCCGGTGAGCATCTCGAACCACACCACGCCGAACGAGTACACGTCGCTGGCGATGGTGTGCGGTTTGCCCTCGAGCTGCTCGGGCGCAATGTAGTCGAGTGTCCCGACGAGGCTCGAGTTGCTCGAGCTCGCCGGGCCCTCGGCTCGATGATCGAGCGTGCGCGCCAAACCAAAATCCAAAATCAATGGCGTGACTCGATCGAGCGCATCTGCTCGAAGCATCACGTTGTCGCTCTTGAAGTCGCGGTGCAGCACGCCGGCCGCGTGCGCCGCGCTGAGCCCGAGCAACAGTTGCCGCGCGATGCTGAGCGCTTCAGGCAGGGGCAATGCGCCGCCCAAACGCACGTGCTGACCGAGCGTTTCCCCATCCACGAACTCCATCGTCAGAAATGAGACCTGCGCTCCGGTCTGGGCCACGACGTGCGTGCCAAAATCGTAGATCCGGCACACGTTCGGGTGGCTCACGCGGC
>Ga0068855_100003121_pt1 | contig 20273 bp, 19 predicted proteins | sample KBSCornC52_FD_66592 | JGI IMG/M metagenome (GOLD analysis project Ga0068855, IMG submission 66592) | Corn rhizosphere microbial communities from Kellogg Biological Station, Michigan, USA - KBS Corn C5-2 | ecosystem: Host-associated > Plants > Roots > Rhizosphere > Soil ...
AGGGCCGGGCGGCTCAGCTCCAGGGCAATCTGGCTCCAGGGCCAGGGCAACTCGTTCCAATGTAGCCACGCCGGCACCCGTCTCAGCGCCGGGGCATCCCAGAAAAACCAGCTAAGTGCGGTTCCGACTATCGCGTAGCCGAAATGTGGCCAATGGCGCCAGATCTCGCGCAGAATGCTGATCGTAACGGCGATGAATACCTGCCTCCAGAACCAGCCGTGCGTTCGCCCGTCGCGAAACTGCTCAATGAGATCGCCCGTTAAGGCGTCGTTATGCCGACCTGGAGCCGCGTGCCGCAAGCACCAAATGGCTAAACGCGGCGGCTGGGATTTGTCGCTACTCATGAATGCTTTCCTTCCAGAACAGGTACGCCGCTCCACAGATTCGTCAGCGCAGCGCGAGTCATCTTTAGTGCTCTGAGGCCGGTGGGGGTGACCCTGAAATACCGCTTCGCGCGACCGCCGCGCTGGGGTGTCGGGTCGCCAAGCGACGAAGACACAAAATCTTTCTCTTCCAGTCTGTCCAGCGCCGCGTAAATGCTGCCAAGGGCGACTTCCCGTCCCGCCAGAGTTAGAAGCTCTTTCGAGATCGGGACTCCGTAAGCCTCATCGCCGAGACGCGTGACCGCGAGCAGAACCATGAGTTCCATCTCGCCGAGGTAACTGCGTTTCGCCATTTATTCAAGTATAGCGAAGAAATGTTTAGCCCGCAAGAGCACGTCTCTCTGAGAGGGTGGTCGACGTCGCCGATTTACGTCGCCTCTTCGCGACAGTTGCAGTTCAGGAGCATCTGTAGTCCGGCAGGTACAGCCCGTTATTTCAGTTGCGTCCCGCTGTAAGCTCTCGTCCAGGTTAACAATTTAGTTACAACACATTTACAGCTACAAGTGGCGCTCGCACCTAGACTAGACGTTAGCGAGCGGGCTCACTCTAGTACACAGGTTGTAAATCGTGTTCTGGTGATTCCGTCGGCGTTGGAGGGAGGGGGTGCCTGGGCTTCCTGGCGATCGGCGCAGCGAGCCATCCAATCTGAGTTAAATCAAGTTTACCTGCTATTTCGCGAATCAAGGGACGAGCGTTGATCTGTTTCCTGACGCGAGAGCGTGGCTTGGCTTTCCGGACATTCATCACATTGCCGATCCTTCACGACAAAGGATGATTTCTGTCTGGTCAAGCTCCATGATCGCGTGCGAGCGCCTGGCTAATGAACATGCCCGGGGGAACGGAACGCTGGCTTTGTCTCTTTTTCCGCCTGAAGCGCAACAACAGTTATCGGCCTCAATTCAATGATAGCGATGCTAATAAGCAACGCATCAGGCAAGGCTTAGTCGAGCGGAGACAAATAAATGCGACACAACAATGTTTCAGTTGATCCTGGAAGCCGGGATGACCTTGAATTCAAGTGGCGACGCGTCATCAGGCGGCGCTCGTTTTTGCAGGGCGTGGGCGTTGCCGGTACGATCATGAGCGGCGGCAAGCTGCTGGCTGACGATGACCGCAAACTACCCAGGGGAGATGTTGCGATCCTCCGATTTCTGGCGGCGGCAGAGTTAGTCGAGAGTGATTTTTGGCAGCAGTATAACGAACTGGGCGGCGTGAACGGTGGAAATGCCGCTTATAAGTCAGCACTGGAGAATCTTGACAGCGACATGCCGCAGTATGTCGCCGACAATACGGATGACGAGATGAGCCATGCGGCATTTCTCAATGCCTACCTGGCGGCTAAAGGCGAGCAGCCCGTCAATCTCGACGCCTTTCGAACTCTGCCCAGCAGTAAGGCAACCGGGGCGAACCAAAAGATAAAACGGCTCACAAATCTGTCGAATCTCACAGTGGACACGAGCTGGTATACGCGATATCGAGCCACGGGAAACCCGGATCGCGGGACGGTTTTCCCGCAAGCTGTAAACATTACCGGCGAGCCGACAATCCCGCAGAGCGACGGCGATACGCCCCCTCACCAGATGCAGCCGGTTCCACCGGCAGGTAAGGCTGAAACCCGGATGCAGGCCATCGCGAACGCAGCGGCATTTCACTTTGCAACATTCGATGCATTCGGTTCCAGTGTTTATACGCATCTGAGTCTGAAAGTGAGGAATCCGCAGGTGCTACGCATCGTCGTGAGCATTCTTGGGGTAGAGGTGAACCATTTTGCCGTCTGGCATGATAAGGCCGGCAACGCGGTTTCGCAGCCGCTTGCCGGCGTTCAGGACCCCGAAACAGGCGTCACATTTCCGGATCTGAACTCAGCCCCATTCGGCGGGGAGGCGTTCCAGACGAACCTGATCTTTCCGGAGCCATGCGTGTTCATCAGCCCGAATCTGCCGGCCTGCTCCGTGATTCGACCGTCGCTCAAAAAGAATGCCGGCGCGGTCGCTACCGCCACGGCTATCGCATCCAGCCACATCTTCGACGGCCAGCCACAAGCATTTTTTGATGCTGTCTTAGGGCTGGCGATGGCGGCAGATGCGGCCAAACGTGATGACGACGACGATTGAATCGGAAGCGGGCAGTCAGCAGTTGACGTATCTCGGCAATTGCCCCGCGCAGCAACATACTTGGCGGCCAAATAAGTAGCTGTAAGGCATCGGCAAAGCCACGTGCTGCCCTCAAACCAGGGTTCCGTGGCTAATTGCAGACTCCGCTGCGCGCAGAGCAGTCCTGTGATTTGAGATCACTGCGCGGCGAGTCTGAACACATACCCTTGTGGAGCTGGCCATCTATTTCACGGGGTAACGAAAATTCTGATAAGTACGGGGGTATCCATGAAATCGGGATTAAGACAGTATTTACGCTGGCTGGCGCCAGCCGTGGGGATAGGCATAACGCTACTTGCGCTCCAGAGTTCCTTTGTCCATCGAGTAAATGCCGATGATGACGATAAGGACGATAAGAACCATCGTGTGGCGCGCAATGCAATTGAACTTGTGCACCAGGGGCGACAGATTTTTCGCTTCGATACTTTCGGGGATCAGGCCTTCTGGGGAGGCGCGCTTGGCTTGCATCAGGCGATCGAGGGCAGCGCGCTCGGCGGCGTTGGCCCGGGGCTTAGCCCGATTGCCGCACTGGCGGCCGGTCTGAAAGTAGACGTTGACGCGCTGCCATCCGACCTGATTGAGCGCATAGTGCACGGCCGGGTGGACTTAACCAGTCCGGCCACGACGCTGGCGCTATTGAAAGCGAACGCGGTCGTCGGCCTGACAGGCTTTTTCAATTCCAACGGAACGCTCGATTCGGTCGGAATCCAGTGCGCGTTATGCCATTCGACGGTCGATAACGCCGTGCCTCTATGCCCGAACGGAGTTCAGCCGAATCCTGGCACGGGATGCGTCGGCCATCGGATGGATGGCTGGGCCAACCGGGATCTGAATGTCGGGGCAATCGTGGCGCTTGCGCCCAACCTCAACCCCGTTATCACTCTGCTGAGTGTGGCGATACCGGGGATCACGGATACTGCCGTGAGGAGCGTTCTGAACAGTTGGGGTCCGGGGAAATTCGATGCCGAGTTATTCCTGGACGGCAAGGCGTTCAACCCGATGCAAGTGACGGATCATGTTACGACTGGCACTCAAGTTCCGGGGGCCGTGCTGATTCCTCCGGCGTTCGGGCTCGGTGGAGTGAACCTGCATACCTGGACCGGCTGGGGATCGGTGCCGCACTGGAATGCGTTTGTGGCCACTCTCGAAATGCATGGAAAAGGGCGGTTCTGGGACCCGCGGTTAAACAATGCGAACCGGTTTCCGATTGCGGCCCAGTTCGGGTTCGGTGATTTGCCCCATATCTCGCCTGATGACGACCTGGTGACGTCGAAGCTGCAGCCTTTGCAGTTCTATCAGCTTGCGATTCCGTCGCCGAAGCCTCCGGCGGGCAGTTTTGATGCCGCGGCGGCGAAGCGGGGAGACGATCTGTTTAGCGGGAAGGCCCAATGCAACAATTGCCACGTTGAGCCGTTATGGACCGATCCGGGATGGAACCTTCATACGCCGGATGAGGTGTGCATAGATGATTTTCAGGCGAATCGGGCGCCGGACATGCGGTATCGCACTTCGCCGATTGGCGATCTGTTCACACACTCGAAAGGCGGCTTCTACCATGATGGACGCTTCAACGGTCCGACTATCACGGCAGCGCTGACTCGCGTTGTCGATCACTACAACACGTGCAAGAGTTTGAATCTCACGAGCAGTGAAGAGAGTGACGTCGTTCAATACCTGCTAAGTCTTACATTCGGGCCACAAAGCAAATAATGCGGGGTGTCATTCCGTTGGGGGCGCGGTGCGCGGGTGCGGCTCCGTGCTCCCTTCGGTCAACCCGAGAACCCATTTGATCGCCTCGAAATACATCTTCTGAATATCGGGATCGTTCCAGGCTTCGTTGGTGTGGCCGAGCGTGGAATAAAAGACGCGCCCTTTGCCGTACATCTTCGACCATGCAACGGCGAAATCGTGATCCTGACGGTGCACGCGCGGGTTGTTGTAATCCAGCTTGCGCTCATCGAGGCGCAGCAGTACGTGCACTTTTTCGCGCGAGAACTCTTTCGAGGGCTGGTAGATCTCGTCGCGCTTCATGAATTCCTGCGGGAAGTGTCTGACGGCGGGGAAATTCGGATCCTCATTGATGATGGGCGCCCAGAAAGTGCTCCAGGGGTGCTGATCGAACCAGGCGCCAATCATTTCGCCGTACTCGGGCCATTTGTAGTTGGTATCGAGCGCCGCGTGGACGCCTACGAAGCCTTTACCGTCGTCGTGGATGAAGGCCATCATGTCTTTCTTCTGCTGGTCCGTGAGATCAAGCTCGCCGGTGGTGCTGGCGAAAACGAGCGCGTTGAAATCGTCGAGATTCTTTCCGTTGGGGCCTACTTTGCCTTTGGTGATGAGCTCAGTGTCGGTGCGGAGGTAAGTATCCCAAAGGCCGGTCTCGTGACCCAGCTTCCAGATGGTGCCCATGGCGTCCGGCACGGAATCGTGTTCAAAGCCTTTAGTCTGTCCGATGACGAGGATGCGTTTCTTGTTGGCAGGCGGCGCAGCCTTCGCTGTACTGGACGTCCATTGATACAGGCCGAGGGCGAGAAGAGCCGCGGGCGTGAGCAAGGCGATGCGCTTGAAGTTCATACGTACTTTCGAGGTCCTGCCGAAAGCGTATCAGACAGGGGCGCCGGAAATTGCGCCGAAACATGTGCCAGGTTAGAGGTATGGGCCTGGCTGCGGCAATGCTGGCGGCGCTTCTGTTTCTGCCGGCCGAGGACTATGTGGCCGAAGGGATGAAGGCGCTGGATGCGAACGAGCCGGCGCAGGCCGAACCGTTATTTCGCAAGGCGGTGGAGGCTGACCCAAAGGACTACGCGGCGCACTTCAATCTTGCATTTGCGCTCATCCAGCAACATAAAGATACGGAGGCGATCGCCGAGTTGCGGAAAACGCTCGAGCTGAAGCCGGGGCTGTATGAGGCCGAACTGAACCTGGGGACTCTGTTGCTGCGGAACAAGCAGCCGGCGGACGCGGCGGTTGTGCTGAAAGAAGCCGCGACGGCGAAGCCGAAGGAGTTCCGCCCGAATCTTTATCTGGGCGATGCGCTGCTGGGCTCGGGCGACGCGGCGGCCGCGGCTGCTGCGTATCAGGCGGCCGTGGATGCAGACGCGAAATCGGCGCCGGCGCAGGTTGGGCTGGCGGAGGCGCTGATGCGGCAGGGGAAGCCGGAAGATGGGGCGACGCATTTCCGGGCGGCGGCTGCGCTCGATGCCAAGTATCGCGACCGCCTGCTCGAGGTGGCGGCAGAGTACGAGAAGAACCGGCGTTTCGGGGACGCGATTGCGATCTATCGGGAATTCCCGGAGAACGCGCATGCGCGCGAGCGGCTGGGCGCGCTTCAGGTTGAGAACAAAGACTATTCGGCGGCGATTCCGAACCTGGAGCAGGCGGTGCGCACGTCGCCTGCGAAGGAAAACCGGCTGGCGCTGGCGGACGCGTACCGGATGGCGGGCGATCACCAGAAAGAGATCGCGCAGCTTCAGGCCGCAGTGGCGGCGGCGCCTGATGATTTCGACCTGCACATGATGCTGGGGCGGGCGCTGCGCGACCAGCGGCAACTGGGGGCGGCTGCGCAGCATTTTTTCGCTGCGACGAAGCTGCATCCGGACGACCCGAAGGCGTGGAACGAGCTGGCTTCGGCGCTGATCGTGAATGAGAACTATGTGGAGGGTCTGGCGGCGCTCGACCACCTGCATGCCATGGGCAAGGAACTGCCTGGCGATTACTATCTGCGGGCGATCACGCTGGACAAACTGAAGATGAAACCGCAGGCTGTCGCGGCGTATCGGCAGTTTCTGGCGACGGACAACGGGGCCGCGCCGAATCAGGAATTTCTGGCCCGGCAGCGAATCCGTATTATTGAAAGTGAGCTGAAGAAGAAATGACGGCCTCCGTGGCACTTCTGCTTCTGCTGATGAAACAGGCGCTCCCGTCTACGCTCGACGAGGTGCGGACGGAATCGAACCCGGAACATCGGGCGCGGGATGCGGTGGAGTTCGCGGCGTCCGCGGAGCGCCAGGCCGAGGCGGCTTACGACAAAGGCGATACGGACGGCGTGCGGTCCGATTTGAAGACGGTGGAAGACGCTATGGAACTGGCGCGGAAATCGCTGGAAGCGACGCACAAAAACGCGAGCCGGCATCCGGGGCCGTACAAGTTCGCCGAAACACGCTCGCACGAGATCCTGCAGCGCCTGGATGATTTCGAACACAGGATGGACGAGAGCGAAAGACCGCTGATCGAGGGGCCGAAGAACAAGGTTCAGCAGATCCATGACGCCTGGTTTGACGCCATTATGGAAAAGAAGAAGAAGTGACGCGATTACAGGCAAGCAGTAAGGCAGGGCAACCATGAGATGTTTCGTAATTGTTCTTCTCGCCGCCGCCTCCGCCGCAGCGCCGGCGCTTGCGGAGAGGGATTTTCTTACTCAGGATGAAGTGGAAAAGATTCGGGAAGCTCAGGAGCCGAACGACCGGCTGAAGCTTTATGTGCTGTTTGCGCGGCAGCGGCTGGACCAGTTGCAGCAGTTAATGGCGAAGGACAAGCCGGGACGTTCGCTGATGATCCGGCAGCTTCTGGAAGACTACACCAACATCATCGACGCGATCGACACGGTTTCAGACGATGCGCTGCGGCGCAAGGCGGATATTGCGGAAGGGACGAACGCAGTGAGCGCGGCCGAAAAGAAGTTCACGGCGCAACTGCAGAAGGCGCTCGATTCGCAGCCGCGCGATCTCGATATGTACGAACTCGAGCTCAAGAACGCGCTGAGCGATACGACGGACAGCATCGAGCTGGCGCAGGAGGATCTGGGCAGGAGGTCGACGGAGATCGCTTCGAAGGACAGCGAAGAGAAGAAGCGCGTCGAGAGCCTGAAGCCGGCAGACGACGTGAAGGCGCAGAAGGCAGAAGATGCCAAAGCCGGCGTGGGGACGCCCGAGTCGAAGCGGAAGCCGCCGACGCTCTACAGGCCAGGGGAAAAGCCGGCGAGCCAACAGTAGGGCGGGGACGTTTGCAACGCGCCGGTGTACAGGGTCGAGGCCATCCTGGAGCAAGATGGAAGCGTGCGGCCGCGGAGCACCCACGCCTCACACATTTGCGCTCGCATACTTCTATTCGTGGCTGGTATTCGTATCCCGCTGACGAAAGGCCGGTTGGGATATCGCACTGAGACAATTGAAATAAGATAGTGAACTTAATCGAGTGAAGATGAGTGACTGGAAAATTGCGCCGGTGGCTGCGGCCCTCGTGATCGGCGCTGGGCTGTTAATGGGCCAGGAGCCTGCCGTTACCGCGCCGGGCGCGACGCGTGGTCCGCAGACTTCGGAAGGGATAGCGGCGAGCGCGGCGGCGATTGCGGCATCGAAGCAGGATCCCGCGGCGGTGGAGCGGGGCGGGAAGGCGTACGCATCACATTGCGCCGGATGCCACGGCGTGACGGCAAAGGGCGGGCCCGGAGCCCCGGATCTGGTGCGCTCTCTGCTGGTGCTGGACGATGAGAAGGGAATTCTGATTGCGCCGGTGCTGCGCGAAGGCCGCCCGGATAAGGGCATGCCGAAGCCGAATCTCACCGAGCCGCAGATCGCGGACATAGTGGCATGGCTGCACGCCCAGACGTACGCCGCCGGGCATCGCGTCACCTACGTATTTCAGGACGTGGTGACGGGAGACGCGAAAAAGGGCGAGGCGTATTTCAAAGCGAACTGCGCTTCGTGCCATTCGGCGACGGGCGATCTGGCGGGCATCGCCAAACGTTTCGATCCGTTCTCACTTCAGGGCCGTTGGCTGCAGCCGCGGGGACGAGCTGGCAGAGGCGCGGCAAAGCCATCAGCAAAGGCCGAGATTACGGCGACGGTAACGCTTTCGAACGGGCAGTCCGTTTCCGGCAAGCTCGAGCACATCGACGATTTCAACATTGCGGTGCGCGAGCCGGGCGGGCAATACCGGTCATTTTCACGCGACGGCGATACGCCGAAGGTGGAGATTCACGATCCGCTCAAACCGCACAATGAACTCCTGCACAAGCTGACTGACGCCGATATTCACAACGTAACTGCGTATCTGGTGACGCTCAAATGAAGTTTTTTCTTATTGCATTTGCATGCTGCGCGGCGGCGTTCGGACAGGGACTGGATCCGGCAAAGCTGCTGAAGAAGCCGGCGGATACCTGGCCGACTTACAACGGCGATTACTCGGGCCGGCGGTACAGCGAGCTGGACCAGATCAATACGTCGAACGTGCAAAATCTGGCGCTGGCGTGGGCGTCGCGTTTCACTTCGTCGAATGGATCGGTGACGATCAAGGCCACGCCGCTGCTGGTGAATGGAGTTCTTTACTTCTCATCGCCTAACAATGTGTGGGCGGCGGATGTGCGGACCGGGCGGGAGCTATGGCATTACCAATATCCGCCGAATACGGGCAGCACCATCGGGAACCGCGGCGTCGCGATGTACGAGAACTGGCTGTTCGCGGAGATGCCGGACAGTCAGCTGGTGAGTCTGGATGCGACGACTGGAAAGCAGCGATGGAAGGTGCAGATCGCCGATCCCAAGCTCGATTACACATCGACGGTCGCGCCCGTCGTTGTGGGGAACCACATCATCATCGGGATCGGCGGCGACCATCTGGATAATCCCGGATTCGTGGAGTCGCGCGATCCGGAGACCGGCGCGCTGCAGTGGCGATGGTGGACGACGCCGCGCAAGGGCGACCCGGCAATCGCGACATGGCCCGACGAATACGCATCGGCGCACGGAACCGGGCAGGCGTGGATGCCGGGCACTTACGACCCGGAGTTGAACCTGTATTACATCGGCACGGGGAATCCGAATCCGGTAATGGCGGAGAAGAGCCGCAAGGGCGACAACCTCTATACGTGCTCGATCGTGGCGTTGAATCCGGATACGGGGAAGATTGCGTGGTATTACCAGGTGTCCCCGCATGACGTGCACGATTGGGATGCGGTGGAGATGCCAGTGCTGATCGATGGAACGATCGACGGCAAGCCGCGCAAACTGCTCGCGCAGGCGAGCCGAAACGGTTATTACTTTCTGCTCGATCGAACGAATGGCGAGCATCTGGTGACGAAGCCGTTCATCGACACCCTGAACTGGGCGAAAGGCCTGAATGCGAAAGGCCAACCGGTACCGGACCCGGCCAAGTTTCCGGCGCCCGACGGTGTCCTGGTTTCACCGAATTCGAGCGGCGCCACGAACTGGCCTTCGCCTTCCTTCGATCCGAAGACGGGCCTGCTCTACGTGTCCTCGAACCGCGCTTTCAGCATGTACTATCTGACGGACACGGATTCTCATCCCGAGGGATGGGCCGGCGTGGATAGCGTGGTCGGCGGAGAGGGAAGCGCGCTGCTGGCTCTCGATTACAAAACGGGCAATACCAAATGGAAGCACGACTGGCCTTCAGGCGGCGGCTTTGTTTCGAATCTCTCGACGGCAGGCGGCCTGTTGTTTACCAGCAATCTGAACAATCTGATTGCCTTCGATGCAGCGACGGGAAAGATTTTGTGGCACACCGGGCTGACTGCGAATCCGGGCGCGGGGCCGATCAGTTACATGATTGACGGCCGGCAGTATATTCTCGTCTGCGCGGGCGACACGCTGTTTGCGTTCACCGTGAATAAGCCGCCGGGGGCGTAACGGGCCGCGTCAACCGCGCTTCCCGTCAACCGCGCTTCTCAAGGATGTCTTCGACGTAAATCGTTCGAACAAGGGTCAGGCCGACAACCGCCAGTGGCGTTGCAAGCACGAGGCCGAGAGGGCCGAGCAGCGTGCCCATGAGAACCTGGCTAAGCAAGGTTACTGCGGGCGGCAGTGCAACCGCACGTTGCTGAACGATGGGCTGCAGAACGTAATTTTCCGTCATTTGCACTGCCGTGTAGAGGACTATCACTTCCACCGCCAGCATCGGCGAGCGTGAGAAGGCGATCAAAGCGGCAGGAATCGCCGCAATGAGCGGGCCGAAATTCGGAATGAAGTCGAGCGCCGCCGCCAGTACTGCAAGCGCCAGGATCAGGGGCATTCCCAACGCCCACAAGCCGCACGCAGTCGCAACGCCCACAAAGGACATGAGCAGCAGCTTGCCGAGCAACCACTTCCGAAGCTGTTCGCCGCATTCCCACAGAACCTGCTCGCCTCGCGCTTCGGCGGCCTTCGGCGCGAGTTTGACCAAACCGCGTTTGTATAGCCCGGGATCAAGCGCGAAGAACAGAGCCAGAAACAGAACGATCACCACACCGCCTGCGGCGGCGCCCACACCGGATAAAGCGCCGAACACGAAACCAGATGCGCCGGGTTGAACACTGTCGGCCAGCGCTCCCGCCCATTTGCTGTGGTGGAGCCACTCCACGGCGCGATGCCAGCCGGACTGAATGCTTTGGCTCACGGCATCAGCTTCATCGCTCAATCGGGGAGCGATGAACCAGAAGAACAAACCGACCGCCACCAGGGCCAGGACGCACGTGAGCGCCAATGCGATGCCGGTTCGCAGATGCAACAGACGCGCGAGCCAGTCCGTCACAGTTCGCAATATGATTGCGAGAAGGACGCCCGCAAGGGCGAGCAGCAAAACCTCGCGGGCGAACCAGATCGCGAGCAGCAGCACAATAAGGCTCATAACGGCAGCCGCTGTTTTTACGTGCTGCTTAATGCTCAAAATGCACCTTTGATGATTCGTCGCTCCTGCGTCGTTCGGCGGGTGTGATGCATCCAGTCACCATGTCTGATCCCGTGCGCTTTACTCTTATCGGAGGGGCAACCGCTCTCATCGAGTTTTCCGGCATCCGATTTCTTACCGACCCGACATTCGATCGCGCAGGCGCCGAATTTCGCTTCGGAAGCTACGTCCTCGAGCGCATTTCCGACCCAGCCGCAGGTCCCGATAGCGTGCTGCCGGTCCATGCAGTTCTGCTCAGTCACGATCATCATTTTGATAATCTCGATGCATCCGGGCGCCATTTTCTTGCGCGCGCAGATTGTGTGCTCACCACGCACGCCGGCGCCGAACGGCTTGGTGGAAATGCAATTGGACTTGCGCCGTGGGAGTCATATTCAATCGCCACTCCCGGGGGCGCACAGGTTACGGTTACGGCCACTCCGGCAAGGCACGGCCCTGCTGGCGGCGACCGCGGTCCTGTGATCGGTTTTGTCCTGACCGATTCGACTGCCGGCGAGAAAACCACGTACATCTCGGGCGATACCGTCTGGTACGAGGGCGTCGCCGAAGCAGCCGCGCGTTTCCGGATTTATTACGCGGTTCTCTTCATGGGCGCAGCACGCGTCGAAGCCGTTGGGCCGCACCATCTCACGCTGACGGCGGTTGAGGGAGTAGAAGTCGCAAGAGCTTTGCCCGGCGCTCGGATTATTCCGCTGCATTTCGAAGGCTGGCGACACTTTTCAGAGGGCCGCGAAGCCATCGAACGTGCGTTTCGCATCGCCGGGCTGGACGAAAGGTTGTTCTGGGGGGAAGCGGGCGTCAGGCTCGATTTGCCGAAGCCCTGACTGGCTATTGGGTCTTCTCCCTCATTTTTTCGGAACCGTTCTCGGTCGCGCCGGCGGCTTTGTTCACGCCTTTTTTAGTCCCGTGTTTGATGGCTTTTCCGGTTTTCACCGTGCCTTTTTTGATGCCTTTGCCGGTATCTTTGACGGCGTCTTTCGTATCCTTACCGGCATTCTTCATATCCTGGCCCGCAGTGGTCTGGGCGTAGGCGCCGCACGTCAGCCCGAGAGCGAGAATACCAGCGGCGGCAGCGTAATAAATGTTCTTCATAAGACCTCGCCGTACCGAGGTGCACGATGAATGCCATTTCATCACCATCGCCCGATATAATCGCCCGTGATTGCTGCTGGAAGCACGAAACATTGACAAGCAGTACGGCGGAGTACGCGCGCTTCGAAGTGTTTCTTTCGACTTGAGAGCCGGCGAAGTTCATGCGATTGCGGGCGAAAACGGAGCGGGGAAGAGCACGCTGATCAAAGTCCTTACCGGGGCGGTCCAGGCGGATTCTGGTTCGCTGCGGCTGAACGGCGAGACTATCGAAAACAACAATCCACACCGCGCGCGGGAGCTCGGGATCGCGGCCATCTATCAGCAGCCGGGGATTTTTCCAACGCTCACGGTAGCGGAAAATATTGCGCTTGCGAATGAGCGCTGGGGCGTGGCAGGAAAGGTCGATTGGAAGCGGCGTACCGCGCACGCGAGAGAGTTGCTGGCTTCTGTGGGCGCAGGTATTGAAGCGGAGCGCGAAGCCGGGTCTCTCAGCATGCCGGAGCAGCAACTGGTTGAGATCGCGAAAGCGCTTGGCGCGAATGCGCGAGTACTGATTCTTGATGAGCCGACGGCTTCGCTGACGGAGAGGGAGACCGAGCGGCTGTTCGAAATATTGGTGCGGCTGCGGGCACGGGGCGTGGGGATTATTTACATTTCACACCGGCTCGAAGAACTGGCGCGCATTGGGGATCGCGTCACCGTTCTGCGGGATGGCGAGTGCGTCGGAACCAGAGATGCGCGGACGATCGGGGCGGCGGAACTGATCCGGCTGATGGCCGGGCGCGAAGTTTCCGCGATTTTCCCGAAACGCGAGATACCAATCGGCGAGCCGCTGCTCGAAGTGCGCGGCCTCGGTTCGCAAGCTGCGGGAATTCGTGACGTCACGTTCGAAGTTCGGGCGGGCGAGATCTTCGGACTCGCGGGACTGGTGGGCGCGGGCCGCACTCAGCTGGCCGAGGCGCTCTTCGGCCTTACGCCGGCTGAAGCGGGGACGGTGAGAATCGGCGGCGTGGATTGCGCCATTCAGGGACCGGAGGACGCGATCCGTGCGGGAGTCGCGTACGTGCCGGAGGATCGAAGGCGGCACGGCGCGATCGGCGAAATGCCGGTACGGGCAAACGCGACGCTGGCGATTCTCGAGCGAATTTCCCGCGGCAGCTGGCTCGATTTCGCGCGCGAGCGGACCATCGCGGCGGAATGGCGCGACCGGCTTGCGATCAAAACGGATTCGATCGATGCGCCGGCATCATCCCTTTCCGGCGGCAATCAGCAGAAGGTGGCGATTGCGCGCTGGCTTGCCACTGAGCCGCGGGTCCTGATTCTGGACGAGCCGACGCAGGGCATCGATGTCGGGGCGAAGGCGGAGTGCCATCGCATCATGTGCGACCTCGCAGAGCGGGGACTTGCGATTTTGATGATTTCCTCCGAGCTGGCGGAGATCGTGGGGATGAGCGACCGTGTTGGCGTGATGCGCGGGGGGCGCTTGCAGGGAATTCTGGATCGCCGCGACGTGGAACCGGAGAAGATTCTCGCGATGTGCCTGGGGCACGAATGAAAGCGGCCGCGCAGCATGTTGCCGCTGTTCAAGTAAAGACGCGCGCAATCGCCATCGGAATCTTCTGGATTGGGCTGTGCGTTCTGCTGGCCGCGCGGGCTCCGGGATTTTTCGCCTTCGGGAACCTGCGTGACATGGCGGTTACCAACGCGCCGTCACTGATCGTCGCCATCGGAATGACGCTGGTCATCGTTGCGGGTGAGATCGATGTCTCGGTGGGCTCGCAGTTCGCGGTCGCAAGCGTTGTGGCGGCGTCTCTGGCGAAAACGGGCATGCCGCTCGTGGCGGTAGCCGGCATCACGGCAATTCTCGGCGCGGTGCTCGGAGCCGTCAACGGAGCGCTGGTCGTGTGGCTCGGGGTCCCCTCCATCGTGGCGACTCTCGCGACCATGGCGTTCTGGCGGGAACTGCTGCGGTGGATCACGCAGGGCGCATGGGTGCAGGGTTTGCCCGCGGGATTCCAGTGGATGGGGCTGGGGCAGAACGCGGGCGAAGCGGCGATTCTCGGCTGCGCCTTTGCGATCTTCGGAGCGTTCGCGTGGGTGATGCGATATATGCAGGCGGGGCGCGCGATTTATGCAACGGGATCGAGCCGCGAATCCGCGAGGCTCGCGGGGATTCCGGTGGCGGGTGTTACCTTCGGCGTGTTCATCGCGATGGGCGCGTTGACTGGGATCGCGGCGCTGCTCGATTCGGTGCGGTTTTCCGAGATCCAGAGCAACGCGGGCTCGGGCCTCGAGCTGAAAGCGATTTCGGCCGTGGTGATCGGGGGCGCGTCGATCACGGGCGGCAAGGGAACCCTGTGGGGCACGCTGCTGGGTGCGGGCGTGCTGGCCGTGATCGCGCCGTCGCTCACGTTCCTCGGCGTGAACGCATATTGGGAAAAGGCGATTCAGGGCGCAATCATTCTGGGCGCGATCGTGCTGGAGCGCGCGGCGGTATCGCGAACGGTGGCGAGTGCCGGTTGAAAATCGGGCAGGCAGCGAACGCACGCTGGGCCTGCTGATTCTGCTCGAGATCGCGATCTTCGCCTTCACGGGACCGAATTTTTTCTCGGCTGCGAATGCGTTCGAAATCGTTCGCCTCGGCGTGGAACTGGGGCTGCTGTCGCTCGCCATGACGCCGATTATCGTCACCGGCGGGATCGACCTTTCCGTGGGCTCGATGATGGGCCTGTGCGCGGTGGTGTTCGGCTATTTGACGCGCGATTGGCACATGGCGACGGGCGCGGCGGCGGTGTTGACGCTGCTGGCGGGGGTTGCGGGCGGAGCGCTGAACGCGGTGGTGATTACGCGCTTCGGCGGCGCGCCGCTGATCGTGACGCTGGGAACATATTCGCTGTTTCGCGGCATCGCGGAGGGCCTCACGCGGGGCGTGGAAAATTTCTCGCGTTTTCCGGCGAGCTTCCTCTATTTCGGACAGGGTTATCTGGGCGGCCTGGTTCCCGCGCAAACGCCGGTGCTGATCCTTTTCATCGCGTTTTACTGGGCGCTGCTGCACCGCAGCATTTACGGCCGCGCCTTTCGCGCCATCGGCTTTGCGGGCGAAGGCGCGCGTTGGGCGGGCATTCCGGTGAATCGCCGTCTGGCGCTGGCGTACACGCTTTCGGGATTTACCTCGGGGGTGGCGTCGCTGATTTATGTGGCGCATCTGGGGCAGGCGCGTTCGGATGCGGGCGCCGGATATGAGCTGCTGGCGATTACGGCCGTGGTGCTCGGGGGCGCGGACATTTTCGGCGGACGCGGCAGCATCCAGGGAACGCTGCTCGGCTTGTGCGCGATCGTTATAGTGCAGAATGGACTGCGCGTCTCAGCATTTCCCGGCGAATTCGCAGGCATCCTGACCAGCATCATTCTGGTGGCGAGCATCGGGATTTCGAGATTCGCTCCGCGTCGCGCGCGGGCCGCCCGAGGGGAAAAACGTGTTACTGAGGATGACGAGGAAGAAGTGAAGAACTCGCAGGTGGCGGTGCTCAGCGCGGTGATTCTGGCCGGATCCCTGATCGTGGCGGGAACGAACTGGTGGCTGGTGCGCGAGCTGCGCGCCAGCGTATCGGCGCACGGGCCTGCGGGGAAGCGCGAATTGACCATCGGCGTGATGCCCAAGGCGAAGGGCGATCCGTATTTCGTGAGCTGCCGGGAAGGCGCGGTTCAGGCCGCGCAGGAAACGAAAACGAACATGATCTGGGACGGGCCGACCGACCTCGATCCCGCGCGGCAGAACGAGATCGCGGAGGCGTGGATCACGCGCGGCGTGGATGCGATTGCGGTCTCTGTAGTGAACGCGCCGGGTATCTCGACGGTGCTGCGCAAGGCGCGCTCGCGCGGCATCAAGGTGCTGACGTGGGATGCCGACGCGCTCCCGGACGCGCGCGATTTCTTCGTCAACCAGGCGACTCCGCAGGCGATCGGCTTCGCTATGGCGGACCAGGCGAATGCGATCCTGCATGGCTCAGGCGATTTCGCCATCATTACCGGCGCCCTGAGCGCGGCGAACCAGAATGAGTGGATCCGTTATATCCGGCAGCGCGTTGCGGAGAAATATCCGAAACTGCGCATCATCACGGTTCGGCCGAGTGATGACGATCGCGACCGCGCTTTTTCCGAGGCGCAGACGCTCCTGAAGGTTTATCCGAATATGAAGCTGATCGCCGCGATCGCGGCTCCTGCCGTTCCCGGAGCGGCCGAAGCGGTAAAGCAATCGGGGCGAACGGACGTGAGGGTAACAGGCGTTTCGCTGCCGAATCTTTGCAAGCCGTATGTGCGTGCGGGCGTTGTGCCATCCATCGTTTTGTGGGACACGCACAAGCTGGGATATCTGGTGGTGCAGGCTGCCGAGCAGGCGGTAAACGGAGAGCTGCGGAGGGGCGCAACCTCAATCGAGGCGGGGAAGCTCGGGCCGATTCGCGTTGAAGGCGATCAGGTGATTCTCGGCGAACCGCTCATATTCACGAAAGAAAACATCGATCAATACAATTTCTGAAGTCTGTATCCGGCTTAAGGGGTGTTCGTTCGTTGACCTTTTTTGAAAGTCTGTTAGTGCTGCTGCTCGCGGCCATCGTATTGCTCCAGGTCTCCCGCCGTCTTTCGCTTCCGTATCCGGCGATGCTGGCGATGGCGGGAGTCGCCCTGGCGCTGATTCCCGGATCACCAACCATTTCATTCGAACCCGCAACCGCGCTGGCTCTGTTCATGGCGCCCGTCGTTCTCGACGCCGCCTACGACTTTCCGATTGGCGCGGTGCGGCGCATGCGGCGGCAGTTGATCGTCTTTGCTGTGTTCGCAGTATTGGCGACCGCTGCGCTGGTGGCGTTTGTCGGCTGGAAACTGATTGGCCTCCCAATCGCCGCCGCCGTTGTACTTGGGGCCATCGTTGCGCCTCCCGATGCAGCGGCGGCCACGGCCGTACTCAAAGCGCTCTCGATTCCGCGGGATGCCGATACGATCCTCAAAGGCGAGAGTTTATTCAACGACGCGACGGCGCTGCTGCTGTTCAGCGGCGGCCTGGCGGTACTGTCGAGAGGCTCTCTCACTGTCGGTCTCGGTGTGCGCATCGCGCTTGCCGTTCCCGGCGGACTGCTGTTCGGCTATCTTCTGGCGCTGCTATTCAGACATGTCACCCGGTTTGTGACGAACACGTTGGGCGGCAATCTGCTCCAGTTCGTGGTTGCCTGGCTGATCTGGATCGTGGCGGATCACTTGCGGCTCTCCGCCGTGCTCACCACGATCGCGTTTGCGATGACCATTGCGAACAGCCCGCAAGTAACCTCAGGAACACGGATGCGCGTACAGTCTTTCGCGGTATGGAGCGCGGTCGTGTTCGGGTTGAATGTCTTTGCGTTCCTCCTGATGGGGCTGCAGGGCCGCACCATTATCGGCCGCATGGACCCCGCTCATCTCAGGGAATCGTTGATCTTTGCCGGAATCGTGGTGGTGGTTGTCGTCGTCGCCCGGCTGGCGATTGTCATTGGGTTCGACCGGCTTAATTCCTGGTGGGAAAGGTCTCACGGACGCCCAACCGCAACTTCGTGGCGCAGAGCCGTGTTCGAAGGCTGGACAGGAATGCGTGGATTCGTGACTCTGGCAACCGCGATAGCCTTGCCCGTCTCCTTCCCGCAGCGCGATCTGGTGGTTTTGACCGCCTTTTTTGTTGTGTTGGCGACCATCGTTGTACAGGGACTGAGCCTGGTTCCACTGGTTCGTCTGCTGAAACTGGATGACGGCGAAACTCTCCGGCACGAGGTTGCGAGCGGGAGATGCCGGCTGGCGGCGGCTGCGCTCGCCGCGCTCGACGGGCGGGTGGGCAAGCACGCCGACCATATACGTCACGAATACCTCATTCAGCGTGACGCGCTGAAAGGTTCATCCGGAGCGCGCGCAACCAAAGTAAGGCGCGAACTCGGTCTCTCCGCCGTCAGAGCGCAACGCGAAGAACTGGAGCAAATGCGCGAAGACGACGCCATCGGAGCAGACACCTACCTGCTCCTCCAGGAAGAACTCGACTGGACCGAACTCACCCTGATTTGTGACGATGCGCGGCGAATCGAGGAGAGTTGAGTGGTTTGTTTTCAAGCAGCCGGTTGAACGTTGGCGCCTTTGATTTTTGTTGTTCGTGTGCTCGCTGCCCGCCTGGATCTTATGGCAGTGAATCCTTCAATGGGTAACATTGGCGCCTGCGCCATTGTTTCGACGAGTTGAGCGCGTGTTTGATCTCGTTTTGCGCTGCAGCTTATGTTCGCGGATACGCTGTTCGAGATCAGAAATCGATTCATCCGTTCCAGACAAACATGGAAATAGCTGAAATGCCGCATGGTCCGAAAATAGAGATAAAAGATCACGCCTGAAATCACGTCGGGAATCACACTCGCGATCACCGTCAGCGTCGCTTTATCCGTGTGGCCCTGCATTGCCAGCCCGACAGAAACAGAAAACAGCGCCATCCCGGCGTAAGCCGATACCAGCGCGGCTTTGAAGCTGTTCTTTGCCTGGCCGCGTATGTCCATATAGTATTGTTTGCTTATCGTCAGGAGTTCCGCGGCGATCTTCTGCGTGTTCTCGGGACTCGACCCTGCAAGGTCCCGGCAAATTCTTTCCACCTCATCCAGAGGCTGTAATTTCAAGGATGGTTGAACTAAAGCCTGCTGTGCAGCGGCCATTCTCAATTCCCCCGGATGCTGTCGTTTTGCTGACTGAACACCTGGCAGAATGTGCTCAGACGGGCGGAATTGTTACTGTCAATTCGACCGCAGCGCGATCATCGGATCGATTCGCGAAGCTCTCCACGCCGGAATATACCCCGCAATCGCAGCCACCACGGTCAGCAGCGTTCCGATTGCGATGAACGTGGCCGGATCACCGGACGTGACGCCGAACAACATGCCCCCTGCCACGCTCGACAAAGCCCGGGCCGCCGCCATTCCCAATCCCAGGCCCACGGCCGCCAGTCCCAGCGTCCGGAGTACGATGCCGCTTTGCAGGTCCATGGCGGAGGCTCCCAAAGCCATGCGAATTCCGATTTCCTGCACGCGCTGGCTGACCGAAAAAGAAATCACGGCGTAAATTCCCAGCGACGCGAGTATCAGCGCAAACGCCGCGAACCCGGTCAGCAGCATGACCAGAAACCGCCGCGGTGAGACTGCTTTGTCAACCAGATCCTCAAACGACTGAAACTCACGCACCGGCAGGTTCGGATCGACCGGCCGCAAAGCCGTTCGAAGCTCCCTTGCCAGCACGTCGGGAGGAAGCGCGGTTCGTACCACCAGTTGCATGGCAGCGTAGTCGCCCGTCTGCCGCATAGGCAGGTACATTTCTGACCCGCTCGCAGCTTCCAGAGCGGTATGGCGCACGTCCGCCACGACGCCGATAACCCGCCGCCCTCCGTCCGTTTTGATCATCTTGCCTATCGGGTTCTCGCCCGGCCAGAGCGTGCGGGCCATGGTTTCGTTCACCATCACGACCTTTTCGCTCGTTGCGCGATCTTTTTCGGTGAATTCTCTTCCCTGGCGCAGCGGAATGCCCGCTGCCGCGAAATACCCATCGCTTACAACGCGTATGTATGCTTCCGGCGCGCGGCCCTTCTCGTAAACCTTTCCCACGGCGGGAACGGCCCACGAGCGGTCGTCGCGGAGTGGCAGCATGTCGGTAATGCCCGCGGCCAGAATGCCGGGGGCCGACCGCGCCCTGTGCAGCACATCGTCGATGAAAGAGTTCTGCTGCGCGAAGCCCGAGATGCGAAAGCTCGGGTCAATCCGTAGCGCCGCCGCGCGCTCCGGTTGAAATCCCGGGTTCACCTCGAGCACGCGCAGAAAGCTCCGAATCAGCAGCCCCGCGCCAACCAGAAGTATGCACGCGAACGCCAGTTCGGAAACCACCAGTCCGTCGCGAACCCAGGCATGCCGTCTTCCGCCGCTCG
>Ga0068855_100003123_pt1 | contig 20271 bp, 18 predicted proteins | sample KBSCornC52_FD_66592 | JGI IMG/M metagenome (GOLD analysis project Ga0068855, IMG submission 66592) | Corn rhizosphere microbial communities from Kellogg Biological Station, Michigan, USA - KBS Corn C5-2 | ecosystem: Host-associated > Plants > Roots > Rhizosphere > Soil ...
CCTTGAATGACCGTCGAAACGCTTCGATACTTCGTTCGATCGGGAAGCCGGCCTCGCAGGACGGCTCGTCGACCACCCCGCGTCCCCCTCGGAAAGGTCCGCCCATGCGCTTCAGATCGCTCTCCCATCCCCGCCGGGCGCTCGTCGCCCTCGCCGCCGCCAGCCTCGCGCTCGCCGGCTGCAGCAGCTCGGGCGGTTCGTCCGACGCCAAGCCCGGCGGCACCAAGGACTACAAGGGCAAGACGCTCACGCTCTGGCACTACGAGGGCGCGGACAGCGCGATGGGCATCGCGTGGAACCAGGCGATCAAGGACTTCAAGGCGAAGTACCCCGGCGTCAAGGTGAAGTTCGAGGCGAAGGGCTTCGAGCAGATCCGGAAGAACGCGAGCATGATCCTCAACTCCGACAGCGCGCCGGACATCCTCGAGTACGGCAAGGGCAACGGGACGGCCGGCCTCCTGTCGAAGCTCGGGCTGCTGACGAACATGACCGATGTCGTCAAGAACTACGGCTGGGACAAGAAGCTGAGCGCGAGCCTGCAGACGACGGCCCGCTACACCAAGGGCATCATGGGCAGCGGGGACTGGTACGGCGTCCCGAACTACGGCGAATACGTGATGGTCTATTACAACAAGAAGATGTTCGCCAAGTACGGCGTGCAGGTGCCGACCACCTTCGACCAGTTCGTCAGCGTGCTCGACACCTTCAAGCAGAAGGGCGTCACGCCGCTCGCCAACGCCGGTGCCGAATACCCGGCCCAGCAGATCTTCTACGAACTCGCCCTGTCCAAGGCCGACCGCCAGTTCGTCAACGACTACGAGCTCTACCAGCACAAGGTCGACTTCCACGGCCCGGAGCTGACCTACGCGGCGCAGACCTTCGCCGATTGGGTGAACAAGGGCTACATCGCGAAGGACTCGGCCAACCTCAAGGCCCAGGACATGGGCAACGCGTTCGAGCAGCAGAAGAACCCGATCATGATCTCGGGCAGCTGGTGGTACGGGTCGTTCAAGAACGAGATCAAGAACTTCGACTGGGGCACGTTCCTGTTCCCCGGCAACAAGATGGACCCGGGCTCGAGCGGCAACCTGTGGATCGTCCCCACCAAGGCGAAGAACAAGAGCATGGCCTACGACTTCATCGACATCACGATGCAGCCGGACGTCCAGAACCTGCTCGGCAACTCCGGCGGCGTCCCGGTCGCCGCGGACGTCTCGAAGATCACCGACCCGAAGAACAAGGAACTGATCCAGAACTTCGACACGCTCTCGCAGCGGGACGGCCTGGCCTTCTACCCCGACTGGCCGACCCCCAGCTACTACGACACCCTCGTCGCCGGAGTGCAGGAACTCATGAACGGCTCGAAGAGCCCGAGTGCGTTCCTCGACTCGATCGCCAAGCCCTACCACGACTACGTGGCGCAGATCGGCAAGTGACGTTGTCCGTCTCCACCACCAAGAGCAGCCGAGCGGCGGCCGGTCCCCGACCCGGTCGCCGCCCGGCCCGGCGGAACGCACGCCGCGGCGTCCGCCGGCCGGGCCGGCGCGGGTACTCCTTGTACCTGCTCCCCGGCCTGGTGCTCTCCTGCGTGGTGATCGTCGTGCCGGTGATCGCCAACGTCGGGCTGAGCTTCACCAGCTGGCCCGGCGTGGGCAACCCGGAGTGGATCGGCACCCGCAACTACCAGCGGCTGTTCCAGGACGAAGACTTCTGGGCGTCCTTCCGCCACACCGCGGCGATCGTGCTGGCAATGGCGATCGTGCCGACCGTGCTCGGGCTCGTGCTCGCGGCCGTGCTGTTCGACTACGTCGCGAAGCGCTTCAGCTCGCGGTCTGCGACGCTGTTCCGCTCGGCGTTGTACGTGCCGCAGGTGCTGCCGGTGGCGGTCAGCGGCATCGTGTGGAGCTGGCTGCTGCTGCCGGACGGCGCGGTCAACACGCTGGCCAAGGACATCGGGCTCGGCGGCCTGGCCCGCGATTGGCTGGGCGATCCGAACTCGGCCCTGCCCAGCGTGCTCGGGATCATGGTGTGGATCCAGCTCGGCTACCCGGTCGTGATGTTCATGGCCGGCCTGCAGCGGGTGAACCCCGAGCTGTACGAGGCGGCCGAGATGGACGGCGCCGGGTGGTGGCAGCGGTTCCGGCGGATCACGATCCATCAGGTCCGCCCCGAGCTCTACGTGGTGTTGGCCACCACGACGATCGCGGCGCTGAAGACGTTCGCGCAGGTCTTCGTGCTGACCCGCGGCGGCCCCGGCAACGCCACCCTCGTGCCGTCCTACTTCGCGTACCGCAGCTTCTTCGAGAACGCCGACGTCGGCTACGGCTCGGCGATCTCCTCGATCATGGTCGTGCTCATCCTCGTCGTCGGTGCGGTGTTCGTCCGGCTACAGACGCGAGCCGACCAGGAGGGACGGCGATGACCGCGGTGGCGGGGCCGCCCTCCACCACCGCCGCCGTGCCCGAAACCGCTCCGCCGGCGCCGGCCCCCCCTCGGCGCCGGCGGCGCGGCCCCGTGGCCTACGCGGTGTACGTCGGGCTGTTGGTCCTGGTGGCGGTGTTCCTGGCGCCGCTGCTGGTGATCGCGATCAACTCGTTCAAGTCGGCCAGCGACTTCGCGGCACACGGTCCGCTCGCGTTGCCCCACGGCTGGCACCTGAGCACGATCACCCGCTTCTGGAAGCAGGTCGACTTCGGGACGAAGCTGCTCAACAGCCTCGAGATCAGCGCGGCGGTGGCGGTCCTCGGCACCGCTCTGGCCCTGCTCAACTCGTACGCCATCGGCATCGGCCGGGTGCGCGGGCGGGCCGTGTTCCTGGTGTTCTTCCTGATGGTGAACGTCGTGCCGCAGGAAGGTCTCGTCTACCCGCTCTACTACATGGCCAAGCAGGTCAACCTGTACGACAGCAAGCTCGCGGTGATCATCATCTTCACCGTGATCCAGAGCGCGTTCGGCACCTACTTGCTCTCCTCGGTGCTGGCCGAGTTCCCGGCCGAGATCATCGAGGCGGCCGAGATCGACGGCGCGAACAGCTGGCGCACGCTCACCCGCATCGTCGTGCCGATGAGCTGGCCGACGCTGTCGGTGATGTTCACGTTCTTCTTCATCTGGACGTGGAACGAGTTCTTCCTGCCACTGGTCTTCCTCATCTCGAACGACAACCAGACGGTGCCGGTGGGGCTGGCCGTCCTGCAGGGCCAGCACCTGATGGACGTGACGGCAACGAGTGCGTCCGCCCTGCTCGGCGTGCTACCGGCCCTGCTGTTCTTCCTCGTCTTCCAGCGCACGCTCACGCGCGGCATCGCCGCCGGTGCGCTCAAGTGATCGCGAAAGGTCTCTCGTGAAGTTCTCCGACGGCTTCTGGAACATGCGCCCGGGCGTCCGGCCGTTGTACGCCCGCGAGGTCGCGGCCGTCGACGCCGGGGATGCGAGCCTGCGCATCCTCGCCGCCACCAAGCCGGTGCACCACCGCGGCGACACCCTCAACGCGCCGCTGATCACGGTCGAGGCGCGGGCACCGATGGCCGACGTCATCGCGGTGCGGCTCGTCCACCACGGCGGCGGCCGGCCCAGGACGCCGTCCTTCGAGATCGAGAGCGATCCCGCCGCGCCGGTCGCGATCGACCTCGGCGAGATCGTGCGGTTCCGCAGCGGCGAGCTGGAGTTGTCGATCGATCGCGGCGCACCGTTCGCGCTCACCTACGCCGCGGACGGCCGGGTGCTCACGGCCAGCGAGCCCAAGGCGGTGGCGGCGCTGGAGACCGACGACGGCCACTTCATGCGCGAGCAGCTCAGCCTCGGCGTCGACGAGCACGTCTACGGCCTCGGGGAGCGGTTCGGCCCGCTGGTCAAGAACGGCCAGGTGGTTGACTCGTGGAACGCCGACGGTGGCACGGCCAGCGAGCAGGCGTACAAGAACGTGCCGTTCTACTTCAGCGACCGCGGCTACGGCGTGTTCGTGAACCACCCGGGACACGTCTCGTTCGAGGTCGCGTCGGAGGTCGTCACGCGCACCCAGTTCAGCGTGGCCGGCCAGGAGCTCGAGTACTTCGTGATCTACGGCCCCGAGCCGAAGGACGTGCTGCGCAAGTACACCGCGCTGCTCGGGCGGCCGGCCCTGCCGCCGGCGTGGTCGTTCGGGCTGTGGCTGTCGACCTCGTTCACCACGAACTACGACGAGGCGACCGTGACGTCCTTCGTCGAGGGGATGGCCGAGCGGGAGATCCCGATCAGCGTGTTCCACTTCGACTGCTTCTGGATGCGCCAGTTCCACTGGTGCGACTTCGAGTGGGACCCGGCGGTCTTCCCCGACCCGGCCGGGATGCTCGCCCGGCTGAAGGCCAGGGGCCTGCGGATCAGCCTCTGGATCAACCCGTACGTCGCCCAGCAGTCGGCGCTGTTCGAGGAGGGCCGCCGCAACGGCTACCTGGTGCGGCGGCCGAACGGCGACGTCTGGCAGTGGGACAAGTGGCAGGCCGGGATGGGGTTGGTCGACTTCACCAACCCGGCGGCCCGGGCCTGGTTCAGCGACAAGCTGCGCGGGCTGCTCGACCTCGGCGTCGACTGCTTCAAGAGCGACTTCGGTGAGCGGGTGCCGACCGACGTCGTGTGGCACGACGGCTCCGACCCCGAGCGGATGCACAACTACTACACCCACCTGTACAACCGCACCGTCTTCGAGCTGCTGGAGAAGCACCGCGGCGCGGGCGACTCGGTGCTGTTCGCCCGCTCGGCCACCGCCGGTGGCCAGCAGTTCCCGGTGCACTGGGGCGGTGACAACGCCTCGACGTTCCCGTCGATGGCCGAGAGCCTGCGGGGCGGGCTGTCGCTCGCCGCCTCCGGCTTCGGCTTCTGGAGCCACGACATCGGCGGGTTCGAGGGGACGCCCGACCCGGCGGTGTTCAAGCGGTGGATCCCGTTCGGCCTGCTGTCCTCGCACAGCCGGTTGCACGGCAACGAGTCCTACCGCGTGCCGTGGAACTTCGACGACGAGTCGGTCGAGGTCACGCGCCGGTTCACCCGCCTCAAGCTGCGGCTGATGCCGTACCTGTACGACGCGGCGCTGACCGCGCACCGCGACGGCATCCCCGTGCTGCGGCCGATGGTGCTGGAGTTCCCGGACGACCCGGCCGTCCCCTATCTCGACCGGCAGTACCTGCTCGGTGACCGGCTGCTGGTCGCGCCGGTCTTCTCGGCCGAGGGGGACGTGCGGTACTACCTGCCGGCGGGCACCTGGACGGACCTGCTCACCGGCCGCGCGGTCGAGGGTGGTCGCTGGGTGAGCGAGACGCACGACTTCACGAGTGCGCCGGTGCTCGTGCGGCCGAACACCGTCCTGCCGCTCGGGGCCCGCGCGGACATTCCCGACTACGACTGGGCCGACGGCGTCACGCTGCTGCTGGCGAGCATCGCCGACGGCGCCGAGATCACGACGGTCGTGCCGGACTCGTCCGGGGCGGTGGCGGCCGAGTTCGTGACGACCCGGGCCGGCGACACGATCCGGGTGCGCCGCACGGTCGGGACGGCACCGTGGAACGTCCTGCTGAACGGGCCGGTCGAGACGGCGGAGCCGATCGCCCGGCCGGCCGACGCCGACGAGTGCGAGATCGCGGTCGGTTAGAGGCCGGCCAGGAACTCCAGCGTCAGCTCGGCCGTCCGTTCGGGGTGCTCGAACTGCGGGACGTGCCCGCAGTCGGGCAGCACGATCGAGCGGCCGTGCGGCAGTGCGTCTTCGACCCACCGCGCGAAGCCGGCCGGCACGAGCACGTCCCGCTCACCCCAGAGGAACAGGGCCGGCGGGGTGAGGGTCGGCAGCCGGTCCCAGAAGCCGCTCTCGCCGAACGGCTCGTCCAGGTAGACGTGGCGCAGCGCGGAGAAGACGGCGAGCCGGTTCGGCCGCATCGAGACGACCCGGACGAACTCGTCGATCGCCGCCTCGTACCACGCGTCCGGCAGCCGGGTCGGGTCGGCGAACAGCCCGCGCAGGCCGCGCATGGCCATCCGGCGCGGCACGCGCACGGGCAGGGCGGCGACCTCGTCCGGGAGGACGCGGACGAACGGGACCAGCTGGCGCAGCTTCCGGAACGCGACCGCCGGGCAGAGCAACACGAGCCCGCGCACGTCGGCGGGCGAGTTGAGGGCCGCCTCGAGTGCCGCCCGCCCGCCCAGGCTGTTGCCGATCAGGACGGCCGGCTGGTCGGTGGTCTCGCGCAAGAAGGCGAGGAGCCAGTCGCCGAGGTAGCGCGCGGCGTGCGCGGCGCTCTTGGCCTCCGTGCCGCCGTGCCCGGGCAGGTCGGGGGCGAGCACGCGGTACTGCTTGGAGAGCGCCGGGATGAGCGGCAGCATCGAGGCGTTGGTGGCCGACAGGCCGTGCACGAGGACGACCGGCGGGGCGTCCACCGGCCCGGCCTCCAGGTAGAACGTCTCGATGCCGCCGGCCCGCACGGCCCGGGTGTAGGTGCGGGTGTCGTCGCCGCCTTGCGCGTGGCTGCGGTCGAACAGGCCGTCCAGTTGCAGGGCCAGGGCCAGGTTGCCGCGCACGGTGAGCAGGCCGTCCAGGAAGGCCTGGACGCCGGACCGCTCGCCGCGCACCACTTCGGTGAGCACCGGCAGCGCCGCGCGCACCGTGGTGGTGGGGCGGGCCGGCGCGCCGCGGCGGGCGGCCGCGCGACCGTGCTCGACGTCGACCGTCCAGGTCGCGATGCCACCGGCGGTGAAGGTGAGCGTCGCCGTCGTGTCGGCGAGCAGCGGCGAGTACGTGCCCAGCAACCGCTCGCGCAGCAGCGGCAGCAGGTCGTAGTCCGGCACGCCACCATCCTGACCGATCACGCTGGGCAACCCTGCGCGGCCACCCTCAGAACGGCCGGATGCGTCCGATCTCGTGGCCGGCGGCGTCGTAGCCGATCAGCATCGGGTGCCGGCGAACCCGCGCGGCCGGCAGCCAGCCCGCCGTCCAGTCATCGGCGAGTGGGAGGTCCTGCCTCGAGCCGTCGGGGAAGGCGAGCTGCACCCGCCGAGCACCGGGTACGTGAACGATGAACGTGTCGCCGGCGGCGTTGCCCGCGCTGACGCGCTCGGCCCCGAAGGTGCGCCACCACCGGCTGCCGATCGGCCCGCCGCAGCCGCCCCCGGCCTCGTCCTGCCCATCCGTGGCCGACCCGCCGGAGAGGTCGTCGGCCGAAGGCCGGTGACCGGGGGACCGGGCCAGCAGGGCGGCGACGCAGTACCCGCCGTGGCTTGCCTTTGCGAACCAGAGATCCATCGCCCGGCCGTCGGGAAGGGTGGTCGTCAACACTCGTTGGGCCGTGTCCGGCCGGGCGTTGTACGCGCCCGGGACGGGGTCGTCCCAGCCCAATGCGCGGCTGACGGCGCTGGGTACTACGGGTACCCCGGCGGCGGCGGCGGTGGCCAGCCCACCCCCGAGCGCCACCACCGAGGCCAGCGCGACGACCGTGCGGCGCCGGCGCGGCCGCCGGCGGGGCTCGGCGAGCGACAGCCGGCCGATCAGCTCCCGCGCGCGCCGCTCGCCGCCTTCGGTGACGGCATCGGCCAACGTCGCGTAGTGCTCGCGCAGGTCGGCTTCGGTCCGGGTCATCGCGCGACCTCCTCGCTTCCGATCAGGCCGGCCACCGCCGTGATCCGCAGGGTGGCCAGTGCGCGTGATGCCAGGCTGCGCACCGTCCCCGGTGGGCAATCGAGTGTCTCGGCAATCTCCGCGTCCGAGAGACCGCCGTAGTAGCGCAGCGCGAGGACGACCTGCTGGCGCCGCGGGAGCCGCTCGATTTCGAGGCGGAGGGCCTCCCGATCGGCCTGCTGACCAGTGGGGTCGGCCGGGTCCGCGGCGTCCGGGAGGTCGGCGGTCGGCCGCATCCGGGTGCTCCGCCGCCTCTGGGAGACGGATTCGTTCACGAGCATCCGCCGCAGGTACGACTCCGGCCGGTCCAGGTCCTGGATGTGACTCCAATGCCGATGAGCCTTGATCAACACCTCTTGGAGGACGTCCTCACCGAGGATCGGGTCGTTGCAGATCGCCGTTGCCATGCGAAGCAGGGCGGGTAGGCGGGTGTTCGCGAACTCCTCGAACGACGCCATCCCCACCCCCCTCTACCGTTGCCGCCCGTTCCTCACTTACACCCTCACTTACACGCCGGGCAGCTTCGATGTGTTGCGGCGAGGATCAGTGCTGGCCTTCGTGCGCCGGCATCCGGCTGGCCTCCTCGACCTCGAGCAGCGACACCTCGTGCAGGGACGCCTCGTAGGCGGCGTGCCCGCCGCGCACGCCGAACAGCCGCTTCGACAGGACGAGGTACAGCACCGCCGCGACGTTCACGAGCAACGCGCCGACCTTGAGCCAACTGATCTTGTCGGTGAGCTCGTACACCTCGAGCGGGATGAACAGCGTCGTCCCGACGACGGCGACGTACTCACCCCAGCGCTTCAGCACCCACAGCCCGATGCCCTCGACGACCTGGAGCAAGGCGTAGAACAGGATGCCGAACGCGATGAGGTTCAGCGTCGAGGACTTCGCGTTGAGCACCTTCTCGATCGCGTGGATCGTGGCCGAGTCCGAGACGTTGAAGTGGATCTGGTCGAAGAACGGCTTGAGCGCCTTGAGGTCCCGGTCGACGTACTGCTTGATGCTCGCCTGCGTGCTCTTGAGCTTGAACACCGCCGCCGCGAGCAGCAGCAGGATCGCCCCGCGCACCCACCGCTCGATCGCCAGCAGGCGCAGGATGAACGCCGCCCGCAGGGCCTTGCCACGCAGCAGGATGGGCGCGTCCTCGGCCGGTCCGGTGCCGTGCGGCTCGCCGAGGACGTACGTGCCGCAGCGCAGGCAGCGCCACGCGTCGCCCAGCGGGGTGTCCGCCTCCAGCTTCGCCCGGAACTCGGGCTCGTCCGGCGCGTAGGTGACGTGCCCGCGGCGCGCGCAGGTGCGCAGGTTCCATTCCACGGGGTGGAGGGTGCCAGTTCCGGCCGGGGCCTGTCGATTTCGCCGCTCGCCGCGCGTCGAGGAGATGATGGATCCGACCGGCGGATCCGGCGAAGGATGGGACGGCCATGGCCAGGTTTCTCGCACTGATCTACGACGACGAGCAGAAGTGGGCCGAGGGGGCGCCCGAGACGGCGGCCGCCAGCGCGGCGCACACGGCGTTCGCCACGAACCACTCGGCGGCGATGCTCGGCGGCAACGCCCTGCAGCCGACCTCGACGGCCACGTCGGTGGCCTCCGACCCCGACGGCACGGTGCACGTCACGGACGGCCCGTACGTCGACACGAAGGAGGTCCTCGGCGGCTACTACTTGCTCGAGGCGCCCGACCTCGACTCGGCGGTCGAGATCGCCAAGGAGATCCCCGCGCCGTTCGGTGCGGTCGAGGTCCGCCCGGTATGGGAGTTCACGTCATGAGCGAGTACCTGATCCTGCTGTACGTGGACGAGCAGGCCTCGGCCGCGATGAGCGACGCCGACCGGGCCGAGCTGCTCGAGCGCCACGGCGCCTTCCAGCAGAAGCACGGCGAGGCGATCCGCGGTGGCGACGCGCTGCAGCCCTCCGCCACCGGTCGCACCATCCACACCGGGGACGGCGGGGTCGGCGTGACCGATGGCCCCTACGCCGAGACCAAGGAGGCCCTCGGCGGCTTCTACCTGATCGAGGCGCCCCACCTGGACGCCGCCGTGGCGATCGCGGCCGACGTGCCGGCCCCCAACGGCGGCGTGGAGGTGCGTCCGATCCTGGTGCTCGGGTGACGGTTCCGGCAGCGGAGGTCGCGGCCGCGGTGGCCGACGCGCACCGTCGCGAGTGGGGCTTCGTCCTCGCCGCGACGGTGCGCGTGACCCGCGACCTCGACCTGGCCGAGGAGTGCGTGCAGGACGCGTATGCGCAGGCCTTGCAGACGTGGCCGGAGCGGGGCGTGCCGGCCAAGCCGGCCGCCTGGCTGACCACGGCCGCCCGCAACCGCGCCCTGGACGTCCTGCGCCGGGGCAGCCGCTTCGATCGACTCGCGCCGATGCTGGTCATGGACGACGTCGAGCCGGCGCCGGCCGACGGCGAGCCGGACATCCCGGACGACCGCCTGCGCCTCATCTGCACCTGCTGCCACCCGGCGCTGGCCCCCGAGGCGCGGGTCGCGCTCACGCTGCGGCTCGTCTGCGGGCTGACCACCGCGGAGGTGGCCCGCGCGTTCCTGGTCAGCGAGCCGACGATGGCCGCCCGCATCACCCGGGCCAAGAAGAAGATCGCCGGCGCCGGCATCCCGTACCACGTCCCGACGGCCGAGGAGCTGCCCGAACGCATCGAGGCCGTCCTGGCCGTCGTCCACCTCGTCTTCACCACCGGGCACGCCGCCCCGAGCGGCGATCGGCTGCGCCGCGGCGACCTGGTCGAGCGCGCCCTCGACCTGGCCCGGCTCCTGCGAGCGTTGTTGCCGGGGGACGCCGACGTCGCCGGGTTGCTCGCCCTCATGCTGCTGACCGACGCGCGCCGCGCGACCCGGGTGGACGAGGGCGGCGAGCTGATCCTGCTGCCCGACCAGGACCGCGGGCAGTGGGACGCCGCCGAGATCGCCGAGGGCGTGGCGCTGGTGCGCGAGGCCCTGCGCCGGCGCCCGCCGGGCCGGTTCGCGCTGCAGGCGGCCATCGCCGCCGTGCACGCAGAGGCGCCGAGCTGGAACGGCACCGACTGGGCCGAGATCGTCGCGCTCTACGACGTGCTGCTGCAGCTCTACCCGTCGCCGGTCGTCGCCCTCAACCGCGCCGTGGCGGTCGGCTTCGCGCGCGGCGTCGAGGCCGGGCTGACCGAGCTGGACGCGCTGGCCGCCGAGCCGCAGCTGGCCACCTACGGCTACCTCGCCGCCGCGCGGGCCGACTTCCTGCGCCGGGTCGATCGGATCGCCGAGGCCCGCACCGCCTACGAGGAGGCGTTGGTGCTGACGTCCAACGAGGTCGAGCGGCGGTTCCTCGAGCGCCGGCTGGCCGAGCTGTCCCGCTGAGCCGTCGGGCTTGGCCGGCTCGCCGGTTCCATACACTTCGGCCGCATGAGTTCCGCTTACCCCGGTCCGGCCGGTAATCGCCGTCATTGGTGGATCGTGCTGGTTGTCGGCATCGTGCTGCTGTTGGCCGCTGCGGTGACCACCTGGGCCGTGACACGGGACGACGGTCACGGGGGTGCTCGGGGATCGCACGTCCGCACCGAGTTGCTGGCCCAGGTGCACCCTCGGCCGACCTGTCCGAACGCGCCGGCCGCGCCGTCAGTAGCGTCGGGCCAGACGCTGATCACTGTCGTGCGCGTGGTCGACCATTGCCTCGCATTCGGCAGCGAAGTGGTGTCGTCCACAGCGGTGCCGGCTCGGCTGGCAAGGTTGCGGGCCGATCCGCGCGTCGTGGCGGCCGACCGGCCGGCGAAGGTCGAGCCCACCGACGCGGCGGCGACCACGCAGTCGCGCTGGGCGGGTGCAGCGGCGGAGAAGCAATGGGCGCTGGACGATCTGCACGCCGATCAGGTGCGCAAGCTGTGGCCGGCCGAGGCCGACGTGCGGGTGGCGATCATCGACACCGGCGTCGACGACAGCAACCCCGATCTCGCCGGCCAGGTGATCGAGAAGGCGCCGTGGTCACGTGTCTTCCACGGCGACAAGCACAGCAGCGATTTCCATGGCACCCACGTCGCGGGCATCGTCGCCGCGAAAGACGACGGCCGGGGCGTGCTCGGCCTCACTCCAGGCGCCAAGTTGCTCGACGTCCAGTTCTTGGACCGGACCCGTGACCTGGGCCCGGTCGGCGACAAGATCAGGTGGGCGGTCGATCACGGGGCCGACGTGCTGAACATGTCCTTCGCCGGGCCGCGGGACGATACCGAGGAGGCGGCGCTGCTGTACGCCGAGCAGGCCGGCGTGGTCGCGATCGCCGCAGCCGCCAACTGCGGCGACCGCCACAATCTCGCGAACAACCACTGCGCGTCGCTGAACCAGGTGTCGTATCCGGCCGGATACGACACGACCGTGGTGTCCGTCGCGAACTACACCGAGCATCACGACCGGTCCACGACCTCGTCGGCCAACGGCACCGTCGACGTTGCCGCGCCGGGGGAGAACATCGTTTCGACCAATCTGATGCCGAAGACCGAATGGCCCAGCCCGGTCCAGTTCAACTGCTCCGACAACGCGGCGCGCCATCTGCGGACCTGTAAGGACGGCGGTACCTCGATGGCGGCACCGTTCGTGTCGGCCACGGCGGCGCTGCTGCGGGCGCGGCACCCGGATGCGACTCCGGCCGCGATCCGGGAGGCGATCCTGCGCTCGACCCGGCCCGCGCCCGGGCACGGCGCCGGTGTGCACTCCGACGAGTTCGGGACCGGACTGCTCGACCCGGTCGCCGCCGCGGCCTACCTGGATCAGCACCCAGGCGCGACGATCGCGCGCCCGAGCGCATCGAGTGGCGGCGTCGCGCCGGACACGATCGTCGCCGGCTACGTCGGCGCCGATCAGACCGTCAAGCTCACCACGGCGTCCGGTAGCAAGATCCCGGTCGGCGGGGTGCAGTCGGGCCGGCTGCCGGCCCGGATCGCGTTCAGCCGCGACGGCGCGTGGTTCGCGGCGGCAGACGGTTCGCACCTGACGATCGTGAACGTCGAGTCCCGCCGGCAGGAGACCGTGGCTTGCGGGTGCCAGGGTGTCGCGTTCAACGACAAGGGCCTCCTGCTCACCGCCGACGGCGACGTCCTCGCGACCTACGAACCCGCCACCGCGCGGCGGCTCCACGGTGTGCGGGTGCGAAACACGAGCGGCACCGGCGCGCCCGTGTTCATGACGATGACCGTCGAAGGCGTTTACAACGACGGCACCGGCGACGTGGCCGTGGTGGGCGCGCAGTACGCCTCGGCCGGCAACGGCGCGTTCGCAGTGCGACTGGACGGCACGACGTGGCTGATCGGCTGGGGCCCCGACCCCGGTGTGGACCGGATCGTCACGTCCGACGACGGCCGATGGGTGGCCTGGAGCATCCAGGCTGCGTGCGGACGGCGCAGCCAGATGGGGCTCGCGGACATGCGGCACCCGGGCACGGCGGCCTACTTCTACGGGCCGACGGCCAACGGCGAGGCCCTGCAGATCCACTTCGACGGCAACGACGACCTCGTGGCCGGCTGGGCGCCGCTGCAACCGGCCGGCAGCGGATGCGGTGAGCCGCCTTGGCCGCCGATGCCATGGCGGACGCCGCGTCCGCTCTGGGGCACGGGCACGGCCTCCGCCCCGGCCCCGGTCCAGTGGTCACGGGTCGGCGACCCGCGCACCGTGCTGTCTCGCTGGCCCTCCGGCGAGGGGCTGTACCTGCAAGCGGGCAAGACTCCGCAGCAGTACGAACTGACGTTCGGTGCTGCGCCCGGCGGTGCGGGGCCGGTGCCGCTGGACTCGCAGGTCACGGCCGCGCTCGCCCGGCCGGACGGCGCCGACCCGAAGCCGACGCCAAGACCCGCGCCGCCGGCGACGACCCCGCCCATCTCGGCCCCTTCCACCTCGACCCCTTCCACTGGGTCGCCGGCAACCGTCGACGCCGCGATCGCGCGCTACGAGAAGTTCCTGCACGCACTCGGCAACAGCGACGCCGCCACCATTTGCGAGATTGCCGCCCCCGGGATGAAGAAGGCCGAAGCGCAGGGCATCGGCCCGTGCCCGGATGCCTGGCGCGTCGTGTTCGGATGGATCTCCCGCGCGCAGCGCGCGGCGCTGAAGACCGCGACCGTCGACCGGGCCCGCGTCCGCACGCAAACACCCACGAAGATCGAGATTCCGGCGGCTGCGATCAACGCCTCCGTCACGTTCACCAGCGAGGACATCGGCGACCGCACCTTGGAGTACCAGCACGGCCAGTGGTTCATCACCGGCTAGCCGGAGGTGCGCGCGTCCCTACGCGTACGCCGTGCTCTTTCGGTGGTCGGCTCTCGCTGAACCACCGGCAGGTGCTCGTAGCCGCGCAGCACCCGGGTGCTGCGACGCCGCACCGGCCCGGCCGGCCGCAGATCGGGCGCGTGCTCGAAGAGCACGCGCAGCGCGATCTCGCCCTCCGACCGGGCCAGTTGCGCGCCCAAGCAGTAATGGATGCCGGCCGAGAACGCCAGGTGCTCGCGGGCGTTGGGTCGGCCGACGTCGAAGCACTGCGGGTCGGTGAACACCGCCGGGTCGCGGTTGGCGCCGCCGAGCATGACGACCACCGAGCGGCCGGCGGCGACGGGGACGCCCTCGACCTCCGTGTCCGCACGGGCCGTCCGCAGCGTCACCTGCACCGGCGAGTCGAAGCGCAGGGTCTCCTCCACCACGCTGCTCCACGGCACCTCGCCGTCGAGCAGCCGGTCCAGCTGATCCCGGTGCTGCATGAGCAGGACGGCCGCGTTGCCGATCAGGTTCACCGTCGTCTCGAAGCCGGCGCCCAGCAGCAGGAACGCGGTGGCGCGCAGCTCGGTGTCCGTGAGGGCGTCCCCGCCGTCGGCGAGGTGGACGAGCCGGCTGAGCAGGTCGTCGCCCGGCTGTCGCCGCAGCGCCTGGACGTGTTCGCCGAGCCAGGCATGGATCGTGCGCAGCGCCCGGTCGGCCGCCGCGTACTCGCGGCGCGTCAGCGCCGGGTCGAGCGTGGTCGCGGCGAGGTTCCCCCACTCGATGAACTCGGCCCGCATCGAGCTGGGGACGCCGAGCAGCTCGGCGATGACGATGACCGGCAGCGGCGCCGCGTAGTCGGCCACGAGATCGAACGGCGTGCCGGGCGGACGGTCGGCCAGCAGCTCGTGCGCGATCTGTTCGATGCGGGTCGCGAGCCCGGCCACCCGGCGCGGGGTGAACGCCGAGGACACCAGGCGGCGCAGCCGGGTGTGGTCGGGCGGCTCTATCGCGAGCAGCGAGGGCGGGTCGTCGGGGCCGAGGGCCCACGGGTCGATCGCCCGGTCGAGCAGCTTCTGCAGGCGGGGCGTCGGCGCGAGGCCGGGTCCGGCGAAGAAGCGGTCGCTGCGCAGGATGGCGTTCGCGGCGCGGTGGTCGACGGTGGCGTGGACGAGCCGGTTGCCGGTCAGGACACCCTGCCCGCGCAGCTGCTCGTAGGCCGGGAACGGGTCGTCCCGCAGCGCCGGGTCGGCCACGGTGCGGGCGATCAGGTCGCCCCGCCGGGCGGTGGCCCGGATCGCAACGCCCGGCACGCCGTACCGCAGCGCCCAGACGGTCCAGGCCCGCGGGCGCATCACGCCGCCCCCGCCGGGACCGCCGCTACGGACGGCACGTAGCCGTACCGGCGCAGGGCCGCGACCAGCCCGGGGTGCGCGCGGGCCAGCTCGCCCATCGCGGCCGGCCACGGTTCGCCGTCGTCCCACGCCTCGACGAGCACCCGCCACCGGCGCGAGAGCGCGAGTAGCAGGCCGTCCCGGCTGCCGAAGATCTGCGCGTACCCCGGCCGCCACGGCAGCGGTTGCCCGCGGTCGAGCGCCGCCTCCACCTCGCGCAGCGCGGCGTAATAGCGGTGCGTCTCCGTCCACCCCATGACGTCCCCTTCCCTTGTCACTGGACGCTAGGGGAGGGGCCAACCGGTGGGCGTCGCACCACGGCCGGGACTTCGGCTCCTACCACGGTAGGAGCCGGGTGCCTTCCGCGGCGGGATGCCCGGACCGGCCCGGCTGCCTACGCTGGCGTCCGTGACTGCCTTCTCGCCGGCGCGGAACTCGGTGCTGCGCCGCTACAAGGCGCGCATCGAGGCCGACTGCGCGCGGCGCGGCGTGCAGTACCCGTGGTGGATCCCGACCTACTCCGGGCTGGCCAGCATCTGCGTGGCCGTCGCCGCGGTGCTGCAACGCGACGACCTCGGGTCGCCGACGCTGCTCGCCGGTGGACTGCTCGCGATCGCGCCGCAGGCGGTGTGGCTGGCCGGCGGGCGGATCATGCCCATGGTGGTTGAGGCGGCCGCGGTGCTGGCCGGGGCGCTCATGATCATGGTGGCCGAGCCGGCCCACCCCGACTTCGCGCCCTTCCTCGTCGTGCTCTCCGCGGCCGAGGCGGCGGCCACCTCGGCCATCGTGCCGGCGATGGTCGTCGGTTGTCTCGAGATGGGCGCGCTCACCGCGGTCGCCCTGGCCGGAAAGCTCGACGGCGGCGCGCTGTACGTCGTCGGCGTGGCCCTCGGGGTGGACGCCGGCGTAGCGCTGCGGTGGCAGATGAGAGCACTGCTCGCGGAACGGGCGAAGCGGGAGCTCGCGGCCGAGCAGGCCGTGCTGGCCGAGCGATCCCGGTTGGCCCGCGAGGTGCACGACGTGGTCGGCCATTCACTGAGCATCAGCCTGCTGCACATCGCCGGCGCCCGCCGCGCGCTGGACGAGCACGACCTCACCGACGTCGCCGAAGCCCTGCAGCTGGCCGAGAACGTCGCCCGGGCGGCGATGAGCGACTTGCGCGGGTCGGTCTCGCAGATCGCGAGCGGCGGCGGTGGCACGCGGCCGTTGCCCGATGCGACGGAGATCGCGTCGCTGGTCGTCGATGCGCAGAACGCGGGCTTGGACGTGCGATACGTCGAGCAGGGCGAGATCACCGCTCTCGGTTCCGGCACCGGTCTCGGGCTGTACCGCATCGCGCAGGAGTCGCTCGCGAACATCGCCAAGCACGCGCCGGCCTCGGCCGGCGTCGTCGAGCTGGCCGCCGGCGAGCGGTGCGTGACGCTGACGATCCGCAACGACCGGCCGGCCGAGGCGGGGACGACCGTCGTCGCGGGCGCCGGCCTGCCGGGAATGGTGACCCGGGCCGAACAGCTGGGTGCGCGCATCACCGCCGGTCCGGCCGGCGACGAATGGGTGGTGCGGGTCGAGGTTCCGGTCGGCGACCGGGCGGCGTCCCGACGCGGCCGGGCGGCGGTGAGTCGTGACGGCTGAGGTGAGCGCGCCGGTCCGGGTCATGCTCGTCGACGACCAGGAGCTGGTGCGGTCGGGGCTGCGCCGGATCCTGCGCCGCCGGGACGGCTTCGAGATCGTGGCCGAGTGTGGGGACGGCGACGAGGTGCCGGCCGCGCTCGCCGCGACCGCCGTCGACGTGATCGTGATGGACCTGCGGATGCGCCGCGTCGACGGCATCGAGGCCACCCGCCGCCTGCGCGCGGCCGGGGATCGACCACCCGTCCTGGCGCTGACGACGTTCGACGACGACGACCTGCTGTCCGCGGCGCTACGGGCCGGCGCGGCCGGGTTCGTCCTCAAGGACTCGCCGGCCGACGACCTCGTGCGCGCCGTCCGCGTCGTGGCGGCCGGTGACGCGTGGCTGGACCCGACCGTCACCGCCCGGGTGCTGCACACCTACCGCCAGGCGCCGGCGGCCGCGCCCACCGCGGCGACCGATGCGCTCACCGCCCGCGAGCTGGACGTGCTGCAGGCCCTGGCCCGTGGCCTGTCCAACACCGAGATCGCCCAGCGGTTCGTCATCTCCGAGCTGACGGTCAAGAGCCACATCGGCCGCATCTTCGCCAAGCTGGGCCTACGCGACCGCGCCGCGGCCATCGTCTGGGCCTACGACCACGGCCTCGCCGCCCCGTCGTCCGAGAGGGTGGCCCGGGAAGGGTTGGCCTAGGTTGGCATAGGTTGACGCAGTGACCGACTCTCCCGCTTCCCGGGCCGATGTCATCGTCGTCGGGGCCGGCCTGGCCGGGCTGGTCGCGACGCACGAGCTGGCCAAGGCCGGCCAGCGCGTGCTCGTCGTCGACCAGGAGAACCGCAACAACCTCGGCGGCCAGGCCTTCTGGTCCCTCGGCGGGTTGTTCCTCGTCGACAGCCCCGAGCAGCGCCGCCTCGGCATCAAGGATTCCTACGAGCTCGCGCTCGCCGACTGGCTCGGCTCGGCCGGCTTCGACCGCGACCGCGAGGACCAGTGGCCGCGGCGGTGGGCCGAGGCGTACGTGCGGTTCGCGGCCGGCGAGAAGCGGGCCTACCTGCACGAGCTCGGGCTGCGCTTCACCCCGGTCGTCGGCTGGGCCGAGCGCGGTGCCGGCGCCGCCGACGGGCACGGGAACTCGGTGCCGCGCTTCCACCTGACCTGGGGCACCGGCCCGGAGGTCGTGCGCATCTTCGCCGAACCGGTGCAGGAGGCCGAGCGCCGCGGCTTGGTCACCTTCGCGTTCCGGCACCAGGTGGACGAGCTGATCGTCGAGGACGGCGCCGCCGTGGGGGTGCGCGGCAGCGTCCTCGAGCCGACCGACCTCGAGCGGGGCCGGGCCTCCTCGCGCACCGCGGTCGGCGACTTCGAATTCCGGGCCGGCGCCGTGATCGTCACCTCGGGCGGCATCGGCGGCAACCACGACCTGGTCCGCAAGAACTGGCCGGTCGCGCGGTTCGGGCCGCCGCCTCGGTTCATGATCTCCGGCGTGCCGGCCCACGTGGACGGCCGGATGCTGGAGATCACCGAGCGGGCCGGCGGCAACATCGTCAACCGCGACCGCATGTGGCACTACACCGAGGGCATCGTCAACTGGGACCCGATCTGGCCCGACCACGCCATCCGCATCATCCCCGGGCCGTCCTCACTGTGGTTGGACGCCACCGGCCGGCGGTTGCCGGCGCCCAACTTCCCCGGCTTCGACACCAACCGCACGATGCAGGCGATCCTCGCGACCGGCCACGACTACTCGTGGTTCGTGCTGAACCAGACGATCATCGAGAAGGAGTTCGCGCTCTCCGGCTCCGAGCAGAACCCGGACGTCACCGGCAAGGACCTCAAGCTCACGATCAAGACCCGGCTGGCCAAGGGCGCGCCCGGCCCGGTCGAGGCGTTCAAGCAGCACGGCGAGGACTTCGTCGTCGCCGACACCCTCGACGCCCTGGTGGACGGCATGAACCGCATCGCCCGCGGCCCGAAGCTCGACGTCGACGAGCTTCGCCGCGTGATCGAGGCGCGGGACGCGCAGGTCGGCAATGCCTTCGGCAAGGACGCCCAGCTGATGGCGATCACCAACGCGCGCCAGTACCGCGGTGACCGCATCACGCGCGTGGTGAAGCCGCACCGCCTGCTCGATCCGGCGCACGGCCCGCTCATCGCGGTGCGGCTGAACGTCCTCACCCGCAAGACGCTCGGCGGGCTCGAGACGACCCTCGACGCGCAGGTCGTCCGCCCGGACGGCGCGCCGTTCCCCGGCCTGTACGCCGCCGGCGAGGTGGCCGGGTTCGGCGGCGGCGGCGTGCACGGTTACAACGCCCTCGAGGGGACGTTCCTGGGCGGTTGCATCTTCTCCGGCCGCGCCGCCGGCCGGGCGCTGGCCCGGGGGCTGTAAGTGGCGCACACGGCCCTGGTCACCGGCGCGTCGTCGGGCATCGGCGCCGCCGTCGCCGAGCTGCTGGCCGCGCACGACTTCCGGGTGCTCGGCACCAGCCGCGACCCCTCGACGCTGACCTCGCGGATCGCCGGCGTCGAGTACCTCCCGCTCGACCTCGGCGACTACGCGTCGGTCGAGGCGTGCGCGGCCGCCGCCGGTGACGTGGACGTCCTGGTCAACAACGCCGGCGAGAGCCAGAGCGGGCCGCTCGAGGAGCTGCCGATGGAGGCGATCGAGCGGCTGTTCCGGGTCAACGTGTTCGGCGCCGTCCGGCTGACCCAGCTGCTGCTGCCCGGCATGCGGGCCCGCGGGTACGGCCGGGTCGTGATGGTGGGCTCGATGCTGGCGTCGTTCCCGCTCGCGTACCGCTCGTCCTACGTCGCGGCGAAGGCGGCGCTGAAGGGGTTCGCGACCGCTGCCCGCCGCGAGGTCGCCCCGTACGGGGTCGGCATCACCACCGTCGAGCCCGGCTCGATCGCCACCGGCATCGGCGAGCGGCGCACGCACTACCTTGCCGAGGGCTCGCCGTTCACCACCGAGTACCGCACGATGATCGAGCACCTGGACGCCAACGAGCGGGCCGGCGTCACCCCGGCCGCGGTCGCCGACACGGTCTTCGCGGCGATCAGCGCGGGCAAGCCGCGCCCGCTCTACGCCGTGGGCAGCAACGCGCCGGTCGTGTTCACCCTGCGCCGGCTCGCGCCGCGGGGTGTCGTCGAGCGGCTCACCGCGCGCCGCCACGGCTTGTAGGACGGGTCGTGGACGGGGGCCTCGACCTGATCATGCGCACGGCCATGGGCGCGGCCGGCGGTGACTTCGCGATCGTGGCCCTACGCGTGGACGACAAACGGCTGGTCATCCAGGACGCCGTGGGCCCGCTGGCCGAGAACATGGTCGGCAACGTGATGTTGATCGACGACAGCGTGGCCGCGCCGGTGCTGCGCACGGGTGAGCCGCGGCT
>Ga0068855_100003128_pt1 | contig 20253 bp, 35 predicted proteins | sample KBSCornC52_FD_66592 | JGI IMG/M metagenome (GOLD analysis project Ga0068855, IMG submission 66592) | Corn rhizosphere microbial communities from Kellogg Biological Station, Michigan, USA - KBS Corn C5-2 | ecosystem: Host-associated > Plants > Roots > Rhizosphere > Soil ...
GACTAACGGAGGTACTATGGCTGAAGAGCCTGAGAAGTATACGCCTGAAGCGTATGAGGAATATGAGATCGGTAAGTACCGAACTCGGTTTCCTGATGAAACCAAGGCATTGTCGGATGAGCAATTGTTCGACACTGTTATGTCTGCCGAAGATGACCACGACGACGCCGACTGGAAGGCCACGTTCCTTGCTGTCTCGTCGACCGTCACCGCCTAGTTCGGCGTAGTCCTGAGCATGACTTGAAACTGCTCAACCTAACCTATGTTGACGCCTGCCGTAAGTAATAAGCATACATCAATGACGTGTTAACTGCGTTATTGAGCGCAATGTGTGTGTTGCACTCGCATTCCATTCACCCACTGTTCTCACACGATTGTCCGAGCTAAGAGTCCGGACCAAAGGGACAAGATGAGGCAGAGTGAGTTTGACAGAGACATCGCTTACGGTAGGCGTGAACATAGGAGGCTCCAATGAAGTAGATAAGCTGACAGAACTACCTCACGACTTCATCAGACCGTTACCCATCGCAAGCATGTTGGTTACATGCCGCTCGGCCCCATCTCTCGCGGAGAGAATAGCGTCACGGGGTCATTAACTTGTCAGTCGGGAGAAATGACATGGCTGAGCCAATCACACATATCGCTCCAGAGGACGCCGATCTCATCGGCTTATCCCTTGTCCAGAAACCCTGTGGTCACTGGAGTTGGTGCTTCTTTGGTCCCAATGATTACGAGTTTACTGACACTGAATGTCATGAGACTATCCTCGCTGCTTATCAGTGTGCTGTTCGTTGGGCTATGCACCATGCACCTGATGAAATCTGTGACGCCGTTGTGAGCAAGACCCATGACCTCACAACCCATTAGCTGGTTCCGTGTCTTCTTCGATATCTTCGGATTCGAAATGAAGAGCAGCCGTTGGCGTATCTTTGTAGCGAGGTTAATCATCCCTTGCTCCGCCAACTACCGGCAGCGTCGTGCTGCAAATGACAACGGCAGGGAGTGGAGTATTCCTCCATGGCCAGATGAGTAGCAAACACTTCCCTCGCAGAGGTGACAAGGTAAACGATAGGCGTCGGATACCATTCGCCAATGGCTTTGTCAGGAATGTCATCTACGATGATGGTCCTGACACTGTGATCGTACGCTTCGACAACGGGTTGGAGATGTACGACTATGAAGACTTCAAGAATACATGGACCGACAGTTACGGTGGTGCATTTATTCTTGCAGGAGAAACATCCCTCACATCGGAGCAGAACGAATGTCTAGCCAAGTTATTAGTGCAGTGGAACCAACCCTTGAAGACGAAATGAATATTCTTCTCGGAGTTAAATCTCTTCCGCAACCTACACCTACTGTCGATCGGCAGCTTAGTGTATTCCACCGTCAGTGGACGGCTACGGCGGAGGAATGTGAGAAGCGTGCTTCCGACTTGGAGACGGCTGCGGCTGATCTCCGGAAGCGTGCCGCCGATCTGTACGCAGCGAGGAATTACCTCGATGACGTGAAGATGTCTGTTCTGTTCGAGATCGAGAGCCGTAACCGTGCGCTCTCTCTCGCCCTCGTCAATCCCCCGAAGGAATAAAGGACCTATCAGCCATGTTGCACGTAGAAATTGTCGATGATGACTGTGCCTCGGATGAGGCTCACATTCATCGGTTCCCGCTCGATACTGATCTCTCCGAGATAGTCCGAGCGATCAAGCTGCTGTATCCGACAGCTAACTCCATCTGGATCAAGGTGGAGGAAGAAGAGACATAGGAACGGCGCTGGTTCGCGCAGCATACACAACAAATCGGGAGTTGTCAACATGATTGTGAAAAGAATAGCAACTTGTAGTTGTCGTACGTCATACTACGACACTCCGGGCGGTTGGAACCGAATGGTTAACCATTTACAGGCTAACCATCGTTGGGTTGAGTTCGGTGAGGGGTTGTTTCAGCCAGCCGAAGAGAGCCAAAAGGAACCTGAAGGCTCAAACGATGCTGAAACCTCAAAACCCGGTTTGCGTTAGGAATGTTTTCGTGCTAATGTTAAGAATAATCGGGGAGAAAAGACATGGCCAATCGGACCATCCAACAGAAGATACTGAAGATGAAACGGCGGAAACGCCATGCAGTCTTCAGCGGGAATACTGCGAAGTACGCTGTCCGCATAGATCGCGGACGGTTTGAGGGAACAACTACCACTGGCGACGGTGATGTGGTTCCATCGGGAAAGCATGTCACTATTCCTGTGGGTAATATATCCCTCAGCAGGGCTGTGGTTAATACAGGCCGTGGTCCGGACAAGGAAAGGATGCAGACGTATTATGATCGTCTAGCTTCCTTCAATAAGGAAATACCTCCGACATTATCGGAGCGTCTAGATCAGGAGGCATTCCGTTCCCACGATAAGGAGCGGAGTATCAACTATCTTAAAGACGAGTTCGCGAGATTAGATTTGTTCTTTCTAGGACCCAGATGGTACTGGGTTGAAGTTAACTATAAAAAGAAGTTCTGGCGTAAGAGTGAAACGTACAGGACCAAAGCAATGGCAGACGTTGTTCTTGAAAACAATATGATCCGATGGGTTGAGACTATCTCCCCAGAGGTTTGACGGGGGCTACGCCATCCGGCGTGCTCCTCCCGAGAGTACAGCCCTCGTCAACAGCCCCCACGGTTTCTTGCCCCGAGGCCGTGGGGGTTTACCTTTCCCCTGTAAAGTGTACAGCCCCTAGCTGCATCATCCTAGGGGTTTTTTTTCGTAACTGTACTATTAAATTAGTCCATTTTGGACGTTGGAGAAGAACATGGAGTACATCAATGACGGGTTGAACTACCTCTATGCTCATCAGGATGCAGTCTTTACGGCGGGAGTAGTGACTGCGGTTTTCCTGCTGATTCTGCCGTGGAATAAGACAGGATGGTTCGATTGGCTCATCCTGTACAGGAGGGGCCGCATGAAAAAGAAAGAGAGAAGGGAATTAGTCGTACTGCAAGCAGTTGATGATTTCGTCGATGCGATTGAAGAACGTGTCGCCGATGAGAGTATTTCTCGTACAGAAGCGACGGAACTGTACGTGATGCTGCAACGAGCATTCCCCATTAAGAGTCTGTTTCCTTCCAATCAGTGGTTGAAGGACAGCATTCGTTCTCGTCTCAACAACCACGTCACACCAAAGCTTCCTGACAAGAAGGAGAAGAAGGGCCGAAACATCTTCGCCAAAGTATGACCACTAAGTTTCGCACTATCCACAGTAAGTTCAACGGCCTGAGGGCCAAACGGAGAATGAGAATGTCTCAATCGGGAACAATCGTACGCAGATCAGCCAACACTTTTATTCCGGATGCATATCTGGAACTGGTGACGGCGGCTAACCCTAACGGGTACAGTGCTGCGTTCGTCGAGGACGGCAACGTGAAGTTCGTGAAAGACACGGCCGGCGCGACCGTCGACGACATCAAGGAGACAATGCAGGCGTATCCTGACAAGGATATCACCTTCTATTTCTGTCAATCTGATGCGGCCCTCAATCAGGACGACCTGCCGCCGTATGTTCTTCTTCAGGAGAACAAGAATACTCCGCTTATCCTCGGCTTCATCGACGGCAACTTCCCGAACTTCGCGAAGTCCGAGAGTTCTCATCCGCCGGAGTTCTTCTTCGCCCACGAGTATCTCGTGCCGAAGTTCGAAGGTATGGCGGAGATGTCGGAGGACCTCAACAAGGTAACGGCGGCGATGCAGAAGCCGTATTTCAAGAAGGAATTGCTGCTCAATTGTGTTTCACGGGGCTACGTGACATTGGTGTGTGCAAACGGCACCGATTTGACATTTGCTCAAGGCGATACTTCCGCCGAGTACAAGTGGGGTTGGGTAAGTAACAACCACGGTTATGCTCTCGCTCCGCCGGAGGAGAAGAAAGTAGAGAAGAAGAAAGGTGGTATCTTTGGCAGAAGTACTGTCAGGGAACCGGCAAACGTGCCGCCGAAGGAAGAGATTGCTGAGGCAGTCAAGGTTAACGCCACGGCGGCGTCGATCATCAAGAATTTCAAGGGCTGGACTGTCAAGGACTGGGCACCAAAGCCCAGTGACAGTCGCAGCAACAAGAAGGATGGATACAAAACACGTATCGGTTACCTTCCGCCGGGTTGGGAGCAATGTCCGACGGTACGTGCGTACTATGATCCGGGTGGGAAGCTGTCTACCTTCGCTCAGATGAACAAGGCTCTTGGCTTGGAGGCCGCTGGTCTCCAGAAGCTGGCTGCTAATCCTCCTCGTATGCAGGGGAAGGACACCGAGCCGGATAAAGTCGAGCACGATCAGACTTTGCCTGCCGAGAGCAAGGCTGTGACGACGGAGATTCTTCCGATCATGTCACCGCCGGGTCGGGAGTACATCGAGAAGCTTCGTGGTACGGAGCAGTACAAGAAGATGATTGCGGAGAACGCCGCCGTCATCAACGACCCGAAGAAGTTCGAAGGATATGAGGCTAAGTTCGTTGACTTCGCAAAACAGATGGGTGCGAAGTCGATGGATGAGTTCGCGATGTGGGATGACACGATGCTGTTCAACCTCGCGAACGATCGGCCTCAGGAGATGATGGTGATGGCACGAGCCTTCATCAACATCTACAACCGCAACCGAGCAAAAGGTGCAATCGAAGAAGCCCCGATCAACACGGAGGTCGTCAACGACCCTCCGAAGAAGAAGGGTGGTATCTTTGGTCGTGCCGCCGCATAGGCACTGTAGGCTGAGCGACTACAGTGGAGCAGCGGAGTAGTGACCCGTTTGCTCGGGACGGTGGTGTGAGGTGGCGGATACTCCCCACCGTCTCTCCTTTCATTCCTTCGGAGGTAATCATGTTCGAAAATGCACGTAAGTTCTTCCATCTTTCTACAGCAGAGGTGATTAATCCCGAGGCTGAGAAGTGGCACCGACAATACAGACGGACACCCGATCTGTGGTATCTGAACCAACATGCTCGTCAGTTGGTGTTCATCGCCGATGACTTCAAGCGAGGTCATCGACGGCACGAACTGATCGAGGGACAGGAACCAATTCACCCTAGCTGTTACACAGCTGATTCGTTTACCTGTTACAAGAAGGATTTGGGGGTACATTCATTCCCACTTCCGTTCGAGAAACACATTGACTTTCAAATCCATGGATGGTATAAGCCTGAGTTGGCCCGCATCCAAGGAGAATTGTACGCACTTCCCAGTCATTTCCTGTGGAAAGTGCTTGACATCGAGAAGGAAAATGGGTTACAATTCAATCGAACTAGGGTATCAATTACGGTACCTTGGCGTGAAGTGAAGTACAACATTGACCCTAACGTATGGGTCAGCAAAATCCCCACCATCAGTCGTGACTACATCCGCACAATCCGTGCTTGGATGTACATTGCTCGTCCCGAATATTGGGACGACTACGTCGGCGTCGCCCTCGGAACCCGAGCTGTCGATCTGTACGAACATGACACTCCCAAAGACTGGATAAAGAAGTATTACAAGTTCTAGCAAAATCGTTGAGCAGCACATTCCCTGCCCATCCTGTCCATCCTCAGATGCTTATTGTGTCTACGAGGATGGACACGGATGGTGTTTCTCATGTAACTACTTTAAACCTAAAGAGGGCAACATTTCAGACGAAACTTATTCTTATGAGTACCTCCCGTACAGAGGTATTACTAAAGAAACATTTCAATTTTATAATAGTAAAACCAAAGTTGATGATACTGGTAAGCCTATTTCCATTGGCTTCGAGTATCCGAATAATTCTATTAAGGTTAGACAGTTAGATAAGAAAGCATTTCATTCCGTCGGTGATATAACTCAAGGTGGTTTATTTGGTCGTAATAAGTTCGCGGCTGGCAGTCACAAATATGTGACAATAACAGAAGGGGAATTAGATGCTCTCTCTCTTTATCAGGTTCTTAAGTCGCCTGTGGTTTCTGTGCGGAGTAGTTCTTCTGCTCACACTGACGCCTCGTTCGATCGAGCTTATCTCAACTCTTTCGAACGAATCTATCTCGCGTTTGACGGAGATGAGCCGGGCCGGAGCGCAGCAGCTGCAGTCGCTAAGCTATTCGATTACAACAAGGTTTACCAGCTCAAGTTCCCCGGCGGAACCCGAAAAGACGCCAACGATTACCTCCGAGCCGGAGAAGAGTCCGAACTGAGGAACATCTGGTGGAATGCTAAGAAGTTTCTTCCCGACAATATAATCAGTGATCTGTCAACCTTCGAGAAAGAACTTCTAACTCCACCTAAGTTCGGCATCAGTTACCCGTTCCCTACCTTGACCCATATGACCTATGGGTTGAGGACAGGGGAAGTCGTCCTCATTACTGCACAGGAGGGCGTGGGTAAAACTGAAGTAATGCATACCATCCTCCACCATGTATTGAAGGAAACAGACGATGCGGTTGGCGCGATCTTCCTTGAGGAAAGTAAGCAACGGTTACTACAAGCCGTGGCAGGTATTGAACTCCAACGTCCGGTCCATCTTCCAGACAGCGGTTGTTCTCCTAGCGAGACGTACGCTGCTGTCAAGCAGGTGGTGCGTACCGACGATCGTCTCCACATCTATAATCATTTTGGTTCTGACGATCCAGAAGTTCTTCTTGACAGTATTAGGTTTCTCGTTGCTGCCCGTGGCTGTCGTTGGATTTTCTTTGACCTTATTTCTCTTGCCGTTGCTGGAGTTGGTGGAGATAAGGAGACAGCTGCCCTCAGCTACCTCGCCGCCCGCCTCGAAATCATGACGCAAGAGTTAGACTTCGGGTTAATCATGGTGAGTCATGTCAACGACTTCGGTCAGACACGTGGCTCGCGAATGATTGGCAAGGATTGCCACATCCGTATCGACCTAAAAAGAGATATCGCAGCGATGTCTGATAGGTCGCGATTGACTACGGAAATGACGATCACGAAGAACAGACCGGCATTCAGAACAGGGTTCGCAGGCAACCTTCTGTTTAATCCTGCAACGTGTACACTGAAGGAAGACTTCGGTGAGAGTGATGTAAAAGCTGAGTTTTTATATGGACCCTCACCACCCTTGGTGCCACTTTGGCAAGATTTACCGGAGGTTAAAGATGTCATGGCTTAGCGGAATATCAAAGGAAGAAAAAGACGAGATGTACCTCGATGCCTGTACTGCATTCAATACAGAAGTAATTAACGAAAAAGAATTCAGAGCTACACTAGGTAAATTAGGTTATAACGCCACAGATATCGAAGACATCGTGAGGTGGCATCGACCGAAGGGAATGTAGGAGGGCTTATGGTTATCAGCGGTAAGGGGTCGGATCGTGATATCTATGTAGCGTTAGAGTTAATTAAACAACAATGGGAACAAACCCATGAAACGAATACCAATAGAAACCGTAGAGAGGATAATCCAGAAATTACTTTCCGGAAAGAAACCGAAATATATCATCTACGAAGAGAAAATAAGTAGGTCTTTTCTCTACAAATCGAAACTCAAGTACCCGCTATTCTTCTGGAAGGATAGGCCCTAGGAAGCCCTAGGAAGCCCGTACAGAGGTTTTACCTACGGAAGCTAGGGTGATGCCAGACAACATAAATAACGCACCAGCGGCCTTCTAATGGCCTCCTAGAGGGTATTTAAAATGAGTGTAGCACCAGAGACCGATGAAGAGCTGCGGCCGACGAAATACCCGCAGTTTCGAGTAGCTACAGGCGGTAAAGGACCTCCTGAACCACCTGACACCGGAGCTAACTGGCTCGGTACGTACGCTGTCGGTACTACATTCGTATGCCGGAGTAAAACAAGCAGAGACCCAGATTTCAATCTGTATCATCTTGTGTTTAAATGGGATGATGAAGTAGTTCTTCTTAAATGGGAATTACCTGACGGAAAGATACTTGACTATTATGTCAACCCTGCTAAGTTTAGTAAGAAGTTCGAGGACCCGTATGTCCTTGGAGTTGTTAAAATACCAAAACCAGAAGAGCTTGAACAACAAGCCGAAGGAGAAGAAGATGGGAACAGTAATAGGCCCGATTGACCGGGCTACTTGGTATTGCATGCGCCAGTGCCTTGAAAGTATTAATTGGTGTAAAAGCAAACGTGACCCTAAGTATGATCTTGAGATCAAGGGTGAGCAAGAAATTTACAATCATTTCATGAAAGAAATTCCTAGGCGAGTTGCTTGAAGATTGTAGTTGACATAGAATGTGATGCTTTGGAGAACCCGAAGCACATCTGGTTGATTGTCTGTAAAGACATCGACACAGGTGAAAAATATATATTTAGAAAGGTTACAGAAGATGAAGAAACTGCACTTCGAGTTCGAGACTTTTGGAGGAATTGTACTCTTTGCATTGGCCATAATTGGCTTGGGTACGATTATCCGGTTCTTGCTAGGCTTTTAAACCTTGAATATAAGGAATGTATTGACACCTTAATCATCAGTAAACTGTTAGATTATTCTCGTCAGGGACATTCGATAGAAGACTACGGGATAGAATTTGGGATACCGAAGGGGAAGTTCACAGACTTCTCTAAGTGGTCTCAAGAGATGGAGGATTATTGTGTTAGAGACGTTGATATATGTCACAGGATTTACATTAAGTATCTTAAGTATATTAGCAATCCTCAACATCTTCCTTCGATTAGACTTGAACATAGTTTCCAACTTATTGTTAATGATCTCCATGTCAATGGCTTTAGCTTCAATACTAGTAAAGCTGAAAAGCTACTTGATAAAGTAGCTGAAGAATTAGCTACTCTAGATAAAGATATCCTTGAAGCATTTCCTCCAAGGCTTAAGTTAATTAGGGAGATACATCCCAAGGAAACTAAACATGGCACACTTTCGAAAACTGATTTCAGATGGGTCTCTGACGGAGATTTGTCTGAGTTTAATGGCGGTCCTTTTTGCCGCTGCTCTTGGGACGTTTTTAACCCTAGCAGCCACAAGCAAATTATTCAGGTATTGTCTGAAGCTGGATGGTCCCCCACCGATCGTACTCAAACACATATTAACACCGAGAGAGAACTCAACCAAATAAAGTATAAGAAAGGTCTTGACAAAGAACGTCAAGTACTTTACGATAAACTTAATCTATTAAAGAAAACTGGTTGGAAAGTCAACGAGACTAATCTTGAAACATTGCCAGAACGTGCCCCCAAGGCTGCCAGATTATTGGCCAAAAGAATTCTACTTGAAAGTCGGAGACGAACACTCACTGAATGGTTGGAACTTGTTCAACCCGACGGTAGAATTCACGGCAACTTCTATGGGATCGGTGCATGGACGCACCGTATGGCACATCAAAAACCTAATACAGCCAACATTCCAAACGAGTTTGATACTGCCGGAAAACGTAAGTTACTTGGGAAAGAACTTAGATCACTTTGGTGCGCACCGAAGAACAGACTTCTAGTCGGTGTTGATGCGGAAGGTATTCAACTTCGTATATTTGCTCATCTTATTAATGACCCAGAGTTCACCCGTGCGCTAGTCGAAGGGAAGAAAGATGACAAAACCGATCCGCATAGTCTCAACCAGTCGATCCTTGGAAGTGTTTGTAAATCTAGAGATGCTGCCAAAAGGTTTATCTACGCATTACTTCTCGGCGCAGGATTGCCGAAACTGGCTGAAATATTGGGATGCTCAGATGTGGAGGCCAGAGAGGCGCTTGATCGTTTGCTTACTCGCTACACGGGTTGGGCGTTTCTCAAGGAACAAGTCTTTCCAAAGGATGCAAAGCGTGGCTGGTTCATTGGGCTGGACGGTAGAAAAGTGCGCATCCCCGGCGACACAGATGGAACCAGACGTCATCTTGCAATGTCTGGATATCTACAGAATGGCGAAGCTGTCGTAATGAAGCTAGCCACCCTGAAGTGGTGGGATAAGCTAAAGTTCCTTGATGCTAAGTTAGTTAATTTTGTTCATGACGAATGGCAAGTAGAGTGTCCAAACAATATGGAAATAGCTTTAGACATCGCTAACATGATGTCAAATTCACTGAAACAAGTTGGTGAAGATTTAAACCTTTTGTGCCCACTAGCGGGGAGTTTCTGGAATGACAAAGCAAGAGACTACACCATCGCAACCAACTGGGCGTATACCCATTGAGGTACAGCGAACAGACCCTGATTTGTGTATTAAATTAGATAAAGCTTATTTATGTCCAGTATGGAGGGGTGACAATATAGCGTGGTACGATATTTATTCATTAGAGAACGGACATTGGTTAGGAAGACAAGAAACATTTAAGGAGTGTGAAGAGTGGCTGAGTTTGAAGGAAAAGTAAGTTTTCATTACCCATATATGATTGAGGCTGATGATCAAGAACAAGCAGAGTTTGATATGATCAGTCTAGCTCGGGATGATTTTCCTGAGGCAACAAATTTTGAAATTGTAGATATAAAGAAGGTATAATGGCTAGCGAATATATTGATGTCCAAGGCAAGGTGATGTTCATCCATGCTGTCAACTTTAACAAGTATGACAAATGGAGCATTACACTTCGTCCTACACAGGCATCGCTTGAGATCATCCGTGATCTACAAGCACAAGGTATTAAGAACGTGATGAAGAAGGATGATAACGGTTATTACATCCAATTCAGCAGGGAACCGACGAAGCTTATGCGAGGGAAGGTTGTTGCCTTCGCTGCACCTAAGTGTGTCCAACTGGTTGATGGTAAACCTGAGTTGATGGACGGAAGCCGAATAGGTCATGACAGCGATGTCACTGTCCGGTTGGAAGTCTACCAACATGGCACACCTAATGGTGGTAAAGCTAAGGCGGCAAGGTGGGACTCCATTCGTGTAGACAATCTCATTCCTTGGGACCCTGATAAAGACCTGCCAGAAATGGCAGCCGCAGAGGTGAAAGACTTGGCAGCAAGTCCACAACCGATGTGGTAATGTTTCATTAGTAACTTTTCTGGCCGCATCAAGCGATGCTGGCTGGATGCCCTAACGGTTGAACAAAATCTTGAACGTCGTCTTAGGGATGCGTAAGGAAAAGAGCCGTATAACCTTACGTTCTAGTTTTTCGTCAGTGGTGTAAGAAACATCGAAGAACCTGTACGACGCAGTTGGCATAGACGTAGCTCTGCAAGACAACGTTCGGGTGTGGACCGGATTGATCGTACTGTTCTGGAGCATGCTCAGCATGCCTAGCCGATAGCCCCACTTCGGTGGTGCCGTGGTTAACACGGGTAGTGAAGGCGGGAGGTGCCGTGTGATGAACGGTGTGACGAAAGAGAGAGACCTCTGAGTCCAAATCATTGAGGTCACCTACAGTATGTAGCGAGACAGAATCTGGACATACTGTGAGCCGGGAGTAGGTCAAGCCCTGCAATCCCATCTCCGGGGGCACTAAGCGGAGAAACCAAGGTGTATATCGTTTCCCCTACCGTGACGCGGTTAACAGTCAGCAATACTCGGAGTCCTACCTTAGAGTGGGTAACCGTGAGCAAAGGCGGAGACCAACACCAACCATGACACGCTCTGGTAGACAGCAAGAGAAGGAGAAGCGGCCACCCCTTTGTCGGGTATAGCCCGTCCTGAAGGAAGCTAGCTTCGATGTTATCTGCACAGGTGAATTCGTGACGAAGTGTACGCCAGAACTATAGCGGAATAAGGCTTATGGCCTATGACTTGCTCTAGGTACGGTCCCCGTGATGATTAGTGTTTACGGCGAGTGCAGCTGCCCCGTGCATGGTAAAAGGTCAGCCAAAGACCAGCAGTAGTACGCAGGTTCAAATCTGCCGTCATAGATGAAACTCAGATAATGGAACCCAACCGATGGCGCTAAACCATCAAAGAACCCTCCAACCCTTAAGCGTAAGCATGGCTCTGAACCATGCCCATGCACTGTATGGACGCATCAGGACCTCAGCATGACCCGCTCTGTGGGAGGAAACCGTGGCAGCTAGGACTCGCTCTAGACTGTTGTCATATACCGTCTGTCTGGAAGGATAATACCCTGTAGCCTACAATCACCAACGGGTGGTGAACTCGTGTCTTGCGACTGTGGTGAGACCAATACAGGAAGAACTGGACCGTCCGGGTGTCTAACATCTGGTCACTCTGGTTAACGGCGTGCAGCTGTCAACTGCATAGCCCAGATACTGCGTACATTCGCAGGGAATTAAGTGGTGACGTAACTCATGACTCGCTCTGAGTTCAGATGCACCCATTAACCGACTACTCTGCAGGTAGGGCGATGGCCCACACGATGGTGTAGTAGACCTCAGTCCGAGTATGCTCTGGTGAACTGGTCCTTACATGACCATGATGTTTGGTATAGACGTGTGCTCTACCATATCTGACCGCAGAAGGAATGAGGCGGTCCGGCAGAGAGTTCCGTAGACAACAGGGACCGTCCTGACTACGGCAAGTCTAAAGGCTGTATGACACGCTCTACAGCAGCAACCCTATTCACGCAGCCGATTACTGCGACTGGCCTAAACGGAGAAGTCAAGTATGTACTGAATGACTGGTTCCCTTCATCAACGTGGAGATGGAAAATGACCATCAATCAGAAATACCTCACCGCAAATGTCGTCCCACGTAGCTTACTAGTAAGCGAACGACAACTTGGACAGCCCCCTTAATAAGAAGGGGTAAGGTGAGGGGGTATGACGCGCTCTACCCCCGCCCCAACCCCCATACGGAGGTTAACATGAAACATGATCCTTATATCGGCATTGTATCGTTGCTGGAATACATGGACCGAAAGACAGGACGTCCAGCTAAGACAGCGAACAAGATGTTCAAAGGAGCTAAGAAGATTAACTTCGAAATCAGTGAGCTTCCAGAGATAGTACGTCGTCGTAAGGAAGAACTAGACGGTCTGGAGAAGTTCCTGAAAGAATTCAACAAGAAAGAAGAGAAGAAGCCTGACAAGGGGATTAAGTTCTCCGGACTAGAATGGTTCATCATCGGCATCATCTCTTACCCAATCGTCGGTCCGCTCTACAACGTTATCCGTCACAATCTTGAAACAATGGGAACGGTGATCAAATGACCCAATCTTACCAAAACTGCCGAGATTATCTAGCCAGTTTGTGCGATTGTGAAAACAATGCACAATGCAAATACCACCCTCAATATTATTTACGTAAAAATACAGAAGTCTTTGACGTACTTGACGGACCGAAACAGGAGTGCTTCCCTATTTGCCACAAGTGCGACAAACTGATTGAGAAAGGCACTGGGAAAGAATTCACAGGTCATCCAAATGACGTAGCCTTCCCGCCGACGTGGTTTCACCACGAATGTTTCAACAGGTACGAGCACTATTACGGACTTGACAAACCTGCCGATTAGGAGGTATCATGCCTACTCAAAAAGAAATCTGGGAAGCTTGGACTGCACCGGACACTCTTGAAGAATGTGTCAAACTATTCTTTGAAATCCTTGATACTAAGGAATACTCAGATATGTCTGACCGAGAGTTTCACCCTACCCGCTTCAATGCGGAAGAAAGAGCAATCATCAGTTGCCGTGTATGGGATACCCATCGTCTTGGCAAACTATTACCGAGAATGAAAGAACTTGCCCAACATCCACCAACTAATCCCTGACATCTACAAACTCGTAGGGGGAACCGATGGTCTCAGCGATCTTATCGCATCCGATCTGGGAGCTAGCGTTGCGAGCGCAATCCAAACATCTCTCGGACCCCAAGAAAGGCGTGGTTTACGTCTGTCCGCCCTCGGACCGAAGTGTCCCTGTGCGTTGTGGTACAGCGTACACAGACCTGATCTTGCCGAACCCCTTCCTCCATATGCGAAAATCAAATACGCCTATGGACACATAATCGAGCATCTCATAATTGGTCTTGCGAAGGCAGCAGGCCATGACGTCAAAGGAGAGCAAGATGAAATCAATGTTGATGGAATTCTTGGGCACCGAGATTGTGTTATTGACGGTGCTATCGTTGATGTCAAATCTGCTGCTTCCCGCAGCTTTCTCAAGTTTCGTGACAAGACGATCGCTCAAGATGATCCTTTTGGTTACTTGGATCAACTCGACGGGTATGTTGTGGGATCGTTGGATGACCCTTTGGTCACAGTGAAAGACAAAGGATACCTTCTCGCTGTAGACAAAACATTAGGACACTTAGCATTATATGAGCACAAAGTTAGACCCGAACACATCAGAAAGCGAATACAGTCTTACCGACAAATTATTTCAGCTGATCAACCGCCTAGATGCGAATGTCGATCTGTCCCTGACGGAAAAAGTGGAAATATGCGGCTCGATACGGCAGCTAGCTACAACTCTTTTAAGCAGGTTTGCCAACCAAATCTTCGAACGTTCCTCTACGCCACCGGACCAGTCTACTTAACTCATGTAGTGAGAACTCCAGATGTCCCAGAAACCACCAGACGAACAATCCATTAATGGTTCCTTCTCTTTCAAAGGAGAGAATATGTTTGGTATCAACATAGATTTCTTTGAATGGTGTGAACAGATGGAAAAGAAATATGGGGTGCGTTTGATTTCAAACCGATGTGATTATACTAATTATTACCCTGTGGATAGAACAAGTGACAAAGATAGAAAATAATTATAAGAAATTCACAATCCAGCAACGTATCACTGAATTGATGAAAGCATTGAAGAACTATCCTAATTCTCCGTTCAGAGGTAAAAGAGAAGCAGAGTTAGAGAAGCTTAAGAAAGAACTAGACGAGTGACTGTCTTTACTAAACCTACATTACCTTGTCTATTTCTACATCAAATAGCTTGGACTGAGAGAGAAGATGATCCTTCAATAACTTATTGCCAATATTGCAAGAAGCTATTCTTCTACCCTACTAGACGGACACATCGCCCTGTCTATAAGAAATAAATATTTACTTAGAAAATTTGGAATTACTGAGGAACAGTATGAAAGTCTCCTTCAAAAACAAGCCGGAGCTTGTGGCGTATGTAAACGACCGGCTAAATCGTTCAAGACCCGATTGTGTGTTGACCATGACCATCGTACAGGAGAAGTCAGAGGGCTCTTATGTACTTATTGTAACCGAAGAATTGTGGGGAGACACCGTAAAGAACAGGGTGCTGAATTACTCAGAGCTGCTTACGTATACCTCACAGAAGAATACTCCGGCTGGATAGTTCCACCGAAGAAGAAAAGAAGGAAGAAACGCCATGCGCGTGTTCGAAAGACTAGAGCCAAAGCCAATGTTCTTTGATGAAATCGACGTTCGGAATGCCTACCGTAGTGGGTTCACTATCGGTGCAACAGCCGGAGCAACAGGGATGTTTGTTCTCTGTTTACTTGTAGGAGTTTTCCTCGTAAGTTGACGGACTATACTGCCATACTAGATTGTTATTCTTTGGAAGAGATACTAGAGTTGAACGACATTACCTTGGAAGAGTGTTTGATATTCCTCGTCCAAGAGAAGTATATAGAATTACCTGAAATACAACCATTAGATTTAGATGATTAAAATTTGTTCAGTTTGTAAAGAAGCTAAAGATTTAAAAGATTTTAGTAAACATCGTAGAGACAGATTTCAATCGCGTTGTAAGCAATGTGCTTCCAAACTTAATAAAATTTGGAGACAAGAAAATCCCGATCGTGTTAAAAAGACTTATAAAAATTGGTCGGAGAAAAATAGAGATTGTGTTAGAAAACACCAATTAAAGAAATATGGTTTATCTAATGACGATTATAATAAAATGTTTGAAGTTCAAAATGGAAAATGCGCCATTTGTAATAAAACGTCTGAAAAGAAATTGTCTGTAGACCATTGTCATGACAGTGGAAAAATCAGAGGTTTACTGTGTGACAGATGCAATCACGGTTTAGGTAATTTTAAAGAAAATATAAATTTTATGTTTAAAGCTATTGAGTATTTAGAATGTCACCGAAAGGTTTAAAACACCCTAAAACTAGGGGTGAACGTTTGGCAATTAAAGCTAAAAAGAAAATTCACGTAAACGCCAGTCCAGTATACCGTCTCCTAAAGGAGAAGGAGGAACAAGATGCGTCAGCTTCGAAACGTCGAGACTTACCTGTCGAACCAGAACCTTTGTGATGCCGTCTCAGGATTGCTTTACAGCCTTAACATTGTCCACGATGGTGAGGTTATTGTGTCCTTGAATGTAGGCGAACCTGTAGACGGCATCCGTCCAATCCGGTTGCAATGTATTGAAGAAAGGGAGGCAGAACTCATAGTTCACTCATGAATTACACACTATTCTGGGCATCTTATGTCACAGACGAAGAAATACACGAATACGTAGATATTATATTAGAGCAATTGCGCTCCAAGAAAAGGAAAGAAAATGAATGACATCACTCTGGAAACGATTGACAACATGGTGGAGCAGGAGCCTGTTTCCACACTCGGACTTGTTGAAATTCTCGACGACAACGGAAACCCCACCGGCCAGTATCGTACCGCTGACGGTGTTGCCTACGTCGCCGACACTGCAGCCGAGCATCCCGTCACCGTCCACTAAGTTACCGATGTAACCCGTCAAGGCGTTGCCACGAAATCATCGTGTATGGTTCGGGTTACTAGAGAAGGAGTCAGGTTATCTCCGTTTCCTGACTCCTTTTTCTATGGAGTATCAAATGAATAATTGGAACTCAACTCGTAGACGTAAAGAAAAGATTAAAGCTAAACTAGGTTATTTACCAGAAGGTTGGAGAGATATGAAGTTAAATTGCATTGCTTGCGAGAATATTCCTGAGAAATTAATTCAATTTGCACCTTTGCCTAAGGCAGTGCCATGTGAGGTTATGGGCGATTGCCCAGACTCTCCATGTGTTAAAATCAAGAAAGAAGGGAAAACCCCCATGCGTTACAATGACAACTACGCCCATGCTTCCGTGACTGCTCCGAAGAGCGATGCTGCTGTGCAGCGCGAGTATCTGCTGGAGCGTCTTGACAGTGCTTACTACCCCAAGGTTAGCTCGTTCGAAACGTTGTTCAACCTTTACGTTGACAACTCTCCGAAGACGTATAAGCAGCTGATCGACGCCATCAAGAATGGCAAGTACACCATCGACCCGAAGGTGGAAAAGAGGTTGGCTGCTGCGGAGGAAGAGAACGGTGCAAGGTACTGGCACAGCATGATTCAGGGTATCATCTGGGATGGTCCGCAGCCTGACCAGAAGGGCTATGAGAAGGCGCTCGAAGACTTGCGTCTTGAATCGACTAAGGCGCGGGATATCATCATGACTGGTGATGCCGCTGCTGGTCTGGCTGCTCTGCAGGCATTCGAAGCTTGGACTCCAGTTACCGCCAGCTGAACTATTGGCGAGTGCTGCAATAATATATAACAACAAGCGCAGCAAAGAGTAAACAAAACTAAAGCCCCTAGGGATTTCTCCTTAGGGGCTTTTTTTGTGCCTAAATTCCTAAATCGTTTCAAAAACCCGATAGGTCCGGTGCTTTCAGAAACTTATTATCGTCAATCATTGCGCCGTAAGCTGTAGTCCAACTCGGTCGATCAATAACAATTTGCTGATTGTATTGTAAATCTTGAGTATCGTGCGGAGGAATGCTACGAGCTTCTTTAGGAGTCATTTCTGCTCGTGTATATACATTCCTAGCTTCTGTTTCTCCAGCTAGACGAAGATAATTACGCCGAGCTTCTTTATCAGCTTCAGCACGATATTCACCGTATTTACGTACTGTTTGGTCGTGATTTTTAATCCAGTTTAAATCGTCTTCAGATAGTTTTTTATTTGTTTTATAACTTTCGTTTATAGATCGGAAACGATCCTCAACTCCTGACATATATTTAGCGAAGTCTCCTTCAAGTTTAAGATCATAGATGCCCTGTCCTACTTTAGCGAAAGTACCACCCTTAGCAAAGCCTTCGATTTCTTGAATTGCATGTTGAACTTCATGCATCACAGTTCCTTTATCTTGAGCTGCACTACTACCGAAAGTTATATCATTACTTAGAGAATCATAAGCAGCTTCTGTTGGATGCATTTTAGGATCATGCTTAACATGTAGATCGGCTAGTTCAGGATAGTGTTTAAATAACTCTGGATGATCTATAATATTCTTTAACTTATCGTGTACAACACCGAATGCATCCGGGTCTTTGCCAATCCATGTAGTATCAAGCTTAGCAGGACCATCAGGTATTTCGTGTCTCCATTTACCATCAGCTCCTCGGAAGAAACCTGTAGTAGTTGCGATATCTTTACCAGCAACACCGTTAGATTCAAGGATTTGTGCATGACCAAGGTCAGCAAGTTTACCCTTTATCAAGGCAGACTTAACACCAGCCATAGTTCCTGTACCGAAAGACATAGCAACGTCTATGCCTTTATCCCTATCTTCTGAAGTTATTTGAAAGTTCTGACCTTCGGGGCCTTTTACATTTGCATATACTTCAGGTTCAGGTATAGGAGGGCCACCACGCTTTATCTCAAACATAGACTGTGTGTCTAGCTGAGGAACGGGAGCTTTATAGTTTACATCAATTCCACCCATAACTGAGTAGTCTTGCTGTTCTAGTTGTTTATTCTGTTCTACCTGCGGAGGAGTCACAACCATCTTATCATCATTGGGATCATACTTAGGGTCCCAGACTGACGACTGGTAATGGAATTCATCCTCATAGAATGCACCCTTACTTGTGCCGATCCCCATCAACGGTATCCTTTATGAGGTGGCTGACGTCTGCGATTCGCTCTACGAGAAACAACTTTAGTCTTGACATGATCGAGACTACCCGTCGGATGATACCCGACGTGATCCAGTTCTTTTCCATCCCCTTTGTGAACCTTCCCTTGTTTCTCCGCCTTATAACGAGCACGAGTTCGAGCAGCTCGTCGTTTCTTCTGAATAGACTTACTCTCATATGCTGTTTCCTGAGCGTAGTTTCGGTCAGTTCTCTTCTTATGGTTTGCTGGCCAACGGGGCATTATTTCTCACCTTCCTTTGGCTTGATAGGTGCCTTCCTGCTTGCAGCGATGGCATCACCGAAAGCCTTAGGCAATCCAGTAATCTTACCTTCAAAGTTTAATCCATATTGACCAAGAGTTTGGAGAAGCATAGTTTCCGTATCTCCACCACCGAATGATTTATATACATGCTCTAGATTAGGAAGAGCACGATTGATGCGGTCTACAACTGCTTGTACTTGAAGGACATATCCCTTCGGAACTTGGTATTGATCTCCCGCTAAACCAGCAGGTCTGCCGACAGGAGAAGCCATTCCACCTTCTGAATCTATAAGTTCTAGTTTAGGTGTTCCATTACCAGTATTACTCCACTTAAAGTGAAGATTATCATGACCAGTGAAATGATTAAGATTACGGACGTCTTCGCCGATAAGCTCACGACCTGTGATGTCAACCCAACTCTTGTAGTATGCTTTTGTTTTATCATCTAGCTTTGCTATATTATTAGAGACATCTTTATCAGTCAGTTGTGTCCAGATTGCATACTTACCCGGATGTTCAATCTTCAATCGACCATCTGCAGATGTAGTTCTGTAATCCATCTTCCAATTCTGGAGGACACCATTATTCGCGGGATCAAAGAGATATCTTCCAATAGCAGCCTTAGCATCTGGAGACATCTTAGGGTCTTTAATTTCTTCTACAGTATTGACGAGACCCTTATACATATAAGATTTAGCGTTCTTATCAATACGCTTATCCATATCCGTTTCACGAATATGTTGAGCAAGAGTAGTTGGTGCAGCATCCCCACCCGATTGAGCATGTGCTTGAGTAACCTTCTCAGCAAATAGAGGTTTAATAAGATCAGGTAGTTTCTTCTGTTGTTCAAGAAGGGCAGGAAGAATGTGACTTGCAGTCACAGCAGGTCCAAACTTATCTGACAATTCTTTGTAATTATCAGCAAGTTCACCAAGAGTACTGTTAGTTAGATTAAACTTCCTATTCTCAGTAATAGCAGTAGCTTGTTTCATAAGGTAAGAAGCAAGACCGAAGCCACCAGAGCCTCCGCCACGTACAGCTTCTGCCATAGCGGTGTAGATTTTAATCTGACTATTTAACTCTTCATCTCTGATATTAGCTCCACCAACATCTCTAGTATAACCTTGACGGTTAGTTTCAAGAGCTAGTTGAGTTCGCATAGCTTGAGCATGAGTATCAAGTTTAGCGGCTAGTTCAATGTATTGTTCAGGCTTATAGAAAGAAGGATCATTCTCAGCCTTGGTAATAATATCTTGAATCTTCTCAGGTTTATTCATACCATTGAGAGTAATAGTTCCATTAAGATCACCAGCTATTCTCTGAGAAATGAAATCAGACATAAC
>Ga0068855_100003132_pt1 | contig 20238 bp, 14 predicted proteins | sample KBSCornC52_FD_66592 | JGI IMG/M metagenome (GOLD analysis project Ga0068855, IMG submission 66592) | Corn rhizosphere microbial communities from Kellogg Biological Station, Michigan, USA - KBS Corn C5-2 | ecosystem: Host-associated > Plants > Roots > Rhizosphere > Soil ...
GGCAGCACACCGCTGAGTAGCGACGCGGCACCCGCGCAGCCATCTTGGTGGGGCCATGACCTGGCCGCTGCCCGGCGTCGGGTAGCACATGCCAACTCTCGCCTCGGGCTCACCCCTGAGCATGCCCGCGACATCGTCTTGTCGGCGCTGAGCGCGACGTTCGAATCCCCGTCGTCGTAGCTGTGGGCGAACGCAGCTGGCCCGACGGTCGCGTGCGCCGCGACGCCGTGCTTACCGTCAAGCTAAGGTCGCAAAACTCCGCGGCTGCCGGTCGCCTCCGAGTGCTGGATGGTTCAGGTCAATGTTTCGTACCGGCTCGGGTCTCATCGCCGACGTCACGATCGTTACCAAGGGAGACCGCCTGCCGCTCACCCGGGCGACCTGCGCGCTTCCAACGGCTCGGAGGTGAGCTTAGGGTTGGCGGTGACGCCCGGCGGATGAGCCTGTGCGGCCGCCACGGCGGCGGGTCCGCCTATCGACGGTTTGCTATTGTCGATGGCGAACTAGCTACCGGCGCGAAATATGCCCGGTTTAGCCGGAGTAGTGAGACAAATCAGCTTCGACAGTTTCTTCATCCTCCGGCCGTCGCTAGGGTGCCTCGTTGATCACGGGCGGTATGAGTGGAGGTACCCGAAGCTGTTCGTCTACGCGCCCGGTCCGCCGATATGTTCCGTCAGGAATGAAGAGCCGCCGGCCGCACCGGCGCGCTAGCCGTGCGACGTACGCCGCTAGCGAGTGGTTGGCCGCCACAAACGGGCCGTGAAAGGCGTGGCTGATGGTTTTTGCGGTCAGCCGCCCTCGGCGGCGGAACGAGGAGGTCACCTGTGCCGGAGAGCCGATCACCCGTGAGTCGATCCTGTGACGTGACGACCGTCGATGGGGTGGTCCAGGTCTTGTCGCGCTTGTTTTCGGACGAACATGCGGTAGTGGTCGCGACCGACCTGTCCGGCACGGTCACCGGCTGGGCAAGCAGCGCAATCGACCTGCTCGGCTTCACGGCCGCCGACATCCTCGGGCGGCCGCTCGTAGAAGTGGTGGACTTCGGGCTGGACCAAAGTGTTATGGCTGAGGTGTTGCGCGCCGGACCGGCTGGGGCGTGGACCGGCGAAACGACCATCGTGACGCGAGACCGCCAGCACACCCCATTCCGCATGACCGTCGCGTCGTGGACGACCCCCGACGGCCAAGCCGGGACGCTCGCCGTGGGATTCCCATTGGCCGTGACTGGCATCGAGGAAGGTGCCGTCGCCGGGCACCGCTTCCGCGCGTTGGTCGAGTGCGGCCCCGATGTGGCGTTGGTGTGTGATCGCGATTTCGTCATCCGTTACGCCAGTCCCTCGCTGCAGATGGTCGGCTACCAGCCCACTGAGCTCGTCGGGGTTCCAGCTTCGTCCTTCGTGCACCCTGACGACGTTGACGCGTTCCGTCGTCACTGGGAAGCGAGCCTCGCCCGTGCAGGCGAGCGCGCCCGGGTGGAGGTCAGGGCTCGGGTCCGCGACGGAACATGGCGGTGGGTCGACGCGCGGATCACCAACCTGCTCCACGATCCTGTTGTGGCCGGCATGGTTGTGAAAGTCGTAGACGTCGAGGACCGGCATGCGGCCTTTGAGGCACTGGCGGTTAGTGAACGGCTACACCTGACGATCTTGGAGGCAGCGCAGGAGGGGGTGTGGGTGGTCGGCCTGAACGGGACGACGTTGTTCGCGAACGCCAAGATGGCCGACCTGGTCGGCACGACGCGTAAAGAGCTCGCCAGCAGCCTTGTCTGGGACGCGTTCGACCGACGAACGCTTGACGTCGTCCGCGAGCACATCCGCCTTCGTGCATTGGGCATCAGCGATCACTACGAGGTAGAGATCACAAGTCGGCGCGGCGAGCGGCGTTGCCTGCTGGTCGTAGGCTCGCCGCTGTATGACAGCGAGGGGGCCCACTTCGCCAATCTGGGGCTGTTCACCGACATCACTCGTCGAAAGCACCTGGAGCTTGAACTTGCGCGGGTCGCACTGTACGACTCGTTGACCTCATTGCCGAATCAAGCCTTGCTGTTCGACCGCCTTCAGCGGCTCCAGCTCGACTCCGAGCGGACGGGCGCCGATATAGCGGTGCTGTTTTGCGACATCGACCGGTTCAAGGAGGTCAACCAGGCGCGCGGCCATCCGGTCGGCGATGAGCTGCTCGCCGCGGTCGCGGCTCGGCTGCAACAGGTTGCCCGTCAGGGGGACACCGTGGCGCGGTTCGGGGCCGACGAGTTCGTCATCCTTTGCCCGGCGACGGATGTCGACGCCGCGCAACGTCTCGCCACCGAGGTATGCACCGCCGTGCGGGAGCCCTTCGAAATCGCCGGCGAGCGGGTATATATCAGCATGAGCGTCGGCGTGGCCGCCACCCCAGACACGGATCATGAAGCCCTCCTGAACAGCGCCGCCAGCGCCCGCTACCAAGCCAAGGAGCGTGGCCGCGCACGCGTCGAAATTCACGACGCGGAGACGCGGACGACGAGTGATGACCGACTTCGGATCTTGATGGATCTGCAAGCCGCGCTTGACGAAGACGAGCTCGCGGTCTTCTACCAACCGATTGTGCGGCTGCAGGATTGCACGCCGGTCGGTGTTGAGGCTCTGATGCGCTGGCCAAATCCCGAAATCGGGCCGATGTCGCCCGCCACGTTCATCCCGATCGCCGAAGACAGCGGGCTCATGCCGCGGCTCGGGGCATGGAGTCTGAATCGTGCCTGCGCTGAGGTGATGGGCGGTTCGTTTCCGCCCGACGACGCCTGGCATTTGGCGGTCAACATGTCGACCCGCCAGCTAGTCGATGACAATGTCGTCCAGGTGGTGCAAGATGCGCTGTACCAAACCGGCTTGCCTGCGCATAGGTTGCTGTTGGAAGTGACCGAGACCGCGGTCGTGACGGACGGCGCGCAAGCCATCAGCGCGCTGCGCGCGATACGCGAACTCGGCGTCCGCGTCGCCATCGACGACTTCGGCACCGGGTATTCGTCGCTTAGCTATCTACGGCAGTTTCCGGTCGACACGCTTAAGATCGACCGGTCGTTCGTGTCCGGGATGACCAGCGATGCCGACGATCTTGCCATCGTCGCGAGCATCGTCAGCTTGGCCGCCGCGGTCGGCGTACAAGCCGTTGCCGAGGGAGTGGAAACCGAAGACCAGGCTGAAGCGCTGCGGCGCTTGGGTTGTCCGCTGGCACAAGGTTTCCTGTGGAGTCAGGCCGTGCCGATCACCGACCTAGCCGAGACGATGGCGGGCATCGCGCGCGGTCAACGCATGGCATCGCAGTCGACGGATAGCCATCGCCAAGGCGCACCCCGGCTGGGAAGATCACCTGCAGCCGATGAGGCGGCCGTGGGCCGCATCATCGCATTGCATCAGGCCGGCGCATCCCTGACCACCATCGCGGCAGCACTCAACGCCGACAAACTGACGACCGCCCGGGGACTGCGGTGGCACCGCAGCAGCGTCGCGCGTGTGATCGCGGACCGGCAGTATCCCGGAATGACCACACGGCGCTGACCATCACGCGCACGTCCCTTTGAATCGACGCCCGTCCTGGCGGCCGACTCAACTCCACTTCATCGCTGGAACGATTGTGCGCTCGGCCCCGAACTGCGTTCCATACCCGGTGCAGCATCTGTGAGCCGTACGCACCTTCTGCTTACCCCGATCGCCGCGTGAGTTGAGAACACGTTCCGGCAGCACCGCAGCGCGGTCGGCGCACCGCGGATGCCGCGGCCAACCGCGGATGCAGTTGGGAAGCGGCACGCATCTAGTCCGCGATGACCATATCCAGGCCTACCGAGAAGGCCTCTTGGTAATTGGCCCAACCGTCGTTGTGCCGATTGACGTAACGCGCCGAACACCAAACATGGCGTCTAGTGCCCAGGTACCTGTGACCTTTCCGCGGGTTCCTTTTCGCTATCGAGGCAAGCGGGGCATCGTGCCGAGACCTAAGCGACATGGATGTCTGCCTTGGAGGACCGATGTTTCGCGTGCTGCGCCGGCTTCATCACGGATCTCGCTTGCTCACCGTCGGCGTCGCGGTCGTTGCGGTTGCGGCCCCTACCGCGCTGTCCTCGACCGCGGACGCCGCGCCCCACGACCTCTCCTACATCGCGATCGGCGCATCCGATACAACTACCGTCCGGGCGTTGACCGTTGAACTAACAGCGCTTGGTGGCCGGGTCGTCGCACAGTTCCCTGTCGCGGATGCGGTCGCGGTCAGATTTCCCGGCGGCGCACCTGCTCCGGCGGGCGTGACGTTGGTACCGGACGGCGCGATGCACCTGGCCGGCACAGCGGCTGCTGCCAGCACCGGCCCGGCAGACACCATCCGCCAAACGGTCGGCGTTCCCGCCGGTGCGGATGGACGCGGCGTGACGGTCGCGCTGCTCGACACGGGCGTCTACGACGCCACGGATCTCACCGGTCGGGTCGCCCATGTGAACGTGAGCGGCGCAGCAGCTGGTGACGGCTACGGTCACGGCACCTTCATGGCGGGCTTGGTCGCCGGCTCCGGCGCGGCGTCCGGCGGCGCGTACACCGGCGTCGCGCCTGCAGCAAAGATCCTTGACGTTCAGGTCGCAACCGCGGACGGCAGCACGTCGCTGAGCAGGGTGCTGGCCGGCCTTCAGGCGGTGCAAGACCGCCATGCCACCGACCACAGCCTGCGGGTGTTGAACCTGTCGTTGTCGTCGGGTAGCTCGCTGCCGCCGCAGTTCGACCCGCTCGCCCGTGCGCTCGACACGTTATGGCGATCCGGTGTCACCGTTGTCGTCGCGGCCGGCAACACCGGCCCTGCGGCCGGCACGATCACCTCGCCGGGAGACGACCCCACTGTGCTGACTGTTGGGTCGCTGGACGAGAGCGGCACGGCCGTTCGCGGCGACGACGTCGTCGCCGACTTCTCCTCCCGCGGTCCGACGTCGACCGGCGATGCCAAACCCGACCTCGTCGCTCCCGGCGCTCACCTGATCTCGTTGCGCGACCCCGGGAGCCTGATCGACACGGAATACCCCTCCGCGCGGGTCGGCGACTCATATTTCCTCGGCAGCGGAACATCCATGTCCGCCGCCGTAGCAAGCGGAGCGGTCGCGGACCTGCTCTCCGCACGGCCCACGCTGAGCCCCGACCAGGTGAAGCTGCTGCTGACGGCTACCGCCTACAGCGATGCCGACCTAACCGACCCGATGGCCGCCGGCAGCGGCGGCCTCGATCTGGATGCCGCCATTTCCGCTCCGGCCGCTCCTTCCGCAGGACGCGGGCGGGCGCACACCGACTCGGGCGCGAGGCAGCAGGGCGGCGGACCGTCCGAGGGCGACGCCGCCGGCTGGGCCGCCTTCGCGGCCGCGTGGCAGCAGGGCGATTTCACTGCCAGCGCCCGGGCGTGGGCCGCGTTGTCGCCGGCGACCCAGACCTGGGCGGCGCGCGCCTGGGCAGTCATGTTGTGGACCGACGCCTCGCTCAGTGCAGATCCGGCCGTGTTGGCCCGCGCCTGGTCGGCGCGGGCGTGGGCCGGCGACTTCGCGGCACGCGCCTGGTCGGCGCGAGCCTGGTCCGGCGACGACTGGTTGGCCCGGGCATGGTCGGCGCGGGCATGGTCAAGCGATGACTGGGCAGCGCGGGCATGGTCGGCGCGGGCGTGGTCGGCGCGGGCGTGGTCGGCGAATACCTGGGCGGCCCGCGCGTGGTCGGTGTCGACCTGGGCCAACGACAACTGGGCAGCCAGCACCTGGCTGGGCGACGCTTGGCAGCGATGATGCCCGGCATCATCAGACCGTCTCGCGTCGGTGCCGCGGTCGCGGTAACGGTGTGCGCGGGCATCGTCGGAGTTGCCGCGGTCACCCTTGTGCCGTGGACGTACCACGCCCGGATCCACGCGACGCCCGCATGGGTCGGCGTGCTCTTGGTCTTGTCGTGTGTCGGTGAGTTGGCCTACGTGCGAATGTGGCACGGAACCTCATCCGAAGACCTGACGTTTTACGAGGCCGTCGTCGTAGCCAGTGCGTTGTTGTTGCCGCCGATCGCCGCAGTGCTGGTGCCGCTAACGGCGCTGCTCCTCGCCAGCGCCATTCTGCGGCGCAGGCTGACGAAGACCGTCTTCAATCTCGGCAGCTACGCGGCAAGCACGTCGGCGATGGTTGCGATCTACATGCTCCTGTCCACCGGCGACGGCTCCTTTTCGGCCCGCTCCGTTACCGCCCTGGTCGTGGGGGTTGCGGCGTTCGCCACGGTGAACCTGCTGGCCCTAGCCACTGTGCTGTCGGTGAGTGAAGGTTGCACTGTTGCGTCAGTCGTTCGCGGCGAATGGCGAGTGTCGGCATTCATGGCGCTGGGCAACGTCGCGCTCGGCGCCGTCGCGGTCGCACTCGCCCTACAAACGCCGGTCCTGTTGCCGTTCGCGACGCTGCCGGCACTCACGCTCGGCTACGCCTACCGCGCGGTCGCCCGCGCCGCCGACGACCGTGCCCGAGCCGGTCACCTCGTCGCGCTCGGCGGTGTCCTGGCCGGCGGGTTGGCGCCCCAGCAGCTCCTGCTCGACGTGACGAGCGCCGTCCACCGCGCATTCAACGCGACCGCCGTACGGGCAACCGTTGCCGCACGCGAATGGCAGGTGACGGTCCCGGGCGACACCGGCCTGACCGGCCCGGTCGCGGTCGTCGATGCTGACGGCGGTGACGAGATCGGCGTGGTGAAGCTCGAGCTCGTGCTTGCCGCCCAGTCGGGTGTGCCCGGCAGCCGGCCATGGCATGGCAAGCCGCGTCAACTCAGAGATGGCGAACAAGCGCTGCTCGCCTCCATCGTGCGGATGCTTGCGTCCGCGCTCGGCACCGCGGTACACGCCGCCGCGCTGCGCGAAGAGACCGCGAAACTCGCCTCTGTCGTCGAAAACGCGAGCGACGGAATCGTCGTGCTCGACGGGAGTGGCACGGTGGTGTTGTGGAGCCCGGCGATGGCGGCCATCACCGGACGCGAAGCAGGTCACGTCCTGGGTATCCGCTCCAAGCGCAAAGAGCCTCTCGGCGTGCTCTCTCAAGTGCTTGGCGCCGCCGTCATCGAGGCGCTCCCGCCGGTCGATCTCACCAAAGCGTTGCGCCCGAATAGCCCGTGCGCGGCAGTGCAGTTGACGGTGCTGCGCCCCGACGGCGAAGAGCGGCGTCTGCGCGCGTCGGTCTCCGCATTATTCGACGCGGACTCGGCGTTGCAGAAGATGGTCGCGATCGTTCACGACGTCACCTCCGACGAGCGGCTGGCCCGCCTCAAGGACGACTTCGTCGCGACTGTGTCGCATGAACTTCGCACACCAATCACCCCGATCAAGGGCTACGCGCGGCTACTCGCGACCCGCGGGGATGCCATGGATGGGGAACAGCGTGCGCGTGCATTGCGGGTGATCGAAGAGCGCGCCGACCACCTGTCGCGGCTGGTCGATGACCTGCTGCTGGCCTCGAAGATGTCCGCCGGCGGCCTGGGCAATGTGCAAATGGATTTGGCGTCACACGACATCGTCGCACTCGTGCGTCATGCGATTGCTGGCATACCCTCATTGGCAGAGCGCATCGTGATCGACGCGCCGACAGCTGAGAACATGGCGCGGTGCGACCCAATGCGGGTCAACCAATGCCTGACCAACATGCTGACCAACGCGCAAAAGTACTCACCGCCTGCCACGCCGATAAAAGTTCGGATTGGCGCAGACGGCGAACACGTGACGGTGGCGGTCACCGACGCCGGCCGGGGCATCCCGGCGGATGAGTTGGAGCGAATCTTCCACCGGTTCCACCGAGTCGAGGACTCGATGACGATGACAACCGATGGCAGCGGGCTCGGATTGTTCATCACACGAGAGCTCGCGCGAGCGATGGGTGGAGACGTCTCCGTTGTCTCCGAACTTGCGGTGGGTTCGTGTTTCACGCTGCGCCTTCAGGCGCAAAGTGCAACGGCTTCAGCCGCCTAATACGCCTAATACGAAGGGAAAACAGATGCAATCAGTGCTGGTCGTCGATGACGAACCGAATGTGCGGTCATTGGTGCGCGACGTGCTTGAACTCAGCGGTTACCTGGTGCGAGAGGCATGTAGTGGCAGCGAGGCATTGACGGCGGTTGAATCACAGCGCCCCGACTGTGTCGTCATGGATGTCATGATGCCCGGCCTCTCCGGCATCGACGTCTTGGCCGAGTTGCGTAGCAGGCCGGTACTCGGATCGCTTCCAGTCCTACTGTTGTCCGCCGCAGATGATGACCAAACGACCTGGGCAGGTTGGCGCGCGGGCGCCAGCTGCTACCTGCCGAAACCATTCGACCCGAACACACTTACGAGCTGGCTTCAGCGGCTGGCTGCCGGCGACGAGCAGTCGCCGATGCAGCGACCGCAGAAGGGAAATACCGATGTCTAAGATCCTTGTTGTTGACGATGACCCGAGCGTGCGCGATCTGTTGGCAGATCTGCTCGCACTTGAGGGCCACGACGTCCATCTGGCCAGCAGCGGTACTGAGGCACTCGACGCCATCAGCCGTGACCGACCTGACTGTTTGCTCTTGGACATCATGATGCCGGGCATGAGTGGACATGAGGTTCTCGCCAGTGTCCGCCGCGAGGACGGCGGCCCTACGCTGCCGGTCGTCATGCTCAGCGCCGCCGCCGAAGACGACCAGGCCTGGCGCGCGTGGACGGGTGGCGTCGACTATTTCCTGCCCAAACCCTTCGACACCGAATACCTCCTGCAATGCCTCGACCAGCTGGGCTCCTAGAGCCCGCCGCACCGCGATCCCTCCTCGGCCGGGCAGAGGAGGCGCGGCTGCGGGCAGTCGCGCGTTACGTCATCCTCGACACCCCACCAGAACCGGCGTTCGATGACATCACCGAGCTCGCGACGCACGTAAGTGGGTGGAAGTTCGCTGCGATAACACTGGTCGATACCAACCGCGTGTGGGTCAAGTCAGCACGCGGGTTTAGCGCCGCCGAACTTCCCCGGCACGCGTCGTTTTGCAGCCCCCTATTCGAACTCGGAGCGCAACTGATTGGTGACAGCTGCACCGATGCCCGTTGCGGGACCGTGCGCTGGGTGCAGCATGCGCCCTACGCCCGCTGTTATGCGGCCGAACCGCTGATTACCTCCGACGGATTCACCCTCGGCCACCTGCTCGTGATGGACGACTCGCCTCGCGCGCTCAGCACGCGCCAGCGCGCGGGCTTGGCTGCGCTCGGCCGCCAGGTCATGGCGCTCCTCGAACTCCGCCGAACCCTGATCTGCTACCACACCGTCATCGACGGTGCCGGACTCGTGGTGTTCCACGTAGACGCTTCCGGTCGGCTCGTGTCTGTAACGCCCACCTGGGCCAAGCTCACCGGACACGGGGTTGTGCGCTCGGTCGGGAAACCGCTCGACACTTTGATGCACCCCGAAGACGGGCCACTGGTACGAGCCGAGCTTCGTCGAGTGCTGGAAGAGCAGAGCGCGACTCGGCTGGACTGCCGGGTCGCGACCGCATCAGGTGGCGATCTACCCGCCGAGCTGTTCGCGCAGCCCCTACCGACTGGGCGTGGATTTCCACCCGGCGTCGTCGGCGTCATCACAGACATCTCCGAGCGGCGGGCCCGCGAAATCGAAGACCAGCACCGGCAAAAGCTTGAATCACTAGGGCGTGTTGCCGCCGGCGTTGCCCACGAGATCAACACCCCTATCCAGTTTGTCGGCGACAACACCCGCTTCCTCACCGACGTTTACGCGAAGATGCTCCAGACAATCGAGACCTACCAAGCTATCGTGGATAACGACTGGTCGGCTGCAGACAAGCTCGCCGCGCTCACTAACGTCGGCGCCGATATAGACTGGGCCGATATTTCCGTCGAGGTCCCGTCCGCCGTTACCCAAACCCTCGATGGGATCGACCGCGTCGCCACAATCGTGCGGGCGATGAAGGCGATGAGTCACCCCGGCCGCGATCATCCCGCCCCCGCCGACGTCAACGAAGCAGTGCAAGCGACCGTCGCTATCGCAAGGAACGAAGTCAAATATGACGCCGACGTCGTCCTGAACCTCGGCACGCTGCCGCCCGTGACATGCTTCATCGCCGACCTCAGCCAAGTATTCCTGAACCTACTCATCAACGCAGGAGACGCGATCCGCGACTCCGGTCGCCGTGGTCGAATTACCGTCACCACACGCCACGATGGCGCCGATCTGATCATTCAAGTCGCCGACACCGGCGTCGGTGTACGCCCCGAAACTGCCGCCAGAATGTTCGAACCATTCTTCACCACGAAACCTATGGGCCGAGGCACCGGCCAAGGACTCGCTCTGGCGCATGTCGTGATCTACGAAAGACACAACGGCACCATCGAGGTGGACTCGACACCCGGAGTTGGCACCACCTTCACATTGCGCATCCCGATCGCCAGTCCCCACGGAGGACACCAATGACCGGTCAAGCCCTTCTGTCATCCGTCGGCGCCCGATCCGCAAGAGTGCTGCTCGTCGATGACGAGCCCGCGCTGCTCGACGGCCTGCGCCGCCAACTGCGCGACCGGTACGCCATCACCACCGCCGCGAGCGGTCCAAGCGCGATCGAGTTGCTGCGCTCCGGTGACGACTTCGCCGTCGTGGTGTCCGATATGCGCATGCCCGAAATGGACGGAGCCGCTTTCCTGTCAACCGTGCGCGAGATGGCCCCTGACACCGTTCGCATGCTGCTCACCGGGCAGGCAGATGTGGATTCCGCGGTCGCCGCCATCAATGACGGACAGATCTTCCGGTTTCTGACGAAACCGTGCGCGCCCGACACATTGCAGTCCGCCCTTGACGACGCGGTCGGGCTTCATCGCGCCACCGTCGCGGAACGCGAACTGCTTGACAAGACGTTACGAGGAGCTGTGCAAGCGCTCACCGATGTGCTCGCACTCGCGCAACCACAGGCATTCGGGCGCGCTCAGCGAATCGCCCGCACTGTCCGTGAGCTATCGGCTGAGCTCGGGTTGGAGGACCGGTGGGATGTCGACATCGCAGGCATGCTCGCGCAACTGGGGGCGGTCAGCTTGCCCGCAGGCGTGCTCGACAAGCTCGACCGTGGCGCTCCACTATCGCCGGAAGAGCGCACGATGACCGCCCGGATACCGGGCGTCAGCGCGCAGCTGCTGGCGAGCATTCCCAGATTGGAAGGGCTCGCGCACGCGATCAGCATTTACGGCCTGCCGTTTACCGACAAACACCATGGCCGGAAAGACGAACCCGAGGATGCTTTATCACTCGTGCCGCAAATGATCCGTGTTGCGGTCGACTTCGACTACCTAACGTGCGGTCGCGTTCCCGTATTCACCGCCATCACCCAGCTGCGCAAGCGAGGCGTTTACAGCACGCGAGTACTCGACGCCCTCGAGGTCGCGTACCTACCGGGCGTCCACGAGGCAGCGCCCAAGGAAATGTCGTTGGACGACTTGGCTCCCGGCATGGTTCTCGCCGACGACGTCCTAGCCAACGGCGAGGTACTACTCGTCGGCCGCGGCACGGCCGTCACCGAAGCGATGATCAGGCGGCTATCCAACTACACGGAACGTGGCGACTTCGCCGGCCGCATCCTGATCGTCGATGAACACCTGTAGGTCGACGAACGGGCACGAACCACCGGCCGCGATGCCTGGACAACGACATCGCCCCGGGCATGGACGACGAGGCCTTGCCTGAAACGGAGACCATCGAGCGGCCTGCTCCCCCACGGGCGGATCTCGATCTACCTCGACAAAAAAAGACGACCTCGCGCCAAAGGCCCTACGCAACAGCCCACTGGTCTCCGAGCAACGCCGAGGACTATCAGCTCACCGAGGCAACGACGGCCGTTCAGCTAGACGACATCCGCCGGCGACCAAGCGCGAGGTGCAGGCCAAACATCGTTCACTCGTAGACGCAGCGCGATATCGCCGAATCGGTACGCGGTTTGCGAGCGTCTCGGCCGACCTCAGCTTCGTCGATATGCGCAATCAGTAGGATCGTTGGACGCGTGGACCCGCGCGCGTGCAAAACTGCGATCAGGGCTACGAACATTCCTAGGCCAGCACTGCGCTCGTCAAACACGGTCTAAGGCGTAGGCGGATTGAATAGAACGGCGGCCTCGCTGAAGCGCAGCATGTCGGGGGAGTGTTTCCAAAGTCGGTCTCGCATCCGCTGCGACGGATCAGCCCTTTCGCCTCACTCGCTCACTACTCGCAGAGCCCCGCGAAGATTATCGGACCAGTGCCGTGGTGGCGCCGTAAAACCCGGCGCAAGCGGGTCGATCGGACCTGCCAGCGGCTCAGACACCGGACCGGAGGCCACCCGAGCAGTGAGATGTGTCGGCATCCGGAACGACGACGGGGTCTCGGTCCTTACTTCAACGCGCCCGCGGTGAGGCCGTCGGTGATGTGGCGCTGTAGGACAATGTAGAGAAGTAGAACCGGGGCTGCGGTCATTACGCTGTATGCGAGAGTCGCCGGCCAGTCCGTGAGGTAGTCGCCGTGAAACTTCGCCAGCCCGAGCGGCAGGGTCTGCAGCGACTGATCTGTGGCGAACACCAACGAGATGAAGTAGTCGTTCCACACGGTGACCAGCCCCAAGATGATGCTGGTCACAACGCTGGGCCGCGCCAACGGCAGCACAACGCTAGTGAGAACCCGCAAGCGTGACGCACCCTCAATACGCGCCGCATCCTCAAGTTCACGCGGCACGGAGCCAAAGAACGCGGTCAGCAGTAGGACCGTGACGGGCATGACCATCACTGCGTCGACGAGAATCATAGGCGCGAGCGTGCCGAGTAGGCGGAGGTCGCGCATCTCTAGAAACAGCGGTACGACACCGCTCTGCACGGGGATGACCAGCCCTATCGCGAATATCGCGACGATGAGGTTGGCAACTAGTCGGGTCCGCATCCGTGCACATGCGTAGGCGCACGCTGCGCCAAATACAGTCGCCAGCACGACACTGCCGAAAGACACGATTGCGCTATTGAGGGCCTTAGAAACGAGACTTCCCTCGCGCCACGCCCGGCTGTAGTTCGACCACCGCAGCGGGTGGGGCAGCGACAGGGGATTCGTGAAAGACTGAGTTTGATCCTGCACCGAGGTGAGCAGCATCAGCGCCAGCGGCGCCAGCACCGCGAGGGTTGCAATGAGGATCAAAATGTTGCGGCTTCCCGTCCCCAGCAGTGGTTTCCACCAGGGGCGGAGGCGGCTCGGCGGCGCAACACGGTTTGACGCGGGCCGCGTCGCGCGGCTGTTGAGGGCGCTCATGCCTTGGGATCCCTGCCCATCGCCAGCCGCTGAGCGGTCACGACGACCACGATCAGCACGACGACGATGATCGATTGGGCGGCGGCGTAGCCGAAGCGCCCGTTTTGGAAAGCGGTTCGGTAGATGAGGGTGCTCGCCGTTTCCGTCGCCGTTCCCGGACCACCGCCGGTCAACAGCCATACGGGATCGAACAGCCGGATGTTGCCGACGATGGCGATCGTCAACGCCACCGACGTCGCTGGGCGCAGTAGCGGCAAGGTGACGTGCCAGAACGTTTGCACCACTGAGGCCCCGTCCAGACGGACGGCCTCATACACCTCTTCGGGGATGTTCTTCAGCCCGGCCAGGTAGATCACCATCAGGTACCCAGCGAACTGCCAAATGACAACCGCGGAGATCGAGAACATCGCCGATGTCGGTGTGCCGAGCAGATCCGCTCCCTGTGACCAGCGCACCCCCACCCAGCCCAGGACGTGCGTGACGACGCCGGTCAGGGGGCTAAACACGAAGCCCCACACGAGCGCGACAACGGCGCTGCTCAGGAGCGCCGGGACGAAGAACGCGCCCCTGAGCAGCGCCGTCAGCCGGCGGGATCGGTTCAGTAGCAGCGCGAGCCCGAGCCCAGCCACGTTTTGCCCGATGGTGATGACCGCGGCAAAGACCGCCGTATGCAGTAGCGCCGCGCGGAAGGCGGCGTCGTGCAGCAGCTCGGTAAAGTTCTGAAGGCCCACCCACTTGGATGCCGACACCCCGTCAGCGTTGGTGAACGCATCCATCAATCCGAGGCCAATCGGGGCGAGGAAGAAGGTCACGTACAGCGCGACACCGGGTACGGCGAACAGCCCAACCGTGGCGTCGACGCCCTTCCAGGCCCCCAGACGTCCCTGCCGGGAGCTGCCAGTTACATCTGTTCGAGGCGATGCGGGCCGGGGAGGGGGGGTATCCCCGGCCTGCATCTGGGTGACAGTCATCGAGTTACTTCGCAGCCGCCTTGTTGTCGGTGTCCTGCAATGCCTGGAATCCGTTGATGACGTCCGTGACGGACTTCTGTCCTGCGGTCAGCTGGGAAAGCAGGTCGGGCCCGGACCCGTTGACCGAGCCAGAGATCAGGAACGGGAACGGCACGGCGGAGGCGCTCATAGCATTCCAGTCCCCTTGGTAAGGGGAGAGATTGACGGTGACTCCATTGACGGTGGACGCGCGCGCGTTTGCCTCGGAGTACGTCTTGGCGTTGGCCGGTTGGGTGAACCACTCGAGGAACTTCTGCGCCGCTGCCGGCTGTTTGGCCCAGCTGGTGACCGCCCACATGTTGTCGATCAATGCTGATGCGGGGGCCGGGCTGCTCGTGTTGTCCAGAGGCACGGAGAAGGCGCCCGGGGTGAAGCCGGCAGGCTTGAGCTCGGCGAGGTTCCAATCGCCCATAATCCACATGGCAGCCTTGCCTGCGTTGAAGGCGGCAGCAGCGTCTTGCTCGTGCAAGCTCTGGCCGCCCTGCATCAGATAACCCTGGTTCTTTAGATCTGCCCACCGCTGAATCTGGGTCGTGAACAGGGTGTTGTCGGACCATTTCGCCTTGCCGCTCGTCAGGTCGGCCATGAAGGTCGGGTGCTGCTGGGCGTACACACCGATCGCCGAGTGATAGATGTACTGATTGGTCCAGGAGTCCGCTGCGCTCCATGAGACCGGGGCGATGTTCTTGGCTTTGAGCTTGGCGCAGTCGGCCAGGAAGTTATCCCAGGTGACCGGCGGTGAGGAGATACCGGCCTTTTGGAACAGGTCTTTGTTGTAGGTGACGCCGATCAGGAATTGGTTGCTGGCGAATCCGTACGTCTTACCGTCGACAGTGCCAGCCTGCTTGCCGCCTGCGCTGACTTGGTCGAGCACCGCTTGATCGGTCAGGGGCGCGAACGTGCCAGCCGCTGCGTATTTGTTGAACTCGGCCCCGGAGCGGACGTTGATCACGTCGATGTCGGACTTGGCGGCGACCCGGGTCTGCAGGATCGTCGGGAAGTTCGCTGAGGTGACGTACTCAGGGACGACCTTGATACCGGTCTGCTGCGTGAAGGCCTTCAAGGTCGGGCCGAGGCCGGACTCGACGCCAAAGGTCAACATGTGGATTGTCTGGCCGGCCAAGTCGCTGCTACCACTGGTGGAGCTGGCTGATCCGGAGGTTTCCGTGGAGCTGCTACCGCTGGTGGAGCTGGCTGATCTGGAGGTTTCCGTGGAGCTGCTACTGCAGGCGGAAAGGGCGAATCCCACTGCGAGCGCGAACACGGCTGCGGCCGTGGCGCGACGGAACGCTGGACGAGCTGTCATGGCGCGACGTTTCCTGTTCTGACGTTGAGAGCGCCTACGCCGACGGCGTGGCGGGTGGGACCGAATGGTTCAAAAGCAGGTGAATGCCGTCATCGCTGGCAAGCGTCAGCTCGCCACCGGCATGTTGAATGTCTGTCTCGTTCCACAGATCGCGGTAGCGACCCGGGGGCAGCGAGACCCGAGACGTGGCCCGGCCTGTCACTCCGGGATCCGTCCACAAGGCGTACGCCCGTCCGTGCGCACCGCCGACGCTTACGACGGTTGTCGCCGTGCCCGCCGGGCGGCAGGGCCGGTCGATGCCCGAGCACAACTGAGTGAGCACGTATTCGACCGCCGGGGCGGATTCCTCGCGAAGCACCGTCGGTGCGAGCGCGCCTATGACGTACACGAGCCGGCCTGCGCCGTAAGCGCGGGTCCACATCACCGGAAGCTGGGTCTCGCCGAGGCGCAGCGCTGGCTGCGCCGTCCACTGCGCGTCGGCGTTGAGATCGGTGACGGCGTGCGCAAGGGGAAGCACACCAGCGTCGGCGCCGAACAGGCGTAGCGGCCAGTCCAGCGGACCGTCCGGGCGGGATGAAAGGCCACCGCTCACCAGGCCGACGGCCTCCATGCCGCCGGGCCACGGATCGTGCAGGGTGCCGTCGCGGGTGTAGGTACCGCAAGTGCCGTCGAGCAGGACGGTCGAGCCGGTGCGGGCCAGCTCCAGCAGACGCGCGGCGAAGTCCGCCGACCACGCTGACATGTGAGAGACGAGAATGACTTTCGGCGCCGGGCGCTCTGTCAGTACCTCGGCGCACACGAGCGCGGCCCGGACGCCCATCGTGCGCAGACGCGCGGTGATGAGCGCCGAGCCCTGGATCGCCTCGTTGCGTCCGCGACCGGCATCGTCTTGTCGCTGCAGCTCTGCATGGGCGTACTGGATGGCCTGCGAGCGTGCCGAGACTACGACCCACGCCTGGACGGGGGGCGGCGCCCAGTGACCGAGTTCACCGTCCAACTGCTTCAGGGCTGACGCGACCCGCTGTGCGGCGAGGGCGCGAGGAGTAAGGCGGTCGCGGGCATCGAGCAGTGACCATTCCCCTGCCTCGTACCCGTGCCGGCGGGTGTTCAGGTCCCATCCCGTCACGCTCTGGGCGCCATCAAGTATCGGAAACAGAAATCCAGCAGCGATCTGGGCCGCCGTGACGCCCATGGGGCGGTTGCACGCGTAGTAGGCGTTACCAAGCTGAAACTCCGTCACCTCTGCGGCGGCGGCGCCCGGAGTTGTTGCCAGCAACGACACGCCGGCGAGCATCAGAGGGAGATGGTCCCGCCTGTGCGCGAACAGAAACGTCCACGAGGCGTGAAAAGTCGCACCGAGCACATCGACTGTCTCCGCCAATCGCGGCAGGTCATAGCCAGCCTCGGCGTGGTTGAGCAGCGTCAGGTTCGGGTTGATGCACACCGGCGTTTGCGGATCGTGGGCCCGGACCTCCTCGCCGATGAGAGTGAGGTTCGAGATCAGGGTGCGTGCTCGAGCGTCACAGTCGTCCAAGATCGGGTCGAAACCCCGCCACGGCATGCCGTCGTGAGCCCGGTGGTGCAGCTGCGGCAGGGGCGGCACCTCGGCAAACGAGGAGTACCCGGTCAGCCAAGCCCGGTTGAGGACCTCCACCTCGCCGTACCGTTCGGCCAGCACAGACCGCCATGCGTGCCGGGCCGGGTCCCCATTCGAAGACGGCACACCAGGTAAGAGAAACGGTTCGTTCCACAGCACCCACTGGCCTAGGGCCGGGTGATCGCGATAGCGCGTCACGCATGCAGCTACGTAGTCCCGGATCGCCGGGTAGTGATCTTCGTCTAGCAGCGGCGTGTGTGAATGAAGTACTCCGCCGGTCCCCAGCCACCACGGCCCGCTGTTGGCGGTCAGCGTCGCCTTGACCTGCAGCCCCAGCTCATGAGCGCGATCGAAGGCTATGTCCCACAGGGTGAAGTCGTAACTGCCACGTTCGGCTTCGATCCACGGCCATAGCAGGAACAGCCGTACCTGGGACAGGCCGATCTCTCGGGCGCGGCCGAGAAGCTCACCGACCCGGTCGACCGACGCGTCACGCTCGAGCCAGACCTGCGCTCCTAGAGCACGGGCTGATGATGCCGCCACTGTGTCACGCCTCCCTGCCGAACCGATGTTGGGAACAGTAGTGCGGTACTTGCATACAAGTCAACAAGTATGGCAGGATGCAGCCATGGGACCTGACCTGGCCGCATCCTCATCGCCGCCGAGTTCTGATGTGACCGCGCTCGGACCGGTAACGCGCCTGGCGGTGCAGCGGACATCGGATCGGGTGTACGAGGCGGTCTTCGCCGCGATCCGTGATCTGCGCCTTTTGCCGGGGACCTTGGTGTCTGAAACTGAGCTCGCCAAGCAGCTCCAAGTAAGCAGGACCCCTGTACGCGAGGCGATCGCGCGCTTGGTCAGCGCCGACCTGATGCGGGTGCTACCTCAGATTGGGACGCTGGTTTCCCCCATCAGCATGTCCGACGTTGAAGAAGCCCGTTTCGTGAGGGAGAACCTCGAGGTTGCCGTGGTGGACCTCGTCTGCTCCGATCCGTCGCGAGACGTTGCGGGGCTGCACGAGCACATAGCCGCGCAAGAGGCAGCACGCGCCCGCGGCAACATTGACGAGTTCTTCGCCCACGACGAGGCGATGCATGTCGAGTTGTTCACTATGAGCGGCTACCCCGGTGCATGGCAGGCGGTGCAGCGTAAGAAGGTTCAGCTCGACCGGTTGCGGCGACTGAGCCTTCCCGAGGATGCGACAATTGCCGAACTGATTGAGGAACACCGAAGCATCGTGGCTGCGGTCGCAGCCGGCGATGACGCGCTCGCCCGAGAGCATGTGCGAGCCCATGCCCGCCGCGCCTCACGCTTCGCCCCAGCTTTGCGGCACGCGCACCCCGGGTATTTCGAGTCATGATCGCGGCCCCCGAGCAAATCAGCACTGGAAACGTGCTGGACTACCTAGCTACCCGCGGCATTTCCCTCCCGCGTAGCACACGCATCTCGGAACTGTCCGGCGGAGTGTCGGGGCGATGCCTGCTCATCGAAGCCGGCGTGCGAAGAATGGTCGTCAAACAGGCACTGGCCGAGCTGGCCGTCGCCGGGCGATGGGCAGCCAAGACTGAGCGTGCCCTCACCGAAGCCGCCGCACTTCGCGCCGTCCACCGACTGACGCCATCGGTTACGCCTGAGGTCCTGGATGTGGACTCCGATCACTGCACCTTCACGATGACCGCCGCTCCGGCGAACTTCCGTTCCTGGAAGGAGCAGCTTCTCAGCGGCGCCGCCCCGAGCAAGCAAACGCGAGCAACGGCTGCCGCTTTGGGCCGAATTCTCGGCTACTGGCACCGGGCGACGTGGGGAGACAGGGCAATCGCCTCTCGCTTCAGCGATTACGAAGCCTTCGAGCAGCTGCGGATAGCACCCTTCCACCGGCGGATCGAGGCGGTCCATCCCGATCTGTCGCCAGCGGTGCAGGCATGTGTCGAGGATCTCCAGACACGCCGCGACTGCCTGGTGCACGGCGACTTCTCCCCTAAGAACGTGCTGGTCGGAGTCGGCGATCCGTGGGTCGTCGATTTCGAGGTCGCCCACGTCGGCGCGGCCGACTTCGACATCGCCTTCCTGCTCTGTCACCTGCTGCTCAAGGCGATCCACCAGCCCGAGCAAGCCAGCGTCTACACCGCCGCAGCCGAAGCGTTTGCCGCGGCGTATCGCAGCGCGAACCCGTTGTATCTTCCGACAGCCCTGCTGGGCTGGCATGTTGCAAGCCTGGTCCTTGCTCGTCTCGATGGCATGTCCACCGTGGCGTACCTGTCCGACGACGAAAGGGACCGCGCGCGCCGCCTGTCGACCCGCTGGCTGACCACCCAGAACCTCAACGTCACCGACATGTGGACTGCAACGGTGAAGGCGGCGTGAGGACCGACTTTCTCCTCAGACAGCTGCGCAGCTGGGAGGCGCTTGATTCTCGCGGACGTCCCACGGTAGCCGCAGCCGCGACGCTGGCTGGCGGCGCTCGCGGGACCGCGGTCGTCCCATCTGGGGCCTCGACCGGCTCACATGAGGCGGTCGAGCTTCGCGACGGCGGGACCCGCTACCAAGGATTCGGAGTCCGCGCAGCCGTCCGACACGTCGAATCAATCATCGGCCCGGCCCTGGCTGGCCGGGACACTTCTGAGGTAGGCGCTATAGACGCGGCGCTGCGTGCGCTCGACCCCAGTACGGGCTTTGCCACCCTCGGCGCCAACGCGGTCCTCGCTGTCTCGATCGCGTGCGAACGGGCGGCCGCTGCCGCTGCAGGCACGTCGCTAGCTCGGCGCCTAGCAGGTAACGAAGAGCCTTTGCTACTTCCCATGCCGATGGTCAACGTGATCTCGGGCGGGGCGCACGCTGGCGGAGCGATCGACGTACAGGATTTTCTCGTGGTACCGACCGGCGCCAGCACCTTCGGCGAAGCCATCCGGTGGGCTGCCGAGATCCGTGAGGCCACCGCGGCGATCGCGCTACGGCGAGGTATGCCGAGCGCGGCATTGACCGCTGACGAGGGCGGTCTGGGAATCGCACTGACGTCAAATCAAGATGCTCTCGAGCTGCTCTGCGACGGCATT
>Ga0068855_100003133_pt1 | contig 20233 bp, 18 predicted proteins | sample KBSCornC52_FD_66592 | JGI IMG/M metagenome (GOLD analysis project Ga0068855, IMG submission 66592) | Corn rhizosphere microbial communities from Kellogg Biological Station, Michigan, USA - KBS Corn C5-2 | ecosystem: Host-associated > Plants > Roots > Rhizosphere > Soil ...
CCGATACCGGAGACCCTGTCGGTCGTTGGTTTCGACGATATCCGGTTCTCTCGTTATGTCAGCCCGGCGCTGACGACCATCAGTCAGCCGATGCTCGACATAGGCCGCGAGACAGTCCGGCTGCTGCTCGGTATCCTGCAGGGAACCATTGCCAGCCCCGTATCAGTCACCCTGCCGCATCGTCTGGAGATCCGCTCCAGTACGGGAGCCCCGCCACGCGCTTCCTGAGCCTCGCTGCCTGTCCGCCTCGACATTTTTCGATGTAATGGATTACATTGACCGCGCATCGAGAGGGGGAGGGGCTCATGAAGGCGCGGTTGAGTGTGTTGATGTTCCTGGAGTTCTTCGTCTGGGGCGGGTGGTTCGTAACCCTGGGCAGCTATCTGGCGCAGACGCTGGCAGCCAGTGGCGTGCAGACCGCCGCCGCCTATGCGACCCAATCCTGGGGAGCCATCCTTGCTCCGTTCATTGTCGGGCTGATTGCGGACCGCTATTTCAACGCCGAGCGGGTGTTGGCGGTGTTGCATCTCGTCGGCGGCGTCCTGCTGCTGTCACTCGCACGGGTTACGGCCTTTACCTCGTTCCTGCCGCTGCTGTTCGCATACATGGCTCTGTACATGCCGACTCTGGCACTGGTCAACTCGGTCTCCTTCCGCCAGCTGCGGGATCCGGCACGCGAATTTGGTCTCCTGCGGGTCTGGGGCACGATCGGCTGGATCGTCGCCGGTCTTGCCATCAGTTACGTCTTTGCCTGGGACTCGCCGGCCCTGGTTACCCAGGGCGCATTGAGAAACACGTTCAGCATGTGTGGCTGGGCTTCCTTGGCGCTGGGATTCTATAGCTTCACTCTGCCGAAAACGCCCCCGGTGGGACGCGGGCAGTCGCGCAAGCAGTTGCGGGACATACTCGGCTTCGATGCGCTGCGCCTGCTTGCGGAGCGCAATTTTCTCATTTTTTTCTGCGCCTCGATCCTGATCTGTATTCCTCTGGCGTTCTACTACCAGCATGCGAACCAGTTTCTGATCGAGCTCAAAGTAGCCAACGCCACCGGCAAACAGACCCTGGGGCAGATGTCCGAGGTGCTTTTCATGCTGGCTTTGCCGGTTTTCCTGAGTCGGTTTGGGATCAAGGTGACGCTGCTCGCCGGGATGCTTGCGTGGGCCTTGCGCTATGTCTTGTTCGCGTTCGGCAATGCCGGTCCACTGGTGTCATTGCTGTTGATCGGCATCGCCCTGCACGGAGTATGTTATGACTTCTTCTTCGTATCGGGACAGATCTACATCGATTCCAAGGCGGGGCCTGCCATCAAGAGCGCCGCACAGGGGCTGATTACCCTGGCAACCTACGGAGTTGGCATGCTGATCGGATTCTCCGTCGCAGGCTGGATCACGGATCTCTACGCACTGCCGGGAACCCACGAGTGGAGCAGTATCTGGCTGTACCCAGCCGCATTCGCCGTGTTGATTCTCGCGTTGTTTGCGATGTCGTTCCGCAATGAGACTTTGCGAGGAGAGCCCGCTTGAAACCCGCGCGGATCAAATGGGGAATGCTCGGCGGCGGCCCGGGATCGCTGATTGGCAGCGTCCATCGCATCGCGGCCGCCATGGGCGAAGATTACCGCCTCGTCGGTGGAGTCTTCAGCTCCGACGCCGCGAAGAACGTCGAGTTTGCTCGTGACCTGGAGCTCGATACCCGGCGGGCTTATTCGAGTGTGGACACATTGATTGCGGGGGAAAGCGCGCTACCTCGAGACGAGCGTATGCGCCTCGTGACAGTCGCGACGCCCAATTACCTGCATCATGAGGCGGCTGCGAAGCTGGTCGATGCGGGTTTTCACGTGTTCTGCGAAAAGCCCGTGACGATCACCGCGGCTGAAGCTATCGAGCTGGAGCGATTGGCGCAATCACGCCGGGTGATCTTTGCTGTCGCCCATACTTACACCGGCTATCCGATGGTCCGGCAGTTGCGGGCGATGGTGGGAGCGGGAATGATCGGTCCCGTTCAGAAGGTGCACGCGCAGTATTACCAGGGTTGGATCAATCCACTGCTGCGCGACCCCGGCAAGCGAGGCAACGTCTGGCGCCTCGATCCGGCCCGCTCCGGAGCAAGCTCCTGTATCGGCGACATCGGCGTGCACTGTTTCAATCTGATCGAATACACGACCGGTCTGCGCGTCGAGCGGCTGCTCGCCGATACCGATACCGGCTCACCGGACAATCCTCTGGATGTGGATGGCAGTGTGTTGCTGCGCCTCAGCGGCAATGTGCCCGGTGTTTTGTGTGCCAGTCAGATCGCCACCGCCGAGGAAAACAACTTGCAGCTGGCGGTCTACGGACGCACCGGCGCGCTCAAATGGGCGCAGGAAATTCCGCAACGGTTGGAATTTCTGCAGGAGGGAAGACCTGCGAGTCTATTGACCGCCGGGCACCCCTTCAATGCGCCGCAGGCGCGCGCGGCCAGCAAGCTTCCGCCCGGTCATCCCGAAGGGTTCAGCGATGCGATGGGTAACCTCTATCGCGGCGTGGCGCGCGCTATCAACGGCGAGCCGTTCGATTCCGGCGACTTCCCGGGGATCGAGGCGGGGGTGCGAGGCATGCGCTTCATCGAGGCTGTGTTGCAGTCCGCCTCGGCGGGCAGCCAGTGGCGCTCCCTCTGATTCAGGCCATCAACTTCGAAACGGCTCGCGTCCAATCCCCTGTACGCTGATGTTCTGCGAGCGGAGCACTTCGTGTTGGAGGGCATACATGGCCGCAGCCGCCGCGTCGATCGCCCGCACGAAGTCGAGTGAGCCGGCGAGAATCGGCGCCAACAGCGCTTTGTCCTGAACCCTCGCCTTGGGGTACTCGTGCTCCACGACCAGGTACGTCTCTGCGGGGTCGATTTCCAACAGCTCACGCGCGGCGAGTTGATGGTCGAGCCAGTCGACGCTGCGATTCTGCAGATAGGCGAGGGGGTCGTGACGCGCTGTGCCCGGCAACTCGTGCTCCGCGAGCACCGTCTGTTTCTTCCAGGCGTTGGCTCGATCCGCGGCGTTCGGGGACGGCTCATCGCCAACTCGATCGCCGCGCAGGAGAGTCTGGCCGCCGTAACCCCAAGCCGCGATGCCGCGTGAGTCGATGACCTGGCCCTTCACGTGAAAACCCCCGATCAGGAAGGCGTAGCCCTGTTCCTTGAGGTACTGGAAGACGGAGCGGGTGTCCTGACCCATCAGAATCGCATGGGACGGATCGTAGTGGATGCGGAATTGGTCGCCGACGCCGTGGCGCTCGCAGATGCGATGCAAAGCGATCCATGGCCCGGGCGCGTAAGCCAGATTGTTGTGCCAGGCATCGCTCGTCGTCCAGCCGGGCATGGGGCATTGCTCGACCCGATACACCAGGCCGCGTGCCTTGGCCTCCCGCAGCAGGGGCACGAACTCACTCTCGAACATCGCGAGGTTGGCATCCATCCCCAGATTGGGATTGCGCCCCACAAAGCCGCACACGGCGGGACAGTCGAGTAGTACAGCGGTATCGAAAACCCGTAACATGAATTCATGTTTACGGGCGCGGACATCGCGGTCAGACGCCAGCATGTTATCGAAGTATCCAAGGTCCGAGAGACCTACACCGGTGTTCCTCATGGCCGAGGTCACACGCGCGGCGCGCGCGCGATCGAAGGGCGCCCGCAGGTCCAGGGTGTTGGCTACCGGGTCGAGCAGGGCCGCGGCAGGAACGTCGCTCTCACTGGGGTGGATTGCCGCCGAGAGCTGGATATTCGGGCAATCGATCGTGCGGGCGAAATCGAGCCATTCCTCGATGGCCAGGTCGGGATCCGGATCGCGACGGCTGCGCGGGGTGAGCTCCTGAAATGCCGCGGTAAGCACACTGAGCTTCATGCGCTTGGGTTTGAACGGCGCGCTGCGCTCTTGTTGGTTCATCAGGGGAAGCTCCATGGTCGCGGTGCTTTGCCGCAAGCGCGGTAGCCGCTACGCGCAAACGCGGCTCATCGGGTTGGATTATATCGGGTCCCATTTGCGAAACCACGGCAAAGTGTGTAGCCTGCGAAAATGTAATCCATTACATTGCCTGCCATCAGATTGGCCGGCAAATGGTTGTCGGGGGGCTGCCATGGTGAAATCCCGTAGGGCCTTTCTTGGAACGTGCAGCGCCTTGACGCTCGCCGCAGCAGCGCTGTCACGTGGGACGCTGGCGCAATCGCCGGCGAAACGCGCTGGTATCCAGCTCTATACCGTCAATGAGGCGATGCGCGCCGATGCTGCCGGCACGGTGAAAAAGCTCCGGCAGATGGGTTATCAGGAAGTCGAGACGGCCGGGTTCGGCAGCCTGTCGGCCAAGCAATTTCGTGCGCTGTTGGACGATGCCGGCGTGAAATGCCCGAGCGCGCACCTGCAGTTCGACCCTGACGATCTCGGCCGCGCGTTTGACGATGCGAATGCGCTCGGTGCGAAGTACGCGGTCAGCTCGATGATGCATGCGCTCGTGGCCGACCCGAAGGCCCCCAAGACAGACGTATTCAAGACTGGCATGAGCCTGGATGAGGCCAAGCGAACTGCGGCGCTGGCCAACCGAATCGGAGCGGGCGCGCGGCGCGCGGGCCTGCAATTCGCTTACCACAATCACAACTTCGAATTTGCCGACCAGGGTAATGGTGCGATCGGCTACGACGTGTTGTTGCGGGAAACCGATCCGCAATTGGTGAAATTCGAAATCGACTGTGGCTGGATGATCTTCGCCGGACACGATCCGGTGGAGTACATGAGGAAATACCCCGGCCGGTTCCCGATGCTTCACATCAAGGACTTCCTGCCGCATGCCGCTGGCAAGCCGGAGATGCTCGGCGCCGAGCTCGGTCATGGCTCGGTCGACTACAAGCCGATCTTCGCAGCTGCCGCCAAGGCAGGTCTGCAACACTATTTCGTGGAACAGGAAGGACCCTTCGCACGCATGACTCCACTCGAGTCAGCTCAGGTCGACTATGACTACCTGCACACGATCGGTATGGGGTGAGGCGGTAAGCACGCCAGACCTACACGAGGGCTTGGATGGACGGTAACTCGTACGATGCGATCGTAGTCGGCACCGGTATCAGTGGCGGTTGGGCGGCGAAGGAGCTCACTGAGCACGGGCTCAAGACGCTGGTACTGGATCGCGGGCGGATGGTTCGGCATCTCGAGTATCCGACGGCGATGTTGGATCCCTGGGAGCTGCCGTATGGCGGACGCCCTACGCGCGAGGATTTGATTCATCATCCCGTTGGCGCGCGAACCGGCTACGTGATCACCCAGGCATCCAAGCATTGGTTCGTCGATGACCTGGAAAACCCCTACATCGAGAAACAGAGATTCGACTGGATTCGCGGCTACCACGTCGGTGGACGGTCGATCACATGGGGGCGACAGAGCTACCGCTGGAGCCAGATGGATTTCGAGGGCAATGCCCGTGATGGCATTGGCGTCGATTGGCCGATCCGCTACGAAGACCTGGCCCCCTGGTACGACCATGTGGAGAGCTTTATCGGGGTGAGCGGTAGTGTGGAGAATCTGCCGCAGCTGCCGGACGGCAAGTTCCTGCCCCCCATGGAGCTCAACTGCGTCGAGAAGGAGTTTCAACGCACCGTCGCCGAGAAGTTTGGCCGCGCGCTCATCATTGGCCGCGCCGCTCATCTTACGGCGCCGCTCGCGCACAGCCCCCAGCGCGGTACCTGCCAATTCCGCAACATGTGTATCCGTGGTTGCCCGTACGGTGCGTACTTCAGCAGCAACTCCAGCACGCTGCCGGCGGCAGAAAAGACCGGAAACATGACGTTGCGTCCTGACTCTATCGTCTACGAGTTGATATACGACGAACAGCATGGTCGGGCACGTGGGGTGCGTGTGCTCGATGCCAAAACCGGGGCACAAACCGAGTACTTCGCACGTGTTATCTTCCTGTGCGCCTCCACGTTCGGCTCGGTGTTCATCCTGTTGAATTCTGCCTCGCACCGCTTCCCTAACGGGTTCGGTAACGACAGCGGCGAGCTCGGCTGCAACATCATGGACCACCATCTCGATGCGGGTGCGACGGCCCGTGTGGACGGATTCGAGGATCGCTACTACACCGGACGGCGCCCGAACGGTTTCTACATCCCGCGGTATCGCAACGTGGGTAAGGACAAGCGCAGCTACTTGCGCGGCTTCGGGTATCAGGGTGGCGCCGGTAGGGCAGACTGGACGAGTCTGATGCTCGACACCCATCTAGGCGCGGAGCTCAAGCAAAAGGCTGCCGAGCCAGGTCCCTGGCATCTATCGCTGGGCGGGTTCGGCGAAATACTGCCCTATCATGAGAACTGCGTGACTCTGGATCGGGGCCGCAAGGATAAATTTGGGCTGCCGCTGCTCGCATTCGATGCGGGCCTGAAGGAGAATGAAAAGAGCATGCGCAAGGACATGGCCAACGATGCTGCCGAGATGCTGACGGCTGCGGGCTTTCGCAACGTGCATACGTTCGATAACCCGATCGGCGTTGGCCTTGGGATCCACGAAATGGGGGGCGCACGTATGGGCCGAGATCCCAAATCGTCGGTGCTCAACGCGTGGAACCAGGTGCACGCTTGCAAGAATGTCTTCGTCACCGACGGCGCATGCATGACTTCTTCCGCCTGTCAGAATCCTTCATTGACCTACATGGCACTCACCGCGCGCGCAGCGAAGCACGCGGTTGAAGAGCTCAAGCGCATGAACATCTGATGCTTATGGACCGTCGCGAGGCTTTACAACGGGTCGCTTGGTTGATGGGAGGGGCCCTCTCGGCGTCGGCGCTCCTGGCCATTCGCGACGGCTACTCGGCCACGCCTTCGGCCAGCAACGACAAGCCTGGATTTCTAGGCCCGGCGCAGGCGATCGTCGTTTCCACGGTAGCGGAGATCATAGTGCCGCGGACAGACACGCCGGGAGCCATTGATGCCGGCGTACCTGGATTCATTGATAGCGTGCTCAGGGACGTCTATACGGAAGACGAGCGCAACCGTTATATCACCGGACTCACGGCGTTCGAAGCAGCTGCGCAAGCCGAGCACGGCGGGAAATTCGTTGCGTTGGAACGGCCACAGCAGGTTGCGCTGGTCCGGAAATTTCACGATGCAGCCGTTGCCGAGGAGCGCGCGTTCCATCGTCCCCACGTGAGGTTCCAACGCCCGTTCCTACTCATGACGAAGGAGCTGACGTTACTGGGCTTCTTCACATCGCAGGTTGGGGCAACCAAAGTGCTGCAGTACGCGGCCGTGCCGGGGGCCTATCATGGCTGTGTGCCGTTGAAACAGGCAGGCGAGGGTAGGACCTGGGCGTTCCCACCTGGGCTGCGGTTTTGAGGGATGCCAAGCCGTCGTGCGACACTAGGTGGCTTGTTCGGCGGCTTGCTTGTCGCGTCTGGATCGATTGCTCGAGGGAGTGATGCCCGGCCGTCCGTCAGCGCGGGCCGACTCAAACAGTCCGTCTGCCGTTGGCCTTATCATGCCATTGCCCTGCCTGAGCTGTGCCGCCGCATCAAGCCGATAGGTCTGGAGGCAATAGACCTGCTCTATGTCGATGAGTGGCCCATTGCGCGCGATGCCGGGTTGACTGTGTCCCTGGGGTACGCGAGCCGGCGCGAAAAGTTCATCGAAACAGGCTTCAACAACCCGGCCAATCACGACATGCTCCTCCAGGAGCTCGAGCTTGCTTTACCATTGGCCGCTCGTGCGGGCGTGCCGAACCTGATTGCGATGTTCGGCAACCGTGACCCGGCGCGGGACGATCGTGCGGCGATCGACTCTTGTATCGCCGGACTCGCCAAAATAGCGCCGCTTGCAGCGCAATCCCGCGTGACCGTCTGCGTGGAGCTTCTCAACAGCCGGGTCGATCATCATGGCTATCAGGGCGATCATACTGCCTTTGGCGTCGAGGTCATCAAGGCTGTCAACTCACCATGGGTCAAGCTGCTGTACGACATCTACCATATGCAGATCATGGAAGGTGACGTGATCCGGACGATCCGAGATAACATCCAGTGGATCGGCCACTTCCATACGGGAGGTGTGCCGGGGCGTCACGAGATCGATGCCAGCCAAGAGCTCAACTATCGAGCTATCGCAACCGCCATCGCCGATTTGGGCTACAAGGGGTTCCTCGCGCACGAGTTCGTACCCACTCGTGCGGACGCGCTTGCTTCGCTGGAAGATGCCGTGCGCATCTGCACCGTCTGAGTGGTCCGCGGCTAGCGTCTCAAACCGTTGAGCGTCATGAAGGCAATGGATGTAAAAAAGAACAATGTCAGTGGGCCGTCACTGCGATTCACGGACGGTAGCGGGGAGGCACTGTCCGATCGGGTCTGACGCTACCGCACAATCGCTCGCCGCAGAAAACGTGAAGAGATCGCGAAATGTCGGATCGTAGACTTTACGGCCGTCGGGCCAATACGGTAGCGTTCCGGGTCTCGCTCACGAATCTCAGGAGCTGCCCGTGTTTGCCTCAGCGAAGAATGGACCTTCGGTCATACGCTCATTTTCCATAGCGACTGCCATGGCAGTCCTGATGACTGGGTGCGCGACGGAATCGCACCAGTCCATACAGGCCGAAAAGCCGATGGCTGCCGGTCGCGTATATCAGGGTGCAAAGCGCGCCATCGCCGTCGGGAAGTTCGACAACCGCTCCACTTATTTGCGTGGACTGTTCTCGGACGGTGTCGACCGTTTGGGTGGCCAGGCAAAGACCATCCTGGTCGGCCACTTGCAGGAGTCGGGCCGCTTCAATGTCATGGAGCGGGAAAACATGGAGGAGAACGCCCAGGAAGCCCGGCTGAGCGGCAAGCAACAGACACTGAAAGGCGCCGATTTCACCATCACGGGTGATGTCGTGGAATTCGGGCGCAAGGAGACCGGGGACTCGCAGCTGTTTGGTATTCTGGGCAGTGGCAAAAAGCAGGTCGCGTACTCCAAAGTCACTCTGAACGTCGTCAACGTACTGACCTCGCAGGTCGTCTATTCAGTCTCCGGAGCCGGTGAATACGCCCTCAGCAGCCGTGAGGTGATCGGTTTCGGCAGCTCGGCGAGCTACGACTCGACGCTGAACGGCAAGGTGCTGGATCTGGCCATCCGCGAGGCCGTGGATCATCTGGTGGAGGGACTCGAGGGCGGGGCTTGGTCGCCGCCGAGCGCAGCCAGATGAGAGGACTGGCTGTTGCCGGGAGCCTGTGCTTGCTGGCGGGTTGTGTGGCCCAACCTCGGCCCCTGTACAGTTGGGGCAACTACGAAGAGTTGATCTACGCCTCCTATGTCTCTCCCCAGGATCTGCCCGCCGAAAAGCAGGTGGAGGTCCTGGAAAAAGACTACCAGGTGGCACGGTCGGCCAACCTCCGCCTGCCGCCCGGCTGGCACGCGCATCTGGCAACATTGTACTTCCAGCTGGGTAAACCGGATCGAGCTCGCCAGGAGCTGCTCACCGAAAAGGCGGAGTTTCCCGAGTCCGCCGTCTTCGTGGATCGTCTGATTGCCAACCTGAAGAGGCCCTGATGGGCAGGTTTACTCTTTGGCGTGGGCTCGTGCCTGCCGTTTCGATCCTGCTGCTGCTCGGGGGCTGCCAGTCGACGAAGTCATTTGACTATACGAACTTCCGCGCTCATCCACCGCGATCGATCCTGGTCATTCCGCCACTCAACGAGAGCACCGAGTTGGAGGGGACCTACAGCTATCTGTCCACGGTGAGCCGGCCGATCGCGGAGCGCGGTTATTATGTCTTTCCCGTTGCCGTAGTCGACCAATTCCTGAAAGAGAACGGCATGCCGACAGCGGGAGAGATGAACCAGATCCCCGCCCGCAAGATCGGTCAGATTACCGGCGCCGATGCCGTGCTGTTCATCGATCTCAGGAAATATGGCAGCAAGTATGTCGTACTCAACAGCGTGACCACGGTCGAAGTACTGGCAAAGCTCGTGGATACGCGCACCGAAACCATCCTATGGGAAGGGCGCGGGTTCGCCCAACAGTCCGGTAACGGCTCGGGCAACCTGCTCGCCGACATGATCGCGGCGGCGATCACCCAGGCTATCAACAAGAAGACCGACACCGCTCACAACGTCAGCCGCGTGGCCAACACCACCCTCTTTCTGCCTGAAAATACCGGGCTGCCATACGGACCCTACAGCCCGAAATACAATCTCGAGCGCTGAGCTCAGCTCAAGCTCTGACGACGCAATTTGTGGGCGGGGCGTTACCCTGGGCTCCGCCAGGGGAACGCATATGTTAATAATCGCGCGTTGGACTCGCTCGTTCGGAATGCTGCGATACTCTGCGTAACGAAGGCGATCGCGGAGCGGCCATGGACCTCAAGAGAATCGGAGTCTGGGCGGGGCTGGATGCCCTATCTGCCACGGATGCGGCTGGGTTCGCGAAGCGCGTGGAGCGTTGGGGCTATGGCGCGCTGTGGACGCCGGAGGCGGTCGGGCGCGAAGTTCTATCCACGGCCGCATGGCTTCTGGCCAATACCGACAGACTGACCCTCGCCAGTGGGATAGCCAACATCTACGCTCGCGACGCGCTCGCGGCTTCATCGGCGCAGAAAGGACTCAACGAGCAATCCGGCGGCCGCTTCCTGCTTGGCCTGGGCGTTTCGCATCAACCGCTGGTCAAGGACCTGCGGCAGCATGAATACGGCAGGCCCCTGGTAACCATGCGCGCCTATTTGCAAGCAATGGCCACCGCGCCGTACCAGTCGATCGCGCCTGCGCAATCCCCCAAGACCGTTCTAGCCGCCTTGGGCCCAAAGATGCTCGAGCTTGCGGCGGAACTGGCCGACGGCGCCCATCCATACAACGTGACACCCGAGCACACTCGCCAGGCACGCTCGATCATCGGCAAGAACAAACTTCTATGTGTCGAGCAAGCGGTCATCCTGGAACAGGATCCCGCGACTGCGCGCGCAATAGGCCGCAAATTTCTCGGCTTCTACATGGGCTTGCCGAACTACGTCAACAACTGGAGACGCCTCGGGTTTGGCGATACCGATTTTGCCGGTGGGGGCTCGGATCGACTGATTGATGCCGTCATCGCGTGGGGCGACGAGAAGGCGATTCGCGGTCGCATCGACGAGCATTGGCAGGCGGGCGCGGACCACGTCTGTGTCCAGGCGGTGGGTACAACGGCAGTACCCGATGAGCGGGTGCTGAGTTTGCTGGCTCCGGGGGTTTAGCGCTCAACTGGAGCCATTCGATGACTTTGTGCGCCTTGATTGCGATCAAAGAGCGTGAGCGTTGCAAAACGCGTCTCGCGGAGTCGCTCAGTGAGCGCGCACGAGTGGAACTGGTTCGACACATGCTCGCCTCCGTTCTCAAAGCTACGGCGAGCGCGCAGACGGTGCACCAAACCATCGTAGTGAGTCCCGCACGGGATCAGATTCCTGCCGAGATACCGGTCCTGGCCGACACGGGCGAGTCTCTCAACCATGCGCTGGCGCAGGCCCATGGCATGCTCCGCGAAATAGGGTGCCGCGAGGTGGTTGTGCTCCCCGCGGATTTGCCGAGAATCACCGGGGCTGAGATTGACACGCTCGTGCGGGCTGGCCGTGCCGGCGGCTTCTCGATTGCTCCCGATGCGAGCGGCACCGGTACAAACGCGCTGTGCCTGGTTTCGACGCAGCCGTTTCGTTTTCAATTTGGTCCTGACAGCCAGCGCTTGCACATCCAGGAGGCGCAACGAATGGGTTTGAGCCCGCAGGTCATCCGTCTCCCCGGTCTGGCATTCGACGTCGATTTGCCTGCCGACCTGGAGCTCATGGAAGAACACCGATGGCACACTCGTCTGCGCGCCTGAACGCGCTGCTGCGCGCTGTAGAGACGGGGCATCGGCCCGAGTTGGCCGAAGCATTGGAGCTGTTGCCCGAGGCACCGGTATCTGAGCTTCTGTCCACTGCCGAAACACTGACTCTGGAAGGTTTCGGGGCCGTGGTGACGTATTCACGCAAAGTGTTCATACCGTTGACGCAGCTCTGCCGGGATGTTTGTCACTACTGCACGTTTGCCAAAGCGCCCCGCAATCTAGACAGCCCATACCTGACACCCGACCAGGTCCTCGCGATCGCACGTGCCGGCCAGGCGGCAGGCTGCAAGGAGGCGCTATTTACCTTGGGAGACAAGCCTGAAGAGCGATACTCGGTTGCCCGCAAGGCTCTCGAGCTGGCAGGTGCCGCCAGCACGCTCGATTACCTGCAACGCATGGCAGCGCTCGTGTTGGAACAGACAGGTCTGCTACCGCACCTGAATCCCGGTATCATGGAAGCGTCGCATTTTCAGAGCCTCCGGCCCGTGAGTGTTTCCATGGGCTTGATGCTCGAGAGCGCGTCCGATCGGTTGATGCAGCGTGGTGGACCACACTTCGGCTCGCCCGACAAGGTGCCCGCGAGGCGCCTGACTACGCTGCGGACTGCGGGCGAGTTGCATGTTCCCATGACAACCGGCCTGCTGATCGGGATCGGTGAGACGCGCCGGGAGCGCCTCGAATCGTTGCTGGCATTGCGCGAGCTCCAGGATGAGCACGGGCATCTGCAAGAGCTGATCATTCAGAATTTCCGCGCCAAGCCCGGCACCCGGATGGCGCGCGCCCCTGAGCCGTCTCTGGAAGAGCAATTGTGGACGCTTGCCGTGACCCGGCTGCTGTTTGGCCCGGGTATGTCGATTCAGGCGCCACCCAACCTGCAGCCCGAGGGCTTGGGCCATCTGGTGCGGGCGGGAGTCAACGATTGGGGCGGTGTATCGCCGGTAACACCCGATCACGTGAACCCCGAGGCACCCTGGCCACATCTCGATGAGTTGGCGCGTGCCACTGCAGAAGCCGGTCGCACCCTGGCCGAGCGTCTGGCGTTGACTCCGGCGTACGCGAGGCGGCCGGAATTGTGGACCGAACCTGCTATGACGACGCGCGTGCGCCGTCTGACTGACAGCCGCGGGCTTGCGCGTTCGGATGGGTGGTATGCCGGCTCAAACACAGAGCCGCCTGCGCTCGCCGGCCGGTGGCCATCCAGAGTACGCGCGAGAGCTCATTCCAGTACGAGCGCGATTGTGGCGGCGGCGCGAGCCGGCCACTCGCTGCGAGAAGAGCACATCGCGCGTCTTTTCTGCGTCGAAGGGCGGGATCTCGATGAGGTCATCGCCGCCGCCGACGAGCTCCGCAAGGAGTCTGTCGGAGATACCGTGACCTATGTCGTCAATCGCAACATCAACTATACCAACATCTGCCTGTATCACTGCGGCTTCTGCGCGTTCTCCAAAGGTCGCGGGTCGACAGACCTGCGCGGCCCCGCTTATAACCTGGAGCTCGATGAAATTGCGCGGCGCACCGTTGAGGCTGCCGATGCCGGTGCGACCGAGGTATGTCTGCAGGGTGGCATTCATCCCAGTTTCACCGGCGACACCTATTTGAGCATCGTGCGCGCGGTGAAGGAAGCCGTGCCCTGGATACACGTGCATGCCTTTTCGCCGTTGGAAATACGGCATGGCGCGGGCACGCTCGGCCTGACGCTCGCGCACTATCTGGAGCGGTTACGGGATGCCGGCCTTGCGACGCTGCCCGGTACTGCGGCTGAGATTCTGGACGATGAGATCCGATCGATCATCTGTCCAGACAAACTCCGCACGGACGAGTGGCTCGAAGTGATTGCGACAGCCCACCAGGTCGGCCTGCGCACCACAGCGACAATCATGTTCGGGCACGTGGAACAGCCAGTCCACTGGGCACGACACCTCCACCGGCTACGCGATCTGCAGACGCGTACCGGAGGAATCACCGAATTCGTGCCGCTGGGCTACGTCCACATGGAAGCCCCTCTGTGGCGCAAGGGACGGACACGCTCCGGTCCGACTTTCCGGGAAGCCGTGCTCATGCACGCTGTCTCGAGATTGGTGTTGAATCCGGTGATCCAGAACATTCAGACCTCCTGGGTGAAGATGGGGGCTCAGGGGGCGGCGCTCTGCCTGCAGGCCGGTGCCAACGATCTCGGCGGTACCCTCATGAACGAATCGATCACCCGGGCCGCCGGCGGGGTGAACGGACAGGAGCTGGATGCCTCCAAACTCCAGGCGCTGGCCGCACAGATCGGCCGGCCGGCTCGGCAACGCACTACGCTCTACGATCGGCTGACACCCAAAGGCGCATCCCATGCTGCGACTCGGATACAAGGCCTCAGCGGAACAGTTTAGCCCAAACCAACTGCTCGAATTCGCGCTGCTCGCTGAGCAACGCGGCTTCGACTCCGTGTTCATCAGCGATCATTTTCAACCTTGGCGACACACGGATGGCCACGCGCCTTTTGCTATGGCGTGGCTGGGTGCGCTCGGCGCACGCACCTCCCGAATCCTCATGGGGACCAGCGTGCTGAGCCCGACATTCCGCTATCACCCGGCGATCATCGCACAGGCCTTCGCCACACTCGGGTCTATGTTTCCCCAACGTCTCATTCTAGGCGTGGGGACGGGTGAGTCTCTCAACGAAGTTCCGGCACTAGGTATTCAATGGCCCGAACCCAAGGAGCGTACAGCGCGTCTCAAGGAGGCCGTCGCGCTGATCCGCCAGTTGTGGCGAGAGGAACGGGTGACCTTCAAGGGAGAGTACTATCGTACCGAGCATGCCACCATTTACGACAAGCCCGCGGTAGCGCCGCCTGTTTATATCGCGGGCGGCGGTCCTGTCATGGCCAGGTTTGCCGGCCAGTGCGGCGATGGCTTCATTTGCACGAGCGGTAAGGCACAAGAGCTCTATCAGAAAACTCTCCTGCCCAACTTCAGGACGGGAGTCCAGGACTCGGGCCGCAAGCCGGAGGACGTGGACACGATGATCGAGATCAAGGTCTCTTTCGATACCGATCCGCAGCGCGCACTGGAGGACACCCGCTATTGGGCCGCGCTGGCGTTGTCGGAGGAGGAGAAGCGCTCGGTGCAGGATCCCCTGGAGATGGAGCGGCTCGCCAACCAGGTACCGGTAGAACGCGCGGCGAAGCGCTGGATTGTCTCGAGCGACGCCCAGGAGCATGTGGAAAAGATCCGCTGGTACATTGACATGGGCTTCCGTCACCTCGTCTTTCACGCTCCCGGGCCCGATCAGGCACGGTTTCTCGACTTATACTCCGAGCACATCTTGCCGCGCTTGCGTACGGGTGTTTGAATGAGTGCCGTCACCGAGCTTCGTCTCCTCGCGTTGACCGGTTTTCCTCGAGTCGTTGCCGGGGATGACTTGGGGAAGCTGACGGCAGCAGCAATGCGACGTTGCGAGCTACACCTGCAGCCGACGGATCTGTTGGTTTTCGCTCAAAAGGTGGTGTCCAAAGCGGAGGGTCGGTGCATCGACCTCACGACCGTCACGCCGAGCAGGCAAGCGCTGGAATTGGCGCAAACGGTGCAAAAAGACGCGCGGCTCGTGGAGCTGGTACTGCGCGAATCGCGGCGAATCGTACGGGCGGCCAAGGATGTTCTGATCGTCGAGCACCGTCTCGGGCTCATCATGGCCAACGCGGGGATCGATCAGTCCAATGTGGCGGATCCCACCGCTGGCGAATTCGCTTTGCTGCTGCCCGAAGACCCGGATGCCAGCGCCGCCCGCCTGCGCACGCGGCTGGGAGAACTGACCGGCTGCGAACCGGGCGTCCTCATCAGTGATAGTTTTGGGCGGCCCTGGCGCCTGGGCACTGTTGGTACAGCGATAGGTTGCGCCGGGGTTGCCGCCACCGTGGATCTGCGGGGCTCGAGCGATCTGTTTGGTCGGCCATTGCGCGTCACTGTCGTAGGCCATGCTGACGAGCTCGCCGCCGCAGCCTCGCTGCTCATGGGGCAGGCTGGTGAAGCGCAGCCGGTGATCTTGATCAGGGGGCTCGCGCCGCAGGGGCCACATCAGCCGGCCGCCGCTTTGTTGCGTCCACCCGAGCAGGATCTGTTCCGATGAGCGGTCACGTCGTCGCACTTTGCGGCGGTGTGGGCGGAGCGAAGCTCGCGCATGGTCTGACATTGGCCCTGCCCCCGCAGGAGCTGACTATCGTCGTCAACACGGGCGACGACTTCAAACATCTGGGGTTGCACATTTCGCCGGACCTGGATTCGGTAATGTACGCCCTTGCCGGCCTCGCCGATCCTGCCCGTGGCTGGGGTCGACGCGAGGAGACCTGGACCTTCATGGGTGCCCTCGAGGGACTGGGCGGGGAAAGTTGGTTCCGTCTGGGTGACGGCGACCTGGCGACCCATGTGGAGCGCAGTTGGCGCCTCGCGCAGGGTGCGACCTTGAGTGCGGTGACGGCTCGTCTCTGCGCTGCCCTTGGCATTGGGCCATGCGTGCTGCCGATGAGCGATGATCCAGTTCGGACCCGTGTGCTTACCGATGACGGCTGGCTCGATTTCCAGGAATATTTCGTGCATCGTCAGTGCCAGCCACGAGTGCGGGACTTCATGTTCGCCGGTGCCGATGAGGCGAGTGCGCAGGCGCAGGTGCTGGAGACGCTCGGGCGCCCCGATCTGCGCGCCATCATCATCTGTCCGTCGAACCCTTTCGTGAGTATCGAGCCCATCCTGGCGGTTTCTGGCATGCGCGCCGCCATACAAAGCGTGCAAGCTCCGGTGCTTGCCGTGACACCCATCATCGGCGGCAAAGCCATCAAAGGACCGGCGGGCAAGATGCTCGCGGAGTTGGGATTCGACGTGAGTGGCATGGCCGTCGCGCACCGCTACCTGGGCATCATCGATGGCTTCGTGCTGGATGAGGTGGACGAGGCGCGCGCGGAGCCCATCCCCGGCATTGAGATCTTCACCGCGCCGACGCTCATGAGCAGCGTTGACAACCGATTGCGGCTCGGTCGCGAGGTATTACGTATCGCTGACACGCTGGCTGCCCGATCATCCGTATGACACCTGAGTTGGAGGACACATCATGGCCGAACCGAGTGGACCGAATGAGCTGCCCGTCTGGATCAAAGATCACCTCGATCGTTATCTGGCGACCAATGGTGAGGATGGCTACCTTTGGGATGCGAGCCTCGGTGGCGGCAAGGGAATGATTCCCACGCTGCTGCTGACCACTACCGGACGGAAATCCGGGCGCGAGCTCACTCTACCGTTGATTTTCGGCCGCTCCGGAGATGACTACGTCGTGGTCGCCTCCAAGGGTGGGGCGCCCCAGCATCCGGCCTGGTACCTGAATCTCGAGGCCAACCCTGACGTGAAGGTGCAAGTGAAGGCCGACAAGTTCAACGCTCGCGCGCACACGGCCAGCGCGCAGGAGCGGGCGACCCTGTGGCCCAGGATGGTCGAAATCTATGGGCCTTATGCTGACTACCAGAAAAAGACCGACCGGCAGATTCCGGTCGTCGTGTTACAACGCGTCTGAGAAATCGGGGCTTCCATCGCTGGAAGCCCCGATTTGATTCAACTTACGGTCGGGTCCAAAGAAGGATCACGCCGTCGCGATCCCGGAGAGTTACCGAGGTTACCACGGCGCCGTTGTTGACTGTGTGTTCCAGTCTGCCGTTGATGTGCTTGACACCGGTTAGACCGTGCGGGCTCAGCAGTCCGCCGACATAGACCGTTCGCGACCCGTTGCCCTTCGGGTTCCAGAGCACTACGCCGTATTGGAATTCGCGCTTCCATACGCCGTTGCTCCACGCACCACCCTGGGGATTGCCCGCCGCAGTCGATACGGGGTTGCCCAGGTACCCTTCGCCGGCGCCGGCGTTATCGAACTCGTCGAACCAACGGCGGTTCGTCGTGGTTTCCTCGTCATAAGAGCCGTAGTCGGGGCAGTAGTAGCCGTTGTTCATCAGAGCCGCGGTGATGCCGTAACGCGCGCCTTGGTAGGCCGGAGACCAGCTCGAGGGATACCCGGAACTGAACGTCAGCGGGTCGCTGCCGTTGGCCTGAACGTTGCCCTGGCTCAACAGCAGCAGCTTGGAGCCGCCGAAGTTCTTGATCGCTGTTTGATACCACTGTTGCAACTTGAGCGAGCCGCCGTAGCTTTCGATCGAGAACGACTTGCCGAGGGCGTGCTCGATGGCGCCACCTTCCAGGACTCCGCTCAAGGGGGAGGTGCCGGCCAGAACCTGACTGTTGAGAGTCGGATTCGTGCCGTAGTAGTTGTTGAGAGCCAGTGCGAAGGTCGCACCCGCGTTGCCGAGCTGCTGACTCCCCGGCCAGGCGCTATCGAGATAGGTGAAAAATTCCTTTTCGCCCGCCATTACGGCGGCGTATGTGCTGGGCGCATTGTGAGCCTGGGTGGTGCCATTTCTCACCCAGTCGCCATTGGCCATATTACCGGCGCCGTTGGAGGGGTCGATCATGACGTTATCCAGGAAGAAGCCGTCCAGGGACGGCGCGGCTGATGTCCCGTAGTAGCGGCCCATGTGGAACAGGTCGTTGACGTATTTCGCTCCCCAGGCATAGGGGCCCAGGCCCGTCGCGCCGTCGACCGGAACGTTGGGGCCCATGTCCATCAGCCATTTTTGCGTCGATTGCGGGTCTACAACGGGGGTGCCCGCGGTGCCGCTGGGATAGAGCCACCATTTCTTGGCGACGATCTGCTTGTACCAGGTCGGAAACGGGTTATAGCTCGCATACGTGGAGTTGTAGAGCTCGTTGAGGGCGATGTATTGATACACCTTGGTGCCCACGTGGGATTGGGCCTTGATGCTCCCGATCACCTGCTCCTTGCTGTAGCCGGCGCCGCGCTGCCAGCCTTCGTAGCCGCCATTGATGATCACCACATTGAATTTTGCGGCGAAGGTTTGAAAGGAGCTCGCATACTTTTGTGGGCCTGCCGTCGAAATGATGGCCAGGCGCGGATACTTGTCGTAGTTGGCAGCGAAGCTAGCCGTTGCGGCTGTGAGCGCAGTGCTCCCCAGAAAGACGATCGGTGCAAGGTGACGTGAGCCAAACTGCCGTTTGGTTGTTTTCATGCAAACTCCCGAAGAAAAGACCCCGACGCCGGCCGGCTGGGACGAAGCATCTGTTATGGGAGTTGCACGAGAGAGTGCGGCACAGCTCGAGGCGCTGCCTGATCTCACGAGGCGATGCGACGTTCGCCCCGGCAACTCCGCTGTCATAGGCTTCGTGCCGTTAGACCGGAAGTTTTGCGCCCCCGGCTTTCGCCGGGTTTGCCTTTGGTAACGCTGACGATGGAGCGTCACTGCTGCGCGACATAATGCAGATGGCGTGCCAGGTGATCTAACATATTGATGCTGTTGAAATTCACAGCTATGCCGCGAACGTGGCTGAAGCCAGATGGGATCGATTCTTGTCTGCCTTACCCGACAACTGGACCGTGCAGCCGTCTCAAGGCTGACATAAGCCTCTGTTTTGCAAGTGAAAGATAGGCGTCTCCAATAGGAGACGCGTGGCCTGGACCGGCACAGGAAGCGGTGCGACTTAACAGATGCTGGGCGCATCCAATGGTGCGCGACGGCGCGTGGTAGGGGGTGTCTGTCAATGGCTACAGCCATTGTTTCGCCACAAAGCGCCACCTCTCAGCCCGAAAGCTCGCGGCCGCACGCCAGGATCTCCCGCTGAAATGCTCCCAGCGGTGGAAGTGGGAGAGTTGCGATGCGTCATTGGATTTTTGTGCTCACATGGGGGCTCGTGAGCTCGGTTGCGCTTGCGCAAGGCGGTGCCCAACCGGCGATCCTGGAGGAGCAGTCCGGGACGTTGCTGTTGAAATCGTCCCAGGATGCAGACCCGATCGATGCGCTGCGCGTTGAAACTTCGATACGTGCGCAAGTCACTGGAAACGTCGCGCGGGTGCACGTCACTCAGACGTTCATGAATCCCAGCTCGGACTGGGTGGAAGGTCTGTATGTCTTTCCGCTCCCGGCAGGGTCTGCAGTCGATGAGCTCGTCATGCACGTCGGCGACCGTGAGTTGCGGGGCGAGATCAAAGAGAAACAGGCGGCCAAAGCGCTTTACGAGCAGGCCAAAGCAACGGGCCAGCGGGCGAGCCTGACGGACCAGGAGCGGCCCAATATGTTTACAACCCAGGTGGCAAACATCGCGCCGCAGTCGTCGATTTCGATTGAGATCGGCTATCTCGAGACGGTCCCCTATCGCGACTCGCGCTATACCCTGCATATCCCATTGGCCATCACTCCGCGGTACAACCCGCAGGCTGGCGTGGATCCGGCCTCGCGAAACGCGGCGCAGCTCACGCACGCCATCAACATGGCGGCTGGCACGACTCTGACTCCGGAGCGAGTGACCAGCACACTGCA
>Ga0068855_100003134_pt1 | contig 20228 bp, 15 predicted proteins | sample KBSCornC52_FD_66592 | JGI IMG/M metagenome (GOLD analysis project Ga0068855, IMG submission 66592) | Corn rhizosphere microbial communities from Kellogg Biological Station, Michigan, USA - KBS Corn C5-2 | ecosystem: Host-associated > Plants > Roots > Rhizosphere > Soil ...
GGCGCTGGCGCGGCGATGGCGGGAGCAGGCTGCCGGGACATTCAGTCGACCGTTCAGCGTGCGACGGGCCCTACTCCGCCTACATGGGCGCCTCTGCCCCACGAGAGCCCTCGCGCTGCGCAGGCGGTGCGGGTGCTCAATCGCGCCGCCTTCGGTCCGCGACCGGGCGATGTGGCACGAGTCGCGGAGATCGGCGCGGATGCGTGGCTCGAGGAGCAGCTGGCCGTCACGAAGCCCGAGCAGACCTATCGGGACCTTCAAAAGCAAAATATCAAGCTGCCTGGCGGCTCGCGGCTCGAGCTGCCGGAGGCTGAGGACTTCGATCCGGATGAAGATCCCGCCGTGCGATGGCGCGTCGGCGGACTTGACGTGCACCAAATCGACGCGGACGACCCGGACCAGCTTTATTGCCACGACGACGGCCAGCTGGTGCGCGAGACGGGCCAGGCCGCGCTGCTGAGAGCCACCTACAGCCGCCACCAGCTTCGCGAGGTGATGGCAGACTTCTGGACGAACCATTTCAATATCTACGCGCTGAAGCTCGAGGGTCGCTCGCTGGTCCCGATCGATACGGAGCGTGTCCTGCGTCCGCATGTGCTGGGCAATTTCGAGGAGATGCTCACGGCCTCCGCGCATAGCCCTGCCATGCTCACCTATCTCGACAACAAAGAGAACCGGAACGGCGTTGCAAATGAGAACTATGCCCGCGAGCTGCTGGAGCTTCATACGCTCGGGGTAAAGAGTGGGTACAGCCTGAAGGACATCCAGGCAGTCGCGCGCTGCTTTACCGGCTGGACGGTCGGCTCGGGTTTCAACCGTGCGAAATACGTCTTCGATAAAGCGCGCCACGACAACGGCTCGAAGACCATTCCATTCCTCGATCTGCACGTGCCGCCGGGCGGAGAGCAGCAAGATGGCGACATGGTGCTCGCGCACCTGGCGCGGCATCCGGTGACCGCGCATTTCCTGGCGTTCAAGCTATGCCGACGCTTCCTTGGAGATACTCCGGAGGACGTTGTACAGAAGGCGGCCAACTCGTATCTCAAGAGCGAGAGCGGCAGCGACATTCGCGCGCTGCTCCGGCCCATTCTGCACGAAGCGCTGCTCGACCCGTCGCGCTGCAAGCCGATCGTCAAGCGCCCGCTGGATATGATGACGAGCGCGCTGCGCTGTCTGGCCGCCGATACCGATGGCGGCGACGCGATTCTGCGCCGCCTGGCCGACATGGGCCAGCCGCTCTATCAATGGCCGATGCCCGACGGCTTTCCTGAAAAATCGTCGGCCTGGACGAGCGCGCTCTTGCCGCGCTGGAACTTTGCGATCGCGCTCGCGACGAACGGGATTCCCGGCACGAAGATCGATCTGAAGGCGCCGATCAGGGCCGCGGGCGCAGCGTCCGACGAGGCGATTGTAGATACGCTCATCGAAACGACGCTGGGCAAGCCCCACACCACACGAGAAGTGGCAGCTCTGCGCGGCCAGGTGCTGAGCCATATCCAGCGTGAGCGCGAAGCTGGCGTGAAGCCGGACGACCTGATTGCGGAGGCTACGGCTCTGCTCCTTTCATCGCCAGCGTTTCAGTGGAAGGCGTGAGGGCGGGCATTCGGCATTCGGCATTCGGCATTGGGGATTGTCAATTTGCGTTGTGGAGAGTGAGCGGAAATGACTAACAGGCTGACAAGAAGGCATGTTCTGACCGGCACGGCGCTGGCCGCTGCTGCAGGGGCGGCGGGCGAGTTCGGGCGGGGGCTCTCGGCCCTGGCGAGCATTACGGTGGGCGGCCATGTCGAGGAGAAGGGCGGCGACACGCTCGTGGTGATGTTCCTGCGCGGCGGGGCCGACGGGCTCAACATCGTTGCGCCCTATGGGGACGATCAATACTACAAGCTGCGGCCCAGCCTCGCACTTGCCGCTCCCGGTAACGGACGGGTGAGCCCGAAGTCACGCCTGGTGAAGCTGGATGACTTTTTTGGCCTGCATCCCGCGCTCGCTCCCCTTGGCCCGCTGCACGATTCCGGCGTGCTCGCGGCCGTGCATGCGGTGGGCTCGGACGACCGCAGTCTGTCACATTTCGAGGCCATGGAAGCGATGGAGCGTGGCTTGCCGCGCGTTTCCGGCGGCACTTCGAGCGGCTGGCTGGCTCGGCATTTGGCGAGCACGGCGCGAGATGGAGATTCACCGCTGCGAGCCATCGCAATCAATGAGACGATGCCCGATTCCCTCCGCGGCGCGACCGGCGCGACTGCCATGCGCTCCCTCGCGGACTTCCGGCTGGTTGCGCCGTTTGAAAAGCCGACGGGAGTGGGCGGCGCGGTCCATCATTCGAACAATAAGCTGAAAAATCGCATCGCGGAGATAGGGCAAGGCTTCCGGGCCGCGAAGGCTAAGCGGCAGGGCGAGCATGCGGATCCGCATGCCGCTGATAGGCTTTCTAATTTCGAGCAAACGCTGCGAGACATGTACGGAGCGGGATCGGGCAACGTCGCTTCCGATCCATTGCGCTCCGGGGGGAACGCCGCGCTTGCCGCCATGGATGCGATCAAGCGCCTGGACCCTGCCAACTACAAACCTGCTCCAGGCGCAAAGTACCCCGACGGCGATGTCGGGAACGCCTTCCGGCAGGTTGCCTGCCTGGTGAAGGGGGGCGTCGGCCTGGAGATCGCCTGTCTGGAAATGGGCGGCTGGGACACGCATGTTGCGCAGGGGGCCGACATCGGGTGGCAGGCGCTTCGGCTTGCGGAATTGGGGCAGGCGCTGGCAGCCTTCGCGCAGGACCTCGGCTCTCATATGGGCCATGTGACCACCGTCGTGATGACGGAATTCGGGCGGCGCGCGTATGAGAATACAGGACTTGGCACCGATCACGGCCGCGCAGGCGCATGGCTGCTGATGGGAGGAAACGTGGTAGGCGGCAAGGTGCACACGGACTGGCCGGGGCTGCACAAAAGCCAGCTCGATGAAAATGGCGACCTTCGAGTGACCACGGATTATCGCGACGTTCTGTCCGAAATCGTCACGCACCGTCTCCGCAACACGAAGCTGGACGAGGTGTTCCCGAACTATACGCCACGGTTCCGCAATATTTTAAAGCACATTTGATTTGGTATGACAGGTAGAAGGCGGAGCCGCAACAAATGCTGAGACAAGAGCAGACAGAGGAAATCCCATTAACCCTTAGCCATCAACCCTCAGCCCTCAGCTCGCATGAATTGCTGAAAAAAGACCTGGAAGAGGAAGTCGCAGCGCGCGTCGTGGCGCACAACGGCTCGACTCGCCCGGCCGCGCTCACCGATCCGCGTGTCGAGACCTTCCTTAACAAGAAACTGGGGCCGATCACGGGAACGGTCTCCTATCATGAGCGGCTGCAGATGCGCGACGAGCTGCGGCAGGAGGTCGAATCGCGAGCTGCGGCGCACATGGAGCTTGGAAGCACGCGCGATCAGGCGATCAACTTTGCGCTCGCCAGCCTCGACACGCCCGCAACCAGTGCGGTCGCGCAAAAGGACCTGACGCCGCGCACCAGGGCAGTTCGCGCGCTTCGTGGGGAAAACTCGCTTGTGCCCGCGCTCTGGGCTTTCAGCACCTCCGCGTTTGCCGCGCTTATGCTTGTGGCGCTAAGTCGAAACACATCAGGCGCCGATGCGCCGATGATCCTCTCGATGATGCTGGCCGGATTTCCGTTCCTCGCCGGAATGCGCCTCGGATCACGTGGAACTCGCCGCCCGCTACAGGGCTTACTGCTGTCTCAGTTGCTGCTCTATGTGCCTGTTACGGTGGCATTCGGTATGCTCATCAACTCCGAAGTCGGCGGCGGTCCCACGGTTCTTGGAACGGCATTTTGGACCGCGATTTACTTTTCGGTTTCCACCATGGTCGGCAGCGTCGGCGTCCACTCAGGCAAATGGCTGAAAAAGAAGGTCACGAATCGCCGGAGAAAGTAGTCTCTCAGCTGTCCAGCCCCGCGCACCGGACCAGCGTTTCCTCATCTCCGAACCCGCCAGCTTTCAGCACGATCGGCACAGCATTGGCCGGCTGCCCATCCGCGCCCGCCCCGACCAGGCGGCCCGTAACGATACCCGGAGCGATCTCTCCGTCAACCTCGATCCGACTCCAGGATCTTTCCTGCGCAATCAGCGACATCGCCGTCGCGCCTCCGGTAACGATCAGAGACAGTCCTTGAACGGACCTGCCGATCGTGGAGAGCGAACACACATTCGGCAGAGTCATTCCTTCGATAAATCGTTCCGGCGATTGAAGTAAACAGATGTCCGCTCCGCTCTCAAACCTCTCAATGACCAACTGCTCTAGTTCGCCGGTCGATTGCTCGGTTGACAACTCGATCGGGACGGATCCCACCCGGCTGGAAAGGCAGGCAGCCTGGCGGCGGCTGACCTCGTTTCTGCTGCCCACTACCACCAGCAACCGACGCGTACGTATGGTTTCCGATGAGGGCTTAGGAACTATCTCGCCAAGAGGGGATTCGGCAACCGCACGAGCGAGCGCCCTCGCCAGCCCGGCGGATCCGACCGGCAGCAGCGTTTGTGGCATTGCCGCTACAGCTCGCGCGACCACGTCAAGATCTTCTGCCGTCTCCGCGTCGCAAAAGATGGTCCGAATCGAAAACGGTCCATTCACAAACGGATCGGCGCCCGCCACTAGTTCTGCTACACCGCTGTCAATGGCACGAACAGATCTTGCGGTCAGCTCCTGCAATCGCGACTGCAGTCCTGAATCTCGCAGATCCGCGATGCTCAGCTCCACGGCTGACGGCTCGCCCGCCATTTGAAACGCGTCGCGCACCCTTTGGACCGGCATTCCGTTGACATGCAGCACTCCGTTCTGTACGGTGCGACCATGCTCGACGAATGCAGGGCAGACGATCGCGAGTCTTCCGGGAAGCTCTGACCGCATCGCTTCCAGCTCGGTCGAAAGGTGGCCGCGCAGCGTGCTGTCGATCTTCTTGAAATAGAGGTCGGGCGAAAACGCTGCCAGCTGTCGTGCTGCGCCACGCACTCGCGACCGGATGTCCGCAGCACTGTGGGCGGGAAGATCGCGCGTCTCGCTCGTCCACGCGAAGGCATCACACGAGTCGCTCGCCAGACTCGGCGACCACTCGACATGGGACTTCAGCCCACGGGCCGCGAAGGGCGCAGCGGCATCCGCCGCTCCCGTCAGATCGTCCGCTATGATTCCAATAAGCATCGTGAGACTCTTATACCCCAATGGATAACTTTGGCCCGAACTTACGTCTTATACAGAGTATTTACAAAGCATTGTAAGAGTTGTATCTCATGTTCGACTACGCAACCAATGTCTTGTCGCCACGCAAATGCCCGGCACGCGATTCATGAGCGAGAATCGGCAGGAATCGAGCAATCTCACGATAAACGTTTTGCTTCGTATTAGAATAATATCTGCAGGCACGTAACCGCGCAAATTAGCCCGGCTGGTTCGGCATGGGGTCCGATCCGCCGGCAAGGAATAGTAAGTTATGAGATTGATTCAGGCGGGCGTAGGCGGCTTCGGGCTAAGCTGGATCTACGCAGTTCGAGAAAGCGAAGGATTTGAATTCGCCGCCCTCGTAGATCCAAGCCCATCAGCGCTCAAGAACGCGGGAGAGATCGCCGGCGTACCGGAAGACAGGCTGTTTACAACCGTGGATGCCGCCCTCGAGGCAGTTCCGGCCGATGGACTGATCGATATCACTCCTGCGGCCTGTCATCGAGCCACGACGACCGCGGCGCTCAAGGCCGGGCTGCACGTGCTGGTGGAGAAGCCCATTGCCGACACCATGGAAGACGCGAAGGCGATGGTGGCCGTCGCCGCCGAGCAAGACCGCAAGCTCATGGTGACGCAGCAGTACCGCTACCACGACCAGCCGCGCTGCCTGCGACGGCTCATCGCAGAGGGAGCGATCGGTGAAGTCGACCATGCCGTCATCGAATTTCAGATCCACGGGCTGGTGTTCGGCTGGCGCCGGACGATGGCGCACCCGTTCCTGATGGATATGGCGATCCATCATTTCGATATGATGCGCTATCTGCTGGGGCAAAACGCGGTACGAGTGACTGCGCAGACCTGGAACCCGAAGGTAAGTAACACCGAGGGCGATATGAACGCCTTCGTATGGGCGGAATTCGAGGGCGGCGCGCGCATCAACTACACGGGCGGTTTCGTATCGCCCGGCGTCGATACCGGATGGAACGGTCGCTGGGTGATTACGGGCTCTCGCGGCTCTCTGGTCTGGAATCCGAGAGACGATTGGGGCTCGATCCGCCTGTTCCGTCAGGAAGCCGACCTGTCGCAATTCACCGAAAATCATTTCTTTACACCTCTCGCGGAGGTCTGGGGCGAGCCGATCTGGCCCGAATCCATCGGCCCGCAGGGCCACAAGTTCGACCTCTACCACTGGCGCGCTTGCATCGAGACCGGCGCGGAGCCGGAAACCAGCGGCCGCGATAATCTTCGCACGCTTGCACTCACGCTCGCAGCCATCAGGTCCGCGGATACCGGGCAGCCGGTAGACGTCCGCGCCACATTCGATCTGCCCTGAGTCTTCTCCGCTTTGATGGGGCCTCCGCCGGGCCCTTACTCACCACGGCGCAATTGACCCTGCGCTTCCGTCGCTTTCAAACCCTGGCGACTTTCGCATAGCCAAGCGCGTCAGTCACGCTCTGTCAAAAGTCGGGTGGGTTTGGGGTATACTGTCCGGGTGATTGTAAGGAGAAACAAGACCGAATAATGAGCGAAACGACACCCGAAAAGAGTGAAAAGAAAAAGGCGACGGCGAAGTCCAAGAAGACCGCCGAGTCGCCGGCAAGCGATGGAGCAGCCAATCCCGAAGCCGCCGCCGTGGTAACTGCGTCTGTGGCAGCGGACGCTCTCGCCCCGGCCGTGAAGGCTCCCGCGAAGCGCGCCAAAGCGAAAGCAGAGGCCGCGCCCGCTGAATTCGCCCCGCCGCCAGTAGAGGCCACCCGTCCCGCTGAACCCGCCCCCGTTGTCGAAGAAGAGCCGCAGGTTCAGGCCGCGGGATTCCGGGCGCTGGGCCTGGGCGAGCCCGCTATGCGAGCGATTATCGAAGCCGGATTCGAGGCGCCCACTCCCATCCAGGAGCAGGCAATCCCATTCCTGCTGCAGGGCAAGGACCTGATCGGGCAGGCGCAGACCGGCACCGGGAAGACCGCCGCCTTTGCGCTTCCTTTCGCCGAGCGGCTGGATTCGTCTCAGAATCACGTCCAGGCGATCGTCCTGCTGCCGACGCGTGAGCTTTGCATCCAGGTCGCGCAGGAAACGCACAATCTTACCAAGTATTGCCGCCTTCGGGTGCTGCCGATCTACGGCGGCCAGCCGATCGACCGCCAATTGCGCGCGCTGAGTATGGGAGCGCATGTCGTCGTGGGCACGCCCGGGCGCGTCCTGGACCACCTGCGGCGGGGAACGCTCAACCTCGCCCGGATCCGGATGGTGATCCTGGACGAGGCCGACGAGATGCTGAACATGGGCTTCCTCGAGGACGTTGAGGAGATCCTGAAGTCTGCGCCCGCAGATCGCCAGACAGCGCTCTTCTCCGCCACGATGCCTCCTCGAATCGCGGGGCTCGCACGAGACTATCTCCGCGATCCGCAGCGCGTGTCCATCGAGAGCAAGCGCCGCACGGTGGCTCAGGTTTCGCAGTCCTATTACGAAGTGCTGCCTTCCCACAAGGTCGAGGCGCTCGCCCGTATTCTTGATCACGAGACGCCCGGCAGCACGATCATCTTCTGCCGCACGCGACGCGATGTGGACGACCTGGGCGAATCGCTGCAGATGCGCGGCTACGAGGCCGAGACGCTCCATGGCGAGATGAACCAGGCCGCGCGCGATCGCGTAATGGCGCGATTCCGCTCCGGCCAGGCGGACCTGCTGATCGCCACCGATGTCGCGGCCCGCGGACTGGACATAGATCAGGTGACGCACGTCGTCAATTACGATATACCGTGGGACGTTGAATCTTATATCCACCGAATCGGGCGCACCGGGCGCGCGGGCCGAAGCGGCGAGGCGATCACGCTGGTGAGCCCGCGCGAGCGGTATCAGCTGCGACAGATCGAGCGCATGATCAATGCCCCGATCCGCCCGGCGCGCGTGCCGAGCACTGCGGATATCGCCTCGCGCCGCCGGGAGATGTTCAAGACGCGCATCCTGGAGACGCTTTCCGGCGGGGCGTATGACAATCACCTGATGACGGTCGAGGACCTGGCGGAATCTGGTGAATACGACGCCTCGCAGATCGCCGCCGCCGCGCTTCAGCTGCTTTGGCAGGCTCAGAAAGGCGCGGGCGATTACGACGTTGCCGAGGCGAATGTGGAAACCGAGCGCACGGAAGCCGGGATGACGCGGCTGTTCGTGCAGATCGGCCGGCAGGATGGCATCCGGCCGGGCGACATCGTCGGGGCGATCGCAAACGAGGCCGGGGTCCCGGGCAACGCGATCGGGGCGATCGACATCATGGACCGCAGCACGTTTGTCGAAGTTCCGGAAGCAGATGCGGCCCGCGTGATCGATGCCCTTTCGCGCACAAAGCTGCGTGGCAAGCGCGTGTTTGTAGAGGTGGCGCGCCCGAGGCGAGAGGAACCGTTCGAAGACAACCGCGGCGGTCGAAATGACGGCAATGCCGGTGGGCGAGGCGGAAACTGGAGGCCTGAACCAGGGCGATTCGATGGCGGTCGCCAGTGGCGGCCAGGCCCTCCGCCCGGTGGGCAGCGCCCACCGCGACGCTATTGATGAGGTGATGAGGTGATGTCGTGCTCATCGATGAAGACGGCACTGATTAGGCTCGTCGCTGCCGCTGTGTTGCTGGCGCTTTCACTAGTGGGCGCCGCTGCTGCGGAACGGCATCTGCTCTATGTCGCGGAGCCGGGAATCCGCAGCGATGTGGAGTGGGGCGGCGTTGGTATTCTGGTCTTCGACATGGATGACGGACACCGATTTCTCCGGCGTATCCCCACGCTGGAAACGGCGGCGGGCAAAGCGCCGGAAGCGGTCAAGGGTATCTGCGCGAGCGCGCGAACCCACCGCATCTACCTGTCCACTCCGCTCAGGCTGATCTGCATCGACATGGACACCGATCGCATCCTCTGGAACCGGACCTACGAGGGCGGGTGCGACCGGATGGCGATCGCCCCGGACGGCAAGAATCTCTACGTCCCTACGCTGGAGGGGCCGTCCTGGCACGTTGTGGACGGCCAATCGGGCGACGTGATCCGCACCATCACTCCCGGCTCCGGATCCCACAACACGGTTTATGGATTGGATGGCAAGCGGGCCTATCTCGCCGGGCTGAAATCTCCGCTATTGAGCGTTGCCGACACGCGGTCGCACTCGGTGGTCAAGACGATCGGCCCGTTCAGCAACGTCATCCGGCCATTCACTGTGAACCGCAGGCAATCGCTCTGCTTCGTGAATGTCAACGATCGGCTTGGGTTCGAGATCGGAGACCTCAATACGGGGGCGGTGCTCTACAAGGTGGACGTGCCGAACGCCGTGAAAGGCCCGGTGAAGCGGCACGGCTGCCCGAGCCACGGGATCGGCCTGACACCCGACGAGAAGCAGCTCTGGCTGAGCGACGGGGCCAACAGCCGCATTCATGTGTTCGATGCCACCAAAATGCCTCCGGTCTGGATCGCCTCGATCCCGGTGCGAGACCAGCCGGGTTGGGTGACATTCAGCCTCGACGGCCGGTATGCCTATCCGTCCACGGGCGAAGTGGTGGACGTGCGGACGAGGTCGATCGTTACGAAGCTCACAGACGAGCAGGGACGAGCCGTGCAGAGCGAGAAGATGGTCGAGATCGATTTTGACGGCGACCATCCCATTCGCACAGGCGACCAGTTCGGCCTCGGCCGCAAGCGGTAACTCTTTGCAGTTCGCTGCCGGGCACGGAGGCCGATCCCAAGTATGTGTTGATGTCGGTTGATCGCGGTCAGCCTTAAGCATTGAGAAATCACTCCGGTGGGCGGGCCTTCGCGTCCGCAGATTAGCAGCATCAAGGACCACACACCGCAATCATGATCGTTCCGGATCGCGAACAATTCCTCGAACGCGCCTTGCAAGGCAACCTCATCCCGGTTTACCGCGAGATACTCTCCGACCGGCTGACGCCTGTCTCTGCCTTTGAGCGCCTCGTGGCGACCGAGCCGGAGGGAAGCAACGGAAACGCGTTCTTGCTGGAAAGCGTCGAAGGCGGCGAGCGCATCGGACGATTCTCGATTCTGGGCAGCAATCCGTCGCTCATATTCCGGAGCAAGGGGCAGCACGCCGAGATCACTGAGGACGGCGCCACGCGTCAGATCGATTTTGCGGAAGGCGAAGACCCGCTGACCTACCTTAAGGCGTTGCTGGGCCGCTATCGATACGTCCCGACGCCCGACCTGCCGAGGTTTGCAGGCGGCGCGGTTGGGTTTCTCGCTTATGACGTGGTCCGCTTCTTCGAAACTCTTCCGGACAATAATCCCGACGATCTCAATCTGGACGACGCTTGTCTCCTGTTCACGGATACTTTGCTCATATTCGACCATGTCCGCCATCGAGTGAAGGTGCTTTGCAACGCCCATACTGATTCTGATCCGAATGCAGCCTACGACCTCGCCGTCGCCAAGATCGAGGCGCTCGTCGCCCGGCTGCGAACGCCGGCGCCGCAGCCGACAGTCGTCCCATCAGAGCCTCAGCCCGTTCAGGTCGAGTCGCTCTGGGCTCGCGAGGAGTATCAGGCGGCGGTCGGCCGCTGCAGAGAATACATCCTGGCGGGAGATGCGTTTCAGATCGTTCTATCGCAGCGATTTAAGGTGGAGTTCACTGTCCCACCGTTCGACCTCTACCGAGCGCTCAGATCGGTCAATCCCTCGCCCTATATGTACTACCTGTCGCTGGGCGACCGAAAGATCATCGGCTCATCGCCGGAAATCCTGGTTTCATTACATGGACGGACGGCTCGCCTGCGCCCGATTGCCGGCACCAGGCCGCGTGGAGCAAGCGACGCTGAAGACCGCCGGCTGGAACAGGAGCTCCTTGCCGACGAGAAGGAGCGCGCCGAGCACATCATGCTCGTGGACTTGAGCCGGAACGACCTCGGGCGCGTATGCGAGTACGGCTCTGTCCGCGTCAACGAGCTGATGATCATCGAGCGCTACTCGCACGTCATGCACATCGTCTCGGACGTCACCGGAACCCTGCGCCCAGACAAAGACCTTTTCGACGTGCTACGGGCCTGCTTCCCGCACGGAACGGTCTCCGGTGCGCCAAAAGTGCGGGCGATGGAGATTATCGACGAGCAGGAGCCTACCCGGCGCGGCCTGTACGCGGGCTCCGTGGGGTATTTCAGCTATTCCGGCGATATGGACATGGCGATCGCGATCCGCACAATGCTCGTGGAAGGCAATACGGCGTACCTTCAGGCAGGCGGCGGGCTGGTCGCGGACTCCATTCCCGAAAACGAGTACATGGAGTGCATCAACAAGGCACGCGCCCTCGTTAGCGCCATCGAGCTAGCAGAGGCAGGATTAGAGTAGGGGCAATCCCTTGTGGTTGCCCTTGGTTGGTCGTCTGGTTGCCCAGCCGTTGGGCGGGCACAAGGCCCGCCCCTACGCATGGATAGATGCTAGTGTTTCGTCTGCGGTGCGGCCCCGTCGGCCTGGCGTGGCCGAAGGTCGCCTTCGCCGAGGCGGCGCTTGAACAGCTCCAGCGTCATCGCGTAGGAGATTTGGGCCATCGCGGGATCATAGCGAGGCCCTTCGTCACGGATAAACGCGTGGGCCGCGTTGAACTCATGCCATTGGAAATGGACGTTCGCATCGCTGAGGATATTGTAGATTAATTGTCGGCCTTCCCGAGGAACGTGCGGGTCCTGGCGGCCCCAGATCATCAGCAGTTCACCCTGAATTTCGCCTGCACGGTCCTGGCTGTTATCGTTCATGCCCTTGCCCAGGCCGCGCTTGTGGATGTCGGTCGCGTAGAAGCAGGTAGTGGCAAAGACGTCCGCGTTCATTCCCGCTCGAAACGCAAGGTGGCCCCCAATGCAGATTCCCATCACCCCGAGCTTACCGGTGCAGTTGGGATGCGCCTTGAGATAGTCGAGAGCCGCGCGCGAGTCGGCATCGTAGCTAGCGAGCTCTTTCGTCGTTTTGTGCCGGTTGCCAGTTTCCGCGCCCGCCTCGTCGTAGGCCAGCACCGTACCCGCGGGCTCGAGCTCGTGATAGATCTCGGGGACTGCGACCAGGAAACCGTTGGCTGCGATCAGGGCAGCGGTGCGCCGGATCGGGCCGGTCACCTGAAAGATTTCGGAATAAAGCAGAATCCCGGGGTAGCGTCCTTCCGCTGCCGGGCGAAACAGATACGTTCGCATCGGTCCATAAGGCGTTGAAATATCGGCAGTCTCGTTGTCTTTGATGACCATGGCAGCTCTCCGTAGGATTGGCTCTAGAAGATGTCGCCCACTCAGATGCGCAGAGCATCTGGCGGCGAAGACATCATAACAGTTCGCGACAAAAGCCGTCAAGCCATCGTCACGTGTTTCGCTTTGCGCGGCAGGATATCAAGCGCGGTTTGAGTAATGGGCGGGCAGTGCAATAGATACGAGCAAGGAGCCATTAACCGTATGTCGCGATACTCGGAGTTCGACCCGGACCAACTCGATGTTCGTCCGTTTGCCGAGATACAGCACACCGTCCACAGCGACAAGTTTGCCTCCGTGCCAAGATCGAACGCCTCCTTCGCAGACTTCTGGGCCAGTTTGCCGCGTATTCATGCGGGCGAAACAGTTCGTACCGTTGCCTCTAGAATAGCTCAAGCGAAACAGAAGGAGAGGGGAATTATCGCGGCCTGCGGAGCTCATGTCGTCAAATGCGGGTTGGCGCCGGTGCTCATCTCGTTGATGCGCGAAGGCTTTCTCACAACCCTCGCGGTGAACGGCGCAACTGCCATTCATGATATCGAGATCGCGCTGTTCGGCTCCACTTCAGAGGTCGTCGCGGAAGGACTCACGCAGGGCAGTTTTGGCATGGCGCGAGAGACTGCGGAGTTCATGAACTTTGCTTTCGCGGAAGCGGTCGAGAAAAAAGAAGGCGCGGGCGAGTCGCTGGGCCGCGCGCTGAACGAGCGCGGCGCGCCCAACAATCACCTCAGTCTGCTAGCAGCCGCCTATTCCATGGGCATACCGGTAACTGTTCATGTGGCTGTGGGCACGGATGTCGTACACATGCACCGCTCGGCGCACGGCGGAGCGATGGGCGAGACCAGCTTGCGCGACTTCAGGATTCTGACCTCAGCCATGCGCTCTCTCACCGATGGGGGCGTGCTCCTCAACATCGGGTCCGCGGTTCTGCTGCCGGAAGTGCTGCTTAAATGCATGGCGTGCCTGCGGAACAGCAGTCCGGATTTCACGCGTTTTCTCGGCGTGAATATGGACATGATCCAGCAGTATCGCGCAAACGAGCAGGTAGTTACACGCGTGAAAGCGATCGGCGGCGAGGGCCTTACACTGATCGGCCACCACGAGATCATGGTCCCTCTGCTGGCCTTCGCGGTGATGGAAGAATGGCACACATTGACCGGTCCGGCATAGGATAAGGAAGACCTGCAGTTTCGGTCGCGGGGCGGGGGCCGTTCGTCCCGACATCGATTCTCAATCCAGAAATGAAAGGCATTGAATCTCGTTGCCGACGCATCAAGAGAGAATACTTATACGAGGTCTGAATTGGCTGGGCGATGCCGTGATGGCGCTTCCCGCACTCCATCAGCTGCGCGAGGCGCATCCGGATGCCCACATCTGCATGCTGACGCACAAGAAGCTGGCAGATCTGTGGCGCGCCCCGCTCATCGACTCCACGATCGAATTCGATAAGTCCGACGGCGTATTTGCGGTTGCAGGACGTATACGAGCTCAGAAGTTCACGACCGGCGTGATACTGCCCCTTTCGCTCCAGTCGGCGCTCGAATTATGGCTGGCAGGCGTTCCAAAGCGATATGGAATCGCGCATAAGGGCCGATCCTTTCTGCTGACCCATCCTGTGCAGAAATGCCCGGGGATCGTCGAAATCGAGAAACGAAGCGATGCGGATATTCGCCGGCTGGCGGCTAACAACGATCGGCAAGCGGAAGTGGCAATCCCGGTTGAAAGCCACCACGTCTACCGCTATCTGCGGCTGACGGCCAGCCTGGGCGCTGAAGGGCGGCCTGAAGCGCCGAGCTTGCCGATTCGCGAAGATGAAATGGAGCAGGCGCAGGCGCGATTCGATGGCGTGGTCAGCTCGGTGGGCAGGCCGGTTTTCGGAATGTGCCCGGGGGCTGAGTTCGGAGCTGCGAAACGTTGGCCGGCGGACAGGTTTATCGAGGCGGGCCGAAAGCTGCAGGACCAAACCGGCTGCCGGTGGATCCTGTTCGGTGGGCCTGGTGACATTCAGGCCTGCGACCAGATCGCCGCCGCACTGGACGAACAGGCAGGCGGCGCGCGAACTACGAACCTCGCGGGCAAAACCAGCGTGAGGGAGCTGGCCTGCCTCTTGAAGGCCTGCTCCCTGCTTCTCGGCAACGATTCCGGCCCCATGCACCTCGCAGCCGCCGTGGGAACGCCAGTCGCGGTTCCGTTCAGCAGCACCTCTGCCGCCCTTACCGGTCCCGGCCTGCCCGGCGACGACCGGCACTTCCTTCTCACCTCCACCGCCGCCTGCTCGCCCTGCTTCGTCCGCCGCTGCCCCATCGACATGCGCTGCCTGAACAGCCTGGAGGTCGATCGCATGGTCGCGGGCGTGCTCAAATTGCACGGCCCGTCGCGCGCTCTGGCCGCGACATAGTGTCGATTAAGACTGGTCCGCGTAGATCGAGTAGGTAGGAGTGGAGAGATAGCGCTCGCCGGTGGAGGGGATGATCACCACAATCAGCTTGCCCTTCATTTCCGGGCGCTTCGCGACCTGGAGCGCCGCCCACACGGCCGCACCGGAGGAGATACCCGCAAAGATGCCCTCTTCGCTCGCGAGGCGGCGCGCGGTGACCATCGAATCTTCGTTCGTGACAGCAATGATCTCGTCGTAGATTTCCACATTCAGGTTTTTGGGGATGAAACCCGCGCCGATGCCCTGGATGGGGTGCGGGCCTTTCGGCTTGCCGCTTAGCACGGCGGACGCGGTTGGCTCGACGGCCACGATGTAGAACGACGGCTTCCTCGCCTTGATTACCTCGCCCACGCCTGTGATCGTTCCACCGGTGCCCACTCCCGCTACCAGCACATCGCACTGCCCATCGGTATCGCGCCAGATCTCTTCGGCGGTGGTCTTACGGTGGATCTCCGGGTTTGCAGGGTTGTCAAACTGCTGCGGAATAAAGTAACGCCCCGGTTCGGCTGCGGAGAGCTCTTCCGCGCGGCGGATAGCGCCCGGCATGCCTTCCGGTCCGGGAGTCAAAATAAGCTCGGCGCCGAGCGCGCGCAGCAGGGACCGCCGCTCCTGGGACATCGTCTCCGGCATGATGAGCTTGCACTTGTAACCCTTCGCAGCGCACGCAAACGCCAGCCCGATGCCCGTGTTGCCGCTGGTCGGCTCCAGCACGGTCTTATCTTTCGTCAGCCGCCCGTCTCGCTCGGCAGCCTCGATCATCGCTACGCCAATGCGGTCCTTAACGCTGGAAAGGGGATTGAAGTACTCCAATTTGCACACGATCTGGGCGTCCACGCCCGCCGCCATGCGGTTGAGGCGAACGAGCGGGGTGTTGCCGATCAACTCGGTGACGTTGTTTGCAACCTTCATTGTGGTCTCCCAAAAACAACTGAAAACAATGGATAACAATCGAAAACAAGATCTACTACGGAGCGATCAAAAGCCCGGCATCATACTCAGGGAGTCGTCCAGAGTGGCTTTTCGCTGCGCCAGCTCGGCAAGCGTTGTACTGTCGAGATGGCGGGAAAGTAGATTCTCGACCTGCTGCTCAAAGTCCCGCACCACCCAGTTCACGCCGGGGGCCTCGACGCTTGGCTTCTCATCTCCGGCGCTTGAGAACAGGTGATCGGTCCGGAGGATAGCGCGGACCACATCTCCAACGCTGATCCTGTCGGGAGGTCGCGCCAGATTGTAGCCGCCGCCTGCGCCGCGAACGCTGCGCACGAGGCCCGCGCCTTTGAGTGATGCCAGGATCTGGTCGAGATACGGTCCAGGAATGTGCTGCCGTGCGGCAATCTCTCTGCTCTGGCAGGCGCATGTCGACGGCTGCATTGCCAGATCGACTGCGGCACAGAGTGCATAACGCAGTTTCGAGTTGAAGAAAGACATCGGACTCCACGGACCGGGGCATTCTTGACCAAACCAGTATACTTTCTCCGATTTTGCTTGTCAAGCACGACGATGGCACGGTGACGGGTACAATGAATTCTGCCCCCCAACACCCATAGGAGCTCGCACCATGTCCTTTTCAATCTCTCGTCGGACGTTTCTCGCTGGCGCGGCGCTGGCGCCTGCGGCCACTCTTATCGGCTGCGGCGGGGGCGGAAGCAGCATTAACAATAACAACAATGGCAGCACGAAGAACGTTGTGCGGTCGATGACGGACCTCACGAATGCGGCGGTCATTGCCACCAAGCCATATCCGCCTGCGGTCGCGCGTATGCATGCCATTGTCTGCACCGCCATGTTCGACGCATGGGCCGCTTACGATTCCGTTGCGGTCGGCACGCAGCTCAAGGGTACGCTGCGGCGCCCGGCGGCAGAGCGAACTGCCGCGAACAAGCAGAAGGCGATCGCGTTTGCCGCGTATCGCGCACTGGTCGATCTCTTCCCGGCAGCTGCTCAGAAGACGGCGTTTGATGCTCAGATGGCCTCCCTGGGCTATGACGTTAACGATGTGTCCGTCAACCCCGCTGCTCCGAGCGGCATCGGCAATATGGCTGCGAACGCGCTGCTCACGTTCCGGCACTCGGACGGCGCAAATCAGCTTGGAGACAAGAACGGCGGCGCCCCCTACTCCGACTATTCCGGCTACGTCTCCAAGAATGCGCCTGACACTGGCAATCCTGCCACGAATGTCGTCGCGGATCCGGATCACTGGCAGGCGCTGTTGGTATCGAACGGCGCAGGCGGATTTGTCACTCAGAAATACGCGAGCGCCTCCGCCGGGCTTGTGACCCCGTTCGCGCTCTCATCTCCATCGCAGTTTCGCAACGGAGCCGCGCTTTCGAAATTCGGCAGCCCGGAATACCTGGCGAAATGCCAGGTGGTGATCGACGCCAGCGCGAACCTCACCGAGATGCAGAAACTCAATACAGAGTATTGGGCAGATGGGCCGGGCACCGTAAACCCGCCCGGGCACTGGATGCAGTTCGCCGGTTTTGTGTCAGCACGCGACAATAACAGTCTCGACACAGATGTGAAGATGTTTTTCATGGTTTCAAATGCTGCCATGGATGGCGGAATCGCGTGCTGGGACACGAAGCGTCTTTACGACTCCGTCCGGCCTTTGACCGCAATCCACGTCGCCTTCAAGGGTCAGACCATACGAGCCTGGGGCGGGCCGGGGCAGGGGACCGTCTCAGTCCTTGGCGAAAACTTCGGCACTTATCAATCACCCACGTTTGTGACCCCGGCGTTCCCGAGCTATAATTCCGGCCACAGCGTTTTCAGCGCCTCAGCAGCCGAGGTCCTTAAGCGATTTACCGGCAGCGACAACTTTGGCTTCACCCAGACGTGGCCCGCAGGAAGCTCTCAGCTCGAGCCGGGAACGGTTCCCGCGACCACGCTCTCTGTCAAATGGAACACGTTTACCGATGCGGCAAATGCGGCCGCCGCCTCTCGTCTGACAGGTGGGATCCACTTCCAGGAAGATATTACCGATGGCCTCGTGATGGGGCGACAGGTAGGGCCTTTGGTGTTCGACAAGGCCATGAGCTACATCAACGGTACCGCGTAACACATTGTAAAGAAGCGAAACTTTTCGTTACCGCCTGGCGGCTGCGCTGGCCGCCGGGCTGTCATCGTGCGAGCATGAAAAAGTTTTAAGATCGCTTTAATCCTCGTTTAAGGTCATTCGCGCATAATCCCTCCTACAATCTCATCTTCCACTTAGACTAGAAACTGACGTTTAAGTCTACCGAACCAATGGTTGACGTCGCATTGTACAGGGAATCATCGTGCAAATCTTCCGAAATACAGCTCTCGCGTGTCTCTCGCTCTCGGCCCTATTTAGTTTTGGCTGCCATTCGCAGCCGCAGCACGTTCTCGGCGCATCGTTTGCAGATACTGCGCCCGCGGCGATCCAGGCACTGGCATCGACGAAGCGTGCCTCGCCCGTGGTCGTGCAGGGCGAAATGATCGAAAAATGCCCCGTGGCAGGATGTTGGTTCGTTCTCAAGGACAAGACGGGCGTCGTGCGGGTGGATACGAAGAACGCGGGATTTGTCGTCTCAGATGTTCCGCTGCATGCGCGCATGACGGTGGCCGGTACGGTGACGCCCGGAGCTCAACCTGGTATCGCAGCCACCGGAATACGGTTTTGATCGGATGAAACCGCTGCTGATTCTATCTCTGCTTGCCGCCATCGCGGGCAGCGCCATCTTTGCCTGCATCAGCGGGCGCAGCGCCAATCCCCAGGGAATCGAGGTCGGCCGACTCTCATCGGACCACAGCTTGATCCGGCACGACCAGCAGCCCTCCGCAGGCCTTTGCCCATGGCGAAATCCGGAGGCAGATCGGCGTCGCTTCTTTCCTGCATCCACCTCATCGCGCGATGAGACGCTCATCCTCAGCCGCCATCGCTTGGAGCTCCAGCGCCGCCTCGGCCATGCGCCTACCGGCGATGAATCCGCCATCATCGTGCATCGAATTCTCGCACAGCAAGGCTCACCGGGGGTTGTGGTCACACGGAGAGTTCGCGGAGAGAACGGGCTGATCGAGCTGGTACTGGCGGTTGACGCGAAGGGCAGAGTAACCGGCGCAAAGGTCCAGCGCCACCGCGAGCCCGAGGCTACAGCGCGAGCGCTGCAGTCGGAGTCGTGGCTCGGCGCGATGGACGGCAAAGACAGCTGCTCCGCGTGGTCATTGGGTCAAGATATCCCTGACGTTCCGGCGGAGGCTCGGCTATCCGCAGAGGCGATCGTCAAAGAGGCGAAGACCGTGCTCATTTTGCTCGACGTCGCCCTGCACTCCGATTCAGCACTGCCACATTAAGGGATTGAGTTTGCTCGCATTAGCCTATCGAAATCTATCTCGACGAAAGCTCCGTACGGCGCTCACGCTCTTCGGCGTGGCGGCGGCCGTGATGACGCTGGCTTCGCTGCTCGCGTTCGGAGAGGGCTATCAGCTGGGGCTGCGGCGCGAGCTAGACGGAATGGGAATCCAGATGATGCTCGTCCCGCTCGGCTGTCCATACGATGCGGCGGCGAGGGTCTTGAAGGGACGTACCCTGGACGTTTCGCTGCCGGAGTCGGCGCTCAAGACGGCAAAGTCCGACCCTGCTGTCGCGTTTGCCGCGCCGATGCTGATGGCGACGCTTCCGCGCCCATCGGAGGGCCGCACCGATCTCTGGGTGGGCGTAGACGAATCGATCCGGCCGCTCAAGCCGTGGTGGCGCTTAAGCGCTGGGTCGCGCTGGTTTACCGGCGGAGATTCGGTGATCCTCGGTGCGGAGGCGGCATCCACGGAGTTGCGGCAGGTCGGCGACACGCTTTACAGTCCGGAGACCGGCAGGCGATTCAAGGTTTGCGGAATCCTGGAACGCAGCGGTACAAGCGACGACAGCCAGTTCTTCATTCCGCTGGCCACGGCGCAGGAGATGTTTCACCAGCCACAAAGACTGACGGCTGTTGCGATCCGGCTGCGGGACCCCGGTCTGCTGCCGCAGGCATCCGCGAGGCTGCAGGAGATTCGAGGCGCGCAGGTCGTCACTCTGACCGAGATGATGGGGACGTTCCTTAACCTGGTGGGCGCCGTGCGAACGCTCATCATGGCCATTGCCATCGTCGCGCTGGGAATCAGCGGACTCACCATTTTCAATACCCTGCTGGCGTCCGTGCTGGAGCGAACGGCAGAGCTTGGCGTCATGCGCGCAGTCGGGGCATCGCGGCCGCAGGTATTTGGACTCCTTGCATTGGAGGCATTCCTCCTGACTGCCATGGGCAGTGGCGCAGGTATTCTGTTGGCAAAGGCGGGAGGCGTTGTGATCGAGCATTTCGTTCGGGGATTTGTGCCGCTCGCCCCCGATGGCGAGCTCCTGACGTT
>Ga0068855_100003136_pt1 | contig 20214 bp, 18 predicted proteins | sample KBSCornC52_FD_66592 | JGI IMG/M metagenome (GOLD analysis project Ga0068855, IMG submission 66592) | Corn rhizosphere microbial communities from Kellogg Biological Station, Michigan, USA - KBS Corn C5-2 | ecosystem: Host-associated > Plants > Roots > Rhizosphere > Soil ...
TTCGCGCCCGGCAGCTCGGCGAGGTCGCCGGCAAGAAACCTGCGGAACGACTTGCCGGCGAGGTCGATGTACTTGCCGTCGCGGTAACTGAAATACATCGGCACGTCGAGCAGGTAATCGACGTAACGCTCGTAGCCGAAACCGTCCTCGAACACGAAGTCGAGCATTCCGGTGCGGTCCGCATCGGTATCGGTCCAGATGTGCGAACGGTAGCTCTGGTAGCCGTTCGGCTTGCCCTCGGTGAACGGCGAGTCGGCGAACAGCGCGGTCGCGACCGGCTGCAGCGCGAGCGCGACGCGGAATTTCTGCACCATGTCCGCTTCGCTCGAATAGTCGAGGTTGACCTGCACGGTGCAGGTGCGCGTCATCATGTCGAGGCCGAGCGAGCCGACCTTCGGCATGTATTCGCGCATGATCTTGTAGCGGCCCTTCGGCATCCACGGCATCTCGTCGCGACGCCATTTCGGCTGGAAACCCATGCCGAGGAAGCCGACCCCGATCTCGTCGGCGACCGTCTTCACTTCCTGCAGGTGGCAGGCGACTTCGCAGCAGGTGTCGTGGATCGTCTCGAGCGGCGCACCGGAGAGTTCGAGCTGGCCGGCCGGTTCGAGCGTGACCGAGGCGTTGCCGCGCAGCAGCGCGATCAGCTTGCCGTTCTCCTCGACGCGTTCCCAGCCGAAACGCGTCATGCCTTCGAGCAGCACGCCGATGCCGCGCTCGCCTTCCCAGGTCGGCGGACGCAGGTCGTCGAGGCGGAATCCGAACTTCTCGTGTTCGGTGCCGATGCGCCAGTCGGCGATCGGTTTCTCGCCGGACGCGACGTACTCGACCAGCTGGTCGCGGCCGCGGATCGGTTCTTCCTTGACGCTGCTGGGACCGGACATCGGAAACCTCGCGGTGGGGCGGTCGGCCAACATGGGGACGCGCCGGCCGAACAAAAGCCCGCGGCTGCGGGAGAAGCGTCAGCCGCGCGGCGGCGTGGCCGTCAGCGCAATTCGAGCCAGCCCGCGACCAGCGCCCGCGCCTCGTCGAGCCCGCTCTTGGCCAGCGACGAAAACAGTTGTGCGCTCGCGCCCGGCGCGATCACGGCGATCTCCTTGTTCACCGCGGCCAGGGTGCGCAGGCCTTCGCTGCGCGACAGCTTGTCGGCCTTGGTCAGCAGGCAATGGCAGGCGCGCCCGCTGGCGGCGCCGAACTCGAGCATGTGGCAGTCGAAATCCTTGAGCGGGTGGCGCGCATCCATGACGAGCACGAGGCCCTTCAGCGACTCGCGCGTGCGCAGGTAGGTGTCGATCACGCCGCGCCAGTGCAGGCGCATCGCCTCGGGCACCTTCGCGTAGCCGTAGCCGGGCAGGTCGATCAGGCGCTTCGCCGGATCGGCGACCGGGAACACGTTCAACAACTGCGTGCGCCCGGGCGTCTTCGACGTGCGCGCGAGTCCCTGCTGGTCGCAGATCGCATTCAACGCGCTCGACTTGCCCGCATTCGAGCGCCCGGCGAATGCGACCTCGTTGCCGGTGTCCGGCGGCAATTGGCCGAGCTTGTTCGCGCTGGTCAGGAACTGCGCCTTGCGGAACGGATTGGCGGGTTTCGCGGACATGTCGTGGCCTCGGAGCGGGATGACACGTGCGGATCGCCGTGCGCTGGCGCGGGCCCGGCATGCGCTGGCCACGTCGGCGGTTTGACCGCCTTCGGAGTCGCGGGGATAATTCCGCGGTTTTCCGCTCGTGTGCCGTTTCCGGCGACGCGTCGCGGCCATCCCACGGGTTTGCGGAGTGAGTGTATGAGCTTTCGGCGCGTCTTTGTTCAGTCCCTGCTCGCCCTGGCGGCGCTTGCCGCCGGCCCGGCACTGGCGCAGACCCCGCCGAGCGAAGCGCCCGCCGCGGCGGCGCCTGCTGCCGAAACCGCGAAGGTCGACGCGCATGCCGGCCCCCTGTTCGGCGACGCGAAGGCCGGCGAGTCGAAGGCAGCCGCGTGCGGCGCCTGCCACGGCATGGACGGCAACCCGAGCGACAAGCAGTATCCGAAACTGGCCGGCCAGAACGAGGCGTATATCGCGCGCCAGATCAGCCTGTTCAAGAGCCAGAAGCGCCAGAACCCGATCATGATGGGTTTTGCGGCGACGCAGAGCGACCAGGACATGCACGACATCGGCGCCTATTTCGCCGGCAAGGCATCGATTCCCGGCGTCGCCGACGACAAGCTGGTCGAGCGCGGCCAGGCGCTGTATCGCGGCGGCGACAGCAAGCTCGGCGTGCCCGCCTGCATGGCCTGCCACGGACCGGACGGTCGCGGCATGGCCGGCGCCGGCTTCCCGCAGCTGGCCGGTCAATGGACCGACTACGTCGCGACCAAGCTCAAGGAGTGGAAGGCCGGCACCACCTGGGGCGACGATGCCAATGCGAAGGTGATGCCCGCGATCGCGCAGAAGCTGTCCGACGCCGACATCACCGCGCTCGCCTCGTACGTCGAAGGCCTGCACACCGCGACGGGAACCTCCGCCGCCACGAAGTGATCCAAACCGCGTTCCGGATTGCGGTCGCGTTCAGCGGTTGCGCCCGACACTCGCGCCGCCGCGACCCGCGGCAACCGCCCACTTGCAGGAGATCCACGATGTTGAACGGCCCGCTCAAGACCGTATCCGCGCTGCTGCTCGGCCTCGCCATCAGCGCCGGTGCGCACGCGGCCGAGGCATTCGAAGCCGGCAAGCACTACTTCCCGGTCGAACCGGCACAGCCGACCAGCACCGGCGACAAGGTCGAGGTGGTCGAGGTGTTTTCGTACGCCTGCCCCGCCTGCAATTCATTCCAGGCGACGATGCACAAGCTGAAGGCGGCATTGCCGGCGAACGCGGAACTGGTCTACCTCCCGGCGGCGTTCCGCCCGGACGAGGACTGGCCGGTGTTCCAGCGCACGTTCTACACGGCGCAGGCGCTCGGCGTGCTCGACAAGAGCCACGACGCGACCTTCGATGCGGTGTGGAAGGACGACGGCACCCTGCGCATCAGCGACGCGGCAACGCATCGCCCGGTCAAGCCGATGCCGACCATCGACGACGTCGCCAAGACGTTTGCGAAGTTCGGCGTCAAGCCGGAGGATTTCAGCGCGACCGCCAGCTCGTTCGCGATCAACACGAAGATGAAGCGGGCCGATGCACTGATGAAGGCCTACGGCGTCGACTCGACGCCGACCCTCGTGGTCAACGGCAAGTACCGCCTCACCGCGAGTTCGGCCGGCGGCCTCGACCAGGTGGTCGCGCTGGTCAAGTTCCTCGTCGACAAGGAAAGCGCGGGCAAGTGATCGAACAGCGGCCATCCATGATGCCTGGCCGCACCTCACGAAAGCTTTCGCGATCGTCCACGGTCGCAGAAGATCAAACAGCGGCCATCCGTGACCGCATTTTTCAACAGAGCTCAGCTGGAGACACCTGATGTTCAAGCGACTTGGTTTGCTGCTCACGGGCGTGATGCTCGCTTCGGTCGCGTGCGCGGATGACGTCGCCGCACCCGCTGCGCCCGCCGCCTGGGAAGCCGGCAAGAGCTATTTCGTGATCGATCCGCCGCAGCCGACCAGCAGCGGCGACAAGATCGAAGTGCTCGAGGTGTTCTCCTACGCCTGCCCGCATTGCGCGCATTTCCAGCCGTATGCGGAACAGATCAAGCAGGCGCTGCCCGCCTACGCGAGCTTCAGCTACATGCCGGCGATCTTCAACGCGCAGTGGGAACCGTATGCGCGCGCGTTCTACGCGGCACAGTCGCTCGGCGTGCTCGAATCGACCCACCAGGCGCTGTTCGACGCCCTGCACCGCGACCACATGCCGCTGCGCACGATCGAAGACCTTGCCTCGTTCTATGCGCAGCACGGCACCGACCGCGCGAAGTTCCTGTCCGCTGCCAGTTCGTTCGAGACCGAGAGCAAGCTGTCGCATGCGATCCAGACCGTCAAGAACGACGGCATCGACGGCACGCCGAGCATCGTCGTCGCCGGCAAGTATCGCGTCACCGGCCAGTCGGCCGGGGGCTACCCGCAGATGATCGAGCTGATCAACTTCCTCGTGAAGAAGGAACACGACGCAGGCGCGAAGCCGGCCAAGGCCGCGAAGAAGAAATAACGCGGATGACCACGGTCGGCCGGCGCTTCGTCGCACGCGACCGACCGCAGGCCGGACCGGTGACCTGCGACCGCTCAGCAAGCTCGCGGCGCTTGCTCCTGCAACACACGCTGGTTAGCCTCGCGTGATGACCCGCCCCGCCGCCGCCGCGCACGGCGATTCCGATCCGCGACGGCTGAACCTGCTCAGCTGCAACATCCTCGCCGGCGGCAGCATGAAGCGCTACCGCGACTACGTCACGCACAGCTGGAAGCACGTGCTGCCGCACGGCAAGCGCGCGAATCTCGACGGCCTCGCGCGCGTGATCGGCGCGTTCGACCTGGTCGGCCTGCAGGAAGCCGATGCCGGCAGCCTGCGCTCCGGCTTCCTCAACCAGACCCAGTACCTCGCCGAAGCAGCGCAATTCCCGTACTGGACGCATCAACCGAATCGGCGCGTGTCGCGCCTGGCGACGTCGAGCAACGGCCTGCTGGCGCGTTTGCACCCGGACGAGGTGCTCGACTATCCGCTGCCCGGTCGCATCCCCGGACGCGGTGCGCTGTGGGTGCGCTTCGGCACGGGCAGCACGTCGCTGATCGTGGTGATCGCGCACCTCTCGCTCGGCCCGACCGCGCGCGCGCGCCAGCTGGCCTTCCTCGCCGAACTGCTCGGCGATCATCCCCACGCGATCCTCATGGGCGACCTCAACACACCCGCTCACGGCAAGGAATTCGACCTGCTGTACGCGCGCACCGCGCTGGTCCGTCCGGAACATGCGCCCGCAACATTCCCGAGCTGGCGCCCGACGCGGGCGATCGACCACATCCTCGTCTCGAAGGGCATCGAGGTCGAGAAGCGCTGGGCGCTGCCGCATCCGGTGTCCGACCACTTGCCGATCGCGGCGAGCGTGCGCTTGGCGGTCGTGCCCGCGACTGCCTGAGCGCTGCGCAGGCGCGCAGGCCGGCGCAGAAAAAAGGGCCGCACGAGGCGGCCCTTTTCCCTCCCCATCAAGCAAGAATCAGAACTTGTACGTCGCCTGGACGTAGGTGAAGCGCCCGGGCAGATCGTACGTGCCGGCGTCGTAGCCGTTGAGCGTGCACGTGTAGCAGATGGGCGGATCCTTGTCGAACAGGTTGTTGATACCGAGTACGAACTGCAGCTTGTCGACACCGAGCGCATTCGTCCACGTCACCTGCGCGTCGTGGTACGTCACGCCGCCGAGATGGTGTACCGCACTGGCCGATTCGCAACCCGGGATGTCCGGACCGGTGAAGACGACCGAGCTGCAGTACTCCTTCACGCCCTGCGTGTATCGCAGGTTCCAGTTCACGTCCCAGTCGCCGCGGTTCCAGCCGAGTTGGGTATTGATCACCCATTTCGGAATCGAGCCGTTGTCGGTTTCGACGCCGACCGTGCGTTGCGACACGTTGCCGAGCGAATCGACCTCGCTGTACTTGTGCACCCACGTGCCCTGCAACGATCCGCGCAGGCGACCGAAGCTGAATTCATCGCTGGCCCAGTTGATCTTGACGTCGAGGCCGTTGGTATCGATGTCGCCGAGGTTCGTCAGCGTGTTGCGCGGCGGATTAAGGTTGCCGCCGGCCTGGCGCGTGAACGCCGAGCACAGCGCCGGATCGACGCCGCCGGAGCGGATGCACGCGTTCAACAGCGCCTGGATGTCGAGCGCACCGATCGCATCGGTGATCTTGTGGTCGTACCAGGTGAAGCCGAAGTCGAGGCGCTGCGTGCCGGCGAGGCCTTCTGCCCAGCTCGGGCTGTAGACCATGCCGACCTGCCAGCTCTTCGAGTCCTCCGGCTGGAGGTTCGGGTTGCCGCCGGTGATCGTCGTGATCTGCGTATTCGCCTGCTCGAACGACGCCGGCACGCCCTGCGCGTTGCAGCCGGCGACGTATTCGGGACCGGCCGGACCGGGCGAGCCGGTCGTGCCGCACGGATCGACGAGCGTTGCACCGAACTGGGTCAGGCCGTACAGCTCGCCGATGTTCGGCGCGCGGAAGCCGGTCGAATAGGAACCGCGGAACAGCCAATCCTTGCTCGGCTGCCAGCGGAAGCCGACCTTTCCGGTCGACTCGCCGCCGAACGTCGAGTAGTCGGAATAGCGTCCGGCCGCGCTGATGTCGAGCGTCTCGAACACCGGCATGTCGAGCTCGCCGTACACTTCCCTGACGTTGTACGACGCCGCCACCGCGGCCGCCTGCGAATCCTGCGAATCGCCGCTCTGGCGCAGTGGATCGGGATCGAACGAACCCTGGTAGCGCCGGTATTCGGCACCGGCCGCGAACGCGACGGCACGCGAGCTGATGATGTTGAACAGGTCGCCGGTCAAGTTGAACGAGGCGACATCGAGCTTCTGCTCGCTGGAGTCGATCTGCGTCGCGCGGATCCAGTTGATCATCTCCGCCGTCATCGGCCGTGCCTGGCCGCCGAACAGGTCGACCGGCACGCAACCCGGCGTCGCCGCACAGACCGCAGGATCACCGAGCCCGAGCGCGAGGTGCGACAGGTTGAAGCCGTTGTAGAACCGCTGGTCCGCCTTGTTCTCGGAGTGGATGACGTTCGCATCCCACGAAATGCCGCGACCGAATTCGAATTGGCCGTTCAGACCCGCGTTGAAGTACCAGGTATCGACCTCCTGGTTGAAGATGCGCGGACCGACCTCGAGCGGGCGCTTGGTGACCCAGCCGAGGTTGCTCGACGGATCGAGGTCGATGCCGAACGGGTTGTACGGGTTGTTCGCGGAGATGAAGATCGTGTCGGCGATGCCGCCGGTGCCTGCGTACGGACCGACGAAGATCGGTTCCGGCGCGGCCTGGTTCGCCGACGTGCGGTTGTTGTAGAGCGCGCGCACGTGCAGCGTGGTCGTATCGGTGAACGCGTAGGTGACATTCGCGTAGATCGCCTTGCGCTCGTTCGGCGTCAGCAACAGGTTGTAGGGCGCGAAATTGAAGCGGTCCTGCGCGCCGACGAAGTTGTGGTACGTACCGCCGGTCGGATCGGCCGGATCCCACGACGGCGTCGTCGTGCCGCCGTTCAAGGTGATGTCGTACCAGTTCTCCTGCGCCGCATCGCAACCGCCGTACTGGTCGATCGGGCGCGACGGATCGCAGAACGTGAAGCGGCCTTGCGGAATGGCCGAGCTGCCGGCGCGCAGGCCCGCAAAGGGTTCCGGCACCGACGACTGCCACCACTTGCCGGAGCTGATCGCATCCTGCTTGAAGTAGCTGGCGTTGACGACCGCGGTGAAATGCTCGCCGCTGCCGCCGACGGTCAGCGAGCCCTGCTTGGTGCCGCCGCCGAATCCGCTGTAGCGGCCGTAGTAGCCGCTGATCTCGGCACCTTCGAAGGTCTTGCGCGTGATGATGTTGATCACGCCCGCGATCGCGTCGGAGCCGTAGATCGCCGACGCACCGTCCTCGAGCACTTCGATGCGGTCGATGATCGATACCGGGATCGTATTGAGGTCGGCCGAGCCGCTCACGCCGGACGCCGACGATTCGTTCACCCAGCGAATACCGTCGACGAGCACGAGGACGCGCTTGGAGCCGAGGTTGCGCAGATCGACCTGCGCCGAGCCCGCGCCGATGCCGCCGCCGTCGGACGGGAATCCGAAGTTGCCCGATGAGTTGAACTTCGCGTTCAGTGCCTTGCCGCTCGACGAAAGCTGCTGGAGGATGTCGCCGACCGACTGCAGGCCGGTACGTTCGATCGTCTTGCGATCGATGACCAGCACGGGCGACTGTGCCTCGATCTCCGACTGCTTGATGCGCGAACCGGTGACTTCGATCGCCTGCAGCTTCTGCACGTCACCGCTGTCCTGGGCAAGGACGGGCGAGGCATACAGCGCGCAGAGGATGGCGCCGGACAAGGCGTGAACTGCATGTTTGGCCAGACGTGAACGCATGGAGCTCTCCAGGGTGATTTCACGGAATGCTTCGAAGGAGGCATACGTCGGCGGCCCTCCCCCGGCGTAGCGTCAAGAAAATGTAAAACAAATGTTTCGTTATTGCTATCGCCTGTGCGCCCGATATACGGCTGCTGCGTTGATCGAGGCGCAACATGCGGCGGCGCAGCAAGGCTAAACTATTGGCTCCCCTGACAAATCCGGCTTCCTGCATGTACGCGACCCCGCCTTCCCGACGACTGCGCCTGTGCCTGCTGGCCTGCACCGTGCTGCTGGTCGGCCCGCTCCATGCCGCAGACCGCGCCAGCCAGCGCAGCCAGTTCCGCGCAGCGCTGGCAGCGGCCGCGCGACCGCCCGAAGGCGCGTGGATGAAACTCGCCGCGGGCCTCGACGCCGAGCGCTATCCGCTCTATCCCTATATCGAACTCGCCGCGCTGCGCCCGCGCCTCGCCAAGCTCGCGCCCGCCGAGGTCGAGCGTTTCCTGAAACGCTGGGCAGACACGCTGCCGGCGGCGGACCTGCGCCAGGCCTGGCTGCGCGAACTTGCACGCCGCGGCGACTGGAAAACCTTCCTCGCCGACTGGGCGCCGAACGAAGACCGCGACCTGCAATGCGACGCCGTGCTCGCGCGCCTGTCCGGCGGTGCGAAGCTCGACTATGCGAAGGACATCGAGACCCTGTGGCAAGGCGAGCGCGCGTTGCCCGGTTCGTGCGCGGCGGTGCTGCGCGCGGCGCGCGTGCAGGGCATCGTCGCCGATGCCCTCGTGTGGGAACACCTGGAGCAGGCAGCCGACGCCGGGCGCGCCGATGTCGCGGAGGACGCGGCCGCATTGCTGACCGGCAACGAGCGCATCGCCGCCGATCGCATCGTTGCCGCGTTGCGTGATCCGTCCGCAACGCTCGCGAAGGCGAAGACCTGGGCCGACGAGCCGCGTGCACGCGACGCACTCGCTTACGCGCTCGCCCGCCTCGCGCGCCGCAACAGCGATGCGGCCGAAACGCAGTGGGCCGACCTGGAGGCGCGTTTCAAGTGGGACGACGCGCAGAAGAACCGCGTGCTCAATGCGATCGCGCTGTACCGCGCGACCAGCTATTCGCCGGACGCACTGGCACGCCTGAAGGCATTGCCGGCGACCGCCGACGACGATGCGACGCGCGAATGGCGCGTGCGCGGTGCGCTCGCCGGCGCCGACTGGGCCGGCACGCTCGCCGCGCTCGATCGTCTGTCCGACACGCAGAAGGCCGATGCGCGCTGGCGCTATCTGCGCGCCCGTGTGCTCGGCAAACTCGGCCGCGATGCGGAAGCGGCGACGCTGATGGCCGATGTCGCGCGCGAGGCGAACTTCCACGGCTTCCTCGCCGCGGACTGGAGCAGCCAGCCGTACACGATCTGCCCGAACACGCTCGCCGGCGACGACGCCGCGGAAAGCGCGCTCGCGCGTCAGCCGGACCTCGAGCGCGCCTACGAATTCCGCGAACTCGGCATGCTGTCCGAGGCGCGTCGCGAGTGGAAGTTCGCGATGGGCAAGCTCGACGCGAACCAGCGCCGTCTCGCCGCCGACGGCGCCTACCGCAAGGGCTGGTACGACCGCGCGGTGTTCGCGTTCTCGGCCGACCCGGACACGCAGCGCCTGTACGAGCAGCGGTTCCCGCTCGGCATGGAGGCACTCGTCAGGCGCGAGGCCGCCGGTGCGGGCATCGACCCGTCGTGGGCATACGGCATCCTGCGCGCCGAGAGCGCGTGGATGACCGACGCGCATTCGCATGCGGACGCCTACGGCCTCATGCAGCTCCTGCCGGGCGTCGCGAAGAAGCTCGCCAAGGCGGAGAAGCTGCCGTATTCGAACGCCCAGGACCTGTTCGATCCCGCGCTCAACGTCCAGCTCGGCACGCGTTTCCTCGGCCGCATGGCCGATGCCTACGACGGCAGCCCGTGGCTCGCCAGCGCCGCCTACAACGCCGGACAGGCGCCGGTCGGACGCTGGCTGGATGCACGCGGTTCGCTCGAACCCGATTTCTTCATCGAGACGATCCCGTACAAGGAAACGCGCGAATACGTCGCGCGCGTGCTTGCCTTCAGCGTGATCTACGACTGGCGGATGAACGGCAAGGTGCTCGCGCTGTCGGCGCGCATGCCGAAGGTCGGGCAACCGTATCGCGCACCGACCGACGCGACGCCGCGCAAGGCGGTCGTCTGCGCCGCTGCGGCGACGGTGGAGAAGCAGCCCGAGGACGTGCCCGCTTCCGACGCCGCCACGCCGACGGATGCACCGGGCGGCAACCAGCCGGTTCAACCGCAGCCCTGAAGGCCGCTTCGACGGCGCGGGGGTGCTGGTCGACGCCGCTCGCCATGAACAGGCTTTGCAAGCCGCATTGAAACGCGCTAAATGGATGCTCCTTCCCGGAGACGCCGATGAAAGCGCAGAAGATCGTCGTGCTCGGCGGCACCGGTTTCGTCGGCAGTCGGCTGGTGCCGCGCCTGCAGCGTGACGGCCACACGATCACCGTGCTGTCGCGTAACCGCGAGCGGCATCGCGAGCTCGGGGTGCTGCCGCGCGTGATGGTGCGCAACGCCGACGTGCACGACCGCACTGCGCTCGCGCGCCATCTCGACGGCGCCGATGCGGCGATCAACCTGGTCGGCATCCTCAACGAGCGCGGCAGCGACGGCAGCGGCTTCCGCAAGGTCCATGTGGAGCTGACGCGCAACCTGCTCGATGCCTGCATCGATGCGCGCGTGCCGCGCCTGCTGCAGATGAGTGCACTGCGTGCGGGCGAAGGAGCGAGCCACTACCTGCGCACGCGCGGTGAAGCGGATACGCTGGTGCAGGCGTCGCCGCTGGCATGGACGCTGTTGCGACCTTCGGTGATCTTCGGCGCGGGTGATGGCCTGTTCTTCCGCTTCGCCTCGCTGCTGCGCATCGCGCCGATGCTGCCGCTCGCGCGTGCGCAGGCGAAGTTCCAGCCGGTCCATGTCGGCGATGTCGCCGAGGCCTTCGCGCGCGCGCTCGCGCATCCCTACACGCAGGGCCACATCTACGAACTCGGTGGCCCGCGCGTTATCGCACTCGGCGAACTCGTGCGCTGGACCGCACGCATGATCGGCCGGCGCCGCCTCGTGCTGCCGCTGCCGGACGCGCTCGGCTGGCTGCAGGCGTGCGTCGGCGAATGGCTGCCCGGCAAGCCGATCTCGCGCGACAACTTCCGTTCGCTCGAACTCGATTCGGTCGCGCGTGTCGATGGCCTCGGCGCGCTCGGCATCGTCGCGACGCCGATGGAAGCGGTGATGCCGCCCTTGCTCGCGGGCGATGGCCCTCAACGCACGCTCGACGCCTATCGCGCGCGTTGAGGATGGGGCAGCAGCGCGCAGCGCGTGCCGCCGCTCGCAGCGTGTAGGGCGGTACGCGCGAAGCGCGTGCCGCCGTCGCTCGGGAGCGATGCCGATGATGAACCCTCGCGGGTGCCGCGGACGGCGGGACTCGCCGCTACGCGGCTCGACCCGCCCTACTGGCCGACGATCTGCGAGCGCATCGGGCCGAACAACGCGAGCAGCTGCTGCTGCAGGTCCTTCGGCACCGCAGCCTTGTCGAACGCGCGCACGAGGTCGCCGACGAAGCGGTCGAAGTCCTCGTCGGTGAGGTTGAGGCCACCGTGCGCCTCTTCCATGCTGCGCCCGGTGTATTCGCACGGTCCGCCGGTCGCGGCGCAGAACTGTTCGATCAGCAGTCGCCGCAGGTCCGGCATGTCGGTGTTGGCGAAGAACAGGCTGATGTGCGGATCGTTGTGGATCTCGACGAGTGCCGCGTCGACGACTTTCTCGATGCCCGCCTGCGCGCCGAGCGCGCGGTACAGGCTATCGTCGTGCTTCGCTGCCGCAGCAGGCGGCGGCGCATTCGGCTTGTGCGGCGGCGCCGAACAGGCGGCCGCGAACAGTGCGGCGGCGATGACGCTCGCGTAACGGGCTGCTGCTTGCATCGTGCGGTCCCCCGGGTGCGTTGCTGGCACAATGCCAGCCGGTCTCCGCGGGCAGTCTAAGGCATGCGCATCTATCTCGTCGGCGGCGCGGTCCGCGACAGCCTGCTCGGCGTCGCCAGCGCCGATCGCGACCATGTCGTGGTCGGCGCGACGCCGGAGCAGATGCGCGCGCAGGGCTATCGGCCCGTCGGCAAGGACTTCCCGGTGTTCCTGCATCCTTCGACGCAAGAGGAATACGCGCTCGCGCGCACCGAGCGCAAGACCGGGCCGGGCTACCACGGCTTCGCCTTCCACGCCGATCCGTCGGTGACGCTGGAACAGGACCTCGAGCGGCGCGATCTCACGATCAATGCGATGGCGATGGACGAGGGTGGCGCGCTGGTCGATCCGTTCGGCGGCCGGCGCGACCTCGAAGCGCGCGTGCTGCGCCACGTCTCGCCCGCGTTCGTCGAGGACCCGCTGCGCGTACTGCGCGTGGCGCGCTTCGCCGCGCGCTATGCGCGGCTCGGCTTCCGCATCGCCGACGAAACGATCGAGCTGATGCGGCGGATCGTCGACGCCGGCGAAGTCGACCATCTGGTCGCCGAACGCGTCTGGACCGAGACGCGCAAGGCGCTGGCCGAGCCGACGCCGTCAGCGTTCGTGCGCGCCTTGCGCGCGTGCGGCGCGCTGCGCGTGGTGTTCCCCGAAGTCGATGCGCTGTACGGCGTGCCGCAGCGTGCCGAATTCCATCCGGAAGTCGACACCGGTACGCACGTCGAGCTCGTGCTCGACATGGCCGCGCGGCTCGCGCCCGGTGACGACCTGGTCGGCTGGTGCGCGCTCGTGCACGACCTCGGCAAGGCGCTGACGCCACCGGACGAGCTGCCGCGCCACGTCATGCATGAGCATCGCGGTGTCGCGCCGGTGCGCGCCGTGTGCGCGCGCATGAAGGTGCCGGCCGAGCATGCGGCATTGGCCGAACTCGTCTGCCGCTTCCATCTCGATGCGCACCGCGCACTCGAGCTGCGCCCTGCGACCGTGCTCGAACTGCTCGAGAAGCTCGATGCGTTCCGCAAGCCGGATCGGCTGGCGAAATTCCTGCTCGCCTGCGAAGCGGACAAGCGCGGCCGCCGCGGGCTCGCCGACGAAGCGTATCCGCAGGCGGACTACCTGCGCGCGGCGCACGCGGCGGCGCGCGCGATCGACGCCGCGCCGTTCGTCGCGCGCGGCCTCGCCGGGCCGCAGGTCGGCGAGGCGATGCGCGCGATGCGCACCAACGCGATCGCGGAAGTGAAACGCATCGCTTGAGGCCGCACGCGTCGATCGACTTGCGAAGGGGTGCCTGCCGGTCGTCAGCCGACCTTCTCGAAGCCGCTGACGAAGATCGCATCCGGACGCACGAACTGCCCGATCGCGACCGGGCTCTGGTTCACGTCGACGCTCGCGACGCGCACGTCGGCGTCGGCGACGATGTCGACGACATGCATCTGGTCGTTGCCGGTGTCGGCGACGAGGAGTCGCGTGCCATCGGGCGAGATCGCCACGCCATTGACGGCGAAGATGGCGGCGTCGTCGATGACGTCGATGACCGGATCCTGGTTCGTGTTCGGCACGCGCGTGAGGTCGATCACGATGATCCTGCCGAGGCCGGTGCCGACGTAGGCGCGCTTGCCAGACGCGCTGACCGCAATGCCGTTCGGCGAAGAGAAGCCGAGCGGGAACGTGCGCATGACGGCGAATGCGCCCGTGTCGACGACCGAGACGGTCGCTTCGCCATGGTTGACGACGTAGACGCGGGTACCGTCCGGGCTGAGCGCGAGCGCGTTCGGATTGGCACCGTCGTCGTCCGCGGCACCGACCACGACGCAGTCGCCGTTGCCCACGCTCGCCGGCGGCGACACGAGATTGATCCGGCACAGGCGATGGCCGACGGACGCATCGGTGACGTACGCGCGCGTGCCCGCGAGATTCAGCGCGACGCCATTCGGGCTCGGATTGGCCGCGCCGGAGAGCGAACCGAAATCCACTGCGGTGACGGCCTGCGTGGCGGTATCGATGATCGACAAGCCGGTGCTCGCGAAATCGGCGACGATCACATGCGCGCCGCGCTGATCGACCGCGATCCCCCTCGGGTTGGAACCGACGAAATAGTCGTGCACGGTCGCGCCGGTCGCCGTGTCGATCTGGAATACGGTCTCGTTGACCTGATCCGAGACGTAGAGCATGTCTCCCTTGGCGGAGAGCGCGACACCGTAGAAGCCGGTGGTGTTCTCGGTCCCGCTGACGCTGATCGTGGCCGGCGTCGCGGCGGTGTTGGAAAGATCGACGACGGAGACGGTGGCGTGGTCGTTCGACGGCAGGTAGGCGTACGGCCCTGCCGCGTATGCGCTCGTGAAGACGGCGCCGGGCAGGCCGGCGAGGAGCAGGAAACGCGCGGCGAGCCCGTGCGCTCCCGATCGAACGATCCTGGTCTTCATCGAATTTCTCCGCGTGTGAGGGACACGGAGGCAGAACGCGGCCTGGCGGATGAATGTGCCAGCCGTGAACGGCAGTCGAGGCTACAACCGATGCGAAAGGTCGAACGCGCGCAAGCCGGGCAAGGCCTCGACACCGCCACGCGTGAACGCGATCGCCTGGAAGCGCTCGCCCATGTCGCCGGGCAGGGTCAGGCGCTTGACCTCGGCGACGCGGCGCAGGCGTTCGACTTCGGATGAAGCCGCATCGGCCTCGACGAGGTCGAGCAGGCCGCTCGCGAGCAGGAACTGGCCTTGTGGTGCATAGCCGCTGAAGTCGAGGCCGGCGGCCACGCCGGCTTCGGCGAGCGCGGTGAAGTCGACGAAGGCGGTGAGGTCGGTCAGGCCCGGCCAGTGCAGCGGATCGGCATGCGCGCGATGACGGTAGTGGCAGACCAGGGTGCCGTCGTTGCGCGCGGGCAGGTAGAACTCGCGGCGCGGATACCCGTAGTCGACGAACAGCACCGCGCCGGATTCGAGCGAAGCGCTGACCGCTTCCACCCAGTACGGCAATTGCGGCAGTACCTCGGAGCGATAGCCGTCCTCGAACGGCGCGCCGAGTGCGCGCTCGAGATGTCGCACCGCATTCGCGACGAGCAGGTCGGCTGGCCGATCGACACGCACGAAGCGTGCTTGTTCGAGCGCGACATGCTCCTCGTACACCTCGCCGTCGCGCAGGGTGAAGCGCGTGGTCGGCAACGCGTCGACGACCTCGTTCGCGAACAGCACGCCCTGCCAATCGTGCTCGGGCGGACGCGCGATCCATTGCGCGCGCGCGGCGACCTGCGGCGGCAGCTCGGCGGTGATGCGCGCACGTTGGCGTGCGGCGAGGTCCGCGCTCGGTTCGAGGATCAGCAGGCGTCGCGGCAACGCGTCCAGCGTCGCGAGTTCGCGCAGCGCGGCGACCGCGAACGCGCCACTGCCGCCGCCGATCTCGAGGAAGTCCGCTTCGGCACCGAGTGCGCGCAGGGTCGGCGCGAACGCGCGTGCGATGCAGCGCGCGAACAGGTCGCCGAGTTCCGGTGCGGTGACGAAATCGCCGGCGGCGCCGAACTTGGTGCGGCCCGCACTGTAGTAGCCGAGGCCGGGCGCATACAGGCACAACTCCATCCAGCGCGAAAACGGCAGCGGGCCGCGCGCCGCGATCTCGTTGCGGATCAGCGCGGCAAGCTGGTCGGAATGCGCGCGCTCGTCCGCGCTCGGTTCGGGCAGATTCGTATTCAGGACTGGTCGACCGCGCGCTTCTGCGGCACTCTCGGCAGGATCACGTCAGTCCAGCATAACCCGGCACGGAGCAACCCACGATGGCGAAGGCGAACGAACGGCCGGTCGCGCTGGTCACCGGCGCGGCGCGTCGTGTCGGCGCGACGATCGCGCGCACCCTGCACGCGGCCGGTTACGACGTCGCCCTGCATGCGCGCAATTCCTACGCCGAGCAGGAGACGCTTGCGGCGGAACTCGAAGCGTTGCGCCCCGAGAGCACGCTGACCCTGCAAGCCGAACTCGGCGATGCCGATTGCCTGCCCGATCTCGTCGACGCGGTGCTGGGGCGCTTCGGTCATCTCGATGCGCTGGTCAACAACGCGTCCGCGTTCTATCCGACGCCGCTGGCGACGGTGACGCCGAGCCAGTGGGACGAGCTGTTCGCGGCGAACGCGCGCGCGCCGCTGTTCCTCGCCCAGGCCGCCGCGCCGCACCTGGCCGGGCGCAATGGCGCGATCGTGAACCTGATCGACATCTACGCCGAACGCCCGCTGCCGCGCCACAGCGTGTATTGCATGGCGAAGGCGGCGCTCGCGATGGCGACGCTCGCACTCGCGCAGGAACTCGCGCCGCTGGTGCGCGTGAACGGCGTCGCGCCCGGCGCGGTGCTGTGGCCCGAGAGCGGCAAGGACGCGGCCGAACAGCAGGCGTTGATCGCGCGCACGCCGCTGCAGCGGCCCGGCACGCCCGAGGACGTCGCCGGCGCGGTATTGTGGCTGCTGCGCGATGCACGCTTCGTGACCGGCCAGATCATCCGCGTCGACGGCGGGCGTTCGCTGTCGATGTGAACGTGGTCCGTGTGCGAAACGACGCGTAGGGCGCTACGCGCGCAGCGCGTGCCGCCGGCGTGAACACCATCGGTTTTCGCGAGCTCGCGGCGGGACTCGCGCTGCGCGCTCGACCCGCCCTACAGCGCCACGTACTCGAACACGGCGGCATGGTCGCGCGAGGCGGCCCAGAGCTCGGCGAGCGTGCGCCCGTCGCCGGGGACGCGCACGTCTGGAGCGATGTCGGCGAGCGGTTTCAGCACGAACGCCTCGGCGAGCTCCTTGCGCGGTACCTGCAGGTTGCCCGGACCCTCGATCAGCGCGTCGCCGAGCAGCACGATGTCGACGTCGAGCGTGCGACTCGAAAAACGCGGCACGTCGCGGCGACGGCCGTGGCGATCCTCGAGCGCGTGCAACCAGTCGTTCAGCGCGGGTGGATCGAGGTCGCTGTCGATGCCGGCGGCGAGATTGACGAAATCGGGCCCATCGAAACCGACGGCGGGAAAGCGGTAGGCCGGCGACACCACGACCGCGCCGAAACGCGCGCGCAGTTCCGCCAGCGCCGCGCGCAGGTGGCGTTCGGCTTCAAGGTTGGAGCCGAGGCTGAGCCAGGCGCGATGGCGCGCATTCACGCGCGCTCGCCACGCTCGATGAGCACGCCGACCGCGCGCGATCCGGTCACCGCGCCGGGCTTGGACAGCTTCAGGCGCAGCCAGCGCACGCCGAACTCCTCGCGAATGATCGCGGCACAGCGTTCGGCCAGGGTCTCGACCAGCTCGAAGCGCGATTCGCCGACGAAGCCGATCAGGCGCTTGGACACCGCCTTGTAGTCGAGCGTGTCGCCGATGCGATCGCTCGCCGCCGGCTTCGTGTTGTCGAAAGCCATCTCGATGTCGAGCGCGACGACCTGGCGCGTGGTGCGCTCCCAGTCGTAGATGCCGATGATCGTTTCGATGCGCAGGTCTTCGATGAATACGAGGTCCATTTCGGGAGCTGAGACTGAGGATAGAGGACCGCAGTGTAACGACGACGCGCGCGCTCACGCGACCGGCGGCAGGCTCGCGAGATCCCATCGCGGCTGCACCTTGATCAGGGTCGACTCGTGCTGGCCGGCGGCGAGACGCAAGGCGCCGGCGAACGCGATCATCGCGCCGTTGTCGGTGCAGAATTCGAGGCGCGGGAAATGCACGCTGAATCCTTCGCGCGCCCCCGCCGCGGCGAGGTCGGCGCGCAGGCGTCGGTTCGCACCGACGCCACCCGCGACGACGAGGCGGCGCGCACCGCTCTGCGCGAGCGCGCGCCGGCACTTGATCGCGAGCGTCTCGACGATCGCTTCCTCGAACGCGCGCGCGACGTCGGCGCGGGTCTGGTCGGTCTTGTCGCTCGCCTGCCAGGCCAGCAGCACCTGGGTCTTGAGCCCGGAGAAACTGAAATCGAGCCCGGGGCGGTCGGTCATCGGCCGCGCGAAGCGGAACCGGCCCGGCCTTCCCTGTTCGGCCAGTTTCGCCAGCGCCGGACCGCCCGGATACGGCAGGTCCATGAGCTTGGCGGTCTTGTCGAACGCCTCGCCCGCGGCATCGTCGAGGGTATCGCCGAGCAGGCGGTAGTCGCCGATCGCGGCGACCTCGATCAGCATCGAGTGGCCGCCCGAAACGAGCAGGGCGACGAACGGCGTCTGTGGCGGTTCCGGCTCGAGCAGCGGCGCCAGCAAGTGGCCCTCCATGTGGTGCACGCCGATCGCGGGGATGCCGAGCGACCAGGCCAGCGCGCGCGCCGCGGTCGCACCGACCAGCAGCGCGCCGACCAGGCCGGGGCCCGCGGTATAGGCGACGCCGCCGAGGTCGGCGACCCCGAGGCCAGCCCTGGACAGGGTTTCACGCAGCAGCGGCAGCAGCTTGCGCACGTGGTCGCGCGAGGCCAGCTCGGGCACCACCCCGCCGTAGTCGGCATGCATGCGGATCTGGCTGTAGAGCGTATGGGCGAGCAGGCCGCGCGCCGGGTCGTACACCGCGACCCCGGTTTCGTCACAGGAGGTCTCGACCCCGAGCACGGGGCCGGTCTGCCCGGGTTTTGCAAAGGACTGATCCATCGGGATAGAATACACGGCTCGCCCGACAGCCCCGGGTGATTTTGCATTGGAGAGTTTATGCCCAGCGTCAAAGTTCGCGAAAACGAACCGTTCGAATTTGCCCTGCGTCGCTTCAAGCGCACCTGCGAAAAGGCCGGCGTGCTGGCCGAAGTGCGCAAGCGCGAGTTCTATGAAAAGCCGACCCAGGAGCGCAAGCGCAAGCGCGCCGCCGCGGTCAAGCGTCACCTTCGCCGCGTTTCGCGCGATGTGACGAAGCGCCAACGCCTGTACTGAGGCGCCTGCGCCGCTGCGGGAAGCGCTCGCTGCGACGCGCGCCCGCAGGTTGAATGGGCTGTTTACCGGCCGGCACCCGCAAGGGTGCCGGCTTTTTGCGTTTCGCCTGCGTCAGTCCCCGGCGTTTGCGGCGAGCGCCTCCGCCGCCGCGGCCTCCGCTTCGTATTCCTTGCGGTCCGCCTCGCTCGTCGCTTCGGCGGCCAGACGGCGCAGGTAGGCGGCGAAGGGCTTCGCCTCGTCACCCTCGAGGGTGACGCGGATCTCGACCTCGTCGCCGACCTGCGGCACGTAGCGGCCGAGGCCGAAATCGGAGCGCTTGAGTCGCGTGGTGGCCTCGAAGCCGATCGACGGCATGCCGTTGCGCGGATTCGTGCCGATCTTGTTGAGCGTCGCGTCGAGCACGACCGTGTGCGTCACGCCGTGCACGACGAGATCGCCGCTGACGCGGTAACGATTGCGCCCGTGTGCCTCGACCCGGTGGCTCGTGAACGTCGCCTCGGGAAATTTCGCGAGGTCGAAGAAGCTGTCCGAGCGCAGGTCCTCGTCGAGGTCGGGCAGGCCGCTGGTCATCGCCGCGAGCGGAATCTTCACTTTCACCGAGGCCTTCGCCGGCGCGGCGGGATCGAACGCAAGCACGCCTTCGACGCGCGCGAACTGCGCGGTCGGGAACGCGAAGCCGAGGTGGTCCCAGCGCACGACGCCTTGGGTGTGGTGCGATTCGACGACGTAGGTCGCCGCGTGCGACGGCATGATGGCAGCGAGCAGGAGGGCGGGCAGGAAACGACGCATCTTCGGTACTCCGTGGGGGGAGTCGCGATGCTGCCGCGAGCCGCCGCCGCAAGTCCTGACGAGGCCCTGAAGAATCCTGAAACACCCTGAAAGCGCGCTGCGACGCGCCGGGCTACAATCGAAGGTCAATCCCGCCACTCGAACCGGACGCAATGCCCGAGTCCATGGACAGCCCCTTGCGCGTCGGCGACTGGCGCGTCGATCCGCTGCTCGGCGAGATCGCGCGCGACGGTCGCAGCGTGCGCCTCGAGGCGCGCAGCATGCGCCTGCTCGTTCACCTCGCTGCGCGCGCGGGCGAGGTCGTGCGCATCGACGACCTGCTCGAGCAGGTCTGGGCGGGCGTCGTGGTCACGCCGGATTCGGTCTACCAGGCGATCACGTCGCTGCGTCGTTCGCTCGGCGACGACGCGAAGAAGCCGGCCTACATCGCGACGGTACCGCGGCTCGGCTATCGCATGGTCGCAAGCGTCGAACCATGGCGCGATGCGCCTGCCCCGGCAGCGGTCGCACACGGCGGCGCCCGCTGGCGCCGCATCGGCGCAGCGGCGACG